>Ga0310786_10001023_pt1 | contig 44881 bp, 39 predicted proteins | sample AusTroGonzalo_MG_FD_203881 | JGI IMG/M metagenome (GOLD analysis project Ga0310786, IMG submission 203881) | Bovine rumen microbial communities from tropical cattle in Woodstock, Queensland, Australia - Gonzalo_03 (v2) (version 2) | ecosystem: Host-associated > Mammals > Digestive system >...
TCCGAGAGCGTCGCCTTGCCAAGCGTCTTGACGCGCGGCATGAACGAATTGCCCGACCCGTCCTCCGTATGGTTGAGCGTGATTACAGGCTTTCCGTCTTCCATCTTGAAGTCAGTAATCTTCAAGTCGTCGTCTGGGTCTGTGGGGTTTATGCCGAGCGAATAGCATTCCCCGACCGTCCGGCATCCATTCGCCGCCGTCATGTTCGCGGCAGTTACTATGTCGCCACCAGACGCAGCGGCCAATTCCACAATCCCCCGCCCGCTTCAATTGCAAACGTACCTTATCCATGTTGCGGGGCATCTGTGGAATGTGGTACAATGTACGGCGTCAGGACGCAGGAGATAGAATAACATGAAGAAAACAACATCCGTCAAGAAACCAGCGCGCAAGGTCGTCCGCAGGCGAAAGCCAACGTTTGACGACGTGTGCGAGGCTTTGCTGCGTCTTGAACAGTCACAGGAAATGTTCCAGCTGGCGTTCCAGCGCGAGGTAGAGGAATGGACTCGTCGATTCGAGGCTGAACGTGTACAGCGCGAGAAAGAAGAGGCGAAGCGTCGCGAAGAAGAGGCGAAGCGCCGCGAGGAAGAGGCGAAGCGCCGCGAGGAAGAGGCGAAGCGCCGCGAGGAAGAAGAGGCGAAGCGCCGCGAGGAAGAGGCGAAGCGCCGCGAGGAAGAAGAGGCGAAACGTCTCGCAAAGGAAGCGGAGGCATTCGATCGGCGCGAGGCCGCGAAGGAGAGGGCTTTCGAGCGGAGATGGAACAAGTTGGAGGGGATGTTCACGTCGCAGTGGGGCAAACTCGTCGAGCAGCTCGTCAACGGCGACCTCGTGCGCGTCCTCAACCAGCGTGGTATCGCGATCCATCGCACGAGCATCCGCAATGGAGGATGCTTCAATGGTCAGAACTACGAGTTCGACATCATCGCCTGCAACGGCGACACCATCGTGGTCGTGGAGGTGAAGACGACGCTTCGCCCCGACGACGTGAAGCACTTCACCGAGGTGATGAAGCACTTCCGCGACTACATGCCCGAATACTCCGGCAAGAAGGTACAGGCCGGATTCGGCTACCTTTCCTCGGATGCCCAGGCCGCCGAGATGGCGCGCAAGGACGGCTATTGGACAATACATGCCGCGGGCGGCAGCGCGAAAATTGACAATAACGCGGCATTCAAGCCGCGCCTCTGGTAGCGAGCCGCGTCCGGAGCTTTTTTCGCCGTATCATAGCTTTCCCGTCTCACCAAGGGCGGATGAAATGGTATAATACAATGACTCTTGACACAAAGTGCCAGATAAGGAAGACGATAAAATGAGCATATTCAAAGCATACGACATCCGCGGCGTGTACGGCCGCGACCTCGACGAGGACACATTCTACAAGATAGCGCGCGCATATGCGCAGTTCACAGGGGCGAAGCGCGTCGTCGTCGCCCGCGACTGCCGCACTTCCTCGGACGCTCTCTTCGACGCCTTCGCAAAAGGCCTTGTCGATGAAGGCGCCGATGTGCTGGACATAGGCCGAGCCTCCACGCCGATGAGCTACTTCGCAAACTCCTTCCTCAAGGCGGACGGCAGCGTCATGATCACCGCTTCCCACAACACCCGCGAGTGGAACGGCTGCAAGCTCTGCCGCGCAGGCGCTGTGCCCATCTCCGGCGCCACCGGCATCAAGGACATCGAGAAGATCGTCGCCTCAATGGGCGCATTCGAGCCGCCCACCGGCGTAGGCGAAATCACGAAGGTGGACATCTCCGCCGAGTATGCCGCCCACGCCCGCGAATTCTCGCATCTCGCCCGCCCCCTGCATGTGGCCATGGACTTCGCCAACGGCATGGGTATCGCGGAATCTGCCTCCTTCGCCGGAACCGGCCTCTCCTACGATTCGCTCTACGGCGAATACGACGGTTCGTTCCCCAACCACGAGGCGAATCCGCTGAAGACGGAGACGCTCGCCGATCTTCAGAAACTTCTGCGCGACAATCCCGGCAAATACGCTTTCGGAGTCGCGTTCGACGGCGATGCCGACCGCGTGGGCTTCCTTGACGAGAAGGGCAACGTCATCCCCATGGACTTCACCACCGCGCTGATCGCGCAGGATCTTCTGCGCTCCAGCCCCGGCGCGGCCTGCTTCTACGACCTTCGTTCCTCCAAGGTCGCCGCCGAGATCATCGCCGCCGCAGGCGGCAGGCCGATGATGTCGCGCGTCGGGCACAGCTTCATCAAGGCGCAGATGCGCGAGAACGATGCGATTTTCGCCGGTGAGCTTTCGGGCCACTATTATTTCAAGGCCAACTCAACGGCCGAATCTTCGTCCATGGCCGTGTTCGCCCTTGCGAACATCGTCTCGCAGTCCGACAAACCGCTCTCCGAGCTGGTCGCTCCGCTCAGGAAGTATGCGCAGTCGGGTGAGATCAATTCGCAGGTCGTGGATGCCGCCGCCGTCCTCGCGAAGATCAAGGCGCTCTATCCAGACAACTTCGAGCTGGACGGCGTGTCCGTGGACCGCTGGGATTCCGAAGGCTGGTGGTTCAACGTCCGCATGTCCAACACCGAACCGCTTGTCCGCCTGAACCTTGAGGCAAAAACTCCCGAGTTGATGGCGGAGAAACGCGATGCCATGCTCGCCACGATTCGCAGCTAACGTTTAACGGAGTGACGTAAAATGAACAGAAAAGAATTTCTGAAACTGTCTTCTGGCGCTACGGCGTTCGCCGCCGCAGGTTGCGCGGGTCTTGGGGCCGCAGGCGCGGAAGCCGTATGGGAGCCCAAGAAATCGCGCGGACGCAAAGTCCGCGTCGTCCAGTGGGGATTGTGCCATGAACATGCATCCGGCAAGTTCAATTCGCTCAAGAAACTCCCCGACGACTACGAGCTTGTCGGCGTGATAGACGACCGCGACTCGAAGACTGCGCGCCAGGTTGGCGACTTCAAGTTGTACGACGGCGTTCCCCGCCTTACGGAGGAGCAGCTTTTCGCGGATAAGTCGATCGACGCCGTCCTGGTGGAGGTCACGAACGACGACCTTGTCGGCGTTGGCATGAAATGTGCCCAGCACTGCCTTCCGATGCACTTCGACAAACCTTGCGGGCAGACATACGGGGCTTTCGCGGAAATGGTCGCGCTTTGCCGCCAAAAGAGACTCCCCCTTCAGGTCGGCTACATGTTCCGCGTGAATCCGGCGATACGATTCATAACGAAAGCGGTGAGGAATGAATGGCTTGGCGACATCGTCTCCATCGAGGCCGACATGAACCACAACTACGGCGGCAAGAACTATCCGCTGTACATCAGCACTTTCAAGGGCGGCATCCTGTACAATCTCGGCTGTCATCTGGTGGACTTCATTCTTCCGATGATGCCGGGACTTCCCCTGCGTGCGCATCCGGTGATGCTGACTGCGCCTGGCGACCCGGAAGGCGCGAAGACGAACTGCGTTTCGATCCTCGAGTGGCCGCATGCCACTGTCACGATCCGTAGCAGCAGCCAGTCGGCCTGCTCGAAGCGCTGGTTGCGCGTGACTGGAACAAAGGGCACGATCGATCTTGCGCCGATCGAGCGTTTTGACGGCAAGCCGACTACGCTTGAGATGCGCCTCGCGCATGATGTGCCCGGCTACAAGAAGGGGACGCACACTGTGGACTGCGGCGTGCAGAAGGATCGTTACGCGGCCCAGCTGCTTGAACTCGCCAAGATCGTTCGCGGCGAAATTCCGAATCCGCCGGACCTCTACGACCATGACCTGGCCGTCCACAAAGTTACGCTCATGGCCTGCGGAATGCTCTGACTTGGCAAGATGATCAGCATCAAAAGTTATTTGTCCATGGTCGGCGTCGGCGTATTTGCCTGCGTCATGGCTGCGCACGACGCCGCATTTGCCGATGTCGCGAAGGACTGGTCGGAGATATTCCTTGGCTCGTGCCCCAGCGTCAACGCCGATGGAAGCAAGTTCGTGTTCGAATGGAACGACTCCATATGGATCGCCCCGACGTCGGGCGGGATTGCCGTTCGCCTTACGCCGGAGGAGGCCGACGACTCCTGGCCGGCGTTCTCGCCCGATTCGTCGCGAGTCGCATACCTCTCTTCGCGCGACGGGAACACGAAGATATTCGAAATGGATCTGGCCACGCGCAACATCCGCCAAGTGACTCGCCACAGCGAACCGACGGCGCTGTCCGTATGGGCGCCGAACGGAAAATCTCTCGTGGGCAGCGTGCTTCGAGACTTTGCGGGGACGGCAAAGGGCTATCGCATCGCCTTCTTCTCGCTGGACGGCAAGGAGACGTATCCCATGAAGAACGTCTATTCCCGCGACGCTTCGCTCTCTCCAGACGGTCGGCTTCTCGCCTTCTCCCGAAGAGGCGAAAACATCTATCGCAAACGGCGCACGGGAAAGACGCCGGCAGATGCGGAGATATGGATATACGACCTGGAAAAGAAGACGTTCAGCCATCCAGCCACGAGGTCCGACAACGCCTTCTTTCCCCGTTGGCGACCAGACGGCAAGGCGTTCTACTACCTTGGCCGTCGGCCAGGGGCTGCGGTCGTGGGCGTGCGCGAGCATGTACTTGCGGACGGAGCTGACCGCGAAATCGTTTCGTTCGGCGACGATGCCGCGTTCCATCCTGCGGTGTCGGCCGACGGGCGCACCATGATCGTGCGCGCCGGTTTCGACTTTTGGCGTTTCGACCCCACGCAGTCCGCCCCGAAGCCCGAACGCATAGCGCTTCGCCCAGACGGCTACCAGTCAAGCTCTTCGATGACGAGGCGCCGCTACTACGATTCCGCGTGGAATCTCGGGTGTGTCGGCGACATGACTTTCTGCTCGGACGGCATGGAAACAGCCTTTACCACCGGCGGCGGGTTGTATGCAATGGACACGGTGGTGAAGTCGCCTCGGCTCGTCGCCGACAGGCGCGGCGCGCTCGTCACGGAGTGCTCATTCTCCAAGGACGGCTCAACCCTCTATTTTCTCGTGGACAAGGGCGACGGGTCGGAGATTTGCCGAGCACGCCGCAAGAACGAGAAACTCCCTTGGTGGGAAAATGCGTCTTTTGACGTGGAGACGCTTCTTGCGGATGACGCCGTCAGGACCGGTTTGAGCCTTTCCCCAGACGCAAAGCTCATTGCGTGCCAGATGCAGGGCGGACAGATCGAGCTTTTCGATGTCTCCAGGCGCAAGAAGGAGAGCCTCATGGAAGCGTTCAGCGCAGGCGTCCCCGTCTGGAGCCCCGATTCGCGCTGGTTCGCGGTGGAGATGATGGATGTCGACGGTAACCATGACGTGTGGATCGTGTCTGCGTACGGGGAGCGCAAGCCGTACAACCTTTCCCGCAACTGGAAATGGGACGGCGCCCCGGCATGGAGCCCCGATGGAAAGATACTTGCGTGGTCCGGCAAGAAGTCCGAGACCGGCGACAAGGGAATGATATACTATGTCTATCTCGATCCTGCGGACGAGGCTGTGGACAAGGCTGACGCAATAAAGCGTTCACGCAACGGGATTGTGAAGGACGGCAAAGACAAGGAAGGCAAAGGCAAGGAAGAAAAGACGGAAGACAATGACGGCAAGGATGCGAAGGGCGAGATTCCGCGCGTCAAGATCGTCTTCGACGGGCTTTATGAGCGCATCCGTCTGACGGGCGTCGAGGGCGGCGATCCATTCTTTTCGCACGATTCGCGCACGCTGGCCTATGGAACCGGCACATCCACCTGGACGATCCACATTCCCGACAAGTTGAAGGGAGAGCGGATGTCGTCAAACCGCGGCAAATGCGCAATGTGGTACAAGAGCGGGGATCGTCTCGCATGGATGGTGGGCGGCAAGCCTGCCCACAAGGACACGATCTTCGACTTGACCGTGTATCGCGAAGACGATTTGCAGGAATATCGCGAGCTCGTCTATCGTACTGCATGGGCGAAGCTGAGGGATCGTTTCTATGACGCCAGCATGCGCGGGCTTGACTGGAACGCCATAAAGGAGAAATACTTGCCTGCGGCTCGATACGCCTCAAGCTATTCCGTTTTTTCCAGAGTGATGCGAATGTTGTTTGGCGAACTAGGTACGTCGCACATGGCTTTCCTGCCGTCCGATCTTGCGGAGCGTGAGTGGATGCGCACGCCTAAGCCGCACAATTGGCAGCGCATGACCGGTCATCTTGGCGTCAGGTTCGAGCCGGGAACATTCCGCGTTTCCGAGGTGATACCCGATTCGCCTGCCGTCGGCAGACTGGCGAAAGGCGATGTGGTTGCGTCGATTGACGGCGTGAGGCTTGAGGCTGGCGTCGATCTCGGCGATCTGCTGAACCTCCCTGAAGGCCAGAAGGTCCAGATAACCGTGAAGGGGCGCGAAGGCGAGCCTTTCTACATCGATCTTGCGACATACGGCCGGATACGTTCGCTCCTTGACGAAGAGGCGGAGAAGAATGCCCGCGAACGTGTCGAGAGGGCAAGCGGCGGACGAGTGGGGTACATCGTCGTCGAAGAGATGAACAAGAAGGAATACGAGCGGTTCGAGGACAAGATTTATTCGCTTTGCTGGGGCAAGGATGCGATGATCATCGACATACGGGGCAACCTGGGCGGCTTCACTGCGGGTTGGATGATGTCCATGCTGAACGGCACGGACGCATTGCGCTGCGTGATGCGCAATGGCGATCTCGGGCACACGTTCTACTATTGGAAGCTGCCGATGTACACAAAGCCGATCGTGCTTGTCGTGAACGAGAATGTGTTCTCCAACGGCGAGATGCTCGGCCATATCGTCAAGGAGCTTAAGCGCGGAAAGATAGTGGGGCGGCGCACCGCCGGCGATGTGATCGACACATTCACCGTTCCGCTTCTGGACTACGGCAAGATGCGCTTGCCCTCGAGAGGCTGGTTCCTCCCGGACGGCAGCGACGTGGAGAACAACGGCGTTTTGCCGGACATTGAGGTAGATCTTACTCCGGCCGACGAGGAGGCCGGCCGCGATCCGCAACTTGACGCGGCTGTCAAGGCCGCCATGGACGCGATCAAGTCGCCGCCACCGCCTCTCAAGCCGCGCTACGCGCGTTGACGGACGAAGCGAAGCACTTGCGCCGGGCGGAGTTAATGTTGTATAATATCACGAAAACAGGAGGAGCTATGAACAGGAAAGAGTTCTTGAGATTGTCGGCGGGAATGTCCGTTCTGCCGTTGTTCAACATCGGTTGCGCGAGCTTTGGGAAGAGCCGTCCGCGCCAGATCGCCGAAGGGCGCAAGATACGCGTTGCGCTGGTCGGATGCGGCGGGCGCATGCAGGTGTTGCTGAGCAAGTGTTTTGACGAAGAGATCGTTGCGCTTGTCGATCCTGACGCGCCGCGTTTCGAGGCGACGATGAAGACCATCAAGCGTCTGGCTCCTACATACGACACGTCGAAGATTCGACTCTTTGCGGACTACCGCGAGTTCCTCGACAAGATGGCCAACGAGGTTGACGCCATGATCATCGCCACCAACCAGCAGTCGCACGCGCCTTTCGCGCTTGCCGCCATGCGGCGCGGCATACACGTGTATGTCGAAAAGCCGATCTGCTACTGCGAGGAGGAGGCGGATCTGCTCCTTGAGGCGTCGCGCAAGTACGGAGTGGTTACGCAGGCCGGCCACCACGGGCATTCTGGCGCGTTTCAGCCGCTTGTTGCGGAGTACATACAGTCCGGCGCGCTCGGCCAGGTCCGCGAGGTGTGGAGCTGGTCGGATCGCTTCAACGCCCAGCGTTACCTCCAGCCGTCGTGTCCGCCGCCGAAGGGGATGGATTGGGATCTTTGGTGCAACTGCGCCGAGATGCGCCCGTATTCGCCGTCCTACCTCGGTCAGCGCTGGTATGACTGGAAGGGCTTCGGCAACGGCTCGCTCGGCAACATGGGCAACCATGTTCTGGACGCTCCGTTCTGGGCGCTCAACCTCAAGGACGTCCATCCCACCAGCGTCGAGATGAACGACATGAGCTACGTATGCAAGGAATCGTGGCCGACGCGCGAGACGCTCACCTTCCAGTTCCCGGCGCGCGAGGGCATGGATCCCGTTACGCTCCACTGGTTCGACGGCATCCACGACGACATACCGATCGACACGAATGTGCAGTACCACTACGCAAAGCGCGAGTGGATGAACATGCCGCCCATCGTATTCGAGCTCGAGAAGAAGTACAACATGAGCCTCGGCAACATAGGCACGCTCTTCATGGGCGAGAAGGGCATCCTCTGGGCAGGACAGTTCGGCAACGCCTTCCAGTTCGTGCCGCTCGCCCTCAAGAAGTCCATACCCGTGCCGCCGCAGAAGTACCGTCGCCTCGCCAAGGGCAAGAGCCATGTCCACGAGTTCTTCGACGCGATACGCGAAGGGCGCAAGGCTAATGCGGACTTCGACTACGGCGTACCGCTCGTCAAGACGGTCCTCCTCGGCAACCTCGCGGCCAATGCCGGTCTCTGCAAGGTGGAATGGGACGGGCATCATGCCACGAACAATGAAGCCGCCGAGAAGACCTGCCACACGACCTACCGCAAGGGTTGGGGCCTCGACATTTAACAAGCAAAGGAAAACAAATGCCATCTCTAGCAGACATGAGGACAAAGGCCAAAGAAGCCGGCCTTATGAAACTCGACAAGCTGATCGCAAAGCGACAGTCTATTCCGTCGAACACGTTCCCCATTCCTCTCAAGGAACTGTGCGAGCGCTATGAAAAACTCTACACGGGGTGCGTCAACGACGTGATGCGGGAGGCGTGCCTCCTCGACCAGAATCTTCCGCATGACATAATGCCGCTGCGCGACGAAATGACGGTGTGCGGCGAGGCGTTCACGGTGAAGTCCGCCCCCAACGTGATGATCGAGGGCGAAATGACGTTTCGCGCGCAGATGCTTGACGACTTCAAGCCGGACGGCGTCGTTGTGTGGGATACGTCCGATGACGTCGAGGCCAGCCTGTGGGGCGGCGTGATGACCGCCACCGCGATCACGAAGGGCATCCGCGGCGCCGTGATCGCCGGAGGCATCCGCGACACGAAGCAGATCCTGGAGCAGAACTTCCCTCTGTTCTACAAGTATCGCGTCTCGAATGGTTCGCTCGGCCGCTGCATGATCACCCACTACCAAGTGCCGGTACGCCTCGGAAAGGTGACGGTTCGCCCCGGGGACATCATCTTCGGCGACATCGACGGCGTGCTGTGCATCCCCCGCGAGATCGCCTACGAAGTGCTTCTTCGCGCCGAGGGCATAGAGAAGAACGAGGTGGACATCTTCTCCTGGGTGCATCAGGGCGACACCATCAGCGAGATCATCGACAAGGGCGGTTACTTCTGATCGCCAGCCCTTGGTCGATTGGCCGACAAGGCCGAGTTTTGTAAAATACACACGAATCAAATATCAAAGGAGAAACAACAATGGCAGACATGGATGGATTCAAGGATGCCGCGGCCTACGGACTTGACAAGCCGCAGAAGAACAAGGCATTCTTCCTCAAAGGCAACGAGAATCAGGGATGGGGCGTCAAAAACCGCCTCTCGCGCATCTTCAATCCAAAGACGGGCCGCACCGTGATGCTCGCATGCGACCATGGTTTCATCATGGGGCCGACGAGCGGGCTGGAGCGCATCGACCTGACGATCAATCCCCTGATCGAATATGCCGACTGCTTGATGTGCACCCGCGGCATTCTCAGGAGCGTAATCCCTCCGTCGATGTCCAAGCCCGTCTGCCTCAGAAGCGACGGCGGCACGACGATTCTCACGGATCTCAACTTGAACCGCGTGTATGACGTGGAGGACATCATTCGCCTCAACGTCTCCGCGATGGCCGTGATGGTCGCGGCCGGAGACAAGGCTTCCGAGCAGATCACCACGCACAATCTTGTCCATACCGTTGACATGGGCGAGAAGTACGGCATTCCGGTCCTGGGCGTGACGGCCGTTGGCAAGGACATGGCGCGCGATGCGCGCTACTTCCGTCTTGCAACGCGCATCTGCGCTGAGAACGGCGCCTCCTTCGTCAAGACGTACTACACGGAGGAGGGGTTTGACACGGTGGTTGCGCAATGCCCGGTGCCGATTGTGATCGCCGGCGGCAAGAAGCTCCCCGAAGAGCAGGCGCTAGAGCTTGCCTATAAGGCCATTCAGGCCGGCGCTGCCGGCGTCGACATGGGCCGCAACGTGTTCCAGAGCGCCAAGCCACTCGCGATGATGAAGGCGATCAGCGCCGTAGTCCACAAGGGCTTTACCGCGAAGGAGGCGTTCGAGCTCTACAACGATGCGAAGTAAGTGTCGTTGAAGCTCCAGTTCCTGGGCACGGGCACGTCGGTAGGGGTTCCCCAGATCGGCTGCACGTGCCCGACGTGCCTTTCCGGCGATCCGCGCGACAAGCGTCGCCGCTCCGGCATATATGTCATCGGCGATCATGCCCGCTTTGTCGTGGACACTCCTCCGGAGTTTCGCATGGCCTGTCTGGAGCTTGGCATAGCGCATGTTGACGCCGTGGTCGTGACCCATGCGCACATGGATCACATCGCGGGCTTCGACGACATACGCCGGTTCAACACCATCAACGGCGGCGCGCCCATGCGATGCTACGCCGCGCCCGAGACGATTCAGTCTATCCGTTCCATCTTCCCGTACATCACCGACAAGGCCAACGAACAGGGACTCTTCCGCCCGATGATCAACTTTGTGCCTGTAGAGGGGCCCTTTGACATTGCAGACATCCACGTCACTCCGTTGCCGGTCGTGCACGGCCCGCGCACCAATGGCTATCTCTTTGAATGCGACGGGCGCCGCACGGCATATATTTCAGACTGTCATGAGATACCCCCCGAGACGCTGGAGCTGGTGCGAGGAGTGGATGTGCTCGTCCTGAATTGCCTGCGCGAGCGTTTCCATCCAACGCACCTCAACCTGGAAGCCGCCCTTGCCTACGTCGCCGAGATCGCCCCGCGGCGGACGTTCTTTGTCCATATGTGCCACGACGTCAAGCATGCCGACTTCGAGGCGAAGCTGCCGGAAAACGTGCGCCTTGCGTATGACGGCCTGACAATTGAAGTCTGAAGTCCTAAGTCCAAAGTCCAAAAACCAGCAAATCCAAGCAGGAGTCGAAAATGAAATCAATGCTCTTATTCGCGATGGCTGCCTTTTCGCTTGCCGCCGCACCGTCGCCCAGCCTGATATCCGTTCGGCTAAGCATGAAGTCGGATGCTTTTGTCACCGGCGAGAGCTATGGCGCGTTTATCAACGTTGACAATTCCAGCGCGGACGACATAGATGTGGGCAGACCGGGTTCGCCGGACGTTCTGTTCGTTGAACTGTTCCGCGCGAGCGACAAGGCGCAGTATAATCGCATCTCCAATCGCCCGTTTGTCGTGTCGTTCTCGCTCAAGTCCGGCGAGGGGCTTCGGCTTGAGACCGTTCTTGCCGATCATTTTGCGTTTCCCGACACGACGCGCTATCTGGCTCGTGCCGTTCTCGTTCATTCCGGCATGCGCTACGAGAGTTCGCTGAAAAGTTTCGATGTTGTTCCGGGCCTGCTTGACGGCAATGCCGTGCAGATGTTCAAGGAGCAGCCGGGGCTCAAACGCGAATACGAACTTGTTCACTGGGTGCGTGACCAGGTGGAGCATCTTTTCCTGAGGGTCAAGGACACCGGCACCGAGAATCGCATCTGGCGCACTTCCGATCTCGGCCCCATTCTTCGTGTGACCCCGCCGAAAATATCAGTCCTGAAGTCGGGCGAGGTGATCGTGCTGCATCGAGCGACGCAGAGCGCGTTCATCCGCAGCGAGTTTTGGAGTTTGCCCGAGGCTTTTGAATTTCATGAGCATGAGGTGATGGCAGATCCCGACACCGTGGGCGCCGACCGTGTGAAGGAGCTTTACAAAGAATCGGGTGGAACCGAGCCGGTCAAGAAGGCGTGGTGGAAGTTCTGGTGAATGGAATATGGACATACTCGGAATAGAGACTAGTTGCGACGAGACTGCGGCGGCCGTGGTGCGGGACGGGCACGAAGTGCTCTCTAGCGTGGTGTACACGCAGATTCCCCTCCACCAGCCTTATGGCGGAGTCGTCCCGGAGATCGCAAGCAGGGCGCACGTCGAGAAGATATCCGGGATCGTGCGCGAAGCGCTCCGTGCCGCCGGGAAAGACGGCGGTGCGGGGATAGACGCCGTGGCCGTCACGTATGGTCCCGGCCTGGCGAGTTCGCTGATCGTCGGTCTTGCGGCCGCAAAAGGGATGGCCCTGGCCCTGGATCGTCCGCTTGTGGGCGTGAACCACATCGAAGCCCACCTCCATTCCCCGTTCCTTTATGATCGGCCTGCCGTCCTGACGGGCGAAACTTCCGCCGGCATGGGGGCCAATCGTTTTTCGCCATCAACTCTTGGATCTCAGTTTCCAGCACTCGGTCTTGTCGTGTCCGGCGGCCATACTTCTTGGATTGACTTGCCGTCGCTGGGCGAATACAAGATAATCGGCCAGACTCTTGACGACGCCGCCGGCGAGGCTTTTGACAAGGCGGCAAAGCTTCTCGGCCTTGGCTATCCAGGCGGCCCCGTCATCGACCGTCTCGCCAAGGGCTTCTGGAACGGCGTATCCGATTACGGCGATGCCGCCGCTTTGAAGGCGCTCTCCTATCCGGACGCCATTCGCCTCTTGCCCGATATGCCGGTGTTCCCCAAAGGCTCTCCGCGTCCGGGCACCGCCGCGCTTTCCGGACTCGACGCCGATCTATGCGTTTCCTTCTCCGGCCTCAAGACATCGCTATTGCGCCATGTGCAGAAGTTTCCGGTCGCCGATGACGATGTCCCCGCCAAGGCTCGTCTTGTGGCGGCGTATCAAGAGGCCATTGTGGGTTCGATAGCCGATCGTACGCGCACCGCGCTTCGTCGCAGGCAATATCGCGCCTTGATAGTCGGCGGCGGAGTCTCATTGAACGCGCGCCTCCGTGCGCGCCTGCGCAGCGTCGCGGACGAGGCTGGCGTTCCTGTCTTTGCCGCCGAGCCCAAGTATTGCGGCGACAATGCCGCCATGATAGCAGGCCTCGCCTTTTACCGTCGCAGGCTCGAGGGCGATGCCGCTCTCGCAACCGACGTCTCCCCGTCCCTCGAAGCCGGAGAGTGAGCCCGCCTTCGCAAACACACAAACAAACGGCAATCTAAAATGAAAAAATGGACCGTAGCAACTTTCTCGGCAGCCAAGGGCGTTCGCAAGCTGGGCTGCTGCACCGCGTACGATGCGTGCTTCGCGCGCCTTGCCGATGAGGCAGGCGTGCCATGCATACTCGTTGGCGATTCAATGGGCATGACGGCCCTCGGATATTCGACCACGCTTCCCGTGAAGATGGAGGAGACGCTTTCGGCCACGGCCGCAGTCGCCCGCGCCGTGAAGGATGCACTTGTTGTGGCGGACATGCCGTTCGGCTCCTACCAATGCGGAGACGACCTCGCCATGGCCAACGCATGCGCATGCCTCAAGGTCGGCGCCGATGCCGTGAAGCTCGAAGGCGGAGCGCGTGTCTCGAAACTCATCCGCCGCATGACGGAAGCCGGCATCCCCGTCCTTGCGCATGTCGGCATGACCCCTCAGAGCGTGAACGCCTACGGCGGATTCAAGACGCAGGGCAAGACGCGCGAGGCCGCGCGGCAGGTGTTCGACGATGCGCAGGAAGTGGCTGCCGCCGGGGCATTTGCAGTTACGCTGGAGTGCGTGCCGGACGATCTTGCGGCACAGATAACGGCGGCGCTCAAGATCCCCACTGTCGGCATAGGCGCAGGCCCCGTGTGCGATGCCCAGTGGCTTGTGATGCATGACCTTCTTGGGCTGAACGAAGGTCGCGTGCCGTCGTTCGTCAAGAAGTACGCCAACCTTGCGGAGGATGTGAAGAAGGCGTTTGGCGCCTACGTCGAGGAAGTCGCATCAGGAGCCTTCCCGCCGCCGCGTTGACCGCCTTCACTCTCGGAAGAGGTCGTCGAGCGTCACCACGGACTGGATGAACGCACTGTTGGCATTGCGCTTGAGCCCCGATGCGCTTATCAGTGTAGGCATAAGGCCTTTTTTCGTTCCCGTGGCAGCCCTGAAGAGCTCTATGCGGCGACGCAGCTTTTGGCTTTCATCTTCGGTCATGACGTATTGATCGTTCGTGAATTTCATCTCGCAGACGTTGATCATCCTGTCGCTTCTGTCGATAAGCATGTCGATCTGCGCACGTCTTTCGTCTGGCGCATCTGATTTGCCGCGCCACGAGTAGACATCGGCCAGTACTCCGGAAATGCCCAGCGCGCGCCGGATCTGAGGGATGTGCCAGAAACAGAGGCGTTCAAAGGAAAGTCCCCTCCATGTGTTTATGGACGGTTTCTCGTATGAGAGCTCCCAGAACCGTTCATCGGAACCTTTTCGATCTTTGAGGAACTTGAAGTGGAAAAGGACGAAGTTGTCGATGAGCCTGTATATCGCGCCTCGCTTTATCGTTCCGATTACATTGCTTTTCCGTATGAATCCGCACTCTTCCAGTTCCCTTAGATAGCGGCTGATCTCGCCGCCGCACGGCGGAGACATCTTGGCGAGAATCTCCTCCCTTGTCATGCCGTCAGCCCTGCTGGCGAGAGCTGTGACGATCTCCACGTATTTGGCGTCATGCTTGAAGAGCGATGCGAAAAGTTTTCTGAATTCGGTCGCAAGTTCTGCGTTTGGCGCAAAGAAAAGATTGTCGAAGTTCTGCGCTACGCTGAATTCTGGCAGCAACAGGCTCCAATAGTACGCCACGCCCCCAAGCGCCATGTAGCATTCGGCTATCTGGCGGCGGTCAAAGGCGAGTTTTTTCCACGCCGCGTATTCCTCGCATTCCTTAAGCGTGAATGGCGCTATTGGAAGAGGTCTTGTCACGCGGTTGTGAAGACCGCCCCGGCCGTTGAGAACCTTGTCGACAATCCAGGATGTGGCGGAGCCGCATATGATCAGCAGGATGTCTTTGCGAAGCGAGGCCCAGCCATTCCAGAAGTGCTCAAATGCTGGCACAAAGCCTGATTTTGCCGTGTCAAGCCATGGGGCCTCGTCAAGAAACACGATCTTCTTGCCGGTCGTGTCCCGGGAGAGTATCTGCCTCAGCTCGAAAAAAGCCTCCCGCCAGTTTGACAGCCGAGGACAACGGTAGCTGCCGTAGACACAAAGCGACTGGCGGAAGTAGTCAAGCTGCTCGCGCAAGCCGACGTTCTCAACTCCGGAATGTTGGAATGCATACCTGCCACCGAACGTTTCGTTAACCAGAAACGTCTTGCCGACACGGCGGCGTCCGTAAAGAACCACGAACTCCGAATTTTCAGAAGTGAAGGCTTCTTGAAGCCTTCTTGTTTCCTGTGTTCTGCCAATCATCTTTTGATTCCTTTGCAAGTATTGTATCATATTGGTGGCATCTGAGCAAGTATCGCGGCTAATAAGGCTTATATTTTCTCACAAGTCATATTCTTATCGACTTATGAGAAGAAATGCATCACGTGAGGCCGTTCCACGGCCATATTCTGCGAGGAGCGGAAGACCGAAGGCAAGTGGGAAAAATTTTCGTAGAGCGCGAAACGAAATGTACCATTGTGCTAGTAAACGCACCGGTGTGTTTACTTCCGCAAACACCCTTCCGCAAACCAGACCCAAAAAAATCTGCCACCCCCATTGACATCACGAGCCACAAATGGTATCATCCATTCGTTTTTGCTTTGGGGCACTGTGCATTGGAGCAGAAATGGGACAATGGACACGGCGAAAACCCATTCGCCAAGTTCAGACGACAATTTAAAATCGTTGAAACTGAAAATGAAAGGAAAGAGCATAAAACAGTAAAACGGTCATAGGTGGGGCGTTCTTCTTCGCTAACGCGACGAAGTTTCGTTTCGCCACGGTCGCCACATTTAAAAGTGGAGTGCGACAGAATCAATTGCAATGCTGCAAAGCAGTCGACGTGAGGAATGTAGAGAGTTTCAAGCCGAACGACACCTTGCAGGGGAAATGCGTATGCGTTTACCTCTCCTCGTGTTTCGGCGGGTAATCTCTACAACCTCTCATGTGACACGATGAGAGGTTTTTTCATACCCTTGAATCGTGTCGGGCTATAGGCGGCGACACGGAAGGGGAACAAGCCCATTTCTCCAACTGTGAAAACTAAAAGAGGGCATGGAGAAAGAAAAATGAAGAAAGTAATGATGGTAGTTGGTGCAATAGTGTTAACGACATTGATAACGGGTTGCTCTCTGTTGGAACCCACTAAGCTGTCTCCAGAAGAGCAGCGTGCCAAGTATCAGGAGGAGTTCACCCAGTTCGCCGCTTTGCCGCCCGCCAAGAGGGTCGCCTCCCCCAATCCTGCCATCGCCGACTGCGCGAAGCTCAGCTGCGACTTGTTTAATGAGATGCACCCGATGATGAAGGCTTATGTCGCAAAGGTAGAGACGAGCCGTGAATATACGGGCTTCATGAACGATGTCAGATACTACGTGGAAGAAGAAAAGATGTCCAATAAGGATGCGTGCAAGAAGGTTTACGACGCAGTCATCGCCGCAGATGCGAACCGTCCCGACGGCGAGAAGCTCTGGCCGAAGATTCATAAGGGGATCGTTGCCGCCAACGAGCTTGATCCCAAGAAGCAGCTGGCTCAGATTGCCGTGCTGGTGGCCCGCAATGGCAACATCGCCAAGAGCGTGAAGGATCTTCCCAAGGCGTTCAAGGAAAAGGATCCCATGGGCAAGGCCAAGAGAGCCGCCGAGTGCGCTGCAATCGCCAAGCAGTTGGCCGATGTGCTCAGGTGCCTTAACTACTTGGGGGACCAGTACTCTCGCGTTGTCGAGCTTGATAACTATGCCCGATAACTTGGGGTAAGACCATGCAAAGCACGACACGAATTATCTGTAGTGCTGTCGGTCTGGCATTCATCATAGGATGTGCGACAACATCCTATGATGAGGCTCCGATGGCTCACATGGATTTCAAGAGCCGTTCCGTCGTCGAGAAGATGTCGGATGACGATATAAGCGTGAATGGCGCCGATTCGATGGCGGCCATGAAGAAGGAGCGCAAGCTGCAGATTGCGGTCGCGGTCGACATCAGTGAGCAGTCCCAGGGGAGGGCGAAGCCGCCGTCTCCCGAAAAGCTAGAAACCATGGCCCAGGCGATCGCAAGGAGTTTTCTCGCGCAAACGAAGGGCTACAAGCTTGAAGCTGTCGACATGTCAGACCTCAATCGTGCGCTCAAGTCCGGTGACGACATCGATGGCATCGTATTCCCGTTCTTGGCCAAGTTGAAGGTCATCTTGACATCTGAGACTATCGCCAGGTCGAGAAAAGATGAGCAGATTTACAAGTGTGTGCTTCAATGGGAACTGATTGACAATCGAACAAAGCAAAATGGTTTGGGCGATAATCAGACCCCAGTTGTTGTAGATTCCATGGTTTGCCAGAATGTCACGGTGCGAGATCTTGTTCTGTCTGTGTCCGGAGCGGCGATAGGAGGGGGCGCAAAAGATTTCGCAAATGCACAAAGCGCATACAATATCGTCATCCAAAACTGCATGAGCCAGTTCTACGCCCAGTTGGCAAGCCGTGTTCCTTTTGGCGGTGTGGTCTCGGGAATTAAGACCCTTGACGGTGATTTGTATGTTACAATCAAGGCCGATGCAAAAGGTCAGGGTGTCATCAAGAAGATGCAGATGCTCATCATCAACGACGACAATGATCGCATTGCAGTCGGTGAAGTCATTGCGAGCGCCAACGGAAAGAGCAACATCAAGATCTGGCGTTGGCTTTCCAAAAGCTACCGGAAGCAGCTCGAGTCCGTCGCGGAGAAAGGCAAGGATGCAGTCGAGGGATGGCTGGATGAGAATCCGCTTTACGCCTTGTGCCTCGGTGTGCCCGAACCGCCCAAGGACATGACGCTTGACTTTAGGAGCCGCAAATAGCCGCTTTGCCCGAAAGGATTACCCATGAGACACTTGACATTATTCCTGGTGTCGGCTGTTGCCTTGAGCGCATTTGCCTTTGACGTTGAGAAGGTGATTACGCGCATGGAGGCGTCTGGCCGCAAGACCGCGATCGGGAAAAGCGCCGATTGCGGATCGTACATAATCTGTCGTGAGGAAGTTGCCGTTCAAGGCGATGTAAACGTCGCCCGGGAGCAGGCCAAGCTCAATGCGCGGCAGACGATCGCGGAACTCATCAGCGTCAAAGTCTCGGTCGAAAGCGTCCGAACGACGACGACGAAGGAAACGGTCAAGGACGAGGACGAATCGTTCGAGCAGAGTGAATTCGCGAAGTCGGTTGCGCGAAAGGACGCGAAGCAGGTGCAGCGCGGCATTTCGGTGTGCAAGGAATCCGTCTCGGGCGGCAAGATCGTCGTCTATTGCCTGTTGACAGAACAGGTGGTTGATGCGACGGCCGAGCTCGAGAAGGCGATGAAGAAGATGGGGCCCGACACGGTGCAGACCACCGGTGTCGGCTACTACAACGAGGTCGTGACCGTCGCCAAGGCCCACGAGGTTGCGGTCGCGGAGGCGCAGCGTAACGCCATTGCCGAAGTGCTTGGCATGTCGATGGCGAGTTCTTCGGCAAAGCAGACCGTCTCCGCCGAGAGCGTTGACAAGGATGGCAACGAATCCTTCGCGTGCGACGACAGCTTCAAGGCGAAGACCTTCAGTGCCTGTGTCGGCTTCGTCGAGTCAAGCCGCATTGTCAATGAGAAGACGACAGATAGCGCCGTCTTCGTGACGATAGTCGCGAAGGTCGCAAAGGACAAGGTGATGGACGATTACCGGGCCTATCTCGCGAGCATGGGCAACCCCGGATTCTGCGTGCGGTCAAACGATCCGACAATGCAGTCGGCTTGCTCCGGGTTCTTTGGCGATCTAGGCCTCAGAATGGTGGGGAATGTCTATGACGCGGCGTATATCATTGATGCCAGCGGTGGCGCTGAGGGGGGCAGCGCAACCGTCACGATCACCGTGCGCGACAAGACTGCTAACGAAGTCTTGTTCAATGTGTCCAACGCCGTGCAGGCGAATGGGTCTCAATCCGCCTCGTATCTGCAGGCATTGGCGGGCATGAAGGCAAAGCTTCACGAGGGCCTGGACAAGTTCATCGGGCGTGCCAATGCCGATGGCCGCAAGGTAACTGTACGTCTGTGCAATTACGATGACGAATACGAGAAGGTCGTCGGTATAGTCAAGAAGGGGCTGGAGATGGTGCCGGGAGCCAAGAATGTGAAGAAGAATCGCAGCGCTGCGAGCGGCTCGGTCGAATTTGTGCTGAACTACATCGGCGAGACGGAGGATCTTGCGGAATTTCTAGAGAAGCACATTAAGACTGACGTCAAGCGGAAACGGCACCGTCCGAAGCTTGGGAGGATCGAGAACACGTTGGTTGAATTCGATTTCGAATAAGATTAACTTTCGCTGTAAGAAACCGTGTGGTTTCGGCGAATGCTTAAGTGTAAACAATCTTGAATGATTTGACGGATCGGGAAACCGCGGTTCGGTCATTCAGAAACAAAAAAACAAAGGAAAGAAAAAATGAAAGTAATGACTCTGGCCGTTACGGCCGCTCTGTGCGCGAGTTCGCTCTTCGCGGTTGACGTTGATCAGCTCAAGGGCCTTCCGCGTGGTGTTCAGAACATCAAGTACCAGGATGGGGTTATCTCCACCTTGGTGGTTGTCGGCAAGGCCGCTGTTCCAAAGGCGCTCCGCAGAAATCCGGGCCGCGCTGCCCAGTATGGCGGTGACAAGGCTCGCAGCGAGGCTCAGCTCGAGTTCGTCCGCTTCCTTTCCACGAAGTGCAAATGGGGCAAGACGGCCGACGGCGAGACTGCGATGAAGGAAGAGTCTGCCTCCGCGACCGATGCGCAGGGCACCGAGACTTCCGCCGAATCGTCCTCGTTCACCGAGACCGAGATGACCAAGGAACAGAAGGCGCAGTCCGCCCAGGCCTGCATCTCCGGTATCCAGGCTCTCTGGGAAGGCATGAACGACAGCGGCGAGTACGTTTGGGTCGGCGCGTGGAACGCGAAGGCCGCCGCATCGATCAAGGGCATGGCCAAGACCATGAACGAGGCTCACGCCGAGGTTGATGACATGGGCAAGGCCGCCAAGGCGAAGAAGGCCGCCGAGGACCAGAAGGAACTCGATGAAATTAAGGGCAAGAAGAGTGGCACTAACGACGACGTTACTAACAACCCGTCGAAGAAGGCCGGCGACCCTGACATCCTCAACGGGATGAAGAAGCCGAAAGGCACAGCCGCCAAGGATGCAGATGAATTCCTGTGATTCTCATAGCGGGTTCTGACGCTAAAAGCCTAAAACCCGCCCGCAGAATTCGTTCTCGGGCGGGTTTGCATTTTAAAAGTGAGCGATAGTTATGATTGGCATGGAAAAGCTTGTTTTTGCATTCGGTGTGTTGTGTACGGCTGCCGCGTTGTCTGGCTGCACGACGACCGAAACGACTACGACGACCCATGCGTCGTCGGCTGCCACGGCTTCTACGGAATCGGTTGCCGTGAGCGTGTCAACGGAAACAACAACCGCTACGCGGTCGACTACACCTCCTCCACCTCCCGTCCAGGCGGTAGACGTTCTCTCTGGCACGAAGAAGCCGTGCGGAACGGTCGCGGCTGACGCACCGAAGTTTATTAGACCAGAAACCAAGAAGTAATGGAGAATTCTCCCATGAGCACTACTAGTACGGTAATTACCATCATCATTTGTGTCTTGCTTGTCGTAGCAATTGGCTATGCGCTAGTCAAGGGCATATGGACTGTGTCAAAGAAGATTACGGTGCCGATTCAGATTGCGTTATTTGTAGTGATGCTGGTTTGTGTCGTCCGCCTGTTCTGCACCAAGGAGAATGCGAAGAAGCTCTACGAGGGAATCGAGCAGACCGGCATTAGCCAGAATGTGGAAAACACCATGCGGGCGGCTTTGAACCTGAAGCCGGCCGAAACTTCCAAGCCTGAAGCGAAACCTGTTCAGGTCGCAGCTGCTCCGGCAACGTCTACTCCGGCGGTCTTGGAACCTGTTGCCGCGCCGACAGTTGCCACAGCGCCCAATCCGTCTCCAAAGGCCGAGGCGGTCCAGAGTCCGGCGATTGTCAAGACAGACTCTCAGACAGTGGAAGCGCCTGCGGTTGTCAATGTCGAAGTCAAGGTGACGCCTCCCCCGCAGCCAGTTGCGGAGCCCGAACCTGCACCTGTGAAGGTGGTCGACTACAGCCATCTCGACAAGGGCAAGAAGTCCTTTTCCTACGCCTTGCCGTTCAATGCCAAGGTCACTGTCGGTTTCAAGGACAACACTTATCGTGTGATTGCCGAGAGCCTCGGTAGCCTGGATGATTCCGAGAAGAAGGAAATCGGCAATCTGATTGTCACTTCGCTTGGCAAGTATATCGGGAAGACGATCAGTATAACGGACAAGTCCAAGGTCTCGATCAAGCCGCAATATGACGAGTCCGATGACCGTACGCGTGTGTTTGCGATCGTTCCGCCAGACGCAATCGATTGAAATCTGATTTCACATGCATCTTTCCTTGCGAGATTTTGAGAGCCTGTCGTGTGACGGCGAGCCGTCCTGGCGACGTTACGTCCGCTATCCGCATTTGCTGTTCTGTGCGAAATGCCGCAAGGAGCTGAAGTCGTATGGCGAAGATCGTTCGCTGATTTCGGATCTCAAGAACGCGTATGCGCGCGAGGAGAAGATTTATCTGATCCGGGCAAGCAGGGGAGCGTCCAGACGATAGTAAAATCAACAACGTACACTTATCGAGGCGGCGACAGAATAGCGGATTTCTCCGTGGTCTCTGTCGTCGCCGCTGGTGCTTTCGGCGAGGTTTATCTGGTCCGCGACTTGTCCGGAATTCCACTGGCTCTTAAGTTGCTGAAAGCGGATTCTGGCGCTGAAGTATCGTCTATCGCCGAACTTCGGCAGAAGGTCGGCAATGAGCCCGGCCTGGTGTCGATTCATCATATCGGCGAGTTCGAAGGCCGTGTCTATTACACGATGGATGCAGCGGACAATATCGCATCCAACGAAGCGGAGTATTGTCCCGACACTCTGGAAAACCGACTTGCCTTTCGCGGGGCTTTGAACGCATTCGAGGTGTTGGATATCGCAGAGTCCCTGGCGGGGGCGCTTGATGTCCTGCACTCTCATGGGCTTGTACATCGGGATCTCAAGCCGGCCAATGTCATCTTCAAGGACGGGAAACCGCTGTTGGCGGACTTCGGGCTTGTTTCCCCGTTAGATGGCGGAAATGCGGGTACGCCGGGGTTCATGCCGCCAGAACGGCTGCCTGCCGATGCTCAAGCCGCGCAACAGGCTCGGGACTTCTATTCGCTCGGCAAGATCATTTACTGCGCCCTGACGAACGAGGATGCGGATCGGTTCCCGATCCTGCCCAAAGACTATTCGGTCAAAGAGGTGTCTGCGATTCGCAAGGTGTGGCTGAAAGCGTGTGCGCCGAAGCCGTCGCAACGATTCTTGGACGGAGCGTCGTTCATCGCGGCAATACAACTCGCGCGGTGTGAGCTTTGCGGCATGGCGGGTGGCCGAAGGACAAAGTCCTGGAAGATTCTGGCTGTCGCGGCCTCCGCATGTTTACTCGCCGGCGTTGTCCTGTTTGCGAAACTTCGGGCGAGAAATTCGGATGCGGGCGAAGAGACGTCGGTCTATGTCAACATCGAGCAGACTGCAGAAGATTATCTGGTCTTTTGCTGCTTTACCGTCGGAAGCGATCTTGACCCGATGTCCGAGTACAACCGACGCAAGGCGGCCGCGCTGACGGTCGATGCGTTACGACGGTATCGGAAATTGCCTGCCGAGGCCACGATCCGGCCGCGAAATGTCACGCGCGAACGTGAGCCCGAACGAAATGGCGGAGTCATGCTCTACTATTATCGGATACCCATCGCGTCTTGCGAAATTCGAGGAGCCGGTTGATAAAATGGCCTGGACGACGCGAAAAAGCCTTATTGATCGAGTTCTGGAAGGAGACGAAGATTCCTGGGACACCTTCTATGCCAATTATTCGCGGCTCATCTATGCGATCGGGGAAAAATGCGGACTCTCCGCAGACGATTGCGAGGATCTTGTCCAAGAGGTCATGCGGACGATCTTCAATAACAAGGACAGTTTTCGTTACGATTCAGCGGCTGGAAAATTCCGTACGTACCTGACCGGAATCGTTAAGCACAAGGTGTGCGATTTCTATCGAAAACGCGATGACAGGATGGTCGCGATGGACGAGGAGGCCGTACTGGAAGCGGCCGAACCGGCCAACCGGCTCGACGATGTCTGTACAGAGGAGTGGAAGAACCATGTCTTGAATGTGGCGTTGATGGAACTGCGCGAAAAGGTCGAGCCCGAGACATTTGACGCTTTCCAGATGTATGTTCTCCAAGAACGTCAGCCACGAGAAGTAGCTGACGCCTTGTCTATCTCTGAATCGGCTGTTTACGTTTACAAGAACCGGTGTGTGAAGTATTTGAGATTGATTATAGACAAGTATCGGAATTTGGATCCGGAGTTTTGCATTTGACCTGTAAGAAATCAATGATATGCTGCGAATGCTTAGGTGTAGGCAATCTAAAACCAACGGAGATAATTTATGAAGATGTTGATGATAGGTTTGACAGTCTTTTCCTGTGCGGTTACCGCCTGGGGAGATACCTTTCAGATGGATCGCAAAGGCGATGCGATCGTTGAGGTACAGAAATCGGCTAACGAATACAAGGTGACTTGCAAGTTTAGGCCCCAGACGAAGTTCGACAAGGCGATTAACGCCAAGTTCAACGATGCTAAGGGGGATTCCCTCTGCAAGAAGGGACTTATGCGCTATCTCAAGGTTGCTACGAATGAATCGCTTTCGGTTTCTGGACTATATTCTGCCGCACCTGTTGAGACGGATGGCGAGAGGTTACGCTATTCCTTTGGTGTCCCCGTTTCTGGTTGCAAGGTTATGAAAGTAGAGGCCAAGCCGAAACCGTCGGTCGAGACCAATAAACCGGCCGTTGTCGCAAAAGCTAAGCCGAAACCGCCTGTCGAGACCAATAAGTCGGCCGTCGTCGCAAAAGCCAAGCCGAAACCGCCTGTCGAACCCCAGACGCCGGTTATTGACGTAGATGCCAAGCCGCAACCATCGGTTGCGACCAATAAACCGACTGTTATCGATACTGAGGCGCCCAAGGCGTTGACAAATGTTGTTGCGAAAACATCATCTTTTCTGTGCGTGGTCAAATATAGGGAGATTAATGGAGAACGGAGTACGATTTCGCGTAGGGAGTATCAGGGACGCAATTTCAAGAGTCGGAAAGAATTCGATCGGTTCTGTCAGGAGGAGTTTGCGCGTATTCGTGCTCTGGGCGAGGCGAATCTCCGTGCAGTGAGAAATTTCGGGAAATGAGACTTATGTAGCTGCGACAGGTTCATGTATTGCCAGTACAGTCGACATAAGGATAAGGCGGCAAGGAAAGGAAGTTCGCCGTGGATAAGATTAAGTTCATAATAGTTGTTTTTATGGTAGCTGTCGGTGTTATTGCTAATGCCGACACGAAAACAACATATCGTGATGCGCAGGGGCGCGTGCAGGGCACGGTGACCACTGATCGATATGGCAAGACGACGTATCGCGACAATTTAGGGCGGATACAGTCCACCGAGACAACGGATCGATATGGCAAGACCACGTATCGTGACGCCAGCGGGCGTGTTACCGCTTCTAAAACGACTGACCGTTATGGCAAGACAACTTATCGCGACAACATGGGACGGGTTCAAGGTTCAATGACCACGGATCGCTATGGTAAGACTACTTGGCGGGATGCTGCCGGACGCATTCAAGGCAGTGCCACAACTGATCGTTATGGCAAGACCACTTATCGTGACGCTCAGGGGCGCGTGACGGGAACGAAAAACGTAAAATAACCCCCGCGCCCCAAAATTCTTTGCCCTACTTGCGCAATGGGGGGAGATGTGGTACAATTCAACGCGTCAGGACAAAAGAAAGAAGTTCATAAAATGGCCTATTACGATTATGAAGGATATGTAGAAGAAGTCGGCGAGACCCAGACAGTCGGGCGCAACGGCTTCACCAAGCGCGAAGTGCTGCTCGGCGACGAGCTGAACCCGACCTCCCAATGGCCCCATCGTGTAGCGTTCACGTTCAAGAAGGACAACTGCGCGCTTCTCGACAACGTCAAGAAGGGCCAGCGCGCCAAGGTCCGCTTTGCTATCGACAGCCGCGTCTGGAACGATCCCAAGACCGGCAAGAACAAATTCTTCACCGATCTCACCGCGCTCAAGTTCGAGCTCGTCGAGGCGGACGGCTCTTCGGTGGAGCCGGTTCCCGCCCCCGCCGAGCCGGAGGATGTGGTGGAGGCGGGCGATCCCGACGATCTGCCGTTCTGATCCGCGATGACGTGGCGGGAGACACTTGACCGCACGGCGGCCTACCTTGCCGGCAAGAATGTGCCCGACGCGACAGTGGCCGCAGAGCTCCTTGCCGCCCGCCTCTTGAAATGCGGCCGCGGTTTTCTTGCGCCGCATCTTGACGCAACCCCTCCAGAGCGCCATCTTGAGGCGCTTCGCCGCGCCATGGCGCGCCTCGCAAAGGGCGAGCCGATTCAATACGTTCTCGGCGAGTGGGACTTCAGGAAGCTTACGCTAACCTGCGATTCGCGCGCGCTCATACCGCGTCCGGAAACGGAAGAGCTCGTGACGCGCGCACTTGCATTTCTGAAGAGCCGTCCGTCCGATGCGCCGCCGCCGGTGGTGGTGGACGTCGGCACGGGCACAGGTTGCATTGCGCTATCCATCGCAAGCGAATATGCAGGCCCTGCCGCAATCGTCGGCATCGACATCTCGCCGGACGCCGTTGCTCTCGCCGCGTCCAACGCCGCTCGTTGCGGTCTTTCGGAGCGCGTGCACTTTGTCGTCGCCGACGGTCTCGATGATTTCGACGAGCCAGAGGCCGTCGATCTTGTCGTCTCGAATCCGCCATACATCTCGACTTCCGACTGTGCCTCGCTTGATCCCCGCATACGCGACTGGGAGCCGCGTTTGGCGCTGGATGGCGGTCCCGAGGGGCTTGATTTCTACGAACGCCTAGTCCCCGACGCGATGAATGTTCTCAAGCCGGGCGGCGGAGTGTTTTTCGAGATCGGCGAAGGACAGGGACCCACGCTTGAAAAGCTTTTCTTTGAATGCGGCTTCGACAACATCCGCATAGAGAAGGACTACGCCGGCCACGATAGATATGCCTCCGCCTCGCTTTCTTCGGCCGGCTAGCAAGAAAGGTTCATTGAAATGCAGAGACATTGGTTCTTCGATCTTGACGGAACTCTTTTCGACACGGAGGATGACATAAAGCTCGCCTGGCGCGAGACAATCCACTCGCTGGGCCGGGAATGTCCGCGCTTTGACGAACTTTACAGCACGGGTCCGTCGCTTGGCGACATGGCGGCTATTCTTTTCCCTGACGAGCCGGACAAAGCCGCCCTCGTCGCCGCCATCCGCACGGCCTTCGCCCCGATATACGACTCAAGCGGTTTCCCCACCACTCTTCCGTATCCTCAGGCGGTGCAATGGATCGGCGAGCTCAAGGCGTCAGGCGCGCGGCTATACGTTGCCACAAACAAGCGCATGGCGCCGACGCGCCTCATCTTGAGCAAATTCGATTTTCTCGACTTCTTCGACGGCATCTACACGAGCGACATGTATCTTGGCGCGGAACATGCGCCGCCCGGCATCCCGACAGACCGAACGGTGGGCAAGGCGCAGGTACTTGCCGCCGCGCTTGCCGAAAGGGGAATCGCCCCGTCCGACGCGGTCCTTGTGGGCGACACGCATCTCGATGTAGAGGCGGGCAAGGCGAACGGCATGCGCACGATAGGCGTGACCTGGGGCTACGGCACGCGCGAAGAGCTCTCCGCCGCCGACGAAGTCGTAGGCGGCTGAATGCGGTTGCCTGTCAGGTGGCGATTGCGAATCACGAACAACGAACCGTCAAATATGGTATAATGTGCACATGGACACACCGAAGATAGACGTTGCGTACGTCGCAGAGCTGGCGAGGCTCGAATTGACCCCCGAGGAGCGGGCTGTTTTCCAGCCGCAGCTTGAGAACATCGTGAAGTATGTCGAGAAGATATCCTCCGTGGATGTCTCCGACGTTCCGCCCACTCTCAACGGGCGCGAGATAGTGAATGCATTCCGTGAGGATGTGGTGCGTCCGTCTATGGACCGAGAAGAAGCCCTGGCAAATGCGCCTGCGCGCACGGGCGACGAGTTCATGCTGCCCAAGATCGTGGAAGGAGCGGAGTCATGAGCGAACTTTTCGAATTGGGCGTCAAGGGCGCAGTCGATGGAATGTCGCGCGGCGACTTCTCCTCTGTGGAACTCGTCGATTCCGTCATTGCCCGCTACCACGCCAAGAACGGCGAGATCGGCGCGTACTTGACTTTTGACGAAGAAGGCGCGCGCGCCGCCGCGAAGGCGGCGGACGCCGCACGTGCCTCCGGCGGCTCTGCGCCTCTTTTGGGCGTGCCGATCGCAATCAAGGATCTGATCAACGTCAAGGGGCAGCCTTGCACTTGCGCATCGAAGATCCTTGAAGGCTACGTTTCGCCGTACGACGCCACTGTCATCAAGAACCTAAAGGCCGCCGGCGCAGTGTGCGCCGGGCGCGTCAACATGGACGAGTTCGCCATGGGCTCGTCCACGGAGAATTCCGCGCTTGGCGTCACGCGCAATCCATACGATCTCTCGCGCGTCCCCGGCGGAAGTTCGGGAGGAAGCGCCGCCGCAGTCGGAGGCAATCTCTGCATAGCCGCCCTCGGCACCGACACCGGCGGCTCGATCCGTCAGCCAGCTTCGTTCTGCAACTGCGTGGGCCTCAAGCCCAGCTACGGGCGCGTTTCCAGATTCGGCGTCACGGCGTTCGCCTCTTCCCTTGATCAGGTCGGCCCCATGACGAAGAGCGTTGAAGACGCCGCGATGATTCTCCAGGCGCTTGCCGGGCATGACGAGATGGACGGAACGACTCCGCGCGAGCCTGTGCCCGACTACTCTGCCGCCGTCAAGGACGCTTCCTTCAAGGGCATGAAGATCGGCCTTCCGCGCGAATACTTCATTGACGGACTCGATTCCGAGGTGAAGCGTCTCACCGACGAGGCGATCGCCGCCTGCACTGCTGCCGGAGCGGAAATAGTCGAAGTTTCCCTGCCGCACACGGAATACGCGATGGCCGTCTATTACATCGTGGCTCCTGCGGAGGCAAGCGCGAACCTTGCCAGATTCGACGGCGTGCGCTACGGCCATCGCTCCGGGCGCAGCGACGACGTGTTCAATCTCTACGCCAGGTCGCGTGCGGAGGGCTTCGGTTCGGAGGTGAAGCGCCGCATCATCATGGGCACGTATGTGCTTTCAAGCGGCTACTACGACGCCTATTACGGGCGCGCCTCCCGCGTGCGCACGCTCGTGCGGCGCGATTTCGAGGATGCGTTCAAGAAGGTGGATGTGCTTCTCACGCCGGTTGCGCCCACGCCGGCGTTCAAGCTGGGCGAGGTGCAGGATCCGCTCACCATGTATCTGAACGACCTCTTCACGATCCCGAGTGCGCTCGCCGGCAATTGCTCGATGTCCGTGCCCGCTGGATTCACGCAGGGGACGAATCTTCCCGTGGGCGTGCAGTTCATAGCGGATGCCTATCGTGAAGACATGCTCCTGAAGGCCGGCAGGGCGTTCGAGCTTTCACGCCGCGTTTGAGAAAGAGGCATCGATCAATGGAAAATGGCGTCGCAAAAGGCTTTGGGTTCGGATGCATTGTCTCGGTGATCGTGCTTGTGGCGGGGATATTCCTCTTCACGCTCATGTGCGGGCTCTTGGTCAATGGCTGCGTAAGGGCGTCAGGAGAGTCGGAACATGAACTGATGGAGGCACTGGAGAATGATGCCGCGTCGCGTCCGGAGGAGCCGGCGCGGTTCGAGAAGGTCTGGGTCTCGGGATCGGAGGATCGCTTGGCGCCGAAGGTGCTTCGGATAAGGCTTACAGGCCCCATCATGGCGTCCGACGAGGCGCGGGGATTGTTGTCCATGGAGCAGGAGTCGTCTGCGCCGGCCGTTTTGAAGCGCATACGGGCTGCCGCAAAAGACGATTCGATCGCCGGCATACTGCTGGAGATCGATTCGCCCGGCGGCGGCGTGACAGTCTCCGACGTGCTCCATGACGCCCTCATGCGCTACAAGCGCGCCGACACAAACCGCTTTGTGGTCGTGTACATGGGCGATATGTGCTGCAGCGGCGGCTACTACGTGGCGGCGGCCGCCGATCGCATCTATGCGCACCCGACGACGATTACCGGCTCGATAGGCGTGATAATGAACGGACTGAACGTGGCGGGGCTGGCGAAGAAGCTGGGCATCACCGGCGTGACCATCGCATCCGGCGACAACAAGGATCTGCTCAATCCCCTAAAAGACGTCAATCCAGAACACGTTGAGCTTCTGCGAAAGCCGATTGAGGAGATGTACGAACGCTTCGTTGGCATCGTCGCAAAAGGGCGCGGAATGCCCGTTGAGAAAGTGCGCCCCCTGGCCGACGGGCGAATCTTTTCCGCGCAGGATGCGCTCAAGAACGGTCTCGTGGATGGCGTTCTGCATGAGGCGGAGTTGCATGGAGTCTTGAAGGACATCGTGGGAGACGAAGAAGTGAGGATCGTCCGCTACCAGTCGCGCAAGGGGTTGGGAAGGTTCCTTGACATGGCTTTCCTCCTGGAGCAGGTGCGCGTTGCCGTGCGCGGTGCATTGACCGATGTCGAGGCTGCCGCCGCGCCACGCGCGGAATACCGCTGGAGATGATGCCTTCAGGTGCGCTGCGTCACTTCGCCAATTCCGGGAAGTTTAGGCACAGGACGAGGTTCAGCGCATTGAACAGGAAATGCGCAGTCATCGGCGCGACGATCGACCCCGTGCGCCTGTAGAGCCATGCGAACGCGGCGCCGAGATACCAGAGCGCCAGAAAAGATGCAGCGTTCACATGCACAAGCGCAAAGACGAAACCGGAGGCGGCCATTGCGGCCCATGCAGGCATTGCCTGGCAGAAGCCGCGGAACATTATGCCGCGAAAGAGAGGTTCCTCAAGAAGCGGAGCCTCGAAAAGCACGAATGCCATCAGCACGAGGCGAATGGAGAGGGGATATGTTCCGGGCTGGAACCATTGTATGAGATCCTGCGGGGCGAGATGCACGTTGAAAACCTTGTCCAGCAATGTCGTCACCGCCAATTCCGTCCCAAGCGCCACAAGGCATATGGGCAGAAATGCGATGGCCGCTGTTCTAACGGCTTTGAGGCGATTGGGCGCAGGATGCTCTTGCGCCTCGGCCTGATTCTCGCGCCTCATGAAAAGAGTCGATATCCATATGAACAGCGCCAGCAGCCCGAAGAGTGCCGTCTGGCAGAAAAGCATGAAAAGGAGAACCGCCGGCTTTGGCGTGCCCAAAGACAATCCGTGCAGGAACGTATGCCAGAAATTGTTCTTGACGGCGAAGACGAGCACGACAACGGCTGCCAGCGCATGATAGATCGTATAGCGTGAATTTCGCATGGAGAAGATTATATCATATTTGCCTCCTTGTTTGTGGCAGACCTGTTGGCGGAAAAGCATATGTTTTGCTATAATATTCCCATCGGGAAAAGGAATGTGCCAGATTGAAGAACAAGGTTATATGAGACTTGGGGCGTTCCCCCGAAGGTAAAACGGATGAGCAAGAATGTGACGTCACGAATCAGGTGCGCAAAGGCTGCGATGCTGGCCCTTGCGGCGTTTGCGTTCACCGGCATGAACACCCGACGAGACGGCGACCTCGTCGTTCTTCAGTGTCAAGCTTGCAGAGTGAGAGGGGAAAACACATGATGAAAAAAAATGATCATGACAAGAATCGGAACCATTCAAGTTGTGGTGGCGGCAGTGAACCTGACAGAACGGAGAAGTGGCAATATATGCGCTCCGTGAAAAAGCGACAAACATCCTCGCTATTTGTCGCCGCCGCGATGATTGCGGCAGCCTCCTTCGCCGCGCCCCAGGCCAAACGCATTCCCACCGCCGACTCGTTTGCGCCAGAACGGACAACGCCCGTCCAGCGCGGCGAATTCACGGTCGGGCTCGTGCTTATAGCCTTCCCCGACTGCGTCAAGCCCAGTTCCGTCGACGAAGTGCGCGACGCGCTTTCGAACTTGAACGGCGGAACGATCGAGAGTTACTACAGGGAATATTCCCAGGGGATCACCTGGCCGGTGCTTGAGGCGTACCCTGCCATATACATGGCGCCGCATCCGCTAGGCTACTACTGCCGGCGGGAGCATTTCGCCAACAGGCTTGGCTTCGAGGACGACGGCCCCGCCCGCGCGGAAAAACTCCGTGCGGACGCGCTCAAGTTCGTGCAGTCAAAGGGGAAGCTCAAGAAGAAGCCGGCGTACAACTGCTACGTCTTCTGCAAGGATCTCAACAAGGAACCAGCCGTCATGGAGCGTTTCATCCGTCCCTTCTACAAGAAGCCGACAATGGATGAAATCGCCCGCGGCGCAGCCGACGACATCGAACACTACAATCCTCCAATTCCCTGGGCCGACCCGCTCTGGCCGTGTTCTATTCCCCAGATTCATTACCCTGGTAACGGGCGGACGCTTGTCCACGAAATCGGGCACTGCCTCGGCTCGCCGGACTACTACCACGCCAGCGAAGAACATGACGGCCTCGAAGGAACGCCATGCCTCAAATGGGACTATGGCCCCACCGGGCCAGCCTACTGCCGATACATCCACCACGCCTTCGTCCCCGCCGCCACATATCCCAAGGTCACAGAACCAGGCGACGTAACCCTTAGCCCCCGTTCTACACAGCTGAGTGGGGACGCGCCGCCGCCGATCCTTGGCGTCTTCGTTCCGTCTAGCCATCCGAACTACCTCTTCTACATCGAGTACTGCCATGGCGAAAAGCTCCCCGTCGGCAATCCAGAGGCCGAAGGTCTGCTCGTGCACGTCATCAACGTGACCATGACGAAGCCGACTTTAGGCCCCCCCGATCTATGCTACACGTACCGCAAGGACGACCCGGACCACAAGGGACTCGGCGACGGCGACGCATATCTTCTCCCGGGCGATTCGTTCGACGCGAAAAGCGACCCGGCCGCGATTCTCCCGAACCTCCTGCCCGCGGGGATATCCATCACGGACATCCGCAAGACCGACGACGGGAAATGCACATTCAGGCTCGACTTCCCGCCGACGAAACTTGAGAAGCCCGAACTTGACCGTTCGCTTCTGCCGCAGACCAGGATCGTGGACATCACGGACGTCCTGCCAACTTCATTCCGCGCCGAACTGAACGTGCGCTACCGCGGAGAACCGCTGCTCACGGAGTATGGATTCTGCTATGGACTAAAGAAGGACCCCACGGAGAAGACGGGTAAGCTATTCCCCCTCTACCACCGTGACCGCTACGACGCAAGGATCATCGACCTCAGCCCAGGGAAGAAGTATTACGTCCGCGCCTACGCCCGCAACGCATCCGGCATCTGCTACAGCGAGAACCAAAAGGGGATCGTGATGCCCACCGCCGAGCCTGGCCGCAAATTCGAGGCGACGCTCTTCGGGGAGTCCGACCATCTCCTCGCGAATTGGTATTTCCAGCAGTGGTACTTCGGGACGAAAGAGCAGATCATAAATTCCGCCAATCCTCTCTTTGCGTTCATGTCTCTCGCAAACTACTACCGCGCCATGCCAGGCTTGGCGTCCGGCGCTTCGCGCAGGAAGAAATCAGGCGGCGATGCGCCGCTCAACCTTGCCCGCGTCCACTCCAATCCCTCCGATTCGCGACCGAAGTTCCGTCTTGCGGACACGAACAAGCTGCGAGAGGCCGTGGAGAAGATGCTTTCCGCCGCCGGTTTCCGGCAAAGCGACTTCATCATGGCCGAACGTGGCGACGGCAAGAAGGCGAAGAAACCCTCTGCCGCCAAGCAGCCGGCACGCGGAAAGAAGGATCCGTTCGGCGGTCTCGCCCCATGGGTCAAGAAGTGCGCAGAGGTGCTGAAGGTGAAGGCGCCGGAGAAGACATTCTTCCCGTGCAGGACGGCGGAGGAGATCAACGCCCTCGCGCCGAGGATCCGCGAATGGATACTCATGTCGCAGCCTGTGCTTGTGGTGCGCGAAAGCGAGTTCTTCCCCGACATGCCGTCCCAGCGCTGGCCGCTGGACATCGCGATCATCGACGGTCTCTCCGACGACGCGACGTCGTTTCACGTGGTGTTCCCGGGCGGCAAGGACCGCGACCTCAAGTCTGGCGGCGTGTTGAAGCTTGAAGAGCTGCTGGAGTACACCTCGAACGCGATCGTGATGTTCTACCGTCCGGGGCTTTCAACCTCCGCGCGGAGATAGGATGCAGAAGCGGCAGCGGCGTCAGTCAAGCAGCTTTTCGGCAAGGAATACGATTACCGCCTTGGGGATGTCGCCTTTGATGGCGTAGGCGGCCGAGCCTGTGGCATTGTGCCCTTTGTAAAGACGCCCCGATCCTGTGTCGTAAGCGTAAATTGCCGAACCTGTGGCATTGTGTCCGGCATAGATGCGAGTTATGTCTGACATGGCGTTTGATTTTGCAATTCCGATTGCAGCGATAATGGCAAGAAAGATTTTCATCGCTTACATTATGCCATTTCCCCACGGTGATGGCAATCCCCAAACAACCAAGAGAGGTACATCCATGTTTTTCACCCATCACGGAGAGAAACTCCGAAGGCTGGCAAAAAAGTCTCACTAACGTTACGCCTGACGCTTCGCGAGATCCAGCCACCAGCAAATGGCCCAATGGCAAATATGTTTTAGCGGCATCTGCGATGCCGAGGATGTGGTATAATACATCGCATGAAACCGATTGCGCCAGCAAACTACGACTTCGGGAGGTTGATCGCCACGGAGCAAGGAGACACGAAATGAACTCCATTTTGAAGTGCAGAGGCAGGTGATGGAGCGCACTATACTGTTTTTCGCGTCGGCATTCTGCCAGACGAACCAGATGCAGCAGGATGGCACGCACCGTTACGCAAACGCCGTCGGATGGCGCATGCGGACTGTCGAATACGGGCGGGCGGCGCGCGATCGGACGGGCCATGACGGTGTGAGGGGACGCGATGACATCCGCCGCCTGGTGGAATTCTGGAAGGCAGACGGCTGCATCGTCGATTGCGGGAACGAGCCTACGACCTTGAAGGCTTCGGATTTCGCCGGGATTCCGACGGTTTTTCTCGACCGCCACCCTGATACGATTGAATCCGGAGCCGTCTGCGTGAGCAGCGATGCGGTGGCGGTGGCGTCATCCGCTGCACAGGTGTTGATGGAGCTTGGTTTGGGCGATTACGCCTACGTCGGCTGGACGGAGCCCGTGATATGGAGCCGGGAGAGGGAGGAACGTTTCGCGGAAATCGTGTATCTCAACGGGAAGGTCTTCCATCAGTTTCCGCAGCCGCCAAGAAAGATTGTCGATAGCAGACTTCATACGTTGCTCCTCTCGTGGCTGCCTAGTCTGCCAAAACCTTGTGGCATCTTTGCCGCAAACGACTATGTGGCGCGGATCGTACTGGAAGCCTGTGCGCAGTTGCGCATAGCCGTCCCGTCGGAGATCGTCGTAGTTGGCGTGGACAACGAAGATCGCATCTGCGAGAACACGAGTCCGACACTTACGAGCGTAATGTCGGACAACGACCGTGGTGGCTACATCGCAGCGGAAACGCTTGACGAATTAATCAGAGGGAAGAGCCCAGGGAACCGCACGTTCGGCGTGTTGACGGTAGTCCGGCGCCAATCGACTTGTCGTTACAAGCGGAGCGATGCGCGTGTACTGGCGGCGGTTGAGAATATTCGTCGCCAAGCGTGCGAGGGGCTTACCGCACGTGCCGTCATTGCCGGAATGGGGTGTTCCCGGCGGCTGGCCGAGATACGCTTTCGCGAGGTGACTGGACATTCGATACTTGACGAAATCACCGAAGTCCGTCTGATGCATGCGCAAATGCTGCTGCGCGATCCCCGCAAGACGGTCGAGATCGTCGCCGCCCGGTGCGGGTACAATTCGGCGGTTGCCCTGCGCAAGGCGTTTCTCTCGCACATGGGCGAAAAGCTCTCCGTCTGGCGCGAACGCCAGAGGTGCTGACCTTTGCGCAAGGAAAAGCCCCGCGGCCAAGAGTGTTTTATGCCCGCAAGTGCGACAAAATCTGCTATAATAGCGCGCGTGGCAAACGGAAGGCATATCAGGATGCTGACGACGGGGATGCACGTGTTCCCGCGTCTCATCGCCGACAAAGAGAAGAAGTACGTCGACAAGACGGCGCTTCTCTACGAACTTGCCCGCGACAAGACCGATGCGCAGCTCTTCATCTCGCGCCCGCGCAGATTCGGGAAGTCGCTCATGCTTTCGACACTGAAGGCGATGTTCGAGTGCAGGCGCGAATTGTTCAAAGGACTCGCCATCGATTCGCTCCCGTGGGAGTGGGACAAACCATTTCCCGTCCTCGACTTCACGATGGCGAGCGCGAAGGGGACGACGTACGAGGAGTTCCGTTCCGCCCTTGAAGGACTGGTTCGGACGCTTGGCGAAGAGAACGGCATTGGCTATGATGCCCGTGTGCCGATCGCCGTGAACTTTGAGAATCTGATCCAGTCCGTGGCGAACAAAAGCGACAGGAAGCAGGTTGTGGTTCTCATCGACGAGTACGACGAGCCGGTCGCGGAGTTCCTGGACGACCTGCCGACGCTGGACAAGGTTCGCACCGACCTTCACGGGTTCTACGAGAAGCTGAAGATCAACGCGGGCTTCACACGCTTCCTGATGATGACCGGCGTCACGAAGTTCACGAAGCTCTCGATCTTCTCCGGTATGAATCATCTCAAGGATCGCACGATGGATCCGCGTTTCGCCACGCTTCTCGGCTACACGTCGGCGGAGCTGGACGGGGCCTTGAGGGAGAACGTGGAGGCGTTCGGCGAGATGAACGGGATCGACTTCGCGGCGGCGAAGGCGAGGCTTCTCGACTGGTACGACGGTTACAGATTCTCGCCTGATTCCGAGGAGAAGGTCTGCAATCCCGTCTCGCTCGGCTGTGCGCTTGAATCCGGACAGCTAATGAACTACTGGGAGGCCACGGGACAGTCCCAGATGATCCTGAAACGGCTCAAGGACGCCGATGACATTCCGGCGGACTTGAACGGCATGACGGTCTCGCGGGCGCAGCTTGACGTCTGCCCGGCTGAAACCATGCCTCTTGCCACGTTGATGTACCAGGGGGGCTATCTGACCATCAAGCGGGTCAGGCCGTCCGGAAAGCTGGATCTGGGCATCCCTAACGAGGAAGTCGCCAATTCGCTGGCCGAAGGATATGTTTCGTCAATCCTCTCCTCGGGCATGTCCGACTGGACCGAAGACCTGGCCGACGCCCAGGACGACCTCATCGAAAAGGGCATCGAGACGCTGCTGGGCAAGAACCTCAAGGCTGTTTTCGCATCGGTTCCGCACGAGTGGAAGATCGAGAACGAGAAGGAGGCGAAGCGCTACTTCCTTCTTTTCATGAAGCTCATTGGCGCGGACATCTCCGGTGAGCGGCAGAGTGCGCGCGGACGCGCGGACGCGATTCTGAAGGACAAGAGCGGCGTCTATGTCTTCGAGTTCAAGTACGGCAAGTCGCCCAAGGAAGCCCTTGAACAGGCGCGCACGAAGGACTACGCGGGGCCTTGGCTCGACGGCGCTCCGCCCGTGTTCCTCGTGGGCGTGAACTACGACCCCGCCAAGCGCGGCATTGACGACCCTCTGGTTGAGCCTGCATGAGCGGCTTCGCCGCATTCCGCAGGTAGGTGCAAGGGAACATCGTTGTTGCGCCTTTGTTCCTGAAAGTTTTTGCGCAATAGTTTTGATGCCCGTCCGCCTTTTTGCTATTCTATTCCTGCATGGGCGACGCAAATTCAATATTAAACGAAATTAATAAAAGAGCCAGTTGCGCGATGATATCGATTATCGCCTTCTCGGTTGCCGCGTCTGCCGTTCAGTCCCCCATTGATGCCGTGCGTCAAGCGATTGCTCGCGGAGAAAAGCGCATATCCGTTCCCGCAGACAGATATTTCGTCGATCCTAAGGATGGAAACGGGAACGTCTACCTTGAACTTAAAGGGCTGAGCGACACGGTCATAGACTTCGGCGGAGCAGACCTGATCGGCAAGGTTCGCACGCGGTTCTTGAACATGGAGGACTGTACGAATGTGACGCTCAAGGGTTTCAGCCTGGACTTCGACCCCCTACCGTACACGCAGGGCATTATCAAATCCGTGGACAAGGACGGGACGTGGGACGTAGAGATCGTTGACGGCTATCCCGATGTAGAGGCGACCGACGGCGGGAATGAGCCGATAGACGCGCATGACCCGTTTTGGCCGGTTCAGGTCTATGACGGCAAGACGTACGAGCTGAAGAACCCGATGCGCTTTCGTGACGGTATTGCAGTCGTACGCACTGCTCCGGGGCGTTTCCGCATATCGGGCGGCTTGAACAGGAAAGGGAATGTCGGTGATGTGGCGGTTTGGAGTGTACGCGAACCGCGAAAGGTCGCAAACGAGTGCTTCATGACGCTAAGGACCAAGAACTGCCGATTCGAGGACGTGACTTTCTACGCAACGCCACACGGGCGCATAATAGAGGCGTTCTGTTCGTCAAATAGCTACATCAACTGCCGCATGATACGCCGTCCGCCGGGGAAGGACATCCGTCCTCGGGGAATACCGCGCCTTCGGAGCGGAAACCATGATTTCATCATCGCCAAGTGCGGCGTCATTGGTCCCCAGATCATAGGCTGCACGGCGGAATACCACTGCGACGACTGTGTCAACATTTCCGGAATGTACTGCCTTGTCACGGATGTCAAGGGACGTGAACTTCGAGTCCTGAAGGACTGGTTTTGGGGGGCTGGCGTAGAAGATGGGGACGATGTGCAGATCATGTTCCCGGATGGGACTTGTCCGCCTGATGCCAAGATCGTCAGCGCCCGCCCCACCGGTGCGAAGACTGCCTCCGAGACGGCGTTCGCCAATACGCTCGGTCTCTGGCCGGGAACTGCCGAGCGAATGGGCGACGCTCTTGTGGTCGTTCTCGATCGTGAGGTCGATGGTCTCATGCCCGGTGCGATCATCATGTCGGAGAATAAGTCGTGCAACGGCTTTCTGGTGAAGGATTGCCGCTTCGGCTCGACACGGGCGCGCGGAATGCTGATCAAGGCGTCGAAGGGAAGGGTCGAGAACTGCGTAGTGGACAGGCCTGTGTCCGTCACCACGGAATACGAGTGGCTTTCCGGCGGCTGTTCAAGCGACCTTGAATTTATCGGCAACCGTTTCATGTCGTATGTCAACATAGGTGGAAGCGTGTGCAGGACGGTGAAGGGCATAGGACTTCCTGCGTCGGCGCACCGAAACATCGTCTTCCGCGAAAACTTCATCAAGGATGGTGTGGCGGCAATGGGATGTACGGGACTGGATCTTCGGAACAACCGTATCGAAGGCCCTGTCACCACCCGCAATTGCAAGGATGTGCGTCAGGGCTCTTTGTCTGCGGACACTTGCGCAAAACAACAGAAAGTCGGAAAACAATGAAAAACAGGAAAACAGGAAAAACACTCGTGGCAACCGCGTTGGTTGTGGTATTCGCGGCACATCCTGGCAGGGCGGACGTTTTTGATGAAGCCCGGCTTTGGTATCGCGATTTCGCCGACCGCAATGGCAACGGTATGGTGGATTCAGGGGAGATAAGGGATTGCCTCCATGCCGGAAATGCGACAGACATCCGTAACCAGTCGACGAAACGGGGAACAGGCGATCTTGGTTTTTCGATAGAGGATGTACGGTGCCAGTATTCACAAAAGACGTTGAGTGGCGTCAGCTGCCTTGATTTGCCGCAAGAGGATGGCAAGCCGACAATGCTAGACACTGGATACAAGTCCTCCGCGACCGACTTCACGGCTTTTATCCGTTTCAAGCGTGGTTCATTGTATGATGCGGAACAGTATTGCTGGCTGTTGAATATCGGATATGGCAACAATGGTGGACTGCTCGTTGGTTTCGAGAAAGATTACGGTTGTCTCTATGTGTACTCTGAAGGCAAGAGAGGAATCATCTACAAAGACAATTCCGTCGGCTCAAATATTACATTCGGGCAGAACGCATGGACGGAAATGGCTGTGGTCGCCAATGGAACCCGGCTGACGATCTATGCCCGAAAGAACAACTATCAGAATATCCGATACGACATTGAACTTACCAAGACCATTTCTCCCGATCCAGACATGACGCTTAAGTTAGGCGGCGGCGACACTGTTGGCTCTCATGTCTTTCGTGGCAAGATACACCAGTTCGCCTATTGGGAAAAGGCTCTGACCGAGGCGGAGGTTTTTGAGGCTCTTTCCTATACGGGCGTCGAGTCGATAGACCTGTGGCAGGCTGGTTCGAGAGTCTCTGGCGCATGTCCGTTCGGCGGAGTGTCGGGCGCGGCTGTTGATTTGGGCGACACGTCGACAAACTGGTTTTCTGGAGCGCATTGGTTCGACATTCCCGCCGTGTGGACTGCGGGCACATCAATCACCACCCAGTTTGAAGTCCCAGAGTTTTTCGGCGGGCTCAACCAGACTGTTGCAGTCGCCGCAAGTTCTGGAAAAGGGAAGGTTAGGATTTTCGTGGACGGCAACGATGTCGGCGAAAGCGGAGTCGCGGTTAACAATTGGTCACGATGCCTGATACCTGGTTCCCTGATGACAGAGGGAAAGCATACGCTCAAGATTGAACATAGCAGCGGAGAGTTTATTCCAAAATTCATGTCACTCGCCGGTTCGTGGCAGTTGGGAACATCTTATTCTGACAAGGCGACGGCGAATGTCGCTTCCGAGGACTACCATGTGAAAACCAGGAATCTAAAAAAGTTACGCTATGCCAACGGAACTAAAAGTACAGGCGAAAAATATGCAGTATCGATTCATTTCGATCAAGACATGTCAGAGGCCGGAGGGCGGTACGAGTTCTCGTTTAATTGCTTTGGTTCGAATCCTAAATCCGATGCCGTTGAGCTGTATGTAAACGAAACCCTCAAGGCAACATATTCGGCAACAGACTGGTCAGGCACGAAGACTGTCGATATCGGTTTCGATGAGTTCAAGGCGGGAGAAAACATAATCAGATTCGTCAATGCCGACACTTCCCATGCAGGTACGGCAACATACATGGCATGCAACTGGTACAGGCTGGAGATTATCCGTCCTGCGAACAAGTGCTTTATCATAAGCTTCAGGTAATCAGGTTGAGTCATGCATGCGTCATTCGCAAGTTTTTTCGCAGGCATGTTGGCCGCCGGCGCAATTCCGGCATGGCAGACAAACTATGCAATGCAATTTGCGCTCAGAGAGGCTGTCGCACCATCTCCGCCCAACCCGATCCCTGCGTATGATGCCGAGAATGACGATAACGAGCAGAACGGTAATGCGACAGGTTTCTTCCATGTCGAGACATCGGCGGATGGCGAACGATGCCGTCTGATCGACCCTCTAGGCCGTGGTTTCATCGTGCGCGGGGTCGAGCACTTTGAGTATAACGGCTTCAAGACGAATGAGGGAACCTACCCGCACGCCGAGGCGTGCAAGAATCGGCACGGATCTCCTGAAAAGTGGGCTGACTTTGCCGCGAAGCGCCTGCGCGATTGGGGATTCAACTATCTTGGGTCGGGCAGCAGCCCGGAAACGCACTACCGTGGGCTTCCTCATACCTACCTTATCGGCATGGGGGGCAAGACCGCCTGGGACCGGAAGTGGGACGAAATGACAATCCGGAGCGAGAAGTGCAAGAAGAGTTTCCCAGATGTGTTTCATCCCGACTTCCCAAGCTGGTGCGAGAAGGTGGCATCGGTCAGCTGCGCCCCCCATCGGAACGATCCGTGGTTAGTGGGCTACTTCATTGACAACGAATTGCCATGGTGGGGAACGAAGGGATTGGGGCCTTACTGCGGGCTTTACGACGCAGCGCTTAGCTGCCGCAGCAACCATACCGCGAGGATCGCTGCGGAACGCCTCGCCTCTGAACATCCCGAATGGAGCGAGGAGTGTCTTGCCGAGGAATTTCAGCGCGAGGTCGCCGAACGGTACTTTTCCATCACGACTGACGCGATCCGCAGGCACGATCCCAATCACCTGATCCTCGGTTGCCGCTTCCTCAACTGCAAGAACGTTGCGGATTGTGTGCTACAGGTAGCAGGAAAGTATTGTGATGTCGTGACCGCTAATGTCTATCCGTGGGCGGATCTGAACCGCGGGTACGTCCGTATGGGCAGATCGCTGGAGAATGTGTCCGTCGAGGAGGAGCTTTGCCGAGTCCACCGCCTGTGCAAGAGGCCGATGCTTGTGACGGAATGGAGTTTCCTCGGGCTTGATTCCGGTCTGCCTTGCACTACCGGCGCTGGTCAACGGTTTGAGACGCAGTCCGAACGCGCGTGTGCGGCGGAGCTTTTTGCTAGAACCCAACTAGGCTTGCCGTTTCTCCTCGGATACAATTTCTTCATGTATCTTGACCAGCCTGCCAGTACCGGGGATGCCGCTGGCGAGGACTGTAATTATGGGCTGGTGACCATTGAGGACAAGCCGTATCCCGAACTTGTCGAGATGTTTACACGCCTCAATCGCGAGATTTCATCCACAGGCAGATACAAGGAACCGCCGCGGCGCCATGCGCCGATTGACTCAGGTAAGACATTGCACGAGTTTCTCGCAAATCGTCCTGTCGTCGGTAGCGTAAATCCACCGCGCTACGAACGAATGGAAGAAACGTACAGAGTGTACAATGGCGCGGGGTTGGAGATGTCCGGCAAGGTCGGCGGCAAGATGGTTTTTGAAGATGTTAAGTTCAATGGTATCAAGCTCGGTAGTTTTTCCGGCATGCTTTCCTGGTATAAAAACGGGCGGATAAACGGCGGACAGGTGTTTGGTCGGCGCTGGACGGAGCTTGACAGGGTGACGGACGTATCATGGAGAATACTCCCAAATGGTTGTGGATTGCTTGCGGCGAAAGGATGTGTCGATGCCGGCGGAACTTCTGTAGAGATTGCCTACGAGTTCACGATCTTCCCAGACAAACCGGAATGGACGGTCGAGATTGTTTCCGCCAAGAATATCGGGCAAAAGTCCATTGATGTCAGGTTTTTCTATCTGTGCCCATGGACGGAATCGCCTGACGACCCCGCCAACAGGCGAAAACCACAGTTCGCATGCCGGGACTGGGACGTCTGGCATTTCAGCGACAAGGGGCTTGTCTGGCGGGCCTTCAGCAAGGCGCCGCTTCTTTCCGAATGTAATCTCATCAAGGATCATCCCGATCTTGCCTTCGAGCCGGGCGAAGGCCCGTTCCCGCTCGCGGCGGGGACTGTCTACAAGCCGAAAGGCAGGATGTGGGCACATTTTAGCATTGAGCGGAAGGGACCATCGCTCCCATGAAGAAAACGCAATGCTGTTGGTGTCATTACCTATCTCGTCAGTGGTTGACGCAGTGGTGAATCGTTTTTCGTTGAATTTCTAAAATACAATGAGGGTACAAATGAAATGGGCGAATAACATTGTTGTGGATCGTGCGGCATGTGCGGTCTTGGCAGTTACGGGCATGGTGCATATGGCGGTTGCGGGCGAGATTGGTTCAAACGGTGACAGGGGGCGTACGGATCTGGTACTGCATGGCGGATGGACGGCGGACGGTATGCCGGTCGAGATTCCGCATTGCTGGAATGTGGATGACGCATGCGACGGAAAGGGCGTTCCCGAAGGATGGGAGGGAAGTTCATCGGTAGATTGTCCGAGCTATGAGCGCAAGAGCGAGACGGACCTCCGCAAGAAGACCGGCGTGACCGTCATCTGCATCCGCCGCCCCGCCGCAAATCCCAAGAAGCCGCGCGAGCTTCTCATCCCCACCCCAACGGAGAAGATCCTCGCCGGCGACCGACTGATCGTCTTCGGAAGCATGAAGCAGATAGACGGTCTCACATTCGAAAGGTGACCTATGAAAACAAAATCCGCCAACCTCATTCCTGCCGGCATCAGCCGGCGCGACTTCATCCTCTCCGGCCTAGCCGCGTCATGCGTCGCAGGATGCCGTACGGCCGATCTCTTCGGCCGCCCCGATCTCACGTTCGGCGTGGTGAGCGACATACACGTCACCTCCTCCGGCACCGAGGCGCGCTACGAGAAGGCCCTCCGGCTCTTCAAGGACCGCGGCGCGGACGCCGTTATGGTCTGCGGCGACCTCGCCGACTGGGGAACGGTCGGCTCCCTTGAGCATGTGCGCGACGCATGGCGGCGCGTCTTCGGCGGCGCCAAGGCCGTCCCGCTCCTCTGCACCGGCAACCACGACTTCGAGGGCTGGTGGTACGGCGACATGACCATGGACATGCACGCCTCCGGCCATTCGGAGGACGAGGCGGCGACGAAGGCCCCTGGCGGCGTCAAGGCCGTGTGGGAGCGCGTGTTCGGCGAACAGTACGCCCCCATGCGCCTGCGCACCGTGAAAGGCTACGATTTCGTCTCGGCCGAATACTCCCAAAGCGACGACGGCAAGCGCCGCCCGGACGTCGCGGCCTTCCTCAAGGCTAACGCCCAGCGCCTCCGCGGCTCCGGCAGGCCCTTCTTCTTCTTCCAGCATCTCCCCATCCAGGGCACGACCGGCGACAGCGGACGCTGGGCGGACGGCGGCGGCTCGTTCGCCGCCCTCAAGGATTTCCCGAACGCCATCGCCTTCACCGGCCACAAGCACCGCCCGTTCGTGGACGAGCGCCAGATATGGCAGGGCGATTTCACCGTGATAGGCACCCCCTCGCTCTCATACCCCAGCCTCCCGCCCGGACACGAGAACGCCGGAGCCGCCCGCAACGGCACCGCGACGAACGCGATGCCGATGATCCCCGTGCGCCGCGACCTGGAGGGCACGCAGGCCTTCTTCGTGAACGTGTACACGGACAGGATCGTCGTTGAACGCATCGACGTCGAGGCCGGCGGCACGGAGGCCGCCCCCGCCTGGATCGTGCCGCTCGCCGGCGCCAGGCCCTTCTCGTTCGCCGAGACCGAGCGACGCGTCCCCGTGCCCGCATTCCCCGCCGGTGCCCAGGTGAAGTGCCAGACGCGCAACACCGAGAACCGCCAGGGCAAGTGGACAATCGTGATGACGTGCGAGTTCCCGTCCGCCGTCGTGCCCGACGGTTGGCGCGTGTTCGACTACGAGATCCGCGCCGTGCCGAATGACGGCTCCGCGCCCCTCGTCAAGAAGTTCCTCTCGCCCGCCTACCACAAGCTGCCCGCCTGCGAGCCGGCGCGGCAGAGGTTCTGGTTCGATGTCGCCGAACTGCCGCAGGACAAGGACTATGTCATCGAGGTGCGCGCCCTCAACTGCTTCGGGAAGGCCTCGGCGCCAATCAAGGCTCCGCGCGTGTTCCACGGCAAACCAGGCCTGGGCAAGGCCCGGCGGTAGCCGAGACATGGTGCGCACAGCGCAGACGATTTCCTAGCGATCTTTCGCCTCTTGGGTGGAATCCGAAAAACAAGTGCGCCTGAAACGGGAGGCAGCCTAGCGGCATAGCCTCTGTTTCAGGCGCGATTTGCTATCATGTCCTTTCTTGAACAGACCAAGTTCGGAAAGGAAAATGATGCAAACTATTCCATAAGATGCTCGAGGAGTATTCCGACCTCGGCAAGGCGTACCTGCTCAAGGAGGAGCTTCGATCCATCTATGCCAACGCAAAGACGCCCATCGCGGCGAAAGCCCTTCTGGAGGCGTGGATTGCAAAGG
>Ga0310786_10001024_pt1 | contig 44881 bp, 80 predicted proteins | sample AusTroGonzalo_MG_FD_203881 | JGI IMG/M metagenome (GOLD analysis project Ga0310786, IMG submission 203881) | Bovine rumen microbial communities from tropical cattle in Woodstock, Queensland, Australia - Gonzalo_03 (v2) (version 2) | ecosystem: Host-associated > Mammals > Digestive system >...
TGTCATCGTAGTTTCTCATGCCTTATCCTCGCTTTTGTCCACTATGCCAACTATTACACTTTCGCCAATCGTATTACTACAGTAAATAAAACCATCTTCAACATAAAATTTTATCTCTGACTTTGTGGCGGCACTCTTGATCTCGACAATATCTATCATTCACTTATCTCCTTTCTCACTTCTGTGTAATATCTCCGGTATCTCTGCAAAATCAGATAACACGCTGTATTCTTGCTGCAAACCTTTTCCATCGTGTAAATCTTCTTTTTGCACTTACTACATACATACATTCTTGCCGTTTCCATATTTTCGGGGTCGCTGTTGGTATTTCTAACAAACATTTTCCCGCCACATTCACATACCATTTACTACGCCCTCCTTTAGCCCCAGAATATAATCAGCCGATACACCGCAATAGGAACACAGCTTTGCAAGCCGTGATGATGACATATCCCGTCCCTCGTATAAGAGACAGTAGATAGCCCCTCTTGCCACTCCTGTAGCCTTTGCCATAGCGGAAATATTTATATCCTTGCTGTTGATAATATCGAGCATACGCTTACCCACGTTCGGGATATAATATATTTCCTGTCTCCTGTGGTGTCCTCTTCTCAACACAGCCTTTTCAGACCGTGTTCTGTATGCACATTCGGCACATTCCATCTGCTTACCTATGTTGCTTGCGGTGGCGAAAAACTCATTACCGCAATCGCATTTACACAACCACCGTGCGTGACCGTCTTTTGACTTCGCTTCGCTTCGCCGTATGACGGTAATGCGGTTATATCTATCTCCTTCCTGTATCATTCGATTACCCCCGTCATTCGATCAAACACTTCGTCCCGCCTGTCATCCTCATAGACCGTATCGCATTCTATATCGCCCTGTATCTCATAAGGGCATGAGTCTATGAATTTATCGTAGGCTTCTTCTTCCGTCTCGGCTGTTATATCCTCTTCGTATAAGACGGTGGCTCTCAAACAGTAGCATTTCAGCATATTATCCCTCCATCACATAGGTTGCGAACATCGTCTGCTGCCCGAACCTATTCTTTTCCTTTGTGTTCTTCGTAACGATCTTGTACCCGTCTGCCCTTAAATCCCAGATTCTCGCTCCAAGTCTGCGGATTGCATACAGCTTGTAGGCTTCAAGGTCGGTTATCTTTCCGTGTTCCTGTAAATGCCTTAATACGGCTTCTTTCTGTGTCATAATTAAAACCCCCATTTATCCCGTGTCCGTATCTCCACAACATACCTGTCGGGGTTGACCGTGACACTTGTGTTGTCATCCATGAATAACTCTATCGTCTTTAAATCCCTGTTTACTTTCAGCATATTAACGTCTCGGTATATCTTGCTTGCCACAAGTGACGTTCCGCTGTACAAGTAAGCATCGAACCTCTTTTCCCATGCCATTTCCTATTTCACTCCTAACTTACGTCTTTCCAACTCTGCCATAGCATCTGGCGTGTACTGTCGCTGTTCGAACTGTTGGAACTGATTGTTTAGCCTTGCGATAGGTTGCTGTTGCGGCTGCCGTTCGTTTCTAATCTTTTCCCATGTTCTGACAGCGGCTTTCCAATCCTTCATCTTATCCTTGCCGATCATCCAACCCTTGCTTGCGTAAAAGTCTACAAATCTTTCGGCATCCAACCCGTTATTTCTTTCCTGACAGTAGGCTCTTACATCTTCCACCGTTGGAGGAGTAAACACCGCCCGAACCTTCTTTTTAGGTTCAGAATCAGATTCAGTATCAGCAACAGTATTAGTATTACTATTACTGTCGATACCATATTTTTTGATGTCAGATATGGTATCTTCGTCATTAAACACGCTTGTCAAATACTCCCTAAATTCGTCGCATTTGATCTCGTCGATCTCATTCTTTACTGCTGTACGGAGCTTGTTTGATGTGTTCCAATTATATTTATGCCAATTCACAAGCAACAGCTCGCGGGTTTCTCCGGAGTATTTAACTACAGTATATGTATTTGAAAACTTCTCCAATAATCGCTTAACTTTATCTGCGGGAAAGCCCGCTTCGTTTGATATTTGGTTTATGCTAACCTCATAACATCCGCATAGATTTGTATGCGGGTTCGTAAACAAATAAAGGTAGAAGTAGCGATCTTCTGGGGAGAAGTCTTCTGTTATCTTTACGTCCGTCCAAAAAGACGTTTGGACGCTTCTGAACAATGCCATTGTTTGCTACCTCACTCATAGTTAAAATACTCACCGTTAATGCACTTCCAAACGCCACTTCCGAACTCTTTGTGGGTACTCTGAAAGATAACATTCAGCGGTACATCATCCGTTCCATCTTTAATTATCTTGACAGCTAATTGATAACATTCATCAGGGAGTTTAACGGTGAAAAACTTTTTCGTGGTTGCATATTGCCCTTTAGCATAGACAACATCGTAAACAGTTTTATCCCCTTTAAGGTGTAACCACTTTTCATCACTTCTTACCCTGTTCATTACTACCGCTCCCGTGTAGTAAGCTGCAAGGTGTTCTTTGTCCGTATGCCAATTCTCGTGATACATAACCTCTGCGAGTAGGTTGATTTCGTCGTATTCGGGAAGTTCCTCGCCATTGTCGATCACTTGCTGACGGACTAAAGAAATACCGCCTAACTGTTTCTCTCCCGTAACAACTCCCGCTTTAGCGTGAATACAGCTCATAAAGTCCACTATAATCAGGATAATCAGCAACACGCCTATTATCTTTGTCAGCATGATTAGCTGACGTTCTTCTTTATGGTTCAAGGATTTCGTACCTCTCTTTAAAAATAAATTCATATCCCGTCTCTATGTCATGTTTCATTACTGACCATTTAAACGGTGTGGGTTTATCAATCGACATTCTATGTATTGTGCCTTGATCTGCGGTAAGTTGTAAAACTATGATGTGGTCTGTTATCTGAATAACCTCGCCATCGTATTCAGCTCCAACCGACACATAGGTTGCGCCTTTTTTATTGGTGACCTGTATGCCCCTGACAGACCTGTATCTGACCTTATCGCCCACTTTAAGTTCATCGGGGCTTAAAACCTTTTTTAACATTCAGACCTCCTGTATCTCTATCCCCGTTTGCCAGAAAAAGATTTTCTTCTTCAACTTGAAGACTTGATATGCCGCCCCGTATCTACAACCTTTGGCATCTTCCACTATCGTTTTGCCGTCTCGCTTGTAAACGAAATCAGCGATATAGACCGTCTTGCGCTGTATCACTTTGCCCTTCTTAACGCCGCCTCTTGCACCCACGGTATCGGGTTCGCAAATGTTCGGGATAAGTTCAAAAGGCTTCTGTAATTCAAGATCAGAAATCTCTCCCGCCTGTTCAAGTGCTTTAAGCTGTTGGTATCTGCGGCTTTCCCGCTTTGAATCAAACACAATACCGTCAACTTCTATCTTTCTGGCATTAAATTTATTTCTCATTTACAATCTCCCTTGAATCGGGGTAACTCTGCCGTACAGAAGTTACCCCAGAATACCCGTGCCGTAGTTTGTCCGACCGTGAATATCAATAAAAGCGGTGGTTTCATTTCGGGCATCACGGGGTTAGCGGTTACGATCATTCCGCAGTTCCTTATTTCTATGACGTTGTATGTGTAATTGTTGATTGTGTGATATACTCGCTTCGTGACCGTTTCCGCAAAATAGGCTTACTTAAACATCGCTGCCGCTATAGCATCCAAATCTTCAACGGTGTGGGTTTCCTTCGGATCTGACTTCTTCTTTTCCTTTGGAGCTTCTACGATCTCGGCTTCAACAGGCGGGTTCATAGGAAACGGTGCGGGAGCGGCTTCAACCACGCTGTCATCGTTATCAACATAGGTGATACTTCCGTTCTCACCAATAACGCCCTGATCTGCTTCGTATGCTCTTTCGAAATCGGTACTCATTACGCCCCACTTGCTGATAAGCTGACGAATCATTGTCTTACAAGCCATTGCGTCAAAATCTTTTTCCCAGAAGGTGTAGCCCTTCTTTGCGGCATATCCTTTTGAGTAGCGGAGTGCGTGAGCCTCCATCTTTGACCTACTCCAATAAATAGCCTTGCGGAAACCATTGATATACTCAAACATTGCATAATATCCGATTGTCGGGGCTTTCTCCCTTGCTTCTTCATCCGGGATAAGGTTTACTTCGATCTCTTCATTCAGAGCGTCAAATCTTACAAGCTCACCTTCTTTGATAGGGAGAACATTCAGTTTTTTGTACTGTCCTGATCTAACGGCAAGCTGAATGTAGCCTTTGTAGCCAAGCTGAAACTGCGCTACTTTGCCTTTTTCTTTGTCATTGTAGGGAACGAGATAGTAGAATCCCATCTGTGGTGAAGGGGAAAGTTTTAGACTTGCGCCAAGAAGTGCGGCAGACATAATGCTCTGATTTGTACAATCCAATAATGCCGAATTAGCATTTACCGCCGAAACAATACCTGTGGTGAAATTTGTGCCGTTTTTTCCGCCGATGACGGAATTGATCTGATTTTTTACGGCATCCTGTGTAATATATGTTGTGAAGCCCATCTTCTGATTGGCTTTTACAAGTGAATTTGAAACTGCCATTTATTTATCCTCCTTTATAGCCTCATACTGTATTTTGCTGTAGTTTAAGAAACTCTTTAACGCTAATGCTTCGTCCTTTGAAAGATACGCTCTAAAAGACAGCCAAACACGGCTTTCTTCGCCCTTTTCTTCATCAGCGGTAATTTCTACCACCTCGCTATCTGCAAAAGGAATCTGGGGCGTTTTCGTGCGCTCCTCGGCTTTTTTAATCTGCATCGTGGCTATCCGTTTTCCCTCAACCATCGCCGCCGATAAATCAAGCGTCCGTTTGTATTCTTCAATAGCTTCAAAGGAATACTCCAACTCGGACAAAACCTTAATATCATCGTTGATTTTTTTGATCTTCTCGGTTATGTCATCCTCAACTTGTTTCAGCGAAAAAGTTTTGTTGTACCACTTGACATTTTCTATCTGATCGTAAGAAATCCATTCCGGAAGGTCGGGAGTGTTGGCAAAAATGTCATAACAGGATTCTCTTTTTTTCTGTTTCTCCTGTTCTTCATATTCCTTTACCTGTCTGTCGATTAACAACACGGGTTCGTCAATCAGGGTACAAAGTTCTTTGATCTGCGTTTCGAATGTCTCAAACGGTTCAAGAAACTCTTTCTTTCGTCTTACTCTTTCGTCGGACAAGGCTTTCTTCAAGCTGTTCAGCTTTGCTCTATCAGCCTTTGCCGCCTGTATTTGATCTTCGGTGTACTGTAATGTCTTATAATCGCTTAATTTCGTAAGAAGTTCTGTTTTAAGTTCTTCGTAATTGAACTCAATCGGCTGCGCCTTATACGCTTTTATCTGTAGTTCCATCTTCCTCCTTGTCCGTAAACGGGTTCTCGGTGTTCTTCCTGTTGGTCAAACACTCGCACCGTTTATACATTACATACTCGTACCCGTTTTCGTTGCGGGTACTAAATTTGATAAATCTTTCGCCCTTGCAAATCGGGCATACTCTTTTCTCTTCCATAGTTTTAAATAGCGGGTAAAATCCGCGCGGGTTCTGTCTTGTCCTCAACGTGCCACATAAAAGCACGTTCTTTACGTTCCAACTCTTCTATATCTGCCTGTACGTCCTTACGGTCTATTCTGCGCTCAATAATGCGCCACTCATTGCTGCCGTCAGCTTTATGTACTTTCAGTTCGGCACACAGGATAGCGAAATCAAACTCTGTAACAAGGAAGTAATGTAAGATTTGTGCGTAGTAAGTATCAGGGATTCTCCCTTGCCATTCATCATTCTTCGCCTTGCTTGTGATCTCGGTAGTTTTGATTTCCAAAATCCCATACTTTCCGTCTTCGGTTTCTATCCATCCGTCAAGACTTGCGTGTGCAAACGGGTATTTCTTATTTGTCCACATATTGTTTTCCGCATATCCGATACCCCATTCGGGATGATGGAGACGGAACATATCTCTTATATGCGGCTCGGCATCAATCCCGTACTGTACGAACGGGCGATTAGAAATGTCTTCGGGGTCTTCAAACCCGACCATGATACGCCAGAGTTTGTTGTTGTCTCTCCATTTGCAAAGCCCCAGAATACTTCCCGCATCCGAACCACCGATTGTTTTCCCGCGAGCGGCTAACCACTCGTTTCGGGATTTAAAAACTTCGTAATGTACTCCATGACATTTCTTAATACCCACGCTCACACCTCTTATACTCTTCGATCTGCGCTTTATCCTCCGACACGATAGATACAACCTGTCCGTTTCCGCATATCAGGCACTTGCCCTGTATGTGTAATGCAATTGCTTCATCTATGCTGATTGAGTTCATTGCCTTTGCTGCTGATTCTGTCATCATAGTTTTTCCCTCCTTTTTAGCGTCCCACTCTTCTTGTCGAGACAAATTCGTTTAGTTTGTCGGGCATCACATAAAACTTGCCTTTGGATGATGTGCGAAAGAACGGAGTATCTTTCATGTGAGCAATACGATATATCAATTCTTTATTCCACCCTTCCGCAATTAACTGTGAAATGGTTTTCATCTGCCCTTTTTCTGTCATTCGGTCAATTCCTCTCTCGTTCTTTCGTCCCCGTATTTCACTTCATAATGTTCCATGTTTGGAGCTTTGATTCCGATATTTCCATATCTGTTAAGCCAGAGAATAACGAACCAATAACCTAACCCTTCGTTTGACGGCTGCCAGATTCCATCTGTTGACCACTCGCCACCGCGCATTACATAATCGTATAATTGCGGCTCTTCATCTGCTAATCTCACGAATCGTTCCTTGTCAGAATTGATTCCGAAGAGGCAGAAAACACATCCCGTTCTTTGGTTCTTTGTTGTGGTATATTCCACATCGGAATAGTCTTCTAACATATCCGCGAGGGTCATTTGTCCGTCATAGCCTGTTCCGTTTTTTGGTACGATCTCGCCATACGGAGCGGCAATCTCTATGTTGTTTTCTTTGATGTATTTGAATACGTCCTGTTCCGTCCAAAAGGACATCGGATTGCTGATAGGGTATTTCGCATCAAACATATTGCATCCGTGCTGAATCCAAACTTTCTTGCGGAGTCTACTTTCATCTGCCATCTGCCCCGTCATAGGATTCATATTGTTATCTACTTGATATTTGTGAGACGGATTCTTTTTCATAATTCGACAGCATCTGTCGCTTACTCGGAAGGGACTAAAGATAAGAAACCTGTACTTGCTACGATCATACATTCTGGAATACTCGCCCGTTAATTGACCTTTTTCTTTATGCTCCAATCTTCCGTACAACATTTTTACTCGCGTCGGTGCATCTTTGAAAAAGATGTCGGGGATATTGCCCTCCTTGATCTTCGCGTATTCCTCGCTCTGCTTTGCATCTAATCTTCTCGGAACGCCCAGAAGGTCTGCGAACGCATAAGCGGGTATGTTCATATCTGTCTGTTTGTCTTTCTTGACTTTCGCGATGTATTTCTTCGTTATATCTGCCATCGACGCGATTTCTTTTGAAATAACGGGATAGCCATATTTATTGATGACCTCTCTGAATGTCATCTTCGGTTTTAGGATCTCCACATTTTCAGTTTTCTTTACGAACGCCCTGATTGACGGATATTCCAAACCTGTGTCACAAAACACAGCCTTTATATTCGGATATAAAGAACGAACGATGTGTAACAATACTGTGCTGTCTTTTCCTCCGGAATAACTAACAAACACTCCGTCTTCCCCGTACTCATTTACCCATTGACGTATGCGTTCTTTTGTAAGTGCTACCTTTAGCGAAAGCGGCAATGCCTGTTTTTGCCGTAGGTCATCCGCTGTTCTCATATTGTTGACATCCCTCCTTGTTTGCGTTATACTGTTCGTATGAATTGTTTTTTCATTCCCATTACTGCTGTTCGGCTGCAACCGTCAGCAGTTTTTTCTTGCCTTATGTGCCGCTTTCGACAACATTTGTTTCATTTTTAGCAACTTGTGAAGCAAAAAAAATAGTCTGCGTTTCCTCTGGCGTAAGATTATACCGATCAATGATCTTCTGTATTTCTATTTGCGTGAAACGCTGTGAGCCTTTGAGCTTATGGCAGATTGTCGGTGTAGTCTTGCCTAATGCTTCTGCAAGTGCCTTGTTATTATCGCCATGCCGCAACATTTGGATTCTCATTTCAGTTTCGTTTATCATTTGTTCCCTCCTTCCTTTAAATCTTTAATTGTTCTGTTTGCTTTATTCATATGGTAGATGAACATATTGACCTCTACCAAAATTGCTATAGCTACTATTCCCATTAAAATAACCGCTGTCATAGTTGCCACCTCCTTATTTCATATTTCAAAACTTCTGTTTCGTTTCTTGACATAATTCTTTATATCACAACTAATATTCCTATGTCAACAACTTTTTAAAAAATTTCTATTTATTTATTTCTCAATATTGAATTTATTTCCGTTTTATGTTAATTTATTGTTGCGATATGCCGATATTATCAACAGAAAGGATGGTGATTTTATGGTACAAATGGGTAAAAGATTGCATGAACTGCGAAAGAAATGCGGGTACACATTAGATGATGTTGTTGAAAGAGTTGATATTCCTAAAAGCACACTTTCTCGTTTAGAGAACGGCAAACTAAAAACAATCAACAGAAGTTACATTGACAAGTTAGCGGAGCTTTATGGTGAAGATGCCGCCTACATTCTCGGTTATGAAGACTCGCCTACCGTTGCGCTGACCTACTCCGCTCCCGGAAAAGAACAGGTAAATCTTATTGTAGATCATGCACCGATTATTGGCGAAGCCGCACTTCGGGCAAAGCTATATCAGGCTGCGGTACAAGTAGCTCCCGAAAATATTAAGATTGCCATTGAAATATTGAAGTCCCTGTCCGCAAAGGATGGTGAGCGAAATGCCTAAATCCAAATACACCAAAGGTAAAGACGGACGTTGGCGAACCATGATTAGCACGGGGAAATATGACGTAAATGGCAAATTGATAGTAATACGTCTGTCAAGTTCCAAATCGTCAGCCGATCTTGAAAAAAAGGTGCAAGATTATAAATACAAACTTCGACATAAAATTGGAACGCCCGTCGAAGCCGAACCTGTATTATTTAAAGATTATGCCGAAAAGTGGCTTACCACAAAAGAACAGCGGTCAATTAAGACTTATGAAATGTATGAAAGCATTATAGTCAACCACCTTGTTTCTTTATATGACACTCCGTTAGATATGATACGTCAATCTGACATACAATACCTTATCAGCACAAAATCACAACATCCCCGCATTTGTGAACAGATTGTGCTTACGCTTCGGCAGATATTTGATATGGCGGTTAATGATGATCTTCTCACGAAGAGTCCGTGTAGAAATATAGAACTCCCCAGACACGTTAAAGAAGAAAAACGTCCCTTGACCGAAAGCGAGAAGCAAGCGATCAGGAACGCCGAAGGGTTAAGTGATTTTCAGCGGGCATATATCCATCTGCTGTATGGTTCGGGTATGCGTCCCGCAGAAATGTATGCCTTGCAATGGCAAGACGTTGACCTTGAAAATCATACTGTAACGATAAATAAGGCATTACAATTTAGTAAAAGCCGGATAGCAACCGTAGGTTTACCGAAGACCGACAAGAGTATTCGGACAATACCCCTTCCTGACTTCGTAATAGGGTCTATTTCGGCTTTAAAATCCAAAGGTAAGCATTTACCCACGGAAACGATCTTTGGAGCGGAAAACGGCAAATTGAGGACAAGAAGCGCATACAGAAATATCTTTACCGTAATCATGCACAAGTTAAAGCTGACAGACATTACCCCGTACATGATGAGGCACAACTATTGTACTCAATGTTTTTTAGACGAAGTAGACATAAAGACCTGTCAATATCTCATGGGACATTCAGATACTAAAATGGTACTTGAAGTATATACTCATATTTCCAAACAAATACAAACGCTTAAAGTGTCCGTAAATAAACTGAATTTATAACATTATGCCCTTTTTATACCCACTTAAACTCTGAAACCATTGATATTACAGTATTTTTGACTGACTCGAAATCAGGTAGCCCGCAAGGGCTCGTGGGTTCGAATCCCACCCACTCCGTACCCCGTAAACACAGCGTTTGCGGGGTTTTTTAATGCCATTTTTTACCCCTTATTTTTCGAAATTTTGTTCGAAAATATAGGCGTTTTTACGGGTTTATTTATACCCATTATACCCAAATTATACCCAAATGAAAAAGCGCACTCCGTAAAGAGTGCGCCCTTTTGAATCAATACCTTCTGCCGTAGTCCATGCTTTCGCCATTGTCATAGGAACGTCCATCATCGGAAGAATATCTACCCATGCTGTCACGCTTTGCATATCTGCCGCGTCCACGCGCATAGGAACTGCCATCATCGTATGAACCGCCACGATAAGGGTACATCATCGGATAATGCTCCGAGTAACCGCCGCCCTTCGACTCCGATTCCATAGCTTCGTAAGTCGCAAGGCATTTAAGAGTATGGGCGATACTGTCTGCCTGTGCGAGAGACCCCGCCGTCAGTTCGCCCCGACTCTCGATACGATCTAACTCCTGTTCGAGCATATCTGTTAAACGCTTGAATTTTTCCATTGCATTCTCTCCTTTCATGCAATTCTCGATACTGTCAGGTTAGCGTTCTGAACAAGTATCGGGGGTGCGGGTGTTGTTGCCGGGGTAAGGCTCTCGGAAGTGTTCTCGACACTTACGTTGAAACAACAACCCTTTGGTACGTTGATAATCGCTGTGCTTGTCACGTTAAAGAAATTCTCCTGTGTGGGCGGGTCTGTTGCTGTTGCTGCCGGAGTGACGATTGCCCGACTCGTTAAGAGCGGTTCGCCATCCAAAGCGATTGCCACGCTGATAGGAGCGGGAGCCGTGCCGCCATCAGGGATTGCGATGTTTCCGTTGAACGTGACCTGATACCTTGCAAAGCAGTTATTTGTGATACCACGGAGAGTTACAATACCACTACCATTGCGGTGATATACATACCCTTTGTTGCAACCGATAGTTGTGTTCAGCGTCACGGGCTGATTCGGCTGCACGGTCTGAAAAGCATTATTCGTAAACTCTGCCATGCTTACACCCCCTTAAAAAGAGCCGCCGCATCCGCACCCGCAACCCTGATTCTGATTGCAGGTGAAGATAGGAGTTCTGCCATATACGGGAGTAGTGGGAACAGGACAGCTATTCAACCTGTTGTAAAGCTGATCTACTTCGTTCGAGAAGCCCTGTGCGATGAAGGCGTTCTGTGCGACCTGTGAAGCCGCGAGATCCTTCATGGCTATCTGCTGACGCAAAGCCGAGATTTCATCGTTCTTCGCATCGATCTTGTCTTGGCAAAGCTGATCTTTGATGCTCTGAATGCCGGAGTTCACAAGATTGAGGATGCTCTGGGTGTTCTGTGTGCTGTTCGCACGGGTAGCGCATTCTTCAGCTGCGATGGTGTACTTCACATCGCTGATAGCTGCGCGGTTGTCGCATCCGACTTCCGCTAACTGCGCCTGAACTCCGTTGAATCCCTGTGCGTTTGCCATCTGTGCCGCGAATGCGGTCTGCATATTTGCGATCTGTCTTGCGTTTGCTCCCTGTTCTACACCGGAGAAACCGTTGGCGAGTGCCATCTGCATATCTCCACAGCAACCGCAAAGCTGTGTGCTGAGCGATGCGATGCCATCACGTACCGATGTGATGTTATCGTTAATCATCGCGTCACGGAATCCGTTGTTGGTGTTGGTGTTGATGTTCTGCTGCCCGGTCAGGAGCCAAGGGAAATCGTAATTGCCGCCGCCAAAGCCGCCGCCGAAGCCGTTACCCCAACCGCCGCCCGCGAACAGGAGCAGAAGGATAATCCACCATCCGTCACCACCGAAACCGCCAAAGCCGCCATTACCGCCGCCATAAGCGGGGGCTACAGGCATGAAAAAGCCGTTTCCGCTGCCGTTACTTTCTTCAAGTGCCATAAAAAAAGTACCTCCTATAGATTTTTTAGGTTAGGGGCTATCCACGCGTCAGATAGTCCGTTATATAAAGGTGCGCTACCTCTATGTCATTGTTGAATTTCGGCATTTTAATTGCCGATTTTGCACAAATAATGCAAATAATGAGTTTTAATTTCCGAAAAACTGTTTTTTCATCTGCATAGCATTGTTGACCTGTGCCTGACTTATCTGCCCGGTGTTAAGTAAATGCTGTATAATGTCTTGCGGATTGTTGGGTAAGTTCTGCGGAAGATTAAATCTCTTTGATAATATCTGCATCGGGTTAGACCTTAACTGCTGTAACATTGTCAGCATTTGATTATTCATCATCCTCTACCTCTTTCAGTATTCTTTTTCTGAATTTGTCTTTCAGCTTCGTTATGTCATTCTGTACGCCCTCTATAAGTCCTAAAACGGTCTCTACGTCCGTTTTAAGTGCGTAGGCAGATAAATCTATGTCTTTATCCTTTGAGGGCTTTTCTGTGGCTTGTAACCCATTAGAAACGCCGTCAATCTTAACAAGCCGATAGCACTCAAACGTGGGGCTGTCTAACGGACTACTACCCATCGTCTTTGTGTAAAATGTGTTCGGCTGTGATTCATCCCTAAACGTCACGCTTGTATTGATACCGACAGGGTACATCCGGGCTTCATTCTCATTCGATACCCCGACAATGCTGTTCTGCTGTGTCTGCTGTATCTGCTGCGTGTTCTGCATATATGGGGGATTGTACCCATAGTTACTGTAAGGATAATTCGGATATGTCATAACTCAACCTCCTTCCAATAAAAAGCCACTATTTCATCCCCGGAATCCCATATGTCATAGTAATCACCGTCAATCACAGCGACAACGTGCGTTCCTGTACCTACAACATATATCCCGTGCGGATGGTCAAGCGAAAATTCTCTTACGGTCATACATTCGGGGCAAGTAGGGGCAGAACATTTTACAAACCCCATAGATTTAAGAAATGCGCCCCATACTTCGTTGGCGTTCGGCAGATTCTTCATGTGTAAGCCCATGTCGCATAATTCGATATAGGCACTATCCCATGATAAGCCACACGCTTTAGCCACCGCCCTGACAGCGCAATCCCCGACAGTTCTTTTCTTCGGGTTCACATTTTCATAAACATAAGGCATCTTCTATCCCCTCCCTTGCGTGATTAAATTATGGCATAATAAAAGAACCTCAACGTATGAGGTTCTTTCAAAGAAAAGTGTGGGAAAATGGGAAAATGTAGTTAGTAAGCTGTTGAAAAACTGTTACGTTTCTGTATTGCCGATAGCGTTATCATCCCATAACGCAACGTCATTATCGGTAATGGCAGCAGTAACAAACGGGAGTTTAGAAATCATAGTAACCCCGTCCCCGAATTTGAAACGGGGAATATCCATATCATTGTCTGTCCGATAGTCCGAAACCACATACCACTTGTTCTTGACAGATACCTTGTCAGGTAGCTCCATCCATTCTTTTGTTGTGTGGCTTTCCGGGAATAAGGGGCATTTATCACATACGTTGCAATCACACATAATCAATCGCTCCATTCTAAAAGTCTCGTGATCTTACTCCGAACCTTACGCATAGTTACTGACACGGTGCTTTCGGAAATATTTAGTTTTAAAGCCAATTCAATGTTAGTACAATCTTTGGCTTTCAAATCAAAACATTGGCGTTCAAGGGGAGTAAAATTGCACTCTGACCTAAATTTATCAAGCTCCGGCTTCGTGAACTCCGACACTTTCATAGGCTACTCTTTTCTTTGTTATACTGATACGTTGAAATGCCCAACAGCGCACCCAAGAACGTATCAATGGCTGTGATCGTGCCTACAATCTGTTCGCCATAAGGGAAACCCCATATACCCGCAAGAGCGAAGTACAGAGTACCAAGAGCGGGTAAAAGAATCTGGGCGATAAATTTCAGAATGTCATAAACCTTGTTTGAAAGTTTCATGTTCATATCCTCCTTATTCATCAATAGTCTTTTCCAAAGCATCTACTTGTTTTTTGATACCGTCTGCCCATCCGTCACCGCCAAGAGACTTGTAGGCATCGTAGGTAGCGCAAAAGCTGTCATAATCGCTCTTCGAAACTGTACCGTCTGCGAGAATAGCCTTGCCCTGTGTCTTCATAGCTGACAAGAGAAGTAGACTCATGCCGTTTTCGAACATATCCAACTTCTTTTTCTTGTCGCTGTGTAACTGAAACAGACAGCTAATCGCCGTAGAAATAACGCCACTTCCAAGAATTGCTATTACGATTTCCATATCCACCACCTACCTTTGCTTAACCTTCCCAAGCGAAGCCTAATGCCATCGCTGTGTTTTTGCCTACTATTCCGTCTGCTGTAAGTCCATTGTCAAGCTGAAATGCCTGTACAGCGATCTTTGTTTTCTTGCCAAATGCACCGTCAGCTACACCGGGCGTATAACCCGCAAGCTGTAACTGCATCTGAACCTGTCTAACATCATCCCCACGCATTAAGTTTTCGGGGATATACTTCAAAACTCTTGTAAGTACCATAACATCATCCTCAAACCATTTGTCGGGCAAGTGACCGCCTATAGCCCAACCGCCCTCGCTTAACTTTCTACGAACGCAACCATCGTCTCGACCTTTGAACTCAACTACCATATCGCTTTCGCCATCGACATAGCCTACATAGGTAGCCATATGTGTAGGCTTTTCTTCCTTGTCAAATACTACGTCTCCCGGTTGAAGTGCTTTCAGAGGTACTAACTTGCCCTCTTCGTTACACTTCTTCATGAAGGTACGGCAGTTGTAATCGGCATTTTTAGATATGATACCCAAGTCACGCAAAACCGCTACCTCTGCGCCAGAACAATCAGCGGCACGGGATTTCGACATATCCCACTTTTTGCGGTAGCACTTTGCAAGGTATTCATAGTCTCTTGCGGTATCGGTGTACCAAAGCGGGTTGCCGTATTTATCCCTACGGGCATATTTTTCTTCCATTTCAAAGAACTTGCCCGCCACATCAAGAGTACGTTCACCGTTGCCTGTACCAACGTACATCCCGTGGTCTTCATACAGCTTGTTCATACCGTTACAAAACTCTTGCCGTGTAGCCATACGCTTATTTCTCCTTTTCTTTTATAGGACAATCGGGGTTAGTGGCATTAAGTGGTGTACCATTTGCGACCGCTTCAAGAATTTCCGCAATATCTTGTTTATCACACCACCCGTTGTAATTCCTTGCGAACAATTCCTGTGGCAATTTAATTACTACGTCCATTCTTACCTCTCTACCATTATCGTATCACCGTTCGGGGCGGGAAAACTGTTGAAAAGCTGCAAACTTTATTGGTTAATTGCTCTTGAATCTCACACGATAGTTGAAATTGTATGTTTCATCGGGTGCTATTATTACGGGATTATCAAGAACTTTTCTAAATAACAAAAAGGTATAATTTACAGCGGGCCAAGTTGCATTGGACGATGTAGGATTGCCCGCAATTCCAACTTCTCTGATAGTGACATTGGAATTTCCGTTGTTTTTTACCACCAAATTAAGATTTATAATATCGCCCACGCTGCGAGAAAGTGATTGCATACTTAATACAGTTAATGCACCCGTATCCTTATTCATGTCAGTCATAGTATAGTCCGATGCCGTCTCTGCCGTATCGCCTGTTCCCACATCAAGCCATGTTGACCCCATGCTCGCCGCTGCGTTCCAAACAGGTTTTGAACCAACAATACATTGATATCTTCCGTATCCATAAGTTTGACCGTCTACGTTAGGATAGTAATCTGAATTTCCTCTGGCGTTTGTAGCATATACTTGCTGTGGCATAAATAATTTTTTGTAATTATCTAAAAGCATATCTTTTCCTCCTTGCTTATTCTACTTTTGTTATAGTAATGATCTCTTCGTAAGGAAACGGGTCACCCTCTCCTTTGACTTCGCTGTTTACCTCTTCTATGAAATCACTTGTTTCTTCCGTTTGTTTCTCAAACTCATTCATGCTTTTCCTCCTTATTGTTTTGTAATTGTAACTTCTTCTACATAATCAAATACTTCTGTGCCACCTTTAACTATTCCGACAATTTCAACGATACCGCCTAACAACGACTTGCCTGTTGTTGCCTGTTTTGCTTCACTTAAAAACTGCTTTGAAGAGGTGCTTTCGGTTGAATATATCTTGAAATAATAAAGAGTTTGGTCGGATAAGCCTGTTATAGTAACCGTTCCGCTACCGCCTGTTATATCTACCGTTCTTCCGTCGGTTCGACTTTCGGGCGGTGAGTTCTTCTTATATACAACACCGATTTCTGACCATTGGTATTCCGTTGGTACTGAATATTTCAGAGTAACTTCCGTGTGGTCTGCCCGAAGCGAAGTAATGTCTGGAATCGGCATGGGAACAATTTGAACGGCAAAAACTTTTGTATATCTGTACCACCCTCTTGTATCGTAAGGGAATATACCATAGTAGTATGTATTTCCTACCACCAATTCGTCTTCGTCATATAAGGCTGTATCGGAATACTCGTTGTGCGTGGTTGAATCATTGATTAAATCCCCGTCCCATTTATGTAGCGGATTTTTTTCATCATCTCTAACTATTACCGTACCCGCCCATTCAGCCTGTACAGGTTCGTTGGTATCAATGTCATCGGGGTCTGTGTATTTTATTGAAACCCTCTCATATAATGGGTCATAGCTAATAGAAACATCCGACGGTTCGTCAAGCAGACGAAAACCTATATTGCGTATTATTTCCGCAAAATCTATGTTTGCCGTTTCTGCGGCATTGTTAGACCCCTGTGCAATATCATTCGAAATCTGATTGTATCTGCTTGATATGCTGTTCAGACTTTCGCTAACTAACTGTTCGCCTTTTGCGGTATAGGTGTCTCTTAACGCCTGTATGCCCCTTAAAGTGCGTTCAAGAATGTAGGTGGGCAATTCTGTTCCGTCTTTAAGAATGACCTTTATAGCGTCTCCTACTTCGTGTACGGGGTTACCTATGGCGTTTACCGTCAAGGGCTGATAGTAGTGGTTGTAGAGTTTTGCGGCAAGTTTTTGTACCACCCTTGTTAAATCCGTTCCCTGATAATCAGCAATCAGGAAGTTGCCGTTTATCGTGTAGATATTTTCGGGAGTCTCGGCAGAAGCAAAGAATTGAGTTTCCTTGTTCGTTATCACCTTAACGCCTGTAATAACCAAACTGTCGTAGTCTTCATACTCAACGTCAATGGTTTGTGATACCGTAATCTCCGTAACGACTTCATCGGGGTCTTCTCTTATGTCTTTCGGCAGTTCCACAAACCTAAACTTGCCCTCGTTGGTTATCATGCCGAAGACACCGTTCAACTCGCAGATAGCCTTGATAACGTCAGCTCCCGACAAGGTTTCGGGTTCGATTGTCTTGTGTATGGTTATGTTGTCATTGACAAGCGTTGTTTCCTCGGCTTCTAACCCGAAGTGACCTATGAACAACAGCCGGAACAGAGCCATTGTCGTAGTGGGCTGAATCAGGGGTATCGGCATGAACACGTTGTTGTTATACCAATCAGCTACGTCCGAATTGATTATGTCGTACATAGCGTCATAAGCGGTTATACGGCGGGCTTTTCTATCGTTGGTAAGTTTGTCTGTCTGAACTTTGAAAACGCCAATTTGAAGTATTCTGGACGGTTTATTGTTAGGATAAATGTAGACCTTCAACCACTTGCCCAACAGGGTTGAAATTGTATCATCGGACGGATGGAACGTGAAGGATATGTACGAACTCTCGCATGACCCGAACCTCAACTGCATTTCGGAGTTAAGGCTCTGATGAAGTTCAAACGCTTCACTATCCAACTCGGTGTTGGTGATCGTCACGGTATCGCCCGTTATGGTATAAGTCTCACCGCTGACCGTTACCGTTCCATCGGTGATTATGAAATCCTTTGTGACATTCTCTCGCAAGAACGCCAACGGGTACTGATAGTTAATCATATGCCTTAACACGCTCCCCTGTCTGTATCTCTCTTATTCCTTACTGCGCCGCCGCATCCGTTCCGTAGCCTATGAAAGCAAACCTTATGGGGTCATACCTCAACCTGTCCTTATCAGCGTATCGGATGGTGAAATTAACGTCCGCTGTCAGGTAGCACTTATCCGACTTGTAGGCGTTGGCTTCGGGCATCCATGCCGTTACGTTACAAGCCTTTGCTTTCCTCTCGTCAGAATCCTGTGTGTAAATGTACTGCGCCTGTATGTTCGACAAGAGGTCTGCGATCTCGGTATCGCTCATATCCGGGGTTTCCCACTCGCACTTCATAATCTTGCGGTCTGATACAGCGGGTCTATGCAACTGTCCGTTAGCGTCACGGTAGCTATCGAAATCTACCGTCTCCCATACGCATTGATATGTGTCAGCCTTGATATACTTAAAGGGAACGGTATATGCGCCCACCTTGATTAAGTAGCCCTTCTCGTAGTACGTTGTTCCCTGTTGCACGGTGGTATCGGCGGTAAGGTAATATACACTACCGCTCTTTTCGTACCACCCTGACGCTCTGGGGTTTTCCGTACCGACAGGAGTTACAACTTTATAATCACCGTAAGCCATATCCTATTCCCCCTATGTACTCTTATGCGAAAGCGGGATTGCCCGTCCGCTTGTTGTAATTGCTTGCTTTCTTGCGCATTACTGCGAAGATTTCATCCGTGGTAGAAGCCTCCCAACCGTTCATGTTTCCACCGCCGTTTTCTTTCAAGGCTTTGCTCATGCCCATGTAGGCAGCCTTGTAGATTGCATCGGTCATCTGTCCTGTATTGGCTACGGCAGAAGTAGAACCGATGTTGCCGACAAATTCTGCGCCTGATTCTCCGGCATAGAATAAAGAACCGCTTGAAGGAATACCACCTAATGCTTTTGCTTCACGCTTTCTATTCGGGTTGAACCATCCCGCATCTTGACCGAACCACTCACCAACAACGTCAACCATGTGTCCCGCCATGCCTGTCTTGAAAGCACTAACGGTAGCTTCACGGGCTTTATCTCCCAATGCGCCTTGAATTGTCAGATTTCCTGTTTCTTCCCTCAAATCATTTAACGCTTGAACCGTACTAAAGGCGGGTACAGCTTCTTTTCCTAACTGAACTTCTGTGTCAAACTTTGCACCGTTTTTAAGTTTATTCTTGAAGTCCTTCAAGGTAGGATTAGAAGGTTCTCCAATCAGAATCTCGGTCTGAATATTGCCTTTTGACAGCTTATCCGAAAAGTCCTTTATCAATCCACTCGGATTGTTGATTTTAAGCAAGTCAAGATTAGGTGAGTTTTTGGTTACTTTTGTTTGTGTTCCGTTAATGTCGGACATATCAAACTGTGTTTGAAGACCGCCGATCTTACCGTCTCCGTTTATATCCCAACCAAGCGTTTCTTCAATCCAATTTGCGGCTTTGTTGATATTTCCTTTTACATCGTTGTACCACCAAAGTTTGATTTTATCCCACGCCTTTTTAAGACCGTCTAATATGCTGTCCCAATTAAAGGCTATGGTTGAAGCGGTTAAAAATCCACCAAATACGAGCAATCCTAAACCAAGTCCGATATGACCTGTGAACAACAAAAGTGCGCCCACTACCATTGACCCGACACCCACAAGAGCGAACAACGGGGCAAATTGTGTAAACATATACTCCAAGTCACCGTATAACTTTTCCCAAGTAATCGCTATTGCGGTAGCACCTAAAGCAACTCCGCTCAAAATACATCCAAGTCCAAGTGCATAGTGACCTGTGAACAACAATGCCGCACCGACAACGGTAAGACCGATTGCGCCAACTACAAACAGCCAACGGTATTTCTCCATGAATCCCTTTATCTGATTGTACAGACCATCGGGGTCTTCTTTTGCTTTCTGATACAGCTTGATTGCGCCCATAGCCATCATGCCGATACCAAGCAATTTATGTGATGAAAAGAACGTCAGGATTGCACCGCCAACCAATAAGCCCCACGGTGATGTAAGGGTTTCCCATATGGCTTTTATAGCGTCCTTTATCCATTTAAGAATCGGACGTATATTGTTTGCCATACCCTTCATTTTGTCGCTTACGTCAACATACTCAAAATCGCCTAACGCATCTTGAATCTGCTTAACCTTATCATTGTCTTTGTTTTTTGACAGATTATTAAGCTCATCCAATCCAAGAAGCTGATGTTTGTATTCTTTCAGCTTGTCTGTCGCATCATCCCATGATTTCTCGACATATACCGCACGTTTCCATTGCGTATCGCCGTTCATGGCTGCGAAGAACTCTGTCAGGTATTCAACTATCTCTCTGACCTTGTTAGCAATCCACTCCAAAGCGGGTGCGGCGAACTGAATCAACTCGCCCCAGAACGAACCAAGCTGATTTACCATCTGACTTGTTACAGACTTGATACGGTCAAGCGTCTCGGCAAGTTTTGATAAATCTCCGGTCTGCTTGCTGAAATAGTAGGCGTTGTGTAAACCTTCGTCAAACGCTTGTGCAACCGCCTTTATAGCGGAACGAATGGCACGGTAAAGAGCAATTCTGCCGATAGTCTTCAAAAAGCCTTTTATCATCGAAGCCTTTTGTTTAACTTTTGTCCATTTAGCGTCAACAACATCATCGGTGGTGTAAGTGTCGGGGTCATTCGGGTCAATTCCGTCTTTAACTTTGCTTCTACCACCCTTTGAACGTGCGCTTCCGCTCTTTATGCCTAATGCTCTTTCCGCATCCCTGATACTTGCGGTAATTCCGCCCCTTGTTGACTTTAGATTCTTTACTGCGCTTGTGTAAGTATCAAGAGCAGTAGCAAGTTTTTGTAGTTTCTTAATACTGCCTGTGTTGATATTGTTAAGCGCACCGTTCATTTCATTAAGGCTTGAAGATAAATGGCTACTTACAGTAGCACCGTCTTTCATGCCTGTTAAGGCGGTCTTAACCCTATTTAAAGCCGTTGCTAATGATTTCAGCGCATTAGTAGCTGTTTGCGCATTGGCTGTTATATTGACCTGTAAGGTATCAATGGTAGTTCCCATAGTAGCCATATCTTCACCGCCTTAATGTTGTCCGCTTTCAACCCATTGTAAGGTTTTTGCTTTGTTACGTTCCGTAGCCGCCTTTTGTTCGGCTTCGGTAAATGGTATAGGCGCATCGGGGTATTGACTCGGTTTTGAACCTTTACCACCGCTCAAACCATATGCCAAACTCTCCGCAACCGCTCTAAAGCCACGGAAGTTATATATGCCCTGTACCCACATTTCTTGATTCTTTTGCTGATTTATGATCTCATGCGCTTCTCGGTACACCTTTGCGAGTATTGGTTCGCCATTCCAAAACAGTTCGTAAGGCATACCGATAGCGAGATAATACGGAAGGATTTTATAGAACGCTTCTGTAAATGACGATAAAGTTTCTTCTTGTGGTGTTCCTTCGCTTAAAACTCCACCGCCATTGTCGAGTTTTTTGAATTGTCCTCTGTCTGCATGAGGGTGTTGAACGGAAGAAGGAAAAGCTCTACAAGTCTTTCAAGCATACCCTCCGGGATTCCCTTCAACTTGTCATACAGAATTTTATCTGTATCGGCTTTGCTCTGGTTCGGATGATGCTTGCGGAACGCATAGAAGAAAAGCTCCTCTATCGCTGACATATTAAGTCCGCTATCAAACGCATTGATATTGAATCCTCTGGATTCAGCGAACTTAACGCTTGCACGATCAAACTCCAAAACAAACACATCACCGTTGCTTTCGTCTTTAAGAATGATAGGCTTTATCTGCTTATCGTCCGTCTTCTTTACTGCTGTTTTTTCTGCCATAGTTTTATCCTCCATGTAGGTTAATGATATTTATAAAAACGTAGTAATCTGCGCACATGGTCACAGAAAAGGTGGCGAACCTCTGTCCTACGTTTCTATCGTGTTATTCTTATGCGCCCGCTGTACAGGTTACTACAACCTTGCAAGAATCGCCGTTGTCATCGGTCAGGGTAAGAACTGCTGTACCCGCCGCTACACCGCTGATGGTAAGAGTTGTGGTAGTAACCGAACCCGTGGCAACTGCGGGATTGCTTGACTCAACCTTTACAGTTCCAACAGCGTTTGAAATGCTTGTGGTAGCGGTGGCGTTCTTAACTACGCTCTTTGTAGTATCGGTGGTGCTGATCTGTGTTGAGTGAGCTGCCCATCCACCAAGCTCCTCAAATACTACGCTTGCGGAAAGAGTAGACGCGGAGTTGCCGCTGATACCGCTGTTACCGATCTGTTTCGGTGTACCGCAGAAGTAGAAGGAATTGGTAGCGTTCGGGTAAACATACTCAAACCAACAACGAAGCCCGCTGTCCTTTTTGGTTTCAGCCTGTGCCACAAGGGTATTCCAAGCTGCGATAGCCGCATCGGTATGATTCAGAGTGAAGGTCTTCTCTCCACCGGGGTCTTGTCTGCCCGGAACGTAGCGAGTAATCTTGTCCATGATGTTTGATACATCAATGGTTTCAAGAGACAGGGCGATTTCGGGAGCTTCGGTAACGTCTGCAAGGGTTACATAGCCCGAAGTCGGTCTATCACCCGGATGTAACGAATCTTCGAACGCGTACTTGACTCTTGCGCCAACGGTAATGATCTCATTAGCCATAGCTTTATATCCTCCTGTTAAAATGTTTGATAGACTTGCGTGTACCGTGCTGTAATACGGTAGATTGTTCGGTCAAGATTAGGTATTTGGGAACGCATTGTACGGATAAACCCCATATCGTGCATACGTTGGTCTATAACGTCCATAATAGCCTTTGCTTGCGCTTTCTTGCCCGTCTTTAGGTTGCTGTACACATTAGCTGTGTACATGAGGTTACAAGCCGTTTCAGGCTTTCTTGCAAGGGTTCTGTTGAACTCTATCTCGGAGTTATCATCCTCGACAAGAGATACGGACGGGAACGAAGAAGGTGTTTCCACCGTCTCACCGTAGACCGATATACCGCTGTACGAAGCACGAAGAGCATTAGCCACGGTATTGAATACTTCGTTTTCAAGGTCGATCATGACCAAATCCTCCTTGCCAAGTATGGTATATCCCGCCTTGCGGCTTGTGCGCTGTTCCACATGAACATGGTGGCGGGAATACCGAATGTGTGTCTTCGTCTTCCGTTTTCATCGTAATACCACCAACCATCGGGGTTAGACCCGTTATGGTTACCGAACGTACCGATACCACTCATGCCAAGTTCTGCGCCCTTTGGATGAACATAACCGCCCACACCAACAGGGTTAGCCACAACGCCCGTACCAAATTCAAGCCATACCGCCGCACCACCGACAAGGATATGAGCGGTAAACCCGCCCTTGTTTATCTCCTTTTGAAGTGAAGCGATTGTCTCCCCCGTCTCGATATGATGTGATAACTCAAGTGCCGCATACTCTTCCACCTGTGTTGCCACATCGTCTACGAGCTGACTTGTCTTTGTCTTTAAATCCTTGCTGTAATCTTCAACCTTGCGGATAGCGTCTTCTAACGATTTCTCGTCTAACGTGATGTTTATAATCATGTTACCGACACTTCCTTTATCGCATAGGTTATTGAATTGATACTCTTTGCCACAGACACTACAACGTAGTTATGGGGAGTGATTGATGCCACATTGTTGTTGTCATCCAGAACAAAAGGATATTTGTTGACCCACAACCTTGATGTTTCGTCAATCGGGCAAGTAAGATCGTTCGTAACCATGCTTTTTGTATAGTTCAGATTGATACCGAATTGTTCTACGTCCGAAGTTCCACGGGCGGCAGATACGTTTATATCGAGTGCTACGGGCGTGGCATAAGTAGTCTCATACTCGCCCGTCTGATTGCCGTATTCGTCAAGTATCGGTGTCTTGCTTGAATAAAGCGAGTAGTATATTCTCTGCTTGTTCCTGTTCAAAGAACGCATATATACACCCCCTTAAATGATCTGGAAGACGTTACCATGAATGTAGGCAATCATATCATCGTATTTAAACGTGCGGTTAATGCCATTCTCGTTATGAATGGTCTCACCCTCTGCTCCCTTGTGCGAGAACCCGTTTACTACAGCATGGACTTGAACCATTGTGTAGCGGGCGGGTACTGTCGCACTTGTACCTTCCGGGCGTTGACTCGGATGGTTAATGTACATCCAATTCAGTATCTCTTCACCCGCCATATTGAGATAAGCGGTCAGTTCATCATCCAAAGATGTATCACTTGCCGATATGCCAAGTATGGTCTTTACAAGCGTTAATTTCTCTGCTGTTGTCATAACCGCTTACCTCTCAATGCCGTGTGTTTATGTTACTTGCGCTTTGCGGGTCTGCCGCCTCTGCGCTTTTCTTCTTTCTCTTCCGTTACAGCCGCCTGTTCGATTTCCTCTGTCGGCATTTCCTTTACGCTTTCCGCTTCGGGCTGTTCAACAGGCTTCTCAACCTCTGCGTCAGCGTAATGCCGCCTCAACAGCATACCCATATATTAAGCGGGCTTGTAAATACGGATAGCCTTTGTAGCATCATACAGATAAGCTGCATAGTGCTTGCTTGCCGTAATTACGTTGGTGAAGTTAAGGATGTCACGATCAGCTTCAACAAGGGTATCTCTCTTCAAGAAGATACGGAGTGCGCCCGGCTTAACGATAAGAATATCTCCCGCTCCCGCTGCGCCACTCTTTAACTTGTTGGAAACCATAACCTGACAACCCTGATACTCGCCTACAACGCCTTTAACCTTGATCTCTGCCGCAATCTCTGATGCGGGAACCCATGAGTTTACGTTGCCGCGCATTGCGGTATAAACAGCGGGTGATACAAGAGCAACGCTCTGTCCGTCCTCAATATCCTCACCGAACAATTCAAGTGCTGAAATGATGTCGGTATCAGTAGGAAGTGTGGTGTTGTTTACGGTGCTGTATGCCATTGTGCCTGTGATAGCGTGAAGGATAGAAAGAATCTTGTTATCAACCGCATTAGCGATAGCATGAGCGATCTGGTCTGCTGCTTCACCGTAAGGGTCACCGTAACCTGACAGGATAGCTTCGTCAGTAAGCTCAACGCCCTTTGCGATCTTCTCGATGGTTACGTTAGCCATTCCTGTTGACAGTACAGAGGGAGTGAGTGATACACCCTCTGAAAGAACTGCTGCGTCACCAATATCAATTTGTGTTCAACATAGGTCGCTACTCTATGCCCGTCCTTTTAGGACTGCTCTATGTCACCATAGACGTTCAGACTATATCTTTACCCCTGTGGGGTACTCTCCATTTCCACCACCAATCGCTTGTGGTGTACTCCCTTACGGGATAGTCGTTGAACCTTACTTACAACTATTCCTTATCTTGACTACATTGGTTAAATGTGTTATAATATCTTTAGAAAGGAAGGTGAATATCATGTCGAGAAAAAAATCTCCCGAACAGTTTCAATCAGAAGTTTTTAGTATCTGGGGCGATAAAGTTGAACTTCTTACGCCTTATACTTGTCAAGCTGATGACGTTCTTGTTCGTTTCAAAGATTGCGGTCACGAAATGTGGAAGCATCCTGTCGATTTATTAAGAAAACGTGGATGCGGTCATCCGTTATGTCATTACGGTGCGGTATCTCGCACTAAAACCAAATCTACCGAACAATTTATTAACGATCTCGCTCAAAAGAATTTATCTTATGAGGTCTTATCCGATTATCACGGCAACAACAAACCTATCAAAGTTAAAAATCTTTCTTGCGGTCATATCTATCAGGCTACACCAAACAATATTTTAAGCGGTCACGGCTGTCCTGTTTGTCACGGTTTCAAAGATACCGCTAAATTCAGTAAACAGCTTGAAGTGAAATATCCTGACCAATACACCGTTTTGGGAGAGTATGTTAATAATCGAACTCCGATAAAGGTTAAGCATAACGTATGTGGTCATGTGTGGGATGCTAACCCGAAAGATTTATTACGGGCTTTTCGTTGTCCGTTTTGTAATCGGTCTTTAGGTGAAAAGCTGATTAGCGATTATCTTGACCTACACGATATACCTTATATTGCTCAATATAGGTTTAAGGATTGTGTCGATAAACAACCTTTACCGTTTGACTTCGCAATCTTCATTAACGATCAGCTCCGCCTGATTGAATTTGACGGTTCACAGCATTTTCGACCTCGTAATTCGGGATGGAATACCGAAGAAAACAAGTCTCAAGTAAACCGCCGTGACCAAATCAAAACCGATTATTGCAATCAACATAACATTCCGTTATTGCGTATTCCTTATTGGAGAATCAGTTCAATTAAAAAACTTCTTGATTCTTTTTGTGATATTCAGTTGTAAGTCTTGGCTGCTGATTGGCTTACCGTCTGACGCATTTAGGCGGTAAGTGTTTCCAGCAATTAAAAGAGTTTGCAATACACATTACTGTGTAAGGGCGCATATTGGTTTACGCATAGTAAGGCATGAAAACGGTGTTACCGGGCTGTCCAACGAGTGTGGTGTCGATCGTTGCAAGAGGCGCAAATTTCATGTAGTCTGTAAGTTTCTTGTCAATCATAGGGGTAAGAACTTCGGGATTGACAAGGTTTGCAAGTAATGTCTGTGCCATAGTCTTATTCTCCTTTTAAGATTTTGTGAGTGTTTTGTATAATTCGGGCTGTTCGTTGTAGACTTTCAGCCTCTCGGAATAGCCCATCTTATCGAACTGTTCCTGTGTTATGGCTGCCGTTCCTGTTGCACCAACTCCGGGGCGGGGAGTATTTCTTATGTCCTCTGCCGCTTTAGCCTTATCACGGGCTGTGACAAACTCCTTTAAGTGACCCGCAAATGAAGCAAAGTCATTGTCGAAAAATGCGGTAGCCGCTTTCTCGGCAAGTTCGCTCTCAAATCCTACGCTTACCAAACCCGCCTTATGCTCTGCCAAAGCCTGTGAACGCTTCAATGCCGCATTATCGGCTTTAAGCTGTTCGATCAGTTCCTTTGTCTCGGCTGCTTTCTTTTCCTCTTCGGACATACGAGCCGCAAGTTCTTTCTTGTATTTACTTGCGTCTGCCGAAGCGTTGCTCTGGGCGTTTTTCAGTTTGGCGTTTTCAGCCTTAATCTTTTCAAGTTCAGCCTGTAATGCCGAAAGATCGGTAGTAGCGGTGTCCTGTGTGTCGGTTACGTTGGTGTTTTCAGTTACGTTAGTGTTCTCTGCCATATTCAATTTCTCCTTTGCGTGATTTAGGTCATTCTCTTGACCCGCCGTTTGTTCTTTGCGCTTTTATACTTCATCCCCGAAGTTTGCGATTATAGTCTTCCCTGACTGCATATAAAAAAAGACAATACCCCCATACCTTTCCGTATGAAGCTATTGCCTTTATAGCCGCCTTAATAAAGGGTGGAAGGGGTTAGGCTAACCCTTTTCGATTCGCGGGTCTATCCACCCAATATTCACTTGTTAAATGCTCACATCATTTTTGATGTGTTTGAGCCATGATTTGTAGTCTGTCTGTTCTACCCGATACCCGCTGTCAAACGCCCTTAACCTTGCTTCTAACAACGCCTTGCCTATCAGTTCGGAGTCACATTGCATAAAGTCATGTGAGAACTCACAATAGAACTTTTTAAATACCTTCTCGGCTCTATCCCGAAGCGGTTTGTTCTCCGGCTTCGTGAACAGCGGCTCTTGAAAATCACAATAGCAATCCGCTATAGCCGAACAGATACCCTGTTTGTATTCATCCATCTTGCCGTGCGACTTGAACATCCGAAGTGTCAGGGTACGCATGAGAATGATCTGATCGTACTTTTTCAAGCAGATATTTTCTCGGTCAACACGAACTGTTGATACTGCGTTCCATGCCCACAAATAGAGCGGTGTTTCAATGTACTTCTGCTTCTGGGCAAGTACAAATACCTCGGCATTGAACAGGCTGTCTTCACAGAAGTGCAAAGTAGGATTGAACCGTATCTTGTTGTCAATAAGGAACTGCCGTCTGTACGCTTTGCCGTGAACAAAAACCTTGTCCTTATCCCGTCTGTGTATGCGCCATTTACCGTCCTGTGGTAATTCCTCGATAAATGCGCTGCTTAATACGTCAAATCCCTCTTCGATAGCCGCAAGTATCAAATGCAAGCCGTAATTGCTTAAAAATCCATCGTCACTATCGCAGAACATAACGTATTCTGTCTCTGCGTGGTCTATGCCGTAATTTCGGGCTTCGGATAACCCCGCATGAGGTATCGTGACAACCTTTACTTCATAACTTCGTTCCCCAATATCCTCACGGGTCAATGCACACTCTTCACCATCGTTGACTACCAACACGGTGAAATCGTTCTTGTCGATACCGTGCTGAATGTCTAAACTCTTGAACAAGAACTCGCACATTTCCATGCTTTCATGATAATGTGGAACTGTGAGCGTCAGCTTCGCCATTACTGATTCTCCTTTATTCAAACTTCAATTCGCATAAGCAATTCACATCAAGAGAAGCAACTCCGAATTGTCCAGGGTACAACGCTTTGTTTCCATCGTCCGTATAAAAAAATCCGTCTATCGGAACTGTTGTACCGTTCAGCCAAATATGCGGGTCTCTACTCGTTGGTAGCATTTGACAAATCCATGTTTTTGTCTTTGCTCCGACTTCTTTAGCTGCCGTATATGCCGCTTCGTTGCCTATGCGGTGTGACTCCGTTTCCGCAATCCTTATTACATCAGCGGTAGTACCGCCGTTTTCGTACCAAGTTCTTACTCGGTCTTCCCAAGTAACACCGTCTATCTTCTCGTATATGGTCTTCTCGATCTGTACCGCAGACGGTTTGTATTCCGTTCCGAACTGTTCATTCACGATCAATACGCCCCTCGCCATAGCAAGTAGGAATATATCAAGCAAGTCCTCGATTATATCATCAAGGGCGAAGTCCGTTATGGGTGTGCCTGACTCTCCGTACTCGCCCTTTAAGATATTCAGTTCGTCAATCGGCAGTATTCTCATTGTCGGTCACCGCCGTTTCTTCTGGGGCAGTATTATTAGCGATCTCTTCCGCTTTCTTTAACTGCTCCTTATACCAATCCATGCCCATGTTGTAGGCATCCTGTGTGTCTATAAACAATCCGCTTGCCTCATAAGCACATTGAGGATGTATCTTGTCATTCTGTAACATGGTTATTAACGTCTGACTCTTCGTGAGAAGGTCTTCATAGTTTCTTCTCGTGAACTTAACGTCTATGTTGTCAGCGTTAAGCTCCATAGCAAGAAGGTTGTTACAGATGACCGTGGTAATATCGAGCATCCTCTGTTCCGGCTCACGGAACATCATTTCAAAGTCTTGCGCCCTTGTCTCTGCGCCTTGCCATCCGTTCTTCAAGATGACCGCACCGTTGTTGGAGCTGTCACCCGTTGAACCGTTACCCTGACTCGGCATACCGACTATCTCGTTGATAGCGTCTATAATGTCACGCTTCAAGGTCTCTATCTGGTCTTGATTCAAGGTCTCGCTGATAACCTTCAAATCGGCTTTGTTCTCGCCGTTTGATTTAAGAACCACGATACCCTTGTCTCTTATGCTGTTAGCGGTCTCACCTTCGGGAAGTTCGCAGTTGTAGGCTACAAGCAAGCTCTGTACGAACTGTGATACCGAATCGAGCCTGTTCGAATCAAGGTCGTTCAAGGCATCAAGGAGACTCAAAACCACCTCAAACGCACCCAACCTCGCATTGTTGAGCGGGTACTCGATTATCGGTATATCTGACAAGGCGTAGTGGGAATGTTCAATAACCTTGCCGCTCTGCCAACCTTCAACTACGAAATACTCTCCCGTGTTGGTGTAGATATAGAACGTCAGCTTTTCGGTTGTCTCACCGCTGATATTTTCGTTCGTGATGTAGTAGACACCCGCCAAAGGTGTACCCGCTATATCGTTCCTACGGATGATGAACGCATTACGGGGGTCAAGTGAATACAGTTCAAACGGCAGCCGTGTATTGCGGCTCTTATTGGGCATCACCATACGATAGCCGACACCGCATATCATCATCCACTCTACAAGCTGTTTGTCTCTGCTTGCCTTGCCCGCTACCCTCATAATGTCGTTGAACTTCGCTATGTCAGCGGAAGTATTGTCATCACTCACGGTAGACACATACTGAATGGGCTTGCCAACGGTATAGCCTACACGGAAATTAACGATCTGATTGGCACGGTTCTCAATGATGTGGTTACAGATTTCGGGGCGTATGTCTTTGGTACGCTCTAAAACGGGCTGTGCGCCCTTGTAATACTTGTAGAGGTATTCGATTTCGTCTCGGTTCGCCAGATGGGTAGTGTATGCCGAAGCAAGAACCTTTACGACATTCTCTGCCGTAACAGCTTCTTCGCTTGTCTTTATCTGTCTTCGTCCAAATAAAGTCCTTGCCATACGCCACCTCGCTTTTAGAATCCCAAGAAATACAAAAAGGATAGTATTTTTATACTATCCCGACTTCATTCAAACATGGGGTTATAAGGATGTCAATAAGTGTAGAGGTGTTCTATACAAGATATTGTGTAATCGTAGAATTGAATACAAGATATTGATTAAAAGGGCATAAAAATAAACCCCTATAAGGGGTTTACCATAATCGCCTACCAAGCGTCTGAATCTTTACTACTCCGTTCACTTCCATATCGCAGAGTCCGGCTAAACTGTCCGCAGCGTCATCATGCAAGTTCTTCTGGGTGAAGCTGAATGTCTGTAGCTCATTGATAAACAGGTCATACTCCCGACCTCTCGCCTTGTCACGCCTGAAATGTATCTCCCGGATATTCTGCTGATACTGCTCGATCTTTGACAGCTTGCTCATAGTGTTAGGCGCACGTTTTGAAGTCACGTTACAAGCGTACCCGATCTCTTTAACCTTTGCGCTAACTTCATCGGCGTAACTCTGACCGCCCACGTTCGCTTCAAAACGCACCTTGCGGACGTTATGTTGCTGTAACCTATGACTTACTATGGGTACGGTAACAGACTTGTCTTTACGGCTGAATACAACGTCATGGACGAATATATCATTCCCGTACTTATAGGCTATCGGCATGGATAAGCTATCACCGCCACCAAAAGCCACATCACAGAACGCAAATACGTTATCGGGTTCGCCGTCTGGAAGAACACCGTCATACCATGTAAGCTGCTCTTGTGTGAACGGCATCCCCTCTTTCTGAATACCCCTTTGCAAGTACAGACAGCTAAATGTTACAGGGTCTAACTTCTCCCTTATCTGCGCTATCTTCTCGTCCGTGTAGCAATCCTCACAATCGTAATGGAAGTTAGAATGTCCCTCTTCGTCACAGACAGGGAAAGCATAGAAATGATACCCCGGCTCTCCCTCATACCTGATCTTCTCACGGGATATGGGGTCATAGATAGACCATATCGTGCCTAACATGATCTCCTTCACGTTGTTACCAATCTGACGGGTACTGATCGTGTCGGTATAGTTGGCGTACAAGGTTTCAAGACGTTCAGGGCTTCTCGCTTCTTCGGCGTTCTTTACAAGGTCATCCGTAATCATAAAGAGGTCAGCTCTCGTTCGACCCGTGATAGAACCACCGATAGAACAGAGGTTAAAGGTCTGCGCATCACCCCTACGCCTAAAGCCGATGGTGTTATACTCCGCGCTCTTTTCGGGCTTACCCACATGGAAGATGTCATTGAAGCAATATTCATCCCCAGAAGTCATATCAACTACTGCGTCCATCATCATCTTGACCATGCCGTCTGAATAGCTTATGTACATATTCTTGCTGTCAGGGTACTTACCCATGATGAACGCCATGAGGAATTTGATAAGCGTACTTTTTCCACATCCGGGTGGTGTTGATAATGTGAGTTTCTTCCCCTTCTTCTCGTTCATAAAGTCTTCAATCGCCGTACAGATATGGAACTTGTCTTCAAGAATCTTGCGTCTCGGAAGCCAGAATCGGCTATTACGATTCCGCTTCCATTCCATCGCTATCATAAAATCGTCGAATGAATCCTTCGCCGTATCAAAGTAGCTCCTCCTACTCAACTCTAAACATTCACCCGCATTTCCTCCCGTCTGAATCTCATACATCATCTTCTTCCGGAAGTCAGACATCAGGTTCTTACCTTCGGTCTTGTCGTCTTCGTAAACCTTCTCGGCGCATAAGATCGCTTTGGTAAAAACCTTGTTCTTACAGAAACTACCATAAGCCTGTATCAGTTCTTCAAGTTCGGTCATTAGTTATCCTTCCCAATAGTTCTAAAAAGTATTGTCCTATCTTCGTGGCATCATATTCACAGGCAGAACATATCATTCGCAATCCATCAGGCGTTAATAATCTGCCATGTTCTATATCACGCTTTAAGCGTCCATACTCTATCTGCTCTTTCTTGGTCATTCTAAATCTACCTCTCCCTTAATCTCTATGCCGTCTACCTCCGATACGTCTACCTCTTCGGGGATAAGCACCATCTTGTACCCACAGGCTTCCGCTACCGCAGCTCCTACCCTCATACGGATAGAACCCCGTCCTACCTGTTTACCAAGACAGTCACTCTTGAATCCCATCTCCTTATTGATCGTTGAGATGGTCTTCCCCTTCCTGATCGCTAACAACTTTAATGCCTCCGTTACATTTACCTTCATTCCCATTTTCGTTTCCCTCCTGTAAGAAAAATATAAATAAATTGATCTCAAATCACTATATTTTTATTATATGCAAAAATGTCAGTTTGTCAACAGTTTTGTATTGTAATACTCCAATATATGGTATCTTTCTGCGTTTGATACCGTATTCTGGTACAAAATTGCATAGAATACGGTATCTATTGCAGATGAAAAAAAAAAAATAGGGTATCTGTAGTAATAGTAATAGTATAAGTATTAGAAAAAGAAATAGTATTAGTATTTGTATTAGAATATTTTTATGTGTGTTCCACACATGGATAAAAAATAAAAAACATAAAATCAATTCTTAAATCAGATCATTAAAAATCACTTCGACCTCGATGTCCCTTTTTTGATTTTTTTTATTTTTTGAAATCACTTTTCCAAGCTCCTGTTTTTTTACCCCGAACTTAATCACATTGTCAATGACTTATGCTATCCCGATGACACAGGAAGTCCTTTTTTTGAATTTTTTCTGGGGAAGAGGTTAAGCTATGCCCCAGACTCCGGCAGCATATCCCCATGGGTAGGTCAATTTTTTTGTGGTACTAACTCCAAAAAGATCATTTTTCACTCACGATCACACCAAAAAAGACGGGGCAAAAATCGAAATTTCCGGAAAACGTGCCAACCAAGCGACGCACTTTAGCCAAGTACATTGCGCTAAATCAGCATTTAGCGAAATAATTGCTCGGATCTAAAAAATGGCGGCGTGTTTTTACCTATATAAAGTCAATTTCTTGTCATTTTTCCATTATTTTATGCAAAAACGTCTTGACGTATGCAAAAACGTATGGTAAAATAAAGAAAAAAGCCCACCGATTAAGGAAACATTCGTTCGAATGGTTAAGCCTGAATCGACACCACCAACAAAGGAGGACACGCCATGAAAGACTACACAAGAGAACAGCTTGAGAGAATCCACGACAGATTCAGAGACACGCACAAAGCATTGTATTACTACTTTAAGGATGCAAAAACGATCTATAAGGACGACGACGACAATCTGTATATCGAAGTCAATGGCAAGGAGTACACAAGCGAAATTACATTGAATCCGCTCGTGCCTGATGATATGTGCTGCCGCGTCAAAATCGGACGTTCTTATTATTACTTCGGATGATAGGAGGACAGAAAATGAGAAAGACTTATATTGTAATGTTTCGCGAGGATGATGGCTTTATAGCCGAGTATGATGGCGAGGAATACGAAAGCATCGAGGAAGCAAAAGAGGAAGCGAGAAAAGCACGAGAGCGCGAAGGATGTATGTTTTATCGTGTGTGGATTGAGGAAAGAGAGCGAGAGGAGGCAAGAACATGAAGAAAAGAAAGATTCCGGAATACTTCGGAAACATCACAAGCGAAGAGCTTGAAGCGATCACGAAAGCAACAGAAGATTTTGACAACATGGTTATTTCATTCCAGAAGAGACCGAGAGCAGACAAAGCGACAGAGGAGGACAAAGCATGAAAACAAGATTTGAAATTAAAATGACAAAAATGCACATTAATGAAAAGGAAAACGAGATTTTAAAATGCAAGCGCGATTTGGCAAGAATAGCAGACACAGAAACACATCACACAAGCGTTGTATGGTACGAGGACAGAATAGAAGAGTTAGAACAGCAAATAGACATATTAAAAGACGAAATAAAGGAGGAAGAAAGCATGAACGCAATGTTGTTAGCAAGCACAGATTTCGAAAGCATGGACAAAGGTAAATTGATAGGTTTTGCACTTGATATATTGAAGAATGATGATGATATTTTTACAGCCTGTGTCGAAGAGTTAGATAATTACAATGGTTACGCGGACGGATTCCGAGCGTATGACATGAGCGAGTTAGATGATTTTTATTGCGATTGCAAGGCTACAAAGCTTTTAGACGATCTTACAGCAGATTTCAACAAGTATGACGATTACTTTTATTTTAGCATTTACGGATTAGAAAGCACAGATTCGAAGATTGATCTTTATAGAAGTAATGTTGATGAAGATTGTATGCTCGATGAGCTTTTAGAGCATTATGACCGATTGAGCCATGATTACATTGATAACGATTTTGCCGAGTTAATACAGGCAATAGCGACATTTCCGGAAACTGACGAAGAGTAAACGCCAGACAGCCACAAAGAGAACACAGCCACAACAAAACAAACCACTACAAGAGGAGGACACACCATGAACAAAGCACAGAGAGAAGAACAGAGAAAAGAAAACGAGATTGTTAAATCATTTTATGAGGAGTTTGAAAAGAAGTATCGCGGCAAATACTTACTTGCAAAATCTAATCAGCTTCGAAGCTGTCAAGCGTATGTTTACCACTTCGAAAACTTCGAAATTCTCAAGAGCTACAACACAGTTATTGCAATCTATGACAGAGCAAATAATAAAACATATGATTTCTTGCGTTACGTTTACGGATTCACAATGACAAGCGCACATCAGATTTCTAAATTTATATCCGATTACGTTCTTGGAAATGGCGCACAGCATTTCACATATAGAAATGTATGATCGCACACAGGCAGAGACGGATGGAGGCAAAGCGGTTTTGCCTTGCCTCCTCTCCTCTTCTGTCATTTTATCCAAAATCAAGGGGCAAAATTTTAGCCCCAGAAATCAAAAAATGTCTTTCTGCGATTTTTTTTCGCTCTTTCTGCGAATTAGGTCGGGGAAGATCCGAGCAAAAAATTTTAAAAAGGAGCTAACACAATATGATTTCTAAAATACTTATACTTGAGACAGGCAAGCCAGAGATCAAATGCGCTGCCATATATTCACAGCCACCGAAACAAGCACTTGTTGATTACATCATGCAATATTTACACCACAACTATAACACATGGGAATATCCGGAAACGATCACAGGCATAAGAGAATCAAAGACAAGAAAAGGTTGCTTCTCTTATGATAATGGAGATATCGCAATTATGGCAATCCCAAAGGAGGCTACAACATGAGAAAGAAAATATTGAGTGATTTGGAGTGGGAAGAAATGACAGCATTATATGATGTAAATAATTGGCTGCGCGATCAGATTATGAAATACTCGATTGATTTACGCGATAGCCAGAGAGACGATATTTGCGCATACTTGCGAAGCAACAAACACATTGACTTTGAAATTGGCGGCATTGCGGATTATATCTCGACAGACACACAGCACGCAAGCGAATTTATTGATCTTGTCGAAACAATGTATAATGATGGTGTTATAAATTTGCCGTACTCGTACGAGCTTTCAAATTTAAGTCTTTTCTGCGATGCAAGATACTTTTTTCAAACTGCTCACAGACTCGCGACAGAGTGCGCGGAGTACGAGCGAGAAGGATACAGCATAGCTCCACAAAATGAATTTTACGAAAGCGCATACGAGGAAGCAAACGAGGAATTAGTAATCTTTCTTTCTGCGATAAATAAAGAGATTCTTGAAAGATGTAACGATTTCTGCGATGAAATGGACGCGCTTGAAACATGGTGGTATAACAACCAAAACGATTACGCCACCGATGGAAGATATATATGGGAAGTGGTTATTCGCAAATATGCTTGATTGACTAAAACAAAATAATATGCGATTATAAACAACAGGAGGGAAAAAGATGGGATGTTTTTCATGGTTAGATTGTAAGAATAAGAACCAAATAAAAATAGGTGATAAGTGCTTTCTGCTGATTCCGGAAGAGTTTTCAGGGGAGTACGGGGAAAAATTATGTACAAGTTATTATAATGGTTATGGTTCTTTTGGTGGTCACGATGTCTATGAGCTTTCTGCGATTTTTAACAGAAACCATATCGACGAGTCAAACCTTTACGGCGGCGAGCCAGAGTTGGAAAATTTCGGCGGTTTGTACGAATACGAAAAAGAAGATATGCGCAAAGCGGGAAAGACAGAAGAAGAAATAAACAAGGCTGATCTTGCCGAAAAAACAAAGTGGTATAAAGCTGCTGTTAATCGCCGTAAACGTGCTGTAAAGAGGCTAAATGATTTTCGCGAGCATAAATTATCATTTGCCAAAATGAAAGCCAAATACGGCGAAGAATGGCTGCGTGAAATCGGTATAGATATAGCTTGCTATGACGAACAGCAAGAGAGGCTTTTCTATCCAATCAAGATCACGCATGACGAGACCCTCAAATATGAGGATTGTAAAAACTACTCGCTTTCTGATGAAAATCAAGGTTGCGATTGAGAGGAGGCAAGCGCATGAAATATACTTACACGTTGCCTGATGGCTTATACTATAAACCATATCTAATTGATATGGTTGAAAACAACCACACGCTAATAGCTGGCATGACAGGAAGCGGAAAAAGCGTACTTGAAAATGATATTATGTATGCGCTGCTTTGCACGAAGTTTCCGGACGGCGAGAATGGCGCAAGGTTTATATTGATAGATCCGAAAAAAGTGGAGCTTAATTGTTACAAAGACTTGCCGCATACGATCATGTACGCGGATGACATCGAAAAAACTCTTTCTGCGCTAAATTATGTTCGACAGATCATAGACAATAGACTACAGACTATGCAACGTCTCGGAGAGCGAAAATTTAGAGGCTGTCCGATTTATGTCATCATTGATGAATTAGTTGATTTGATGACATCAAAACAAGCTAAAACAATAACACAACTAATAGCGGATTCAATCTCGATTGCTCGCGCCACAGGAGTATATTTCTTAATGCTGACACAGGCACCAAATAGAAAAATACTCCGCGCCGAGATCGTTCTTAACTGCTCGTGTCGCTGCGCTCTCTTCTGCCGCGACCCTCAAGAATCCCGCCAGATTATAGGTGACTCTTCTGCGTGTGATCTTCCGAAGCACGGTCTTGGCATTGTTCAAGATGGTATAGAGCGATACCAAATCTCAATACCTATGTACAGCGATGAAGAAATAGACGAAATCGTCCGTCATTGGACAAAACAGCATCCTATACACAACTACTTTAAGCATAGAAAGACAAGGTTATAAAAAATTAGCCCCTTGAAAAAAGCCTATGTGATCGCACATGGGCTTTCTTTTTTGCCCCAGAAAACATTCTGAATCCATATGCCGTTTAAATGCGTTTTAATACCGTTTAAACCGTCTTTCTGCTTTACCCTATTATGATTACCAACAAGCATTTTAAAACGAAATAAACGCCATTCTGACAACGCTTTACGAAGTTAGAACCACAAAACAAAAGAGACCACCGATTTAAGATGGTCTCTCTTGCCAAGAAGAACACAAAGACAACAAAGCAAATCACTTGTTGGATAATATTTTTGTTTAAAATTTGAGCTTCTTTCTTGCGGCTTCTACTCTGGCTTTTTCTGCCGCGTCTCTTTCTGCCCACTCTTGCCGAATTTTTGCAAGAGCTTCTTTTGTTTCTTTTCTTTTATAACTATACCATATTTCTCTTCGGTCTTTCCCGCTTGCGTCATACGGTAGTCCCATTTCCAAATTCTTATCGGCGTATTTGGCTGCGCGTTCTAACGATCTTTCGCGCCGTACATCTTTTATATATTTTAATTCTTCCCTGTAAGGGTTAGCTTCAATTTTTTTTTAGGTTCTTCTTTCTGCGCCGCTTTTGCTTTCTGCGCGTTCTGCAATCTTTCATAAGCTATTTGTAACGCGGGTAGCTCCATTGTATTCTGGGGCTGTTTTTCTTCGATCACTTTTGCTTCTGCGTCAATGATAAGATTGTCACCACCCGGAAGCATACGGCTTTCTGCGATCAAATCTGCTGCCGACATTTCATTCTGTAGCGTATGATTAACAACAATGTCCTGTGTATCTTTGTAACCAAAGAAAACTTTTCCCATAAAGATACCGCTAACAGGATTTATATTGTTCTCTTGCATATTCTGCGACCATACATCTTGAAGAATCAAATAGAACCTTGCGGCTACCGCTTGATGTTCTGGCGTTGCTGACGTACCCGCGTACCAACTTTGAATGGTTGATACACTAACGCCTAACCAACTTGCGCAAGCTGCCGCCGAAGGGGCAACGTCTTGTTCTACGCAATATTGGAGATATTCTGCGATTCTTTCTTCGATTGCCCGTGGGTCTTTTACATCCACACGGGGATGTTTAAGAGCTTCCATCGCTTGCAATAAAGCTTTTCTGTTAGCCCCTGGCTCTTTCGGTGACTTATCGAGTCTCGCCATGTTTAATTACCTTCTTTCTGCTTTGTTATTCTTGTATCGTATTCATCAAACGTCGGACAGCTCCAAAAGATAATCGGATTGCACCAACGCTGTATTCTCCTATAGATCGTTTTACAATGTTCTTTGTCGTAAATCATCGGATAAGGTTGTATGTTTAGCTCTCTACAAAGCTGTATGCGGTACATATCCTGTTCAAGTGTAGTGTCAAAATTACATAGGATATAAACCATTACACGTCCTTTCCCTCTGTTATAGCCCGTTCTTTCTACAAAAGCCCGTAGTCTCGGTTCGATAATATCCTTATCTTGCCAACGATCAAACGCAAAATGTATTTGATCTAATCTTATTTGTCGTAATAATTCAAGGTTCTTGTCCGTTATCAGCCTTATATCAAGTCCCTGATTAAACTCAACAAGTGCTTTGCTATCTGCTAATTGCTGTAACAGTTCCATGTGATTTTTACAGGCTAATATATTCGGGTCACAAAGGACAATCTTCTTCTGCCCTCTCCAAAACTCGGAAAGATCAGCAACCTTTATACTACATCTGCCCTCTTTCTGCGCCACATGACAGAAATCGCAATTTCTCGGACAGCCCCTTGTTAAAAACCCGTATGCGGTGTCTTTCGTTTGCTCCGGATAAATCGAATAATCGGGGTAAATATGTTCTACTTCATCGGGCAAGTTCTTATTTCGTTCTGCGTGAAATACTTCTTTCCCGTCTACCATTTCAATACAATAACCCGTGCCGCCCTTTTCGATCTCTTTGGCGTAGATCGGAAACTCATAGTCTGGGGTAAAGCTGAATACTTTCGACATATAAACCTTGTCGTATTCTTCTATCAATCCGTTAAACGGCTCGTACCACTCTACATGATCTCCTTGCTGCTTATGCCATGCGGATATTTTCATCAGGGGCAGATTCGGGTAATTATGACCGTCTACGTCAATTAGTCCGATCTTCATTTCTCCCACTTTCATTTAATATATATTGTCTTATAAAACGATTTGCATACTGCGGATGTATTTCGCTCCGTATCACAACTCTTTTTTTACCGTTTTGTCCTATCACTTTCTGTAATGCGGCTCTTGTTTCAACATAATCTAATGCTTCAAAGACAAGGTTGTTCTGCGGTTCAGTACCAATAAACCAAAATTGTGTAGGCTTGCGGTAAACGTCCCCGTTCTCTCTTCTGTCTCTGTCTATTACTTTTGGCTTTATAGCCCAATAGCGCGTTAAATAATGCTGTTCGCTATAAGGGTTCTCAATTATCAGCTTTAACCCTCGGCGCATACAAACAAGAACAAGTTTAGTAATTATTGAATAATTTCTATGCAATTCGTCGTGTTGTTTTATATCATATTCCAATTTCTGTTCGTCGGTATATTTCGCCATCTGAAACCGATCACCGCGAAAACCTAAAATAGCTTGGTCTTCAAACTTGGTACAGGGGAAGAACGCAAATACTATGTCGTTCTCTGAAACGCTGTCAAATACTGACGTTTCACCCCCCCATGCCGCTTCTATTTCGTCAAATAGATCAACTTGATAATCTGTCTCCCCGTAATCATTTGCTATATCATAATCATAGGCTTCAATGCCTAACTTCTTAAATTCATTCTTGAATGTGCCTGATTGTTCAAACAAGCAATGTGCTTTCATGTATTCTCTCCGCTTTCTGCGATCTTCTTTTCCCTGTCTGCTACATCATCGGGGTGTTCTGGGGCGTTTGTTTTCCTTGCTGCTATATCCATCATTTCAGGTTTCTTTTCTTCCGTCCATGCAAGACCGCATAAATTCCATATAGCCGAAATTAAATGATCTTCGTCATTCCACCCGTCAAGGTATTTTACAAGGTGGCGCATTGCGCTGTCTGCGAAACTGTGTGCCGGGATTCCTTTTTCCCAATTCCGTTCCTTATATTTGATTGCGCCCTTTTCATAATGCTTTGCAAGGCGCATAAGAACGCACATCGGGAGAAGGTCAAATCGACCTTTCCCTTCTTGCATATCCCGTTCTGCGCCTGTTTCGAAGGTTCTGCGCTCTCCGCTGTCTAATATCTCACTCATTGTTTACCTCCCATTCAAAATGCGGCGGAAAATAATGCGGTATCTCAAACTCATTCTTGTTTAACATATAGCACTTGTCATCCTCGCATAAGTCCGTGACGATAACCGTTACATTGTTGATTCCCGCTTCGAACATTGCGCTCTTGACAATCACGGCATTTTTCCTCGAACATATCAGCACCGTATCTGCGATAGCCTTAACTTGCTTTGCCTGTTCGAAGATCATCCGTTCTCTTTCGGCAACAATACGTTGCATCTGTTCTTCTATCATTTTTTCGAAATCAAACATCGTTTTCCTCGCTTTCAGCCCATACCAACCCTTTGAGGTCGGATATCACTTTCGCATACACACCGATCTTGCCTGTCAGTAATGCGTTTGTCATCCCGATACTCGGCGCATCTGCCCGCCTGTCCTGTTCCATTCTGTCAAGCGTATCGCTGTATTCTTCTATCAGGTGGTTTATATCATGCTCTAAATCCCCAAACCCGCCGATGTTGAAGTAGGCTTCTGCGCCATGTTTGATAAGCACTTCGTCCTCACTCGGAATAAAACCGTCCTTGTCGGTGACGAAACGATAATCACCGTATCTGCTGCCATCCCCGTTCTGCAAATTCTCGTATGACAGCGTTCTTCCATCATCGGAAATCTGCAAGCTGTCATGGTGGTCAGACCCGTATTTTCTGACAGTACCGTTCTGCATATCCTTTATGTACACTCTGCGTTCTCCTTTCTGCGCTTCTCGATCACCTTCAAGCCATCGTCTATCAGTTTGTCAACGATGGACTTCATTTCGTCCAGAACTACGTTGACGGGCTTATCTTCGGGTTCTTCTTCAAAGACACAATTCCATTTGCCGCACCCTTCTTCGCTGTGAAACTTGCATACCGTACACGGTCTGTCAGTAAGACAGGCTAATATTTCTTCTTTGGTCATTCATTCCTCGCTTTCTGCTTTGTACTTTGCGTTCCACCATAAGTTCAAATCAATGATATTTGAAAAAACCTTATCTACGTTTGGAAACAACGCTTGTATAATCTCGCCATTTGTCGCACCTTTGGGAATTAAAATAGCATTTACTGTTTCCGCATAGGCTAACTGTCCTTGACTTATTGCTAACGCCCCATGTTGCGTCCTAACATCGGGATGAATTTTATCTGCGTTTATTAACCTCATTCCTCTTCCTCGCTTTCCTCAAACATTCTGCTGAAATCAACTTCGGTTTCCTTGTCATCCACGAAGCACTCACACACCTCATCATCAACCGCCCGCCCCGCACCTCTTTGGCAAGCGTCCGTTCCATCAAGTATGCAATCGGTACAGTTCTTCATTTGCTCACCCCTTCCATCTTCGCACCGCAGTTAGGGCAATAGTGCGGTTCAATCCTTATGTGTTCGTCAAGTTCCCAACCACACTCGGAACAACAGTAATTCCGAAACCTATTCGGATTGATATAGCTTTGCCCCGTTTTCGCCCACTTCCCCGTCTTCGGTTTCGGAGTTACAGGCGGTAACTTTCTTATGTCTGACATTCTCACGGCATATATTGTTTTCCCGTTTATATCTGTCATTAACTCTATGCATTCTCCAATGTCTTTTCTGCTCACCGCATCCTCACAAGGCTCGGAATCCTTATACATTTGGTTGTAATCTCCCTGAAGCCATTCGTTGGAACACATAATTCCGGTCGTTTCATCGTTTCCGTTCTTTTGGAATATAAAAATCGTTTTCGGGAATGTTTCCCGGAGCTTTTCAAGATTTGTCATTCCCCGTCACCTCCCATTTCAACGCCTGTCCACAATTCGGACAGAACGGTAAATTCCAGTCTTTGTCACCTTCTTCATACGCATACTTACAACAAGGACAATTTGCAAAATCATACACAGGATTTCCATCCGCAAAACCATCGCTTTCATATATCACCATTTGCGGTTTCTGTTTCTTTAATGCTCTTCCAAGGTAATCTTCCGCCTCTTTATCCGTCATAATTCCCCGTCACCTTCTTTCGTAGCCTCTAATACTGTCGGGGCATTCCTCAATGTTTCAACGCAGAGCCTTACCGCATTGTGCCAACCCTTGTCATATGCTCTCACCGGGAATACATCAACAAACTCGACCTTGCCGATGTCTATCAGCCTTCCGTGATTTTCGGGAAGTGGTTTAGCGTTAATAAGCGCCTTGCGTATGGTTGTATTAGCCACAGTGTAAATGTTATCAGTATAATTGTCAGGTAATTGAATTACTAATTCTTTCATTCCTTTTTCTCGCTTTCTGCCTTGTGTTTTAACAGTTTTCATCCTTGGAGATCCTTTTAACCTCACGCTTGTTCTTCAACCTATCTTGTTTGCAGTAGTAAAATAATCTTTTTAACTTGATGCCAAATTGCTTTTCAGCACCACCTTCAAGATACGAGTTCTTTGCTTTTTTCTTCTTATTAACGCTCGCCATTTACTTATCCTCACTTTCTGCCTTATCTGCTTCACTTGATTCTTCATCATGTATATCGAGTCCGAGAATATTTCTCTCAATTTTTCCTCATTTGTCATTCCCCTTCACCCTCTTTCTTACTATGTATTGATTTTAAGTAACGATAATCTTCAGTGTATTCTCTAATTATAGTTATTGAATTTGTAAGAAGTGGTTCTCCTGCGCTACCGCGTTCTTCAATTTCTGTTCCTGTAACTAAAAATACAGGGCGGTCACTTAAAAGCATGTAGAAATAATCTGCCATAGCCGATTCAGAAGCGTTATTAGGAAGTAGAGGAAAAGGCACGTCATTAACCATGGTGCAATCCCAAACGCTTAATCCTTTTTCCTCTTTTATTATTTCATCGCCACGATGTTTTAGCGATATATTATTTGGAGGTAAATTTCCAAATCTTAAATAACATTTCATTCCCCGTCACCTTCTTCCGTTGCGGGAATGATTGTTGGTGCATCATATAACTCATTTTCGGTCACGCATAATTCATTCCAATTATGCCCATCATCTAAACATCTTGCTATGGCATGAGTATATTCAATGGCATCCACATCAATCAATCTTCCGTGGTGTTCGGGAAGTGGTGTGCCGTTCTTTAAGGCTTTCCGTATCACAGAGTTAGATAATGTGTTGATTTCATTTTCAAGATTGAAATTATCGGGTATATCAATCACCATTCTCATGCTTCGCTCCTTCTGTAATTCGTGGGCGTAGTTAATATACGTTCAATATTCCAACCCTTATGATACCGGGAGCGAAGAACTTTTCTGTTTATTCCTGTTATGTCACTCCACTCTGCAACAGTATGTTCTTCTCCATTAAAACGCCACGTTATCATCTTATGGTTTCTGACTACCGTTCCCCATCTACGCCTATTATTGGCTTGTGTTTTTGCGTCAACCCATCTGCAATTAGTTGGTTCATAGTCCTTGTTCAAATCAATTCTATCGAGCGTACATTCACCACGTTTAGCGGTTTCGTCATAACCATTTTCATACGCCCATTTTTGAAAAAGACCAAAATCATTCCATTCTTTGCATATTGATATGCCACGCTGACCATAGTATTTATATTCTTTTGAATGTGGATTATTGCATCTGCATTTCATATTTTGCCAAACCCGATATAACCTTGTAGGCGAACCACGTTTAGCGCATCCGTGCTTAACTCGTCTATCTGCTATCTGCATCCTTTTTCTCCCACCTCTCTTTGACAATCCGCAGAACATCCTCAATCGGGCAGTTCCACTTCATGCCAACGAAAACCACCTCGTCATACAACTTATTTTGCCATTCGTCAGCTCTCTTAATCTTGTCTACCACACGAAGCGGGTCTTGATTGAAGATACCCTGTATTGTAAGCATCCAATCGTCATCAATGATGGGAAACCCCATAGCGGTTAGCTGTGAGTTGTAGTTTGTATTGAACAGCTTCTTCGCTGTCTCCCACGCATCACGAACGCCTTTTTCGTAACCCTCGTTCTTGCCCGTTGTATATCCGTCATCGTAACTGCCGGA
>Ga0310786_10001025_pt1 | contig 44867 bp, 36 predicted proteins | sample AusTroGonzalo_MG_FD_203881 | JGI IMG/M metagenome (GOLD analysis project Ga0310786, IMG submission 203881) | Bovine rumen microbial communities from tropical cattle in Woodstock, Queensland, Australia - Gonzalo_03 (v2) (version 2) | ecosystem: Host-associated > Mammals > Digestive system >...
GATTATAAGCCTGATTTTTTTATCCCAGAAGTTAATAACTGAAAATGAATTTTTATTGAATATTTTTGAGTTGATGAAAATGAAAAAACCGCTCCTTGGATTAGTGAAAAAGATTATGTGGAATGAATGAAGAGTAAAATAGAGGAACACAAAAAATCATGAAATATTCTCATTGATATGAGATATGCCGATTTAAAGTTGTGAAGAGAATACTTTTTATCAAAATTTGAAAAACAACTCAATTTAAATTGAATTGATACAAATAGTCATATATCAGTAAATCAAACTTTTGTAAAAGAAGAAATGACTAATTTATGAAGAGTATTATCTTCATTTTTAGCATTATATAGTGAATGTCGCTTGAGCGATGAAATAATTTATCAAAGAATTAATAATTTGTCTGTTTGGGAAAAAGAAAGAGCTATTAGATTTTATGAAATTTTTAAATCATATTATGAAACTTACAAATCTTTATTGGATGAAACTAATTCAATGGATTTTTGTGATATGATTATTTGAGCTATAAATTATCTCCGTTTATGATATGTACAAAGAAATTATAAATATATTTTAGTTGATGAGTTCCAAGATATTTCCAAAGCTAGAGCTGATTTATTGATAGAACTAATAAAAGATCATAATAAAACAAAGATTTTCTGTGTTTGAGATGATTGGCAGTCTATCTATAAGTTTACGTGAAGTGAATTGTGAATATTTTTAGATTTTGATAGATATTTCTGATATACAAAACATATAACATTATATGATACTTTTAGATTTAATCAATGAATATCGGATATATCATGAACATTTATACAGAAAAATCCTACTCAAATAAAGAAGACATTACATTCATTTAACCAAGAAAAAGATAATAAAATAATTATTTTTGAAAAACAAAAAAATGATGATACTCAGGCATATAAAGATATTTTAAAAGATATATTGGAGGACCGTATTGCTCATTTTTCTGATTCTGATAAAGAAAAGTATAAGCATAACTATAATGATATTACTTGTTTATATTTGAATAGATATTCATTATGGAAATATCATGATGATATATTTGATATGTTAAACAAAATTAATAAGAAGCCAGAACAAGATAGTCATTGATATAAATTATATGAGATGACACATAATTGATATAAATTTAGGTTTATGTTAAATAATATGACTGTTCATGGATCTAAATGATTAGAAGCAGACTATGTTGTTGTAGATCATGTTAATTGAAGAAACTCTTATACTTTCCCTAGTAATATAGACGATGATCCTGTATTGGATTTATGTATGGTTGATGATAAATTTGCTTATCCGTTTGCAGAAGAAAGGAGACTCTTTTATGTAGCTATAACTAGATGAAGAAATAAAGCTTATGTTGTTTATAATAAATATAAAGCATCAAGCTTTATTAGAGACTTACATACAATATTAGCATGATGACAAAAAAGTACTTCATTACCTCATTGTTGAAAATGTTGATGAGATTTGATTTTACTTGATTCTATGATAGGAGAATATGAATGCGCAAATTGATGTGAATGAAAATATTATGCTTATGATTGATATATTTATAAAGCTCCTTTGTGTAATTGTTGACAGGCATATTCTGTATTAAGAAAAAATCACAAAACATGAGAACCTTTTTGGTGATGTTCTACATATCCAAAATGTTGGAAATTCCATAAATTTAAAAAGGATAAATTTTGTATTTGATATTTAAAATAATTAGCAACTTATATAAATTACTATATTAGTTTATAACTAGCTCTATTTATAGATTATTATTAAATAATATATGTAATTTGTTTTGATTTGCATATCATTCAATATCTCTGTATTTTCACATATTAATTATTGTTTTTCACTATTGAAATCCATATTTTTCTATCCTTTCTTCTCTCCTAAAACACACCATCTAACAAATGGAATGCGACGAAGTAATTCGTACAGTAGTGGTGATAGAGTGAAAACTGCTACTGTCAGGATCAAGTACATTGCCAATGGAGATGGTTGGGTATACATTTTCATCATATATCCAAGTGAACCTATAACCAAATAATGAACTATATAAAGTCCAAAACTGGAACGAGTCATATAGTTTGAAAATTTGTTTTTTCAGTCAAAACGAGCATTAAACCATCCCATCAGACCAAGGCATGCTAGCCAACCATACAGACAGCATAGCCAGCTACTGAGATATTGAGGTTCTGTATTGTTCTGTCCCCAAGTAGTGATAATCAGTACAACCCCTGAAACAATAGCTCAAGCCAATAGTGGAATCCAAGCTTTCTTCACTTTTTCTTGTACTTCATCATGTGAGAATACAAAGTATCATAGCAAGAAAATTATTCAGTAGAAAGCTGGCTTGTATAGATTGAGTAATCCTGCAAATGGATTAGTGGTGTCCATGATGAGTGTCTTTTCTCCAAGTCGGAATAATATTCCCAATAAGATTATCACTACAGTATTTGCTTTTCAGCACAAATTCCAGAATTTATCTTTGGCATCTATTTTTCTTATTATGAGCAATAGCAAACAGAATATCCACAAAAGTTGGATAAACCACAAAGGTCAAATCCCACTGAGAGACCACATGAGATATTTAGCTACTCATGGTATTCCAGCAGTCAAGTCTACACCTTGTGCTACTGAACTAATTTGTGTATTGAAATAACCAGTCATCCATTGAAATACGAGTAGACCAATTGTTGCAGGCACTAGCAATTTGCGAGTACGATATTTAATCCACTCTTTACCTGAATACTTTTGTAATGAGTATCTGGCACTGATTCCAGCCAATAAGAAAAGTAGTGGCATAAATCGAGGGTAGAGGATGTACATTATGACATCTTGATATTGTTGTAATTCTGGGAATGTACCGAAACCTCCTATACCACCGAAAACTCATTTATTATTGAAAAAATAGATGACATGGTAAAGTAAAACAGATAGTACTGTCGCCCATCTTAAATTATCAATCCAATGTTTTCTCATGTTTGTTATTTAGAAAGTAATCAGATTTTTTTTGATAGAGTTATCTTACAGAGAGTCTATCCATTCTTGTACATCTTCCTTTGTCGCATCTTGTGCAAATCTTCTGCTTCCAAGTATATTTAGATTATATGACTCCAAATATTCTACACTTTTTTCAATTCATACATGTTCAGAAGTACAGAAAAGTACAACTGTTTTACCAGCAAAATCATAGTTTTCCAAAAGTGTTAGGATAATGTTTGGAGTGATTCCAAATCGAATTGGATATCAAAGATAGATTGTGTCATACCCATCTAAAGTAATTTCATTTTGAATTTCTGGTCTGATACTTGGATCTTTGTATTCTTTAAATGTCCTTGATTCTTCGTTTCTCCAATTTCTATCTTCATCTGTGTATTCCTGTGCTGGGATGATTTCAGTGAAATCTGCTTCAACTATTTCTCAAATGAATGTCGCGATTCTTTTTGTATTTCCTGTTGGAGAGAAAACAAGAATTAATGATTTTCCATTTTCTACATCATCAACTACAGGTTCTTCAGCTACACAATCTTCTGGTATAACACAGTCATCAATGACTTCGGGTTGTTGATTTAGGAAATTACATCCTGCAAATAAAAAACTTCCAAATAATAGGGTAGTCAAAAGTCAAAATTTTTTCATTACTAAAAAATATAAATATAAAAATTTTATTTCACAAAGTTAACTTATTTTGGATTTATTTCAATATAATTCATCATAAGTATCTATAATCAGTTTTTGCAAATAATCTGAATTATCTACATTATCCACATAAATCATAGGTTTGGCTGATGGATAAGGAATTTCCATTTCTAATTCGTTTATGGTTTCTTTCACGATATTTGTAGGTTTTAACAACAAGCGATTATCATAAATTCCACCGACTATTTTTCAGTGGAAATACAAAATATATTCTCACATCATCTGGCGATATGTGATTTCATCTAAATCAGCCAACTGGTCTAATATGAATTGTAAATATTCTTTTGAACTAGCCATAGAGTATTTAAGAATTAATATGTTTCTTCAAAATTTCTAAAAATTCTGGATCTAGATTATTCTCTTCATTGAAATAATTCAATAAATCATAGTCTTTTACTTCAAAATGATCTACATAATACTGCAACAAATAAGGCAAATTTCAATCCAACTTTTTTATTGTGAGGGCTATTGCATAATTCACTTCATCATAAGTTCATACACATTCAAATGGTTTATTGTCGCTATTTCATGTCAGGTCTATAAATGTCTGTAATAATTCCTTATTTTCAAATAAATCTTGTCCAAATATATCTACTAGTTTTTCTTTGTACAAAAATGGACTCAAAATTATGTATACAAACAAACATTTTGGGCAATTGCAGCATCGTTTTCGTGGTTTGGATTTGCTTCATACATTACAGCTTTTGAATACTTTGTGATATTGTCCAAATTTGGAGAATAGCTGTGCAATTTGGATTTCCAAAAGTGGTCTCAAAAAGCTGAAATATTTGATTCAGATTCAGAAATATTTTTTTGTATATTCATTGAAATCATTCTCAAATTCAAAGCTTTTGGAATATTGATGGTTTACTTTTAATCATCTGACGTTGCTTTCATTTGCACTGCTTTCGTTGGAAAGTACGATGTACTTTTTATTTCCTAAATATGCAACAAGGTATGTCAAAAAGGCGAGTAGTGCATTAAAAGGAGTATGTCCGTTCAAAAATCATTTCTGATTCAACTCAACGATTTGTGGATCAAGAATTCTTTTCATAATTCGTGGATTTTCGTATCATCAGATTTTGCTACATTCCAGAGTGACATCATTTGGATTCAAAATAAATGTATCATTGTCCATTCATTTCAAAAGTTCAAGAGTGACTACTGAGTCCTTTCCTCATCAAATCGTGATGAGATTACCCGTAAATTCTCATTCTGAACTAAGTAAAGAATCTTTTCAACATCATGTATATGTAGCAGAACATTCAATATTCATAAAACTTTCTTCATCCACTGAGATTCAATTCGTATAGAAAAACTCTCCTAATCAATAAAAATACATTTTTTTAAACCATTTGATTTGATCTTTATCAATATATCAGGCTTTGATCTCTACATTTTTTGGGCAACAACATTTCCAATAACTAATCAATTCTACAAGCCCAATATGGAAAACCAAATAATTCACAAAATTTTTATCAATATTTTGATTCTTGATATTCTTTTTATCTATCTGAATTGTTGGTCTAAATTCTGCCAATCAGGGAATATTGAAAAAATATGTAATATTCCACCAATCTCAGGTATCATTGATTTCGTATTTTTCATAGATGAATTTGTCGTATTTTTCTCTCAATTCTTCGAATTTCATAGAAGTGTTATTAAATATCTAATATAGTTCTTCAATTTCTTTTACACTTTTATCCCAATTAAAAGTTTTTGTTGGAATAATTTTATACTTTCATTCAATTACATCTTTTACTGCTTGTATAATTTCATTCGAATCACCAGGCTTGATAAACCTTACTTTTCAAGAAACTACTTCTGGGATAGCTGAGACTCTGCTCGTAATTAAAACTTTTCACATTGCAACACTCTCAGTGTGTACTGATCCAAATCATTCAGAAATTGATGGAGCAATAACACAATTGCAACTTGCAAGCATTACTCTCAAGTCATCTTTACTCATTCAGTTGAATATTTGGACTTTTTCTCAAACAAATTTATTTATTTTTTTTATGATTTTTGAACTTCTTTTTGAATCAATAATATTAAAAACAAATTTTACGTTATCCAGCTGTATAAGCTCAGGTAATGCTTTAACAAGATAATCAATTCATTTTGATTTTCCGGCATGTCCAAAATACAAAAATACAAATCTATCTCATCGATTTTCTCTCGTTCTAAAAGATCTGATTTCATAGTCTTTAACTTCATTTTGATCCCAAAAAACATAATCGACTCAATTGTGAATTACACGAGTTTTCTCTCTTGGAATTTTGTATGCATGGACCAATTCAGCTTGAGTATTATGTGAAACACAATGATAGACATCATATTTGTATATAAAAATAATTCTTTCAAATAATTTATAGAAAATTCATTTAATAATTCATTTATACTTGTATCGTAATTTTCAAAATATTTCATGGACAGTCAAAATAACTTTTTTTTTAAATTTTCTTCCTAAAATGGAAGCTGGAATTGCTCATCCATAAGTACTTCCATGAATTACATCAATATTATTTTCTTTCAAAATTTTTTTTCAAACACGAACTGATTTTAAAATAAAGGATTTTCTATCCTTTCAAACCCTATAAATTGTTACATTTCAATAACTATCTTTTTCTTTTAAATTTGAATCAAATCTGCTAGTTAGTACGAAAATTTTATATCATTTTTTTTCAAGTCTTTGTATGATATTTTCAAAAACATTTTCAACTCATCATCTATGTGGCGTAAAATAATCTAGTACAAATAATATAGATTTCATCTTTTTCAAATATGTAAATTTAATACTTCCTTATAACTTAATTTCTTTTCACTTCAAGCAAAAAAGTCCCTAAAATTTTGCAAAATAAAAAGTTTTCAATTATAATAGAATGAACTTTATAATTAATATCAACAATGCTTAAACTTTCTGATAGACATGAGTCAATTTATTGATGAATACCAATAGAAAATCGAAAAGAACGATCAGAGGATACATGTAGTTGAAATCCAAATGAACAATCTGAGAATAAATATAGTTATAATCCAAAAATACATATGAAAGAATGAGAAATTCTTAATGTGTTAAATTTTTTAAAAGATCCAGAATTTATGGAACGATGCTGTGAACACTATCCAGATATGACAACAATGGAAATAAAAAAATTTTTAATTGACCAGCAAGAGGATTATGAGATTTACCGTATCGTACATCAGCATGAATGAATAAGTAAAAATGTGATAAATAAATACGTATGTCGGAGTAAATATTTTACTGAAGATTTATCAGAATATATTGGTAATGGACCAATAAAAATAATAGTTGATACACCTGAGATACATGATTGTAATCTTATAGAATTAACTCCAGAACTTCAAGAAAAAGTGTATTGGTGATATAGATGATATAGAAAAAATGTATCACATTTAATAGATAGAAAAGATTTTGTATGAGAAGACTGAAAACCATTGGAAAACAAAACATCAAAATTAACCGTTGTTGCAAAAGTAGAAAAAGATTATGATGATGATAAACCATATATTTTAATAATTACAGCATTTTGGTGAGAAGGTAAAGCAAAAAAAGAAGTAGTACAAGATAGATATGGTGGTTATGAATGTGCTGACTTGGACGATATGGAGTATTGGTTAAATCATGCATTGATAGTAGAAAATAATGAAAAAATTGAAAGAATATGATCAGTGCCTGGTTGGATATATGAATACAATAAAAAGAAAAAACAAAAAGAAATAAAATCAATTTATGAAAGATGAATAGATTTAAAATATCAAGCATTTACTAATTATGTAAAAAACTACTTGTCAGATTTATGACGAAAATATGTTAGATTGGAAGTTGCCCAAAATAAATGAAATTTTTTACTAGAAAATCAATGAGAAAATAAAACAGTAGAATGAAAACAATTGATTTTAGTAAATAACTGATGAAAATATTGAATTATAGAAGTGGATGATATGGATATATTAAAATCTTACAATGATAGAACAGAGTTAGAAGAATATAGAAAAGAAATATTAGAAAAAGATTATTCACAAGACTTTAGAGCTAATGTAATAAAAGATATAAGGACAGAAAATTCTGATATTCCTCAGCAAATTGTAACATTTCGTAAGAATTTTATAAAGAGTATGTATTGAAAAAATGAGGCTTTACAGAAAATTATTCAATCAGTTGAAAAAATAAAACACAAAGTAGAAATAATTGATAATGAATGAAGTAAACTTTCCACAATAATTCTTTGAGATTATGAATATAAAATCTTTGAACCTAATCTTAAAAATTATTCAGATAGAGAATATTTATGAAATAATAATAATGTTTATTTAGATTGAATGCGATGAGATAACTTAGACTTGTGGTTAAATAAAGAATTAGCTAAATATATAAAAGAAAAATTATGAGAAAATTTTATTATCCCATGAGAGGAATTTGACACTTTTTTATCTGAACTATGAAATGAAGCAGATCTTAAAGATATAGAATCACAAGTTCTGATGCGAAGATATTTGACTTGAACAGATGAAGATTATTGGTTATCTATGTGTTGAAATCGTCGTAGAAAAATTAAATGAAATACTATTTGATCAAATGTAGGTAATGTATCAGCTAAGTTAATGTTAATGTCTGTTAAACATTTAAAAAAATAAGATTTTTTTATAGAAAAAAGTCCCCAAAAATTTGCATTTTTCTCAATTTTGGTGTATAATTGAGTATAGCGGATAGCTAATTGTCAATAATTAGCGGCATATCTATGCTTTTTATTTGTTAAAATGATTTATGGCGAGTGATCGAAATGATAGTCTATATGAAAAAGTTCATAAAAGACTACATAAACAAGTACGCGGACATATAGCAAAACACATAAAATTTGTACACGAAAGTATGTACAGAATAAATAGACTTCATGCACATGCAAATCATATTTTTATGCATTTGTGAGAATTGATTGTCGTATGAGTTTTTGCTTTTTTCAGTCTTATGCATGCTGGAAATGCTTGATCACTGCCAAATAATACGAGTTTTTGATATCCTTTGCAAAAAGTTTCTACACTTGAATGTAGGACTCAGTATTGGGAAGATATGGACGAATCTTGTAAAATCAATTTGCCAATAATCAAATGAGCAAATTATGCAAAATATATAAGTAATACAACATATAGATCAATCTATACAACGCTTTGGGCTGCCCCATATTCAGATACATGGAATCAGGAAATTTGAGCGCATGCTTGAGTTGATATAGCAACAGCTCGTGGAACTCCACTTTATTCTATCGGAAATGGAGTAGTTTACTCGGCATGACGAAATTCATCTTATGGAAATTTGGTTAGGATAAAATATATCTACAATTGAGAAATAGTATACTGAGTTTATGCCCATATGGATACTATCGAAGTAGAAGCATGACAAGTAGTAACTAGATGACAAAGAATTTGAACAGTTTGAAACACAGGAAACACTTCATGAGCATTAGGATGATATCATGTACATCTTGAGATTGATAAAGATAATTGATGAAGGCCTGCATATTCATATACAAATTGTGTAGATTTAGATAAATGACATTACAAAATTATCCAAAATGGATTATGTAGAAATGAATTGTTTAAATATCAATATGATCCAATTAAAATTTTGGAATGAATTCCAAAGTCAGAAGCAGATAAACCAACAATTTACAGTACTGTAAGTGAAAATAATGATAATGAAAATAATCAAACAAATACTTGAAATCAAAATAATATAGTTGTTAATACATGAACAGTTGTAAATGCTGATACATGACACAATTCAGCACAGAATACTGGTAAAATAGAAAATCAATTGAATACTTGAAATACTGTACTTTCAAACAATACTTCAAATACTGGAAACAATAAACCACAAGAAACAGTAAAGCCAGTAGAGGAGACAAAGCCAACTGAACAAATTAATGCTTCTACTTGAACAAATGAACAAAATGTAACTCCAGCACAAAATGAGCCAAAGCCTCAAGAGCAACAACAACTACAAGAGACAACAAAACCAGTTGAACAGACTAAACCAATAGAAACAACTTCTCCAACACAAAATACTGAACAAAAACCTCAGCAAAAAGATCCAGAAGTTGTGGAATTGAATTTCAGTAAATTGACATGAATGCCTCAGCATTTCATGACGCAGCGAGATGTAGAAATGAAATCAAAGCTAAATACAAGAAGTTTAAAACTTTGAGAAACATTAACTTTGGATATCGAAGTATTCAAGAAATGAACAAGTGAAAATAGAGAATATTATTCAAATTGAATTTTACAAACTCAATTCGATTTTCTTACCAACAACGACAATATTTCAGTCAACATAACATCATTACAGTTACTTACAAAATGAAAAGCAAAAGTAGAAATTACATGAAACAAGAGTGGAAAGAGTGCGTTGGTAATTAATCTATGATGACAAAAAATCTGAGTTCTAAATATTAATGTGCAATAAATTATTATTACCAAAATACCACCATTGGGTGCCATTTTTTATAGCATTAGCTATTTGATCTATCATTTCTTGTCATCTATCACAAATATCTTTTAGGATAGCATCACATGATTTAATAAAATCATTATCATATCAAAATATTACTTCCAACTTATATTGGAGTCTGGAAATTTCTCCATCTAGTTTATAGACCGATCATTTGTATAATCATCAGTATAACGAGTTTACTAATTCATTATATCTATTTATGACGTTAGATTTTATTTCTTTTAACTTTTGATTTTCAATTCATTGTTGCTGCGAGATTATTGCAACAAGTTGATAATTATTATCCTTTTTAGCGACTTCGCAAAGGTTTTCTATATAATCGTTTGAATGAATTGTAATCATTGCTAAAATGATTTTTTCAAAATCTTCATCTTTTCCATAAATTTCCGAAAGCTTTTTTAATGATTTATAATTTTCAATAAGTTCTTCATTAACATTTAAATTCTTTAGTAATTCATTATTAGTATTATTGCTTCTAAAATACACTGCAATGGATTCTGAATATTTATACGAGTGAATTTTTCACACATCTGAAAGAATATCACCAAGATCTTTCCTAGATATTTCACTTAGTATGATATAATTATGGCGTAATTCATCTATTAAATTTATTTTTGGTAAGCTATCACTCTGCTGTTTCAACAAAAAAGACATACTTGGAAACTATAAATAAATAACGAATTATTAATTATTTATGTAAAAATGTCAATAAATAAATTTATTGATTTTTTGTATAGCAATTTATTTCATAATATCTATTTAATGTTATTTAAAATGTTGATTAGTTCACCCATTCATCAATCTCAAATCAAAAGAATATCAAATAATTCTTTAAATTTTTTGAATTTATTTGAATTTTTATCTTCTAAAAATCATATTCTGAGTACCAAATCATTATCCTCATCTTTTGCCATAACAGCATCTCAAATACTATTTCATAGTAATAATATGATTTTTCTATTCTTAACCTTTTCATACAGCTCTGGGTATGTATCACTAGATATTAGAGTTTCATCTTTATTCAAAGATGTAATAAATGGTTCTTTCCATGATACTGCATTTCAGTTTTCATCCCAAATAAATTCATTTGATACAAAATGAATATTACTATAATTTATATTATTTTTTTCTAAATAAGAAGATATAGCATAGGTTCAGAGTCATGATGCAGAAAATATAGTAATAGGAATATTTGCATTATTCAATATTTCAAAAAATTTATCGCAACCGTATCTTAATTGTATTATTCCAGAATCAACTACATCATCAATATGTCCCTTAGACAGTCCACTTTCTACTAGTAGCTTTTTATGTTTTCTTCGCCATTCATCCATTTTTAATTTTCTAGTCTCCAATGGTATATTCTCATCTTTTTCAATAGGAATGTATATGTTCTCCAATTCTTTTGCTTTTTTTGAATATTCTTCAGACAGATATCATTTATTATAAAGTACAGAAATTATAGCAGGGATAACTTCATTACTTTTTTTATCTTTAATATATGTTAAAGTTCCATCAAAATCAGAAATTACTTGAATTAAATTAGGATTACTATTATACAATCTCTCAATCTTATTTTTAAATTTCTCTCAATAAATAACTTCATTATTTTCCATTTAATTTGATAGTAAATAAACAAAATTAAATATATACAAATCAATATATTATTCAATTTTAGATAATGAAAATTCATATCAACTTGAAATGACTATATGAAAATATATTCTAACTATATTAATGTTTAGTTAATAAAATAAAAAAATGTTGAAAAGAATAATATGAATAAAAAGTACTTTAAAAAAGTTTATGCCTGAAGTCTATTTTAAATTAATGAATAAATCTGATTTTAAGGAACATGAAATATATATAAATAAAATACTTGATCCAGAAAATCATCAAAAAATTTTCAATCAAAAAAGTGATAAAGAAGAATTTTTGGTTTGTAATTATGATTTAAGAAAACTAAAAAATAAAATATTGAAAGTCGTTTCAGATACCAGAAACGATATTTTATTGTATAGAATTTTTCCAAATAAAGATAAAAATTTTATTTTAGCATCTTTTTATGAAAATTTGGATGTAGAAAGAGATAGAGCTGAATTTAATATTCCAGAAAATAATAATTTTAAAAAACTGTTTCTTGGTAGAAATTGAAGATTAAAAAAACACGTTGATGTTGATTATTCTCTTGATGAAAAAAAGAAAAAAACTGTTATAAAAATAAAATGCGTAAATGTAGCACACAATACGATGATTTCAAATGTTATTGAAACATTACAGCGCCACAAACTTATATCAGATTTTGTGGAGATATGGCAAATCAAAAAAAGTGATAAAAAAATCAAATCATATTATGAAATTACAATTGAAATCGAATCCGTTATTCCAGAATTTGAATTAAATTCTTTGAGAGATGATTTTGCTCGTTATATCCAGCTGTATATCAAATCAATGAGTATATTTGATATGGTTGGTCCGGCAATGGTTTGACCTTCAAGCTCTCATACAGCTTGAGCAAATAGGATATGACAAATAGCAAGGAATATAATTTTAGCAATGGTTGAATCTGGAGAAAAAATAAATGATATTGAAATTAAATTGATTTGATCTTTTCGTGATACATGAGTTGGTCATAAAACACCATTGGCACTTGGATGAGGACTATGTGGATTCGACACAGATGACCCAAAAATGCTGATAGCAGGGGAGCCTGAGAACCTCAAAAAGAAATGAATAAAATTTGGTAACCAAACAGCAAAATTTAATTGATATAAAAAATGAAAAGCAGAAGATGATTTGCGATATGCTAATCAAAGACAGTCAAATATAGCGGAAGTAATAGTAAATACGGCAGATTCAAAACATGTAATTACATGATTTTCAATTTGAGCGTGAAATGTAGAAATTAGAGTAATAGACAAACGATTGGAGTTCCCAATAACATGAAAAATCGATTTAGTTTTGAATAAGTGAAAAGTAGAAAAGTTAAATAGTAAAAATGAAAACTGTCCAAAAATAAAGAAAATTTATGAAGAGAATTTTGTCACAGATTTTCCAATGATGCCATTCCATACATTTGAAGAACTTATCGAATATACGAAGAAAGAGAAAATTTGAATTATCGATTTAATCTTGGATATAGAAAATAAACTTCAAAATACAGATAAAAAATATGTTTATGAAAAAATGAGAAATTATTGGCGTATAATGCAGAAATCAGTTGATGATGGAATAAAAAGCAACAAGCTTTCAATGATGAAATTGTCGTGAAAAGATTCAAGTACAATAAATAAATATCGTCTTACGAACAAAACTTTTGATAATATTTATTGAAAAGCTGTAACTTATGCAGTAGCAGTTAATGAAGTTAATGCAAAATCAGGTACAATAGTAGCATGTCCGACAGCTTGATCTTGTGGAATTTTGCCATGAGTACTCAAAGCATACAACGAAATCAGTAAACCAAAAGAAGATAAAATATTGGAATCTCTCATGATTGCAGGATTTTTTGGAATGATATTGTTTGATGATGTTTCAACAGCATGAGCAGATTATGGTTGTCAGGCTGAAGTTTGAGCAGCAGCATGAATGGCTGCGGCAGCTTTAGTTTATCTGGAATGATGAGATGTAGAACAGATGGTTGAATGATTCATTATAGCAATTAAAAATTGCCTTTGACTTGTCTGTGACCCTGTAGCATGACTTGTTGAGGTTCCATGTATCAAACGTAACTGATTATATTCATCACATGCAATTAGTGCTGCACTTATGGCACTAAGTGGAGTAAAATCATTTGTTTCTCCAGATGAAGTAGTCCTCACAATGCGTGAAATTTGAGCTCGTTTAAATATAGATTACAAAGAAACTTGAAAATGAGGTCTTGCAAAAACTCGTGATTGAAAGTGAGTAGAAAAGAGATTTGAGGAAGAAGTGAATAAGTTCTTTGAATAAAAAATTTATTAAAAATTTGACAAATAAAAAATTTTTAATTATAATTATATTATAATTAAATTTTTATATATTTTATATACTAAATTATGAGCTTAGATAAACCAGATATACCGGAAACTGAAAGAAAAATGCAAGAGGTATTTGAACGCCAAGATCGAGAGATGTGAAGTGCAAGAACTATAGTAAAAAACATAATATATCCATATTTCAAAAATATAAATTCCGTTGCAGATTTTTGATGAAGGTGATGACATTTTATAAAGGCAATGCTGGAAGAATGGAAAAAAAATGGAATGGAATGACTAAGTGGCGTATCAATAGATCAATTACCATATAGTGAAGAAATGTATATTCCAAAAGATAATTATTTACAAGCAGATATTACAGATATAAAATTACCAAGTCCAGTTGATTTGGCAATGTGCATAGAAACAGCAGAGCACATAGATGAATCATTAGCAGAAGATCTTGTAAGAAATTTATGTGATAATTCTAATTGATATGTCTTATTTTCGGCTGCATTTCCTGGTCAATGATGATATTGTCATGTAAATGAACAACCACCAGAGTATTGGGAAAAGATCTTTGAAAAATATTGATATGAAAAACATGATTGTATTAGATCTCGTTTATTGCAACATGAAAATGATGATTTACAATATTGGTATTTACCAAATATGTATTTATATGTAAAAAAATGACAAGAATTACCAGGAGGTTTAACAGACGATAATTTACCATTTTTTGTGCCAGATAAATTATATAAAGAGCAATTGAAAAAGAATCCCCAAAGTGTACGACCTCAACAACGTAACGGACCGTTATTTACTTCATCTCAAATATTAAAAACGTTAAAGTGAAATGAGTAGAATATAGTGATGGTTAAAATTTTAACATAAAAATCTCCGATTTCTCGGAGATTTTTATCATATTTGTGCAAAAAAGCTATTCCATATCTTTTAATACATCATCGATTTCGCTTGAACTTGCTTCGATATCATCTCATACAGCTTCAAGTGAATCATCGTCCAAAACTCTTTTTCAAGTTCTCATATCTGTGATTGCTTGTTCGATATCTTTTTCTAATCAATCCATTAATTTCTTGTCTTCAGTCAAAGCTTGAACCATTTTTTCTTTTCATTGAGTCTTGATTCATTTGTATGTGTAGAAAGCTCCAGATTTTGTAATAAGTTTCAAAATTAATCCAGCTTCTATAATGTCAAACATATGATCATATCCAATTCATCGTCTTACAGGTATTTCGGCAGTTTTGAATGGAGCAAAAATTTTATTTTTCGCTGTCTTAATTTTTGCAAAATATCATACTTGTTCTTTATCATCTGTAACTTTGTCTCATCTTCTGATTTCAATTCTCTGAGATGCGAAGAATTTCAAAGCATTTCAACCTGCTGTAGTTTCAGGATTTCCGAACATAACTCAGATTTTCATTCTAATTTGATTTATGAATACACAGATTGTTCATGTTTTTGCTAAAACTCATGTCAATTTTCTCAATCCTTGAGACATCATTCTAGCTTGAAGTCACATGTATGTATCTCACATATCTCATTCTACTTCAGCTTTTGGTACTAAAGCAGCTACAGAATCTATTACTATAATTTTTACAGCTCAAGTCTTTGCTAATTCTTCTGCAATTTGAAGAGCTTGTTCTCCATGATCTGGTTGTGATAATAATAAGTTATCTATATCAACTCAAAGTTTTTTTGCATAATGAGGATCTAAAGCATGCTCAGCATCTATAAATGCAGCAACTCAACCTCTCTTTTGTACTTCAGCTATAGCATGTAAAGCAATAGTAGTCTTTCAGCTTGATTCAGGTCAATAAATTTCAACAATTCTTCATTCTGGATATCATCCTCACAATATTAAATCCAAAACGTAGCTTCAACTATGAATAGTGTTTACTAGTCAGACATTTGAATTGTCTCCCATTCTCATGATTGCTCATTTACCAAATTGCTTTTCAATGCTTTTAAAAGCTTCCTTCAAATTGTCATCCATTTTTACTGTCGTCATTTTTATATATAAGTATATTGTAAAACTTCTTAACAAACATCAAAGCCTGGAATGTAGAGTAGTAGTCATTCTGAGGAATAACGCCTCCCTTTGTAAGGGAGGTGCCCCGATTAATCGGGGCGGTAGGTTGATAATTGAACACCCTTCATCCCCTTTCAAAAGGGGGACTATATTATTCAATATATCAGAATGAAATGTTTTTATTCGGCTGTCTCAACGGCCACTTCGTTTCTTTTTTTGATTTTTGACACCAAGCTGTAAACCATCTTATTTAAATTCAAGCATTCTCCTAAGATGTGATTTGCAGTTTCAGGAGCTAAGTATCATAAATCTTTGCAAAGACTCATCATATTGATTACCTTTGTATTGTATCATAAAGCTTCTAAGTATAACTTGATTTTCGCATCATCGTATCGTTTTTCGTATCATTGAGCTATGCAGTCCATGACTGATATAGATGCTCTTTGGACTTGTGATTTAAATCACCAGTCATCATCTGTTTTTAATTTCTTTTGAATATCAAGTGTAATTTCTTTTGATTTTTGTCGTACTAATAATTTTTCGAATCTTAAATCCATTTTCGTGTATAATATATGTAAAAGAGCATTCCATATTCTGTCAAACTTTTTTGGCAGAGTGGCTTCGTTGATGTTTGTTCGCCAATAGTAATATTAAAAAAAAATAAAAAATCAAGACTTTTTTTACTAGTTAAAAACTAGTAAATCAAAAATGTCAAAAAAATGTAATTTTCTGTCAAAAAAAGGTTGACTTTGTCAACGAAAAAAATATTATAGAATTGTAACTAGGTATAGTTGTGGTATATTTAATGAAAGAAATAAAAAATCTTCCGGCCTTTGGCCACCTCCTTTAAAAAGGAGGAAAAGGTTTCTCCCTTTTTAAAGGGAGTGAGCCGATATATCTGCTCGAGGGATTTTTATTAGATTAGTATTACCACAGTTATTAATTCTTAATTTTTAATTATTAATTATTTCATCATGGCTGTTAGAAAAAGAGTAGATCTTGATGATGTACAAAGAGCATTGATAGCTTTTTTCAAAAAAAACACAGGAGAGGAGTGAGTCACTCTTAGAGAAATTGCTGCTGCAATCGGAGTAAACCACCCTCAGACAGTTTTAAACAAATTAAATCAACTTATTCTAAAAGGTTATTTTGTAAAAGATAATCACGGATACAGATTAATCAGAGAATCTGTAACTGACAAGATGGATGATATCGTTCAAATTCCAGTTTTTGGTTTCGCTCAATGTGGACACAATTGAAAGAGAGTAATTGATGAATATACCCAGGAAAATATTCCAGTTACTATGGCCTTTATTGGTACAAGTGATGTACAAAATTGTTTCTTTGTTAGAGCAAAATGAGATAGTATGGAGCCAAAAATCCAAGATTGAGACTTAGTTCTTATTCGTCAACAACCAAACTATGATCCAAACGATTTCGTATTCATAGTTCATAATAATTTACCAAAATTGAAAAAGATCGTAAAGCACGACAATAAATTCTATTTAGAATCAGTAAACAGATTCTTTGAAGATGTAGAATTATCAGAGTACGACGAAAGTAAAGTAGTTTGAGTAGTAAAGAAAATTATCAAGAATATGTAATTATTCAATAATCCCACCTCCGAGACACTCATCTCCTAAATATGCTACGACACTTTGTCATTTAGCTACTCATCGCTGATCCTGATTGTATGAGAAAAATATTTTTCAATTCCTAGTTTCCATTGTACTTGGATTTGGCTCTTGTCTATATCTAATTTTTGTACTGCATTCCAAAGGTAACTCATATTCTTGTCATATCCGATGCCAATCTTTTACTTCAATATGCTTTGTCACAAGTTCAGGTTCGTACTTATCGTAGCTGACATATACTAGATTTTTTTGTACATCAATTTTTACGACATACGCTTTTTTATTTATATCCAAACCTCTACTTTGTCATATCGTGAAAAAATATGCTCAATTATGCTCTCAAACTTTGGTTCAATCCATCAAAACTATATCTCCTTTTTTCACAGGTAACCTTTTTTTCAAAAAAGTCCTCATAGGTACTTTTCATACAAAGCATAGTCACTGACTATCTGGGCGTTCAGCATTTGGTAATCATGCTCTTTTTGCAAGTTCTCTAACTTCTGGTTTAGTCATTCATCCTATTGGAAATAATGACTTACTTAGTTGATACTGATTTAATCATGACAAAAAGTATGTCTGATCCTTATTATAATCAACTCACCTAAGGAGTTTATATTGCCCTTCTTCGTAAGGAGGGGTAGGGGAGGTTTTATTATGAACCCCTTTTAATCCCCCTTCATAAGGGGGACAAATCCTAGCATAATGACCTGTAGCAATTCAGTCAAAACCAGCTTCAATTGCTTTGTCCAAAAATACATCAAACTTTATCAATGTATTACACAAAATATCTGGATTTGGAGTGATTCATTTCTGGTATCAATCGTAAATATATTTAATTATTTTGTCTTCGTATTCTTGCCTCAAATCAAAACTCAAAATCTCGATTCACAAAAACTTTGCAACTTTGATAGCCTCACTTGCATCCTTGTAAGTAGAGCAGTTTGGATTTTCTTCATCTACATAATTTTTCATAAATCCTGCAACTACTTCGTATCATTGTTCTTTCAAAAGATAAGCGGCAACAGCACTGTCTACACCACCACTTAATCATACTAAGATTTTTTTCATATTTATTTTACAGTTACACTTTTTGCTAAATTTCTAGGTTTATCAATCTCTCTACCAAGTCCATCTGCAGCATAGTAAGATAATAACTGTCCCACAACAGCAGTAACAAATGGATATAATTCATCAATTGTAGTTCAAACTTTGATATTATAATCGGATTGAGCAATATCTTTGTCTGATACAGTCACAACTATTCAATCTCTAGCTTTGATTTCTTGGATTGATGAAATATTTTTTTCAAACAATAAATCATTTGGAGCAAATAATATTGTAGGATAGTTTGCATCAACTAAAGCCAAAGGTCCATGTTTCAGCTCTCCACTTGGATAAAATTCTGAGTGAAGATATGTGATTTCCTTAAACTTCAATGATGATTCACGAGCAATTGGCACTTGGAAATGCCTTCACAAAAAGAAGAAATCTTTGTATTGAATTAATTTCTTTGCAACTTCTTGAATTTGTTCGCTTGTATCCAGAATCTCATCTATTAATTCTGGAATTTTCTCCAATTCAGACAAAACTTTGTCATATTTTGCTTTGCTAAGTCATCTTTTTTGTCCCAAAAATAGTGCTAATAGCACAATACATGTAATTTGAGCAGTAAATGCTTTTGTTGATGCTACTCAAATTTCAGCTCCAGCCCTAGTAAATAATCCATAATCAGTCAAACGAGAGATAGTAGATCAAACAACATTTACTACTCCGAATGTGTGAGCTCATCTACTCTTCAAAAGTTTCAAAACTGAAATACTGTCAGCTGTTTCTCCAGATTGAGATATAAAAACGAATAAAGTCTCATCATCTACGTTTATATGTTGATATTCATATTCACTAGCGATAAATGCTACTGATTCCAGTCATGCTAAATCTTCCATAAAATATGTTCATAAAACTCATGCATTATACGAAGTTCCACAACCAACAAATACAATCTTTTTGAAATGTTCATCTTGCATTCCGTGAAATGCTTCGGCATTCATAGTTTTATCTACAAAATTTACCCTTCATTTACATATCCTTTTTATAATTGCTGGTTGTTCAGATATTTCTTTTAGCATAAAATGCTTGTAATCTCATTTTGATGCTTCCAAAGAATCGATATCCATATCTTCAATTTTTCTGGAAATCTTGATTCAGTTTGCTTTAATCTGATAATTCTTGTCTTTTATATGCAAGATATCTCAGTCATCCAAATATATCAATTTATCAGCATATCCAGACAATGCTTGTTTATCTGATGAAAAATAAAAATTATCATGATTATCATAAGCGAAAACTAGTGGACTTCATAATTTCACAGCTATCATCTCACCAGGATTTCTCTTGCTCAAAATCAATAAAGCATAGGCTCCACGGATTTTATTTACTACTAAATCTACAGTTTCAGCAAAATCTCCTGTTCGTAAATCATCGAGCAGATTTGCTATCACTTCACTATCTGTTTCTCCGTAAAACTTATATCATTTAGCTTCTAATTCTTTTTTTATCATGAAATAGTTCTCAATGATTCCATTGTGAACTAATACAAAATTATTGTTCATATCGTGGTGTGGATGAGTGTTTTCTTCACTGATTCATCCATGAGTAGCCCAACGAGTATGAGCAATTCCAAATGTCCAATTTTTCGTCTGATCCAAAGTCTTTTGGACTTTTGTTACTAAATTTCCTACCTTTCAGACGGATTTAACTAGTTGTGAATTACCATTATTATCTCACACAAAAATTCATGCAGAGTCATATCCACGATATTCCAATCTCTCTAATCAATGTAACAAGATTTTGTCTGCACTATCTTTTGTTCAAATATAACCAAATATTCAGCACATGAAATTTTAGTTATTGATAAAATATTATTTTTATAAGATTTTATGGTTGATTTGCAAGTGAGTCTGTTTTGTTTGATGTTTCAAAATTACCTAAATCTAACTGTTGATTATGAGATGTAGATATATAAAATAGATACAGATTTAATGACTATTTAAACACCATGGAAATAATAAGAAAAACCATCGAAAATGATGAGGAATATTTGAGACAAATTTCAAACGAAGTATCTTTTGATGATAAATCTTATATCGATGATATAAAATTATTAGAAGAATTTTGTACTAATACAGAATGTTTTGCTTTGGCTGCAGTTCAGATAGGTATTCCAAAAAGAATTGTTTATCTAAAAAATACCAAACTAGATAAAGATCTTGGAGATAAAGATTATAATGAAGCAAGAGTATTGATTAATCCAGTAATTATTTCCAGAAAAGGAAAAACTAAGTTTTGGGAAGCTTGTTTAAGCTGTTTAGATAATATGTGATTGGTTGTTAGACCGTATGAAATGGTAGTAAAATATTATGATATTAATTGACTAGAGCATGAAGAAAAATTTGAAGGATTTGAGACAACAGTACTATCACACGAATTAGATCATTTGGATTGAATTCTACACATGGATGTGGCAGAAGAAGTAATACTTATGCCTGTAGAACAAAGAAAAGAATTTAGGGAAAAACACCCATATGAAATAATATCAAAAACTTGTGATTATGTAAGATAATCCATAAAGTGACTAATTTTTAAACATTAAAATTATCACTCAAAACACTCCTTAACAAAATTCCAGTTGATTAAACTGAAAATACTTTGAACATAATTTGCTCTTGCATTTCTGTGCTGGATGTAGTATGCATGTTCCCATACGTCGATAGTCAATAATGGCTTTTTTCACAAAGTCATCGGATTACCAGCATTTGAAGTATTTATTATTTCCAAATTTCAGTCACTATCCTTCACAAGTCGAGTCCATCCAGATCAGAAATTATTCACAGCAGAATCTGAAATTTTTTTCACAAATTCATCAAAAGATCAGAAAGCCTTCTCGATTCCTTCCAATAATTTTCATGTTGGAGCATTGCTAGATTTTGGAGCTCTCAAGCAATTTCGATAGAAACTATGATTTCGGATTTGTGCAGCATTATTAAATATCGCACCAGCCGGAGCAGATTTTATAATCTCTTCCAAATTTTTTCACTCGAATTCAGTTCCAGGGATTAGAGTATTTAATTTATCTACATATGCTTTGTGATGCTTACCATAGTGATATTCCAATGTCTCTTCATTTATTATTGGTAGAAGAGCAGTCTTTTTAAAAGGTAATTCCATTAGTTCGAACATGAGATTTTATTTATAAATTAAATACATGTGATATAAATATTTATTTTGGTTTATCAACAAAGATTTCAAACAAACAAAAAAGCCCGGATTCCTCCGAGCTTTTTACAATCATATATTTCTGATCTATTTTGCTTTCTTGAAATATTTAAACAATAATGCAGCTAATGCAGCTCAAACTAATGGAGCTACAATAATGATTAGAACAATGTAGAATGATCAATATCATCTTTGAAATTTTATTGTTGTTGGTATTCTAATCTATCTATGTCAAACCACATTTCAGCTTCACAAAAATTATCATTTTTTTTCGCAAATTCGAATAAATTTCTATCTTCGTCTTTGTTAATAAATCTTATAGGTGACTTCCCATCTTTTTCGAGTCAATATGAAATTACTGCATCTTCAGTTTGCTCTAATACTTTTAATCTATTTGATTTTTCATATTTTACTCATTCTTTTTCTTTCCTTTTTTTTCTTTCTTTTTCATATTCTTCAATAAATTCTCTATTAGCAAGCCGAGTTTCTCGTTTGCAGTATTTTAATTTTATTCATTTTTTTTCAAAAAGCTTTCTTGCTTTTATGAGTGAATCTACATATTCAATATACCTAGTTTTTTTATTTTCTCTATTTACCTCGATATGGGTTTCTACATAGAATTCATTTTCTCAAATTTTTATGTCTGTTCATGGTATTTCTTTTGGTCATTTTAATAGTTGAAAACTAATTCAATTAGGGAAATTTACATATTCTCATTTTTCATATTCATTAAGCTTCTTTAGATATTTTTTCATATCTTTTCTTTTTGCTCTCAATGCATATTTAAGCTCAACTATATCCTTTGTAATTATTTTATACATTAAATTTTTATATAAATACCTAGATACTTTATTACTACTTTTAAGCCTTTTTAGATTTTTAAATACTTTTTTTATTAAGTTTATAAAAATATAGTCCTGTAAATCGTCTTTTCATCCCTTTATTTCTATTAGTTTGTTGTATAACTTATTATATTCATTTTGAGTTTCATTTATTATATCTTTTTCACCTTCTAAAAATTTTAAATCATTTTTATATTCTGAAATATCATTAAATATATCTTTTGGAGAGGTTATGGATTCTAGTTCATCTAATAAATTTACCCCTATAAAATTTATTGTCTTTATTTGTAGTCATTTACTAACCATATTTTTGTCTAATCATAGATATTTTAATATTCATTCAATATCATTTCTTAGTATTAATCCTTCTACATGCTTTATTTCATTATCTTTTTCTCAATCCACCTTTTCTTTTGTATTGTATAGTTGTCATGATGCTGACTCTGGATTTACAGTTTCACTGTCTATTTCATCATCGGGTTGTAAAGATGTTGATTCTGGACTTATAGTTCCATCATTCAATAAGGTTTTATAAAATTCTGCCTGTTTTCATTGCTCTTCTCTTATTTTATCATTTTTTTGTCCTAATTTTTGGCTTTTTGTATGATTTTCTATTTCGTCAAAATTTGTTGTTAGAGCGTTATCCATCCTAGTCTTTTTTAAAATTTGATTTATATCTACGCATGGCTTTTCGTTCATAAAAATATTAAATTATAATAAATTTCCAATCCTATTATAACCAAAAAAACAAAAAAACGCAAAAAATTCTATGCTTTTTTATAAAAAAAGTCGTTTGCATATGATAATTTTTTACATATAATAACCATATAGTTAAAAAGAAAAAAATACTAAAAAACTATTGACTTTTTATATAATATATCTACAATTATAGTTGTCATATAAAATATTTACATTTTTCTATAAATAACATGGTAGATATAGAAAAACGTTTAAACTTTTGATGAGTTAAAAAATTAGATATAAAGACAGCTGTATTATCATTGTTCTTATTATTATCACAACCAGATTTTTTATGTTGAAAAAATAATCAATGATTATTTGGTTTTGATAAAATAGAACAAAATGATGAATCAATTGAAAGAACAATCGAAAATTATAAAGAGGAAGTAAAAAATAGAGACATAGATATACAAAAAAATACTACAGAAAAAACTTTGGAAAAATACTTGTCTAGAATGAAAAGTCAATTTGAGTTTGAGACTACAAAAAATAATAGTATAATTGAAAGAATAAATGAAATAAAAAATATTTTGAATACTAAATATTCACAAAATATTACAAGTGATGATGCTTTTTCTATATTAAAATCTGCATTTAAATTACTTTCAAATACTGAAAAATATAGATGATTGTGATTCTATTCTGACGAAATTTCGGGGTTTGATATTGATTTTGTTAATGCATTGTGATATATACAATATGTAAATGAATTGTCTTGTAATCGAAATTTATCATACTGATGAACGACAACATTAGATAATTTAATCTGAGATTTAAATAATTTACCTACCGTAAATTTTAGTAATCAACAAAATATTAATCCAAGACAGAATGACTCATGATCATGAAACAATTTATGACAAATTGGATGAGAAGTAGTAACTGAAGACGATGTGTTAGATAATGAAATTTGATCTAGTAATGATTCACCAATAATACTACCAGATGAAAATGTAGTTTGATCCAATAATAATCCACCATTAATACAACCAAATGAAAATACTATGCAAGGAATTCAAATGTTATCAAATAACTTATCTTCTGATAAATTAAATTGAGTAACCTATGAAGAAGTTTGGAATACTATAAATTCAATCGAACATGAATGATTAAGAAATGCTGTAATGAATTGCTTTTTGCATAATGATGTAATTTGAGCACAAAGATTGCTTTGAATGGAAATAAATTGTAATAAAACTAAATATCCAAATTATGTTGCTAGCACAAAAATCTGACATAGAGAATTAAATTTGATGGAAGAGTATGGACAAATTCGTAGACTGATGGATCCTCAAGAAATTTTAGATTATTTATCTAGTCGTGAAGCTAAATTTTGTGCCGATAAAAATGTTGAAAATTTTACATATGAAGTGAAAACAATATACCAGAAATTTTTATCATGAGAGATAAGTAATAAATGATTACCATATTGTATCATATCAAAATATGATTACAAAATGTATCTTTTTTCAGCTGATCACAAATTAATATCATGTCATTCTGTACTAACTTGAGCAGATAAATGAAATGAACAAAATAATCTTGATCCAAGAGTAAATTCTCAAACGACACCATGATGAATATATACAATTAGATGACCATACGAGAAGAGTGATTTATGAAAAAACTTTCGGCCAACATATTGATCAGATTATTTTACATTATATCCAGAAAATTGACAATACGTATATTCAAGGAAATATACCATATGAATGCATGGTTATTTAAAGTCAAGAGAATGGAGAATGACATCTGAACGTTATGAAGATCATAGAGTTAGTAATTGATGCATTAATTGTGATAGAGCAAGTTTCTGAGAATTAATTAATCATTTTAAAGAATGAAGTGTTGTTTATGTTTGTAGAGACGATGAACCTAATAATGCTAGAGACTTGTGATATGAACCAGAAAATAATATTGAAATGATTAATTGTTTTGGTCGTACTGCAGTATGAGATATAATATGATTGGATGATGCTCAATATACATATTGTCCAAATAATAAGTGGAATAGTAATGTATTATCTCATAAACTATATGCACACAATAGGATTTTAAACAAAAGTTCACAACTTCCTGAAAGATATGAGTTGAATATGATAACATCAAAAAGTAAATCTAGTCTTGGTAAGGTTTTAGCATTAAATAATCAAAAATTTCAAGGAAGATACGTAGCGTAGTTTATATTATCAGCATTTATTAAATATATAAAAAATCTTATTATATATTTGCTATTTTAAAAAAAATATATATAATATATTAAATAGATAAAATAAAAATTTATATAAAAGCCAATTAGGACTATGATTGAACCAACAAACAAAAGTACAGAAGAAGAAAAAAAGCAAAAAGAATCTAAGTATGTATTACTACAATTAAAACCATTCAAAGATAATGAATTGTGAGTAAACCACTGGGATACTGTTTTGACGAATTGTGCAAGTTTAGGAACAAAAAAGATTTCTTTCATAATATACGGTAATAATGCAAATATCAAATTTTTTGTAAAACTTCCAAGAGAATTCGAAACATTTTTCAAAAATACTTTCTATGCAAATTTCAGTACATCAGATTTAGAACCAGCTAAAATTAATCCAGAGCACGATAGCAAATGACAGCAATTAGTAAAAAAATATCTAAACTTTAAACCTGAAAGTGAATTAAACACTAAGGATTTTTTTGTAAAAGATTGAACCTATATGGATCCTATGAGAGATATTTTAGCATTATTCAGTAATATACCAGCTACAGAGAATTTGATGATAAATTTCAAGTACACATATAAAGAAGAAAAATCAATATTAAGAAAAATAGTAGATTTTATAAAAATAATTTGGTGAAGTAATAAAAAAGATGAGAAAAAAGATGGTGAAAAAGAAGAAAAAAAAGAAGAAAAGAAAGTTTTGCCAATATTATGCTCAATTTCATACGCGTTAGAGTCTAATGATGAATTTTCTAAAAAAAGTGTAGATACTAATTTTAAGGCAGCATTTACACAATTTTGATGAGAATATAAATTAAAATCGAGTCCAAAATACCATAAAATGAATATAGATCAAGTTGTGAACTTTTTTCATGTTCCAACTAAAGCAAATTTTGCAAAATGATTAGAATATACAGTTTATAAAAAATTACCATATCCAACTAATTTACCAACTGTAAAAAATACTCCAGAAGGGGAGTTGACAATACTTTGAAAAACTCACTATAGATGAGAAGCTATCGAATTTGGTATAAAAAGAGAAGATAAATTCAGACATTACTATATTGTTTGAAAAACATGAACTTGAAAATCTACTTTCATATCAAATATGGTAAAATCTGATGTAGAAGCTGGAAATGGTTTGTGTCTTTTGGATCCTCATGGAGATTTAGTAGATACGGTATTGGAACATATTCCTACAAGTAGGATCAATGATGTAATTTTGTTTGATGTTTCAGATACTGATTATCCTATTTGATTCAACTTATTACAAGCTGACAATGAAGATGAAAAAAATAGGATTGCATCTGGAGTTGTTTCAACATTCCAGAAATTGTTTGAAAATTCTTGGTGACCAAGATTGGAGTATATTTTGAGAAATGTTGTATTGTCTGTAATTAACTATCCAAATGCAACATTGATGCACATCACAAGAATTTTGACAGATAAAGATTTTAGGGCTGAAGTACTTAGTACTATTAATGATGCTGTATTAAAAAAATTCTGGGAATCAGAATTTAACAAACGAAGTGATAAACAAAGAGACGAAGCAATAGCTCCTATTGTAAATAAAATTGGTCAATTTTTATCTTCAAAATTAGTAAGAAATATTTTTGGACAACCAAGAAGTAAATTGAATATGAGAAAAGCTATGGATGAATGAAAAGTTATTTTGGTTAATTTGAGTAAATGAAAAATTTGAGAGGATAATGCAGCAATGATTTGATCATTATTGGTTACAAAAATCCAGATTGATGCTATGTCCCGTGCTGATATCCCTAGAGAAGAAAGAAGAGATTTCTACCTATATATTGATGAGTTCCAAAACTTTGCTACAAAAGCTTTTGCAACAATTTTGTCTGAGGCTAGAAAATATAGATTATCTTTGATTGTAGCTAACCAGTTCACATCTCAACTTCAAGAGGAAGTAAAGGATGCTATTTTTGGAAATGTATGAACAATCATGGCATTTACTCTATGAAAAGATGATGCAGAAATAATTAGTGGTCAATTTAAAGAGATGGTTTCTACAAACGACTTGATTTCTTTGCCAATGTTTACAGCTTATATCAAGTTGATGGCAAATTGAATCTCATCAGATCCATTCAGTATGAGGACAAATCCATTACCAACTCCAGAATGATCATTAGAATTGATAGATAAAATTAGGAAACAAAGTAGACAAAGATATTCTATGGAAAGATGAGAATTAGAGAATTTGATGGATGCTTGGAGTAATAAAACTTTTTCAATTCAAGAAAAAATTCAGGGAAAAGCAAAACTAGAATGATTATGAATTTCTGAAGAAGAATATGATGCTGCTCAAGATTTAGAGATTCAATCAAAAATGCACTTATTCCAAGATTGCAAAATAGACAATATCGAACCAGATGCAATTATTTTTGATGTTAAAAATAACAGGCATAAGATTTGTTGGTATAGAAAACTAGCAAGTTTTAGCGATGATTTAAATATTAAATTTAAAAAAGGACAAGTTTTACAAACTCAAATGTGAGACCGTTTGGAAATGTATGTAGATATTTACGATAATAACGATAAAATTCCATATCAAGTTTGGATTTGAAAAAAGGAAAGTATTTATAAACAAATAAAAGAAGCATACAAAAATAATCCAAATATGAAATTTGTACCAAATATGAGTTGACTTAAAAATGCTGAATGAAACGAAGTAACACAAGGTGAAGAAAGTAATGTATTATCTTGAGTAAAAAGTGATGGAAATAAGACAGATTCTTCATCTCGTCCAGAATGACAAAAGTCATGACAATGAAATAAATGAAAATCTAATAAAAATTGATGAAATAATAAATGATGAAATAATAATTCATGATCATGAAACACCGGATGATTTAGTATAAAAGATATCAAAATTTGAGAATGGTACGACTGATATATCAAATTACAATATAACTACGGAATGTTTATCACTGTAAAATGAGTTGAGTGATTATTACACAAAAATTTCATCAAAGCTCCAGATTGAGTTGAATGGAAAAAATATTACAATATTTGAGATAAAATCAGAGTAAAAGCAAAAGAATTTAAAGAAATTAACGATGAAAAGAGAGTAGTTTGGAGTCAAATCTAAAAACTTCAATGAATTTCCTGATTTCTTTAAATCTTGAAAATTTCTGATAAAAAGATAAATAGGAGCTATGACATACTTATACTGATTCACAAATTATGCTTGATCTGATAAAATTCGAAAAATTTCATGAAAATTGAAGGCATGAGACCTTTTTTTGTTTTGAGAAGATTATTATTTATCACTTTGAGATGAAATATCATTTTTCGAACAATATATTTACGAAATCCGTGAACCAGAAGAAAAATTTAAACTAATCGAAAAAAATCTAATTTCAAAAGAAACGATTCAATTTATAAATTATATGGTTTATGAGCGATATTGCCCATATTACAATGTGATGAAATATTTCCTTCCACAAGAAATTGATAAACTTGTAGAAAGAAAAGTAGCTAAGAAAAAATCATCCACAAAAGCCTCCCTTATTAAGGGAGGAAGCGAGTGAAGCGAGCAGGTAGGTTCAACCCCCTTTACCCCCCTTACAGAAGGGGGGCTGTCCATAGACTGACAAACTCTAATCGTTTTTCCAGATTTGCGAACATTGATTAATTTAACTGATGATGAGTTTAGAAAAAAGTCATGAGTAGATACATTACTTTCTACAAACACACAGAATCAAAAAGACAAATCTCGATGGAATATTAAAATGTGAAATACAAAAATCATTTACGCCACGCATTCTGAGATTTTTCAAAATTACAATGATTTGAAAAAAATAATAATTTACTATCCACATAAGCGATATTATGCTAATCAGCAAGATCCAAGGTACAAAACTTTAGCAGTAGTCCAGAAAATGAGTGAAATTTATGGTTGTGAATTGGAGGTAATAGAGAATTAATTTTGTGATTTTCTATTGAATTGTGCTGAAATCTTCCTATAAGGAAAATGCTATTTAATTTTTATATGTTTTTAATGAAATTTTCAATCGTCACTCCATCATATAATCAAGATGAATTTGTAGAAAGGACTATAGAATCCGTTATTTCTCAGAAATGAAATTTTGATATTGAATATATTATTATGGATGGATGATCTAAAGATAATACTGTTGAAATATTAAAAAGCTATGAAAATAAATTAAAAGGAAATGATAGAATAACATTCATTCGAAAATCGGAAAAAGATAATTGACAATCAGATGCAATAAATAAATGATTGAAATTAGCAACGTGAGATATATTAACATTTTTGAACAGTGATGATACTTTAGAACCATGAGCACTGCAAATAATTGCAAACAATCTCCAAAAATCTGATAAAAAATGGAGTTATGGAAAATGCAGAATAATAGACAAAAAAGATAAAGAAATAAGGAAGTGGATAACAATGTATAAAAATATTTTATGAAGAAAGTTTACATATTCAAAATTACTTACCGAAAACTTCATTTCTCAGATGACAGTTTTTTGGAAAAGAGAAGTAATGGAGAAATGCTGATACTTTGATGAGAATGAACATTTATGTATGGATTACGAATATCGATTAAGAATATGAGAACATTTTGAGCCATTATATATACCTGAATATATAGCAGATTTTAGATTTTATCAAACGAGTAAATCAGGAGCACATTTTGATAAACAATTTAAAGATGAATTAAGATTAGCAAAGAAATATGCTAGATGAAAATATAAATGGTCTTTATTTTTACATGAGATTAATCATCATAAAGTGATATTTGCATATAAAATTTTACATCTATTAAAGATATAATAATGAAGATAGCATGGTTACATAGTCATTTTTATAATCCTATGTGATGAACTAAATTTATACTGGAAGTGGTAAAAAGGTTGAAACAAAAAGTTGAAGTTGAAATTTTTATACAAAATTGAGATCCTAGAATTATAAAAAAATTCACTGATGAGTGAATAAAGGTACACAACCTGAATTCTTTATCTACTAATAAGGGCTTATTTTGGTTGTTTTTCCCGTTTTTTTGCAAAAAACATTCTGATATTTTACAACAACAAATGCAAGTTTGAAAATTTGATACAGTAATTACAAGTATGTTTCCAATGAATTATATAGCTACAAAGCTTAAAGGGTTGAAGATATATCAATATTGTTATGAACCTTTTGCATTGTTTCGGGATAAAGAAATGATATCAAATTATCGATTCTCCCGTAGATGCATACTTTATGTTTTAAAAATGTTATATTGAAGATTTGATAAAATTTGAGTAAAGGGTTCGAAACAGATTTTTACCTTATCAAATGTGACAAAAGAACAAATAAAACATGTATATTGAAAGGAAAGTGTAATTACATATGAAGGAGTTGATACAGATTTTTTTAAACCTACTATAAATAAAACAATATTTGAAAAATATAAAAATTATAATATTATATTCCACACTACGGATTTCACGCCTATAAAAAGAACTGATGTTATATTTGATTTACTACCAGATATTGTAGAGAAAGTACCTAATGTAAAAGTTCTTATATCCAGTACGGTTGTTGATGAAAAAGAAATAAAAAAATATACAAAGTCTATGGAAAAAAAAGGATTGAAAAATCATTTTGAATTCCTAGGATTTTTAGAGTACGATAAGTTACCAGTATATTATACTCTCGCTAAAGTATCATTACAACCAAGTGTAAATCAACCACAATCATTGCCTGTGAAAGAAGCATTGGCATGTTGAACTCCTGTAATCCGTTGATATGCAAAAGAAGTCGAATTTGATGAAAAAGATAAAGTATGATTCTGTATAGATATTAATGATAGGAAATTATTACTTGAAAAGATTATAGAATGCTTGAATTATAATAAGACGACAAGAAGAGAAATTAGTATGAGGGCAAGAAAATTAGTGATGGAGAAATTTACTTGGGAAAGTGTTACAAATAAGATTTATTTTAATTTATAAATGATAAAAATGGATTTTATACCTATTTCTGAACCAAATATTGGTGACAAAGAGTTAGAATACGTTACAGATGCAGTTAAAAGTTGATGGGTTTCATCTCTTGGATATTATGTTGAAAAATTTGAAAAAGATTTTGCTGCATATTGTAATGCTAAATATGGTGTGAGCGTTTCAAGTGGAACGGTAGCACTTCACTTGGCACTTGTAGCACTTAAAATAGGAGTGTGAGATGAAGTTATAGTTCCTAATTTAACATTTGCTGCAACTGCAAATGCAGTTTTGTATACAGGAGCAAATCCTGTATTGGTAGATGTAGAGTCTGATACAGGTAATATTAATGTCGATTTTATAGAACAGCATATTACCTCAAAAACAAAAGCCATAATTGTTGTTCACTTATATGGACATCCATGCGATATGGATAGAGTTAATGAAATTGCTAAAAAATATAATCTATTTGTTATAGAGGATTGTGCTGAAGCTCATGGAGCAGAATACAAAGGTAAAAGAGTTTGAAAATTTAGTGATATATCTTGCTTTAGTTTCTATGGAAACAAAATAATTACAACAGGTGAATGAGGTATGTGTTTGACTGATGACGAAAATTTAAATCAGAGAATGAGAGAATTAAGAGACCATGGTATGAAAAAAGATAAGAGATATCGACATGCTGAGATAGGCTTTAATTATAGAATGACTAATTTACAAGCAGCAATTTGATGTGCTCAATTAGAAAGAATCGATGATTTTATTCAAATCAAAAGAAATAATACAAAACTCTATAATGAACTATTAAAAAATATAAACTGAATAACTTTACCAATTGAAAAAGGATACGCAAAAAGTACATATCGAATGTATACAATTTTTGTTGATAAAGATAAGTTAGGTATGGATAGGGACACATTTATTAAAACATTAAAAGAAAATTGAATTGACTCTAGACAAGTTTTTTATCCATTAGTAGATATGCCTCCTTATGAGCAATTCTGAAAAAAAGATGAATTAAAAATATCTAACCAACTATCTTATAGTTGATTAAATTTGCCATCTTCAACTAAACTTACTAAGGAAAAGATTGAATTTATTTGTAAAACCATTATAGAAATATGCAAAAAATAGAAAGTCTAGGCAAGGACTTTAAAAATAAAGCAGAGAAAAAATGGGTATAATATAGAGGATCTTAAGAAATTACTAAATAATAATTTTAGTATAATATAGTATTTAATTTATGATCTGCATTTAAAAAAATATATAAATTATATATTTATATTAGCATATAAAAATGAAAAGTAAAGAATTTTACAATGAATATTATTCTAAAGAAAGACAATATAATCAACATACTGTAGAGTGATTTTTGTACAAAATATTAAAAAAATATGAAATATCTAGATATGAAATAATAGCTAGTTACATAAATAATTTAGACTTCAGAGAGAAAAAAATTCTTGATTTATGATGTGGTGAATGACGTTTTTTTTGATATTTAAATCAAAAAAATAATCTTTATGGTCTTGATATTGCCTGAGTTAGATTATCAAAAATAGCCAAAGACAAATACACAATCATAGAAGGCGATTTAGACAAGACATTTCCTTTTGATAACAATTCTTTTGATATAGTCACTTCTATGTCAGTATTAGAACATGTTTTTTAGTGTCGAACATCAACTTCAAGAAACATATAGAATATTGAAATCTGGTGGCTATTTCTTCCTAGAAGTTCCTAATGTAGCATTTTTGCCGAATAGATTGAGATTATTTTTTGGTAAAACTCCAGTGACGTGAGATCGAACAGATGCTCGAGATGATAATCATCTCCATTATTTCACCAAAAATGATTTAAAAAAATATCTGGAGAAATTTTGATTTGAAGTAGTTAAAATAACTTGATCTGGTATTTTTGCAAGATTAAGAGAACGACGACCAAGCCTACTATGTGGTGATTTAGTATTTATATGCAAAAAAATAATTTAAATTTAATTTTTATTTTTCTTTAATGTTTCTAATTTGAAATATATTTTTTTCATAAAATCGTATAATCATAATGGTTTCAATATTTTATCTGCCAAGAAAAAAGGATTTATTCGGTAAAAATATCTATTGAATTTTAAATATTTTAGTATTTTTTGAGAATATATTTCTCATTTTTTTATGATAATATTAGTTACTTCTTTTTCTTTATAAGTTTCAGGTTTTTTGATGATAAATGTACATCTTTCATCTCAATAAACCACTTTTAATCCAAGTTCCTCAAAGAATTCTAGTAAGTAATTCTTGTAATAATTGTAGACATGTGCATTTTGAAAATATTCAATTGGCTTATAATAATGTTGATGTATAGAAAATATTCCTGGCACTTCAAAAATTAGATATCATCATTTTTTAATATGTTTAATTATATTTTGAATTTTATGTATGGGATTTGTAAAATGTTCAAATACATGACTTAGAATAAGAATATCAATGTTCTCATCTTTTAATACATCTTCAACATCTCCAAAAGTTAAATTTAATCATTTTTCTTTTCAAAAATTTAAGTAGTCTGTATTAAAATCGCATCATTTAGTTTTAAATCATTTTTTTTTCGTGGCATTAACATTCATCATGCACCACATCAAGCATCAAAAACTGTAAGATTAGTACCAGATTTTACATATTTAGAAAATAATTCGTAGAATTTTTCACCTTTGTTTTGTTGATTTTCAAAAAATTTAGGAAGTATTGTATTCTTCGAAACATATATTGGACGATATTCATTTTTATAGAACTCTGTATTTGAGGTTTCATCAAATATTAATCAGCTTCTTATTAATCAACATTTTGTACATAATATTTGAGGAATTTCAAATCAATATCTATCTTTTTTTGAAATTATAACATCTTTAGTATCATCATTATTTCAGCAAAGACATTTATTACCTATAAGTCTGTAAGTTCAATTTTTAATTTTATTTTTCACTATTATAATATATTCATTCATATCTTCCATTATTTAATTATTAATGATTTAAAATTTTATTTAAATTTGATTTTTCGAAAATGTCCAACCAAGATTTTTCAGACAAATTAATGATTTTTATTCATTTTTTATCTGCAATTGCCTTATAATATTTATATTGCTTAAACACATTTAATTCGTTTTCTAAAGCATCAATAATATCTTTTCAATATCAGTTCTTATCAGCAGCATTTTTTCTAATATCTTGTTTTCTATCATAAAAATCATTTCTATCTTCACCATAAGTTTTTAATGTATTATGATCGCATCATAAAAGATATATCTCTTTGTATCACATATAAATTAAAACAGGCAATATCATTAAAGGTCATGTCATTGGTGCTAGCATAGGATATTGAAGATCTATATTGTTTTTAAGTGGAAATGGTGTTAAATAAAGATAACAAATCTTTCTATTTGGGAATAATTTATATTTATCAACTAATTCTTTTCAGGTATGTCATAAAATAATACTAGTATTCTTTGGTAACGCTTTATCAGCAGATTTTAACCAATCTATGTAATTATCTAATATTAATGGTTTATGGTAGGGACAAAAAAAATGAAATTTTGGATTTATTGTATTTATATCTTTATGAAGAAAAAAATTACTAACACTAAAACAATCTTCTCATTTTAAAATTTTCAAATCATTATCGTTTATACTTGGTCATGTTGCTAAAAGAAATGCACGTTTTCATTTTCATATATCCTTTAATTCTTTATTTTGTTGAACTAATTTTTTATTCCCAGAGGGAATAAAATAAAAAAAATCGAAAGTAAATCCCAAAATATAAAACAACCAACCTGGAAGCTGCCTTTGTAAAAATTTACCTATTTGAACTATTTTTGAATACATTAAATTTTTTTAGTTTAAATTAAAATCTTTTTAACTTCTTTCTTTGAACTTCTTCTATATCTAATACATCTTTTGATTTATAGGTTAGAGCTTTATTTACAGCTTCAAGATCCCTCTTTAATCTTCTCATTCAATCTGGTTCAAGAGATGCAGCATGATCAGTTCATTTCCATGTCCTATCTAATGTAAAATGTCTCTCAATATATGAAGCTCATAAGGTATAAGCGGCAGTATCTACAGCAATTCATAAATGGTGTCACGAGAATCATACTTCTTTCACAATATCTCAATATTCTTTTCTTAATCTCGTTATTTCTAATAATGCTATATCTTCAAATGGAACTGGATATCAGGAAGTACAAGCATAAATAATCAAATTCTTATTCTTTCAGTTTTTAACAAAGAAATCTATAATTTTTTTCTCTTCTTCTTTTGTTGTCATTCAAAAGGAAAGCTGAATTTCTCCATTATAATTATCACAAATATACTGAAGCATATCAAATTTTAAGTTACATGCAGAAGGTATCTTTATAAATTTCGGTTGAAGAGAAACTATCTCCTTTGCAGAAGTTAAATCCCAAACGGATGTGGAATAGATAATATCTAAAGATTCACAATATTCTTTTAATTCTTTATGTTGTTCTAGATTAAATTCTAAGAATTCTCTATGTTCTCCATATGTTTTACCATAACTATTTGCAGGATTTGGATGTGGTGCATTATATTCTTCAGGAGTTAATAATTCCTTATTGCATCTTTTTTGAAATTTCACAGCATCTACTTTACAAAAAATTTTTGCCATCTTTATCATTTCTTTGGCAATCTCCATATCTCATTTGTGATTACATCAGATTTCAGCTATTACGAAGGGCTTTTTATATTCCATGGTAATAAAATAATAATATAAAATATATTAATCAGATATTAAGTCTAATAATTCTCTTATAGCTCAATTTCATCAATTATGTTTTAATATATATTTTGAGTTGTGTTTTATCTCTTCATTTGCATCGTTTGGACAAAAAGAATATTTGGCTAATTTTATACATTCTAAATCATTCAAATCATTTCATATGTAACATATATTATTCCATGTTAAATTATGTTCTGAAAGATACTTTTCTATAAATTCTTTTTTTCAATCTAAGGCTTTTTCTAAATCTAAATTTAATTTTTCACATCTTTTAGATACAATTTTATTTCTTTCTTTAGAAAGAATTATTATTGGAATATTGGATTTTTCTTTGAAATAATTTAGTCATAAAGAATCTTCTTTGCTAAAAGTTAAACTTTCTAGTCATTCTTCATTGAGAATTACTTTATTATCAGTCCATACTCAATCAAAATCTGAAAAAATAACCTTTATACCTTCAAAATCTCATTTTGTGCTTTTTGATAATAATCATTCTAAAATATTCCAATCAGATGGTTCATCAATTTCTATAGCATGTTTTTCTTCCATTTCATACACTCAAATATTTCATCATAGACGATTTCAATATTTTTGTAATATTTCTTTTTTTGTAATATAGAAAGCTCAATTTTCCATTATAGTTCCAGTAAATTCTTGTCTTCTTGGTCTATGCATAAAATCGTAATTTAGTGATTTTCATTCTTTATCTCGGAAAAATCTTTTAGTTAACACTCAAGTCAGCATAGAATCATATCATTCTTCAAAGAATTTATTTAAGGCATTGTCTAAATCTTCAGGAGTAGTTAGTGGTGAAGTTGCCTGAATTGTCACTAAAATATCAAAATCTATATTTTCCATAAAATGTATCATAACTGATTCTGTACTAGCTGTATCCGTTCAAAATTCTTTTGGTCTATCAATAACTTTAGCTCAAGCTTTTATTGCTATTCCTTTTATTTTTTCATCATCAGTAGAAACTCGTGTCTCATTAATTAATTTTGATCATAAAGATGCTTTTATTGTCCAATTACATAAAGGCTGTCATCAAATTATTTTAATATTTTTATGTGGTATGGATTTTGAACCTCAGCGAAGAGGAATCAATGATACTATTTTCATAAACTATGTTTTATATTATCTAAAAACCGTTCATAAACACTTCTAATCCCTTCATCTAAACCAATCTGATACCTCCATCATAATTCAATCAACTTACTTACATCCAGTAACTTCCTTGGAGTTCAATTTGGTTTACTTGTATCTCGCTGAATTTTTCATTCGTATCATATTATTCTTTTCATTTTTTCTGCTAATTCTTTTATTGTTGAATCTTCTCATGTTCATACATTCAGATATATTTCTCATTTTTCATTTTGTTCAGTTGTAGGATTAAAGTGATTCATCATAAATATACATGCATCTGCCATATCATCAACGTGAAGAAATTCTCTATAGGGACTTCCATCTCACCATAATGTCACACTTGGTAGATTATTTATTTTAGCTTCATGGAATTTTCTTATTAATGCTGGAAATACATGAGACCTAACCGGATCAAAATTATCGTTTGGTCCATAAAGATTAGTAGGCATACATGAAATATAATTTGTTCAGTATTGACGATTATAACTCTGACAAAGTTTTATTCATGCTATTTTTGCTATCGCATATGGTTCATTGGTTTTTTCTAATGGTCATGTTAGGAGATATTCTTCCTTTATTGGTTGTGGGCATTCTCTTGGATAGATACAGCTTGAACCAAGTAAAATTAATTTCTTCACATTATTTAAATATGCACAGTGTACTACATTATTTTGAATTTGAAGATTATCATAAATATGTTCAGCTGGATAGGTATTATTAGAGACTATCCCTCATACTTTTGCAGCTGCTAAAAACACATATTTCGGTTTCTCTTCCTCAAAAAACTTTTTAGTTGATTCATAATCTAAAAGATCTAATTCTGGATATGTCCTATAAATGATATTTGAATATCACAATACTTGCAATCTTCTTACAATTGCAGATCAAACCAATCATCTATGTCATGCTACATATATTTTTTCGTTTAATTCCATCTTATTCATGTTGATCTAAAACAGTAAATCCATTCGCTTTCAAAAGTTCATCCCTTTTGAATTTTTCTATATCTGCTTGTACCATTTCTTTACAAAGTTCTCTTACTGTATATTTTGGCTTCCATCATAAGATTTCTCTTGCTTTACTATTATCTCACAAAAGATAATTTACTTCAGCAGGTCTAAAATATTGAGGATCTACTTCCACTAAACATTTTCATGTTTCTACATCATATCATTTTTCATCTATTCAAGTTCATTTCCATTCTAATTTAATTCCAACTTCCTCAAAACTTCGATTTACAAAATCTCTTACGGTATTTGATTCTCATGTAGCTATCACAAAATCATCTGGTTTCTCTTGCTGTAAGATGAGCCACATTGCCTCTACATAATCTTTCGCATGTCACCAGTCTCTTTTTGCATCTAAGTTTCATAAATATAATTTCTCTTGAAGTCATAATTTAATTTTAGCAACAGCCATTGTAATTTTCCTCGTAACAAATGTTTCTCATCTACGAGGCGATTCGTGATTAAATAATATTCAATTACTACAAAACATTCAATAACTCTCTTTATAATTCCTAGCTATCCACATTGCATAGAGTTTTGCACATCCATATGGACTTCTTGGGTGCATAGGTGAAGTTTCATTATATCAAGCTTCAGGTCTATTATAATCCATTCATCAGAATAATTCTGAAGTTGACGCCTGATAGAATTTACAAGTTTTTTCTAATCAAGCTACTCTAATAGCTTCTAATAGCCTTAAAGCTCCCATCGCATCACAGTTTGTAGTATATTCGGGTATTTCAAAGCTAACTCAAACATGAGATTGAGCCGCCAAATTATATATTTCATTTGGCTTTATTTCAGAGACTAATTTAATTAAATTCGCACTGTCTGTCATATCGCTGTAGTGCAGTGTCAACTTTTTATTTTTCACTTCAGGTCACTCATAAATATGATCAATTCTTTCCGTATTAAAAGATGAGGACCTTCTTTTCAGTCAGTGAACCTCGTATCATTTTTCAATTAAAAGTTCAGCTAAATATGATCAATCTTGTCATGTTATTCATGTTATTAATGCTTTCTTCATATGAATTTATAGATTATAAAACAACTTACATATATTTACATTAATTAAATTAAAAAAAAAATCAAATCATAATTACTATTTCCCATATAACCATTCATCTTCCAAATCTCAATCTTCAATCAACTTCCTAATAATCTCTTTAGTATGTTCCACACCATCCGTCTTGATTGAATCGACTCCGATAGTGAAAGGTGGATAGTCATTTCATCCAGGGAAAACAGCATCTCAGATAAATAATATATCATCCAATTCAAAAGGAAAATTCTCCATCAGTTTTTTTACTCAAAATGCTTTATCAATTCATTTCATCGTGATATCAATCGAAGTCGATCATCAGCTATTAATTGAGAAATTTGGGATTCTTTTTTCTAATTCTGCTTGGATGACTTTTCTCTTTTTGAAATCTGGATCCCAAACTTTCTTTTCTTCCAATGGAGCTTCCTGTCCCAATGCCGAGAACGTGATTTGTGATCATCTATCTTCTACTATATCTCACCATACTTTTTCTGGCCTCAAATCTAATAAATCCATTACTTCTTCCATACTATTCAAAATCAAATCTTTCTCATCATGAGAAAAGTCTAAGCTATACAATTTATTCCATTCTCCATCATTATACTTGTACATCTTTGTACCACAAGTTGGACATGGAATAAACTTACTCAATAAATCTTCATTATCTGTAATATAATCAAAAATTTGCTTGCGAAAACGGTCTTCTCATCATCATGTGATTACAGACACATGATAATTTTTTAATAATTCATTTATCAATTCTGCCATTTCATCATCAAGTCTTTCCTTGCTTGGAGCAAGTGTTCCATCCAAATCGAAACAAATGATTTTTTTCTTTTTCATCTGAGATATTGAAAAATAAAAACTCATTACACCAAAATTATGATATCAAAAATTTTTGAATTTTCAATAATAATCAACATATATTCATATATACTAATTCTTTAAAATAATTTTGACATATTTAATTGAAATTGTTAATATATATTATTACTAATAAATATTTGCTGTAAATATATCCATATAATATTTTAAATTTCTTTATGTCACTTTGAAAAAAGTCGGTAGTCTCTATTTATTTGTTTTGCAGAGAATCATAGTGATTTTATAAATCTAATTGTTTCATCTCTTTCCTTTTGATCACTCCAAATTTCTACTATTAGGTCTACATCTCACATAAGTTTTAGAGCATTTGCCATTCATTTTAATACATTAAATTCAAATCACTCTACATCTATTAGAATTAACTTAGTACTTTCAATCTTTTTGGCATCTATTCATAAATTATCAAATTTATTGATAGGTACTGAAATCTCTTTTGTCTGAGTAATACATTTACATTTATGTATAAAATTTTCATCATTAATATGTGCTGTAGTATCAGCTATATCTCAAACAGTAAACGGCAGTTCTTCATCACTATTTCATAGTCCAATATTGTATGCTTCAATTTCGTTTTTCAATCAGGATAATCAAATATTTGTTTGCAGATGTTCAAATGTACTAGGAGCAGGTTCAAAGGCTAATACTTTATATCAAAAATTTTTAGCTAAATTAATTGATCGTCTTCAAATATTGGCTCATACATTGATACAATATCTCTCTGAATCTCAATCATCTTTACTACTTATTTGATTAATTATATCATAAATATCTTTTTCATAATTATCCCTCATCATCTTACATTCAGCTACAGTGGTACAAAGATATTTTCCAAAAGGTGTGTCAAAGATTATTCAATTTTTTAATTTGTTTACATTCTCACCTATATTTTTGTTCATTATATACCTGACAGCAAATCATTGTAAATAATAGTTTATCATTTTAGCGGTCAAATATGAATTGTGTGTATATTTAAAATTATCTTTTATGGCTGAAAGAGCTTGGAATAATATTTTTTTGAAATCATAAAAACCTCAAATTTCTATACGATTAATTGATTCTTTTACTGTTTCCATGTGTAAAAGTTATTTTTAATAATTCCAGTATATAATACTAAAAATAAACCATAATTCAATACATTATATTGACATTTTTAAAAATAAATAATTAATTATTGTTACTAGGATTAAACTCTGTGAGTGGAGTAATTAATTAAATAATTTTTTTCATTTAAAATAGGTTTAGATTGGTAATAAACAAATCTATAAAATCTCTTGCAAAATAAAAATTTTTGATTAACATAGCACCAGTTTTATTTAGGTGCTACAAAAATATGAATTTTGAAAAATACACACAAAAAGCTTGAGAAGCTATACAATATGCAAATGAATATGCAGTCAGTCAAAAAAATAGTCAGATTGATTTACCGCATTTATTCTTGGCGATGATAGAGCAGTCGGACTGATTTGTCCCTGCTATTTTGAGGAAGCTTCAAAAAGATGAACACAAAATCAGAACTTACACACTCAATGAGATTGGGAAATTGCCAAAAGTCCAATGAGAATATCAGATCTGAATTTCATCTGAACTAAATAGGACACTGATTGATGCAGAAAAAATCATGGCTGAGATGAAAGATTCTTATCTGACGACAGAACACTTACTTCTTGCTATCATGAAGTGAAACAACAAAATCCAAGAAATTTTAGCATGAGAAAATATTACTTATGATTTACTTCTTAACACAATTTTAGAAATGAGAAACTGAGAAACAATACAATCACAAGATCCAGAAAACACAATGGATGCTTTGGAAAAATATGGAAAAGATATCACAAAATTGGCTCAAGAATGAAAGCTTGATCCAGTAATTTGAAGGGATGAAGAGACTAGGAGAGTCATCCAAATTTTATCTCGTAGGACGAAAAATAATCCAGTTTTGATTTGAGATCCTTGAGTTTGAAAGACTGCGATTATCGAGCTGCTTGCTCAACAAATTGTGAAATCTGAAGTCCCAGATATCTTGAAAAACAAGAGAATCATCGAACTTGATATGTGAAGTCTGATGGCTTGAAGCAAGTATAGATGAGATTTCGAAGAAAGGTTGAAAGCAATCCTCAAGGAAGTTGAGAAATCAGATTGAGAAATTATTTTGTTTATCGATGAGCTACACAATGTCGTTTGAGCATGAAAAGCTGAATGATCTATGGATATGTGAAATATGCTAAAACCAGCTCTTGCTAGATGACAAATCAGAGTAGTTTGAGCTACGACAATCAGCGAATATCGTAAATATATCGAAAAAGATGCAGCATTGGAAAGGAGATTTCAACCGGTGATGGTAAATGAGCCAGACAAAGAAGATTCACTCGCAATTTTGAGATGAATCAAAAAAACATACGAGACACATCACTGAGTGAAAATCTCTGATGATGCTATCGTGGCATGTGTAGATCTATCTATGAGATATATCCCAGATCGTAGATTGCCAGACAAAGCCATCGATTTGCTCGATGAGGCTGCAGCTAGTACCAAAATGTGAATGACTAGTGTTCCAGAAAATATCGTGAAATTGGAGAAAAAAATCTCTCAATTGGAAATCGAAAAACAGGCTCTTTCTATCGAAAATAAAAAGAAAAATGAAGATAGAATTGCTGAAATCGACAAAAAATTAGCTGATATCAGAGAAAAATATAATGCTCAAAAATCTGATTGGGAAGAAGATAGGAAATCATTAATCCAAATCAAAGAAATAAACGAAAAAATCAAACAATTACACCACGAAGCAGAATTAGCAGAAAAACAGACTGATTACAACAAAACTGCAGAAATCAAATATTCACAAATTCCTGCATTGGAAAAACAATTACAAGAAATCGAATCAAAAATCGAAGAATCAAAAAAATCATGAAAAATCATTATCAAAGATATAGTCGATGAAGAAGATATCGCTACAATCATCTCCAAATGGACTTGAATTCCTGTCTCAAAATTAATCCAGACAGAAAAAGATAAACTAGCAAATTTGGAAGAATTCCTTTGAACAAAAGTTGTCGGACAAGATTTAGCAGTTTCCGCTGTTTCTAGAGCTGTCCGCAGATCCAGAGCTGGACTCAAAGACCCAAATAGACCAATTTGATCTTTCTTGTTCCTTGGACCTACATGAGTTTGAAAGACAGAATTAGCAAAACAATTGGCAATCTTACTCTTTAACGATGAAAAAGCATTGATTAGACTCGATATGTCTGAATATCAAGAAAAATTCACAGTTTCCAGATTGATCTGAGCTGCTCCATGATATGTCTGATATGAAGAGTGATGAGAACTCACAGAAGCAGTAAGGAGAAAACCTTATTCTGTCATCCTTTTTGATGAAGTGGAAAAAGCTCATCCAGATGTATTCAATACTTTGCTCCAACTTTTGGATGATTGAAGACTTACAGATTCAAAATGAAGGACAGTTGATTTCAAAAATACAATCGTCATCATGACTTCAAATATCGGAAGTAATGTCATCATGGAGAAATTATCTGAAAAAAATAGTAAATGAATCAGCCTTGAAAAAGACATCATGCCAATTTTGCAGACATATTTCAAACCAGAATTCCTAAACAGATTGGATGATATTATCATGTTTAATCCAATCAATCAAGAAATGCTCGACAAAATCGTAGATATTCAGCTTGGTAGAGTAGTGGATTTAGTAAAACAAGAGAAAAATATCACACTCAATATCTCAGATGATGCCAGAAATTTCATCGCAAAGAGAGGATTAGATCCAGTATTTTGAGCTAGACCACTCAAGAGAGCAATCCAAAATATTCTGCTTGATGAATTAGCAATGCAAATCATTGAATGAAAGATAAATAATGATGACACTATTTCAGTTGAGCTTGATTGAGAGAAATTGAAGTTTAAGAAATAATTTTATTTGAAATAAATACGAAAAAGGAATCCTGAAAGGGGTTCTTTTTTTTACACAAAAATAATTTTGACAAATTCAATTGATTTTTTGACAAATTTTGTTATAAAATATTTGATATTTTAGTTTTAGTAATGAAATAGTAATGAAGATAATGT
>Ga0310786_10001026_pt1 | contig 44842 bp, 36 predicted proteins | sample AusTroGonzalo_MG_FD_203881 | JGI IMG/M metagenome (GOLD analysis project Ga0310786, IMG submission 203881) | Bovine rumen microbial communities from tropical cattle in Woodstock, Queensland, Australia - Gonzalo_03 (v2) (version 2) | ecosystem: Host-associated > Mammals > Digestive system >...
AAGGGATGGTTATCTCGCTGGTGGGCTATACTTTGTTTATACTGATGCCCACGTTAGGCGGCAGCCAACTTTTCACTCTTCACTCTTCACTCTTCACTTCCATCGGCTACTATGGTTCGGCATTGCTTATCGGACTGGGAAACGGTCATCTATGGCCTGCCTTCCAGAACATGATGATAAGTATGGCCCACCACAACGAACGCGGCACAGCCAATTCAACCATTCTCATCTCGTGGGATGTAGGTATGGGATTAGGTATCTTGTTAGGAGGTATCGTGGCTGAACATTTTGGATATGCCGCTGCTTTTTGGACGGTAGCATTAGTCAATCTTGCGGGTGTCCTGCTCTATTTTTTGCGTTCCCAAGGGTTCTTTTTGGAACGTAAAATTGATGAATAAAAAGGGTTGAAAAAACGGCTAAAAATAAAGATTGGTTATCTCACGACAACCAATCTCCAAATTAACCTTAATAATCTAATACCATGAAAAACACACTACAAAGATACGAATATTTCTCGTATCAGCAATGATTTTCTATTTTTCAAGTGTATTATTTAATACATTTTAAACACCTCACCATTCCATTTAAAAGAAATTAACGTTTTATCAATTTCCTTTTGTTCCTCATTTGCAGGGGCATCCATGCTCGTTTCGCGATAAACCGTCAATTCGGGAACATTGGAGTTGAGCACGATGTGATGCATGTAAGAAGGCAATGCGATACGCTCCTCTTGAGGAAGCGGTCGCCACTTCATGGAATAGAAGCCGATAGTACTCTCGCGGATATCGTCACCATAGGTGCGAACCATACAGATTATCTGACGTGCATCGTCAACAGGTTCGCTGACATCGAGCAAGCGCAACTGAATCTGTGACACAGAATTCAATGTCAGCGACGCATAATCGTCAGTGAGTTCCGTCATCTGACTCTTACCACCAAACTCGTTGCTAACCTCGGCCTTCATGCCCGAATCCATGAAATCGATGAAGTCAAGGCGGGCATTCTGCTTAAGGTAAGGCACCAACGAATCAGGCATCTGCTTGATGACATCACGCATCTTGACCTGTGCCTCAGCAGTACAAGTCAAGAACAACGATATTATTATAAAGAATAGTTTCATCCTCTACCCGGGCGGAGATCCTTAACACGAACGGCCTTACCCTCGCTAACGGGCAGAGAACCCTTCTTGACCAGTTTCACCCTTGGTGTTAGCAGGATTTCATCCTTCAGCGCACGCTGGATGTCACGTGTCATTTTCTGCAGCTCAGGATAAACATCCGTATTCAAGCCATCGAGTTCAACCTCAACAGTCATGATGTCGTTGTCATCCTCTGTGTCGAGCGTAATCAGGTAGTTGCTACCCAAGCCAGGATACTGAACGAGAATCTTCTCAACCTGCATCGGGAATACGTTGACACCCTTAATGATAAACATATCATCGGTACGTCCCTTGATTCGGTCGATACGGCGATGCGTGCGTCCACACTTACACTCACCAGGAATAATACGGGTCAAGTCGCGTGTACGGTAGCGCAGGATAGGCATCATAGTGCGATCGAGCGTTGTCAGCACCATCTCACCAATCTCACCATCAGGTACTGGTTCCAACGTATCAGGATCAACAATCTCGATGATATAGTTGTCTTCCCAAAGGTGCATGCCACACTGGTACTTACACTCGAAAGCCACGCCGGGACCATTCATCTCCGTCATACCGAACGAATTGTAGGCCTTGACACCCAACAGACGCTCGATGCGCTGACGCTGCTCCTCGGTATGAGGCTCAGCACCAATAAAAAGCGTGCGGAGTTTGGTGCTGCGTGGGTCAACACCTTCCTCCTGGAACACCTCTGCCAAACGGATGGCATACGAAGGAATGGCATGCAGACAGGTCGTACCAAAGTCCTTGATGAACATGATCTGACGCTTCGAGTTACCAGCAGCAGCAGGAACCGTTGTGGCACCTAACCACTCGGCGCCGTGCTGGAAACCAAGACCACCGGTGAACATACCATAACCGCTGGAGTTCTGGAACACGTCGCTCTTACGACAGCCCACCATATACATATCGCGGGCAATCATATTAGCCCACGAACAGATGTCGTGCTCAGAATATGTAACCACCGTCGGATGTCCCGTGGTACCACTGGTAGAGTGAATACGGATGGCATCGTCCATATTACCGCCAACCAGTCCGAAAGGATAGTTGTCACGCAGATCCTGCTTGGTAGTAAACGGAATCTTACGGATATCCTCAGGTGTCTGGATAGAATCAGCAGTAATACCCAACTCGCCTAACCGTTTCTTATAGAACGGCGACTTCAAGGCAATGTTGATACTCTCCTTCAGTTTCTTTACTTGCAGCTCTCTGAGCTGTTCACGAGGCATTTTCTCAATTTCCGGCTGCCAACACTCCCCATCGGGCTTGATGGTAGCCATAATCTTTTCATCAGTCATATCTAATTTAATTTATGAATTATCGTTTTACTACATGTTATTTCTCTTTTGCCAATTGCATCATCATAACTGCCGAAAGGCCTGCTGTCTCCGTACGCAGACGGCTCTTACCCAGATGTACTGAAATATAGCCTGCAGCAACTGCTTGGCGCACCTCATCGATAGAGAAGTCGCCTTCAGGACCAATCAATACAGTAACATCGTCGGATGCCAAAGTCTTTTGCAGTTCATCGAAGAGATAAGTACGTGGCACCTCTTCGTAACAATGTGCAATATATTTATGTCCTTCACGAGGCTGTTTGATGAAGCTATCGAAGTTGACAATCTCGTTCAACTGCGTAGCCCATGCCTTATGACTCTGCTTGACAGCAGAAATCATAATCTTCTCCAAACGGGGAATCTTGACCAGGCGACGCTCAGAGAACTGGCAGTTCAGGAATGATATTTCATCAACTCCCACCTCTACTGCCTTCTCTGTCATCCACTCGATACGTTCCATCATCTTTGTAGGAGCAATAGCCAGATGAATATGTCCTTGCCACTGTCGCTGCTGAGGCATCTGTTCCTTGATTTCATACAAGCAATGCTTGGTATGAGCCAAGGTCACTTCAGCACGATAGTAGTTGCCCTGACCGTCCATCAATACCATCTCATCGCCAATCTTCATGCGTAGCACGCGCAAAGCATGCATGGCTTCTTCAGGTGGCAACTCGGTAGCTGTCAGTGCATCAGGAACATAGAAGGAACGAACCTCTTTCATCTTTAGTGCTTAATTTCCGTGATAGGTTTCTTTTCGGGTTTGAATACGATGGCAAAGGTAATACCAACTACCAATGCGAAAGCAGCAAAGGTAAACCAGCATGACTGCCAGTCGCCCACCAAGTATCCACCTTCCCAACCGCAATAGGCATTCACTATCTCACCAGCAGCCAATGTTCCAATGGTAGCACCCAAACCGTTGGTCATCATCATGAACAAGCCCTGAGCCGAAGCTTTAATATCGGGGGCACACTCCTGATCGACAAAGATACCGCCCGACACGTTGAAGAAGTCGAAGGCCACACCATAGACGATACAAGAAAGGATGAAGAAGATGACACCAGGCATAGCAGGATCGCCAATACCGAAGAAGCCGAAACGGAATACCCATGCAAAGAGCGACATCATCATAACCACCTTGATGCCAAAACGCTTCAGGAAGAATGGTATCATCAAGATACACAGGGCCTCACTAATCTGCGAGATAGAGGTCAGCATCGTAGCATTATTGGCAGCAAAGGTGTCAGCAAACTCTGGGGTGCCTTTGAAACTGGTCAGGAAAGGACCAGCAAAGCCGTTGGTCACTTGCAGACACATGCCCAGCAATGCCGAGAAGATAAAGAACAGGGCCATCTGACGACGCTTGAAGAGTTTGAAGGCATTGAGTCCGAGGGTCTCAGCCAACGAAACCTTACCTTCCTTCTTCTCCAGCTTGCACTCGGGCAATGTGAAGCAATAGGCAAAGAGCACGATGCTCAGAATACCTGATACCAGGAACTGCAAGTAGGTGTACTGGAACTTATGAGCGTTCTCACCCAAGGTAAAGCCAAAACCGCTGTCATCAATGAAGGCGCAGTTGACGAACCACATGGTAACAATGAAACCAACGGTACCCAACACACGGATAGGCGGGAAGTCCTTGACGGTATCCATATTATTATTCTTCAATATGGTGAATGCCGCCGTATTGGTCAGCGCAATGGTAGGCATATAGAATGCCACACTCAATGTATAGAGGGCGATAAACAAAGACTTGTCGGCCAACTCATTGCCGAAACCAGCCTGTGCACCCAGCCACCAGCAACTGATCATAAAGGCACCTGCCACCAAATGGCAAAGGCCTAACAAGCGCTGTGGCTGAATATACTTGTCGGCCACAATACCCATCAGCGTAGGCATAAAGATACTGACTATACCCTGAATAGCATAGAACCATGAGATCTTGTCTCCCAATCCAGCTATTCCCAGATAGTTTCCCATACACGTGAGGTAAGCTCCCCAAACGGCGAACTCCAAGAAGTTCATGACCGCTAAACGTACTTTTAAGTTCATAGTTGTCTGTATTTAATTAATTATTGGTTATTTTCATATTTGATGAGTCTATTGTTATAGTACACACGCCTGCACCCGTTCTCATTTCTAATTTCGAGTCGGCCTTGCATCCACTCGGTGAAGGCTTTTTCTTGTGTCAATGGGTATAGGTCGCAAACCGTGCTGTCCTCCGCTAATTCTACTACGTACTGTGTCAGGCTTTGGCCCTCGGGAGTTGTCACCACGTTGGATGCTATCCTTCGCGGGTGCTTCTGTGCTTGATTCGTCATTTTTTATTTCTTCGTTAGCCAAATACTTATCATGGAAGCGTATCAGTTGAATCTGACTGATAAACAACATCTTTCGCGTATTGCTGTCATCACCGCCATCACTCAGATAGATAAAACCACGCATTTCCTTCAGCTTTTTCTCTCGATTGGCAGGCACACGTACCTGAGCCGTACCAGCCACAGAGATGTGATTAACAGTCTGGATAATACTGTCACCCTCATACTTGCAAACGATGCACACCGTAACATCCTTCGAGCCACTCTGCCAGATGTATTCAGACATAAACTGGAACATGAACGAGTCGCCCTTCTTGAAAGTCGAATCCACCTTCACCGTAAAGTTATAACGGTTCATGGTAGCTCGTGGAATAAGCAGCAAGTCGGTCTGCTGATTCCAGATATTAGCTGTATCGCCAGTCGTACTGTATTGTGAATAGCGGTTGATGTCGCCAACGGCCACACCTAAGCTGGTAGCTTCGTCGTTCAATCGCTGGTTTACCTCCGAATATATGTCCTTCAAACGATAGGCATGCGAATAATAGTACACAAGAGAAGAATCGAACTCAGCCTCAGTCACACCATACTTTTTCAGCACCGACTGGAAATAGAGTGAGCGGTTAAAATCCAAATCTCCACCACCCTTTTGTCTTGACATGGCCAGAGCCAGATGATAGTCGTACAAGATATCCTCCATATCACCAGGTTGGATATACTCCGATGGTACGGAAGGCTTACATGCCACGACGAGCATCAGCACCAGCAGATATGTCAGACTATGCCTCATCTTTTTTCCTAAGTGTAATCGTAATCTCGCTGATTTCCTTGCGGTAGAACAGCAACAGTAGCACCACACCAACAGAGATGCTGGAGTCGGCAAAGTTGAAGATGGGTGAGAAGAATACGTAGGGATTGCCTCCCACGTATGGCACCCAATCAGGCCAAGTGGTGACAATAATCGGGAAATAGAACATGTCTACCACCTTACCCATCAGGAATGGTGCGTAACCCGTACCAAACGGCACAAAATAGCTGGTGTAGAACTCAGAGCTGGCATTGAAGATGAGACCGTAGAACATCGAATCGAAGATGTTGCCAGCGGCGCCTGCCATAATCATTGCCAAGCAAATAAGATAGCCCCAACGAGCCTGCTTTTTCACCTGTTGTGCTATGTACCAGCCTAAGAAACCGATAGCCACAATGCGAAAAATGCTCAATACCAGCTTCGAACCGATCTCCATGCCGTAGGCCATACCGTTGTTCTCGATGAACACAATCTTAAACCACGACAGCACTTCAATCTGCTCGTGTAGCATCATGTGGGTCTTCACCCAAATCTTAATGACTTGGTCAATGACAAGGATGCCCAGCACGATTGCTGTGGCCAGCCATCCCCGCTTTACTATTCCGGAGTTTTCTTTCACCTCTTATTTCTTACTTTTTGCCAGCCATCTTCGACTCAACGCTCAGCGTAGCGTGTGGCACAGCCTTCAGTCGTTCCTTAGGAATCAGTTTACCCGTTATGCGGTCAATGCCATAGGTTTTATTCTGGATACGTACCAACGCAGCTTTCAGACCCTGAATGAACTTCTGCTGACGGGCTGCCAACGATATGATTTCTTCCTTCGACTGCGTCGTACTACCCTCTTCCAGGGCTTTGTACGTAGGCGACGTGTCATCAACATCGTTCGAGTCCTTGTTCATCAGGACATTCATCATCTGATCATAGTCACGCTTGGCTAAAACCAATTTCTCTTCAATAATCACGCGGAACTCTTCAAGTTCTTCGTCCGTGTAACGTGTTTTTTCTGCCATATTACTTTAGATTTTTGTTATATTTATATTCAGAATAAAGTCGTCAAATTCTACTGTCTGACCATCGTTAGCCTCCAGCTTCAGGTCATCGGCCAATACCTGACGGGCAATATAGTCGCCAAAAGCCTCGACAGCCTTAGTTGAAGCCTCGTTAGGTTCGATGCTGACACGGATATGGTCAGTGATTTCCAGTCCGCTCTTCTTACGGATATTCTGTATGCGGTTCACCAACTCACGGGCCATACCCTCGGCACGCAGTTCATCCGTCAGGGTGATATCGAGGGCTACGGTCAGATTGCCTTCGTTGCCTACCAGCCATCCAGGGATATCCTCGCTGATGATTTCAACATCCTCAGCCAGAATCTCATAGCTCTCCAACTGCAACTTTCCGTTAGCCTCCAATTCAGCTATCTGTTCCTGTGACATAGCGGCAACGGCAGCAGCGACAGCCTTCATGTCCTTACCGAACTTCTTACCCATGGTACGGAAGTTACACTTCACCTTCTTCACCAGAATGCCGGCACCCTCAACGAACTTCACGTCCTTCACGTTCACTTCCTGAAGGAATATCTGCTTCACCGTCTCGATGGCTTCACGCTGAGCATTGTCAACGGGAGGAATCATCAGCGTCTGCAACGGTTGCTTTACCTTGATGCTCTCCTTACGGCGCAGGGCAAGTACGATAGTAGTGATACGCTGGGCAATGGCCATACGTTCTTCGAGGTCTTTATTAACAAGAGCACCGTTGAATTCAGGGAATTTATCCAGATGCACGCTATCCAATGCACCACCGAGGTCCTTATAAAGTTGGTCGGCAAAGAAAGGAGCAAAAGGAGCCAACAGCTTGGCAACAGTCATCAGACACTCGTACAGCGTTTGATAGGCGGCCAACTTGTCATTGTCCATCTCCTTACCCCAGAAGCGTTTCTTATTCAGACGAACATACCAGTTAGACAGGTCTTCATCCACGAATGCGTCGATAAGTCGACCTGCTCGGGTAGGATCAAAGCCGTCCATCTCCTGCTGAACACCCTTAACCAGTGAGTTCAGACATGATAGAATCCAGCGGTCAAACTCAGGACGCTCGCTAACGGGAATCTGCGGAGTCTGCGGGTCGAAGTCATCGACATTGGCATACATCGCAAAGAGCGAGTAACTATTATATAAGGTACCAAAGAACTTACGGCTGATTTCGGCCACGCCTTCTGGGTCGAACTTCAGGTTGTCCCAAGGCTCGCTGTTCGTCATCATATACAGGCGAACGGCATCAGAACCGTACTTGCCAATCATATCGAACGGATTGACCACGTTACCCACGTGCTTCGACATCTTGTTGCCCTTGGCATCGAGCACAAGACCAGAAGAAATCACGTTCTTGAAAGCAACGCTGTCGAAAATCATCGTGGCAATGGCGTGCAAGGTGAAGAACCAACCACGCGTCTGGTCGACACCCTCGTTGATGAAATCGCAGGGGAAGGCAATGCGTTTGTCGATGAGTTCGGCATTTTCGAACGGATAGTGTACCTGAGCGTAAGGCATAGAACCCGAGTCAAACCACACGTCAATCAGGTCTGACTCTCGCTTCATCGGTTTACCTGATGCTGAGCACAGCACGATATAGTCAACGTAAGGACGATGCAAGTCAATCTTGTCGTAGTTCTCCTTGCTCATATCGCCAGGCACGAAGCCCTGCTCCTTCAGCAGATTACTCTTCATGAAACCTGCTGCAACGGCCTTCTCAATCTCGTTATACAGTTCCTCAACGCTACCGATGCAGATTTCCTCACCATCCTCTGATCGCCAGATAGGCAGCGGTGTGCCCCAGAAGCGTGAACGAGAGAGGTTCCAGTCGTTCAGGTTGTCGAGCCAGTTGCCGAAACGACCTGTACCTGTTGACTCGGGTTGCCAATTGATGGTCTTGTTCAACTCTGACATGCGCTCTTTGCAAGCCGATGACTTGATAAACCACGAATCCAACGGATAGTACAATACGGGCTTGTCGGTACGCCAGCAATGGGGATAGTTGTGGACGTGCTTCTCAATCTTGAACACCTTATTCTGAGCCTTCAGGTCCATGCAGATCGAGATATCCAGCGTCTCGTCCTTGTCGGTCAGCGTGTCGTCGTAGGCATTCTTCACGTAACGGCCTGCAAACTTGTTCCACTCATCGACGTTCACGTAGTTCTTCACGAAGTCTGCATCGAGGTCTTCGATGACGAAGTACTTACCCTGCAAGTCAACCACAGGACGTTCAGCACCCTTCTTGTCAATCAGCACGATAGGACAGATACCTGCTTTCTTGGCTACGAAGGCATCGTCAGCACCAAAGTTGGGAGCGATATGTACGATACCGGCACCGTCATCGGTTGTTACGTAGTCACCAGGAATCACCTTGAAGGCATCGCCCATAGGCTTGATAGCAGGCATCAACTGTTCGTACTCCATGCCTACAAGGTCGGTACCTTTATAGCGAGCCACGATACGATAGGGAATCAGCTTGTCGCCACGCTCGTATTTAGGCAGTTCGCCGCCATCCGTAATAGCTCCCTCAGCGGGCAGATAGGCATTCAGACGAGCCTCGGCCAACACAATGGTAATGGGGTCGGCAGTATATGGATTGTAGGTCTGCACAGCCACATAGTCAATCTTCGGACCTACGCAGAGGGCTGAGTTGGCAGCCAGTGTCCAAGGTGTCGTGGTCCATGCCAAGAAGTACGGTGTACCCCACTCTGCCATCTCGGGCTTTGGATTCTTCATCTTGAATTGAGCGGTACACGTGGTATCCTTCACATCACGGTAGCAACCAGGCTGGTTCAACTCGTGGCTCGAAAGGCCAGTACCTGCAGCTGGCGAATATGGCTGGATGGTGTAGCCCTTGTAAAGCAGACCTTTGTTGTAGAACTGCTTCAACAGCCACCACAGCGTCTCAATATACTTGTTGTCGTAGGTAATATAGGGATTGTCGAGGTCAACGAAATAACCCATCTTCTCCGTCAGGTCACGCCACTCCTGGGTGTACATCATCACGTTCTCGCGACACTTCTTGTTGTAGTCCTCGGTCGAGATATACTTGTCGCTCTCCTTGTTGTCAATGTCGGCCTTGGTAATGCCCAACTCCTTCTCAACGCCCAACTCTACGGGCAGTCCATGGGTGTCCCAACCGGCCTTACGCTTTACTTGGAAGCCCTGCATGGTCTTGTAGCGGTTGAAGGTATCCTTGATACTGCGCGCCAGCACATGATGGATTCCGGGGTGACCATTGGCCGATGGAGGACCCTCAAAGAATACAAATTGCGGACAACCTTCCCTCTCCGTCACGGAGCGCCAGAAGACATTTTTCTCCTTCCACATCTGCAGCACGTCATCATTCGTCTGCATCAAATTCAAGCCTTTGTGTTCGGCAAATCTCTTGCTCATAAATATCGATATTTTCTTGTACTTATTCTTAATGACGTGCAAAGGTACACATTTTTTTTCGAACCACCAAATTTTTAACTCGCAATTGACACAGTTTTTACAAACATATAAAAATGTAACAATGTAACAATGTAACAATGTAACATTAAGACATCTGCAATAATACACATAAACCATCACGAATATATTATAATTATATAATATTATAATATTATATAATTCATTATTAACTATTATGCATATCCGCTTGCTTATTGTTACAATGTTACAAAGTTACATTCGAGTGATTTCCAGCACCTCTTTCGTCTGGTCAGAAACGGCTACGCGCTGGTCAGTACGCAGACCCACAGCCCACACGATAACTCCCTGAGCATCAACAACTACCAGCTGACGTCGCTTCTCAAAAACATTCATCTTCAGGTCGGTCATCAGGTCGCTCAACAGCTTCGTGCCCTGCATGCCATACGGCTGCATCCTGTCACCCTCTTCCACCCCACGAATGGTCAACGGGAAGTGCACTTTGGCGGCATCGAGGGTAGCTATATGCGGCACTTTCGATACGTAAACAGCACATTTATGCACCCTAAACGTATTGTTTTCGTCTAAAACATAAGTACCCTCTTCAGGAACGACAATACGTTTCGAAGGCCTCGAAGTTACGTTTCGTACCCCTTGAGGATAGTTCTCCGTTTTTTCAACGATAAGCCGCGAACGGTCCTTCAAGACATCGTAGCCCGTCGCAGAACTGACGATTCCACCACATTCTGCATCCAAAATCTGACGCACCTGATTGCCGTTGAAACCGTAGTTTTTAAGCCATTCGAAGATGATATATTCACTTGAACCGTACTTTTCTAACTCATTAAGTTCAAGAATGTTACAATCTTTATATTCATCAACAATAGCATCCAACACTCCTTGTGTCTCTACCAGATTCTCTGCCGTCCGCTGGATATTCTCGGATACGGCAGGATTCAGTTCACGAAGCATGGGCAGTACCTGCAAACGAATCTTGTTCCGCATCACGTCGGCCTCCAAATTCGTGCTATCCGTCACGTATTTCTGCCCTCTTTCAGCCAAGAAAGCCTCGATTTCTGTACGAGAAACGCACAAAAGCGGGCGCAAAACCACCAGTTTTGACTGCTCTTGCGGGTTTTTCCCGCAGGTCATCGTTTGTTCACTTAGCGGTTGAATGCCCGTCAATCCGCGTAATCCCGTACCTCTAACCAAATTCAAAAGTACCGTTTCCACCGAGTCATCACGATGGTGCGCTACACAAACACCCGCAGCACCAAGGTCTTTGCAGAGCTGAGCAAACCAGTTGTAACGCAATTCACGGGCCGCCATCTCAATGCTGACCTTATGCAAATCGGCATACGCACGGGTATCAAAATGGGCACGATGCAGTTCAACACCAAGCCCACGACAGAGCTCCACACAGAATGCCTCGTCCCTATCCGATTCAGCACCACGGAGATGGAAATTGCAATGAGCAGCATGAACATTAAAACCGTGCTCTTTCAGTAACGGAAGCAAAGCAACACTATCCGCACCGCCACTTAAAGCAACTAAATATAAATCGTTGGAATTAAGTAGTTTATATTTCTTGATATATGCATCAACTTTACTCCACATAAAGCACTAAACCCTTCAGATATTCACCCTCAGGATGATAGATATTAATGGGATGATCGGCAGGCTGATGCAGCTGATGAAGGATGCGAACCTTACGTTTTGCGAGGGCTGCAGCTGTGAAAACAGCATTGCGGAAATGGTCTTTCGTGACCACCTGCGAACACGAGAACGTAAAGAGAATACCACCCTTCTCAATCTTTTCGAACGCCTTTTGGTTCAAACGCGTATAGCCCTTCAGCGCATTATGCAAGGCTCCACGATGCTTGGCAAAGGCGGGCGGGTCGAGGATGATGAGGTTGTAAGACAATTGAGAATTGACAATTGACAATTGAGAATTATGATTAGTCCCAATACTTTCCAAAAACTTGAAGGCATCCTCGCAATAGGCCTCGTGACGGGCATCGCCAGGGAAGTTGAGTTCTACATTCTGTTTCGTGAGTTCAATGGCCTTAGCTGACGAATCGACGCTATGCACGAGTTCAGCACCGCCACGCATAGCATAGAACGAAAAGCCACCCGTATAGCAGAACATATTCAGCACACGCTTGCCCTTCGAGAACTTCTCCAGCAACGAACGATTCTCGCGCTGGTCAACGAAAAAGCCAGTCTTCTGACCTTTCAACCAGTCGACACGGAACTTTAAGCCATTCTCGGTAGCTATATTGTCCTCTGAGCCACCTACTAAAAAACCATTCATATCATCTGCAGTCATAAACGGCAACGTGGTCTCACTCTTATAATAAATATGAGAAATCCTCGATTCCATCACATCCACCAACGCACGGGCTATCTCCTTGCGACACAGGTGCATACCGATGGAATGGGCTTGCATGACAGCCGTCTGACCATACACGTCGATAATCAAGCCGGGCAGGTTGTCACCTTCGCCATGTACCAAGCGGTAGGTGTTGTTATCGGGATTATCGGCTATACCAATGGCCTGACGCATCTTCAAGGCCGACAAAAGGCGGGAATGCCAGAATTCATCGTCAACCTGCACGTCAGAGAACGACAGCACACGCACGGCGATAGAGCCCTCCTGATAGTGACCCACAGCGATGAAATCACCAGAATTAGCCAACACACGAACCACGTCGCCCTCACCGATGCCTTCATCAATCTTGAGGATGGCACCTGAGAACACCCAAGGATGGAATCTCCTGAGACTCTCTTCCTTACCCCGTTTAAGCCTAATCGTCTTATAATTACTCATAGCGGTAGCAAATTATTCACTTTTCACTAAACAGTAATCGCCCGTACGTTCCAGTCGCATCAGCTCTTCGTAAAGCATGATGCACGACCAGGCATCCGTAGCGGCATACAGTTTCTGCTTGTCCTGCAATATGTCAGCCTCCCAATTGGTCAGCTGTTCACGCTTTGATATCTTCTGCGCAAAGAAGTTGGCATAGAGTTTCTGAAGACTCAAGTCCTCCACCCCTATCTCGCGCACATGATTCTGCAAATCAATGAAATAGCCTGCGTTGAAATCGCCCAATTTATGCAGCGACATCAAGTCGTCACGCAGCGAAAGACCTATTTTCGGCACCCTTCTGTCCTCTAACAATCGCTTGACAGAGGGCGACATGCCCAGTTGATTCAAGCGAAAGAGGAAGCAGACATCGTATGACGATACCTGAAGGAGAGCCACCTGATGCGTCTGTCCCTTCTTAAACGAGGGACGCGTCTCAGTATCTATGCCCAATATAGGCTGCGACAGCAGGTAACGCACAGCTTTTTCAGCGTCACGCTCAGTCAAGACCACCACAATACGGCCCTCGAAGAGCACGCGTGGCAGTGTTCCAATACGCGACTTATCATATTTACTATAAATAGTTTTCTTCATTTGGGGTGCAAAGGTACGAAAAAAGGTGCAAAAATTACAAAAAAAGCGCCACTTTATGATGAAATCTAAGAAATTCTTTGTAATTTTGCACTCATTATTATAAAAATAAGGTTATGGCCAAGAAGAAAACTAGCAAATCATCCAAGGAAAAGACAGCCTCATCACTGAGCGAGGTGTTTGACTTGAAGAACATATTCCACAACGAGCGCACGAACTTCATTCTCGGTGCCGCACTATTCATCGTAGCAGGTTTTATGCTATGGGCTTTTGTGTCGTTTCTGGCTACAGGAAGCGCCGACATGAGCATTATCGAGACACCCAAAGACGGTGAGATACTGAACCAGAATCATGAATTCCAGAACGCCTGCGGCAGTCTGGGTGCTTATACGGCATGGTTCTTCATCAAGCGCTGCTTCGGGTTGGCAGCCTTCTTAGTACCCGTCTACATATTCCTCATTGCATTAAGACTGGTACGAGCCTATGAGGTCAAACTGCTGAAGTGGTTTATGTGTTTGGCAATCATCATGATATGGTGCTCGGTAACCTTTGCCAAGTTCCTTAACCCCTTGTTTGACAGCGCCTGTTACAACCCTGGCGGTGACCACGGATTGGCCATTAGTCAGCAGATTGAGGGCTTTGTGGGAACACCAGGACTTACAGCTTTGTTAGCCTTGATAGCCATCAGCTTCCTGGCTTACCTCAGCATGGAGACCATCGTCTTTATTCGCAAGATTTTCAACCCATTGCGCTATCTGAAGAAGATTCCGATGGAGGTTCATATCGGCAAAGGCGATACTAATGATGACCCTGTACAGGACAAGGACGATGATGATGGCCCGCCCTTGGTGTACGACAATCCTATCAAGGAGGAAATAGAGTTTAAGCTAAACCCGAAAAACGACGCCATCAGCCAGGATGTCATTATTACCGAGACTCCTAACGACAACATCGATGACAACGACGTTGAGATGACCGTTGAAACAGGCGAAAAAGAGGAGAAGGCCGATGGTAAGAGTGTTGTTGCCGACTATGGTGACCTCTCGACGCCCTACGACCCCAAGCGCGACCTTGAGAACTACCGCTATCCTACCCTCGACCTGCTACAGAAGTACGAGAGCGACGGCAAGCCCTATATAGATATGGAGGAGCAGACACGCAACAAAAACCGCATTGTAGAGGTATTGCGTAGCTTCGGTGTAGAAATCAGTAGCATTAAGGCTACCGTTGGTCCTACCATCACACTTTACGAGATTACCCCAGCCGCTGGTGTTCGTATCTCGCGTATCAAGAACCTTGAGGACGACATTGCACTGAGTCTGGCAGCCCTCGGCATCCGTATCATCGCACCTATTCCCGGTAAGGGAACGGTGGGTATTGAGGTACCAAACGCCAAGCCTGCTACGGTCTCGATGGAGTCAATCCTTAATTCAAAGAAGTTCCAGGAATCAACGATGGAACTGCCTTGCGCCGTTGGTAAGACCATTACCAACGAGGTGTTTATGTTCGACCTTGCCAAGGCGCCTCACCTACTTGTTGCCGGTGCTACTGGTCAGGGTAAGTCGGTAGGATTGAATGCCATCATCACCTCTTTATTATATAAGAAGCATCCTGCCGAGTTGAAGATTGTGCTCGTCGACCCGAAGAAGGTTGAGTTCAGCGTTTACAGTAGCATTGAGAACCACTTCCTTGCGAAGATTCCCGATGACGATGCCGAACCCATCATCACTGATGTCACGAAGGTTATCCACACGCTGAACTCGCTGTGTAAGGAGATGGATACCCGTTACGACCTGTTGAAAATTGCTCAGGCACGTAATATCAAAGAGTATAACAAGAAGTTCATTGACCGTCAGCTGAATCCGCAGAACGGTCACAAGTTCATGCCGTATATCGTCGTGGTTATCGATGAGTTCGGCGACCTGATTATGACGGCTGGCAAGGAGGTTGAGTTGCCAATAGCACGTATTGCTCAGCTGGCGCGTGCCGTAGGTATTCACATGATTATCGCTACCCAGCGTCCTACCACGAATATCATTACAGGTACCATCAAGGCCAACTTCCCAAGTCGTATAGCCTTCCGTGTGGGTGCAATGATTGATTCACGCACCATTCTCGACCGTCCAGGTGCTCAACAGCTGGTAGGACGAGGAGACATGCTTTACCTGAACGGTGGTGAACCCGTCCGTGTACAATGTGCCTTCGTTGACACACCAGAAGTGGAGCGTATCAATAGGTTTATCGCTGACCAGCAGGGCTACGCTGGTGCCTTCGAACTGCCTATGCCCGACCTTGGTGAAGAGGAAGGTGGCGGTGAAGGTCGCGACGTGGATATGCAGCATCTGGATCCGATGTTCGAGGATGCCGCACGCCTCATTGTTCGCGAACAAAGCGGTTCAACAAGCCTCATCCAGCGTAAGTTTGCCATCGGCTACAACCGTGCAGGTCGCTTGATGGACCAGTTAGAGAAGGCAGGCATCGTGGGGGCAGCACACGGTTCAAAGCCTCGCGAAGTATTAATTATGGACGAAAACAGCTTAGAAAACTTATTAGCACAATGGAGATAAGCGGCCTTCTCTGACCTAAAGGTACAGAGTGTGGCATGCAATCGGCCTAAATAATAAATAATAAAGAAAAAAGATATGCGTATAATTTCATCTTTAATTTTATATTTTATATTTAGCTTTGCGTACGGGCAAAGCGCTAAAGAAGTGCTTGACAAGACAGCAGCCACCGTATCGAACAAAGGTGGTGCACAGGCCAGTTTCACTATCAGCGGACAAAGCATGAATGCCAGTGGTACTATAGCCATCAAGGGTAAGAAGTTTCATGCCACGACCGCTCAGGCCACCATTTGGTTTGACGGAAAGACACAGTGGACCTATATGAAGAACAACGACGAGGTGAATATTGCGAATCCAACGGAGTCGCAGTTGGCAGCCATCAACCCCTACAACTTCATCTATCTGTACAAGAACGGCTACAACTATACGATGGAGAAGAAGAATGGCAACTTCGTGGTTCATCTGACTGCAACGGGCAAGAAGTCCATCCAGGAGATGTATCTCACTATCGGACAGAAGTCGTACACGCCTTCGCAAGTACGTTACAAGACCGCTAAGGGCTGGACTACTATCGAGATTCGTAACTTCAAGGCTGCCAACCTCAGTGATGGCATGTTCCGTTTTAACTCAAAAGACTTCCCTAAAGCCGAGGTCATTGATTTACGATGAATAAGCTACAATTATTCTTTCTGCTCCGCAAGAATACCAAGCTGAGCGAGAAACGCCACCCGATGTTCGAAGCCAATCAGTATGGCAAACTCTTCGGATATATCGGCATTGCTATTGTTGCCGTCGAGTTTATCGCTATCGGCACGTTCTTAGGATGGGCAGCCGCCAAGGAAGATGTACCCGAAATGATATTCTACACCTTGCCGTTCATTCTGTTAGTCGACTTCGGCATGCGTTTTATGATGCAGCAGACGCCGCTCATGCTGGTCAAACCATATCTGCTGACACCTATCAGCAAGTATTCTGCCATCGAGTGTTTCCTCATGTCGCAGATTCTCGACTTGGGCAATCTATTCTGGATGACGATATTCCTGCCTTACGTCTTCATCGTTTGGTGCGGTGGCATAACCACATGGGCTGCCTTGGGTATGCTGTTCCTGTTACATCTGATGATAGTCGTCAATAGTCAGTGGTATCTGCTTGTGCGTACGCTTATCAATCAGAGCATGTGGTGGTGGGCAATGCCTGCCGTCTTATACGGTGCACTGATACTGCCATTCCTGCTGTTGCCAAATGAACTGCTGGATAAGTATACCGATGTCATCGGCGACCTGTTTGAAGGATATGCCTTCTCGTGGTGGACTTTTCTGTTCTATGCCCTACTCGGCATAGCATTCTTCATCATCAACCGCAACCTGCAGATGCGCTTCGTCTACGATGAAATCTCGAAACAAGAGAAAACCAAGCTGAAGCATGTCTCGGAATTCCAGGCCTTGAACCGTTTCGGACAGATTGGCGAATATCTGAAATTGGAAATCAAGAGCACCATGCGCAATAAGGCCATCCGTTCCCGTTTCATCCAAGGTATCTGTCTCATCACGTTCTTCTCGTTGATGATTGCTTTTGGTAGCGTCTATAACACCTCATTTGAACGTAACTTCTGGTGTCTTTACGCCTTCATCTTCTTTGGTACGGTCAACCTCGTCAAGGTAATGTGCCCCGAGGGCAACTTCATCGATATGCTGATGGTGCACGAAGAGAATATCCTGACGCTGTTACGCGCCAAATATTATTTCTATTGTGCCATCCTAATTCTGCCCCTTCTGTTCTGTTTCATTCCCGTATTTGCTGGCAAATACTCTATTCTGATGGTATTGGCCTACCTGTTGACAGCCACAGGTCCCGTCTATTGTATGCTGTTCCAGATGGCGGTGTACAATAAGACTACCCTGCCCCTGAACGATAAGATTACGGGCAAGAACCAGATGGAGAACAAATGGCAGGCCATCGTGTCAATGGTTGGTTTCTTTGCACCCGTCGCACTGGTCATGTTGCTGCAGGCTCTATTCAGCGATAAAATTGCATATTTGGTGCTGATTGTCATCGGCTTGTGCTTCACGGTAACTGAACCTTATTGGATGCGCAACATCTATCGTCGCATGATGCAACGTCGCTACGATAACCTTGAAGGATTCCACGCTACGAGGTAGATGAGAGATGAGAGTTGAAAGATGAGAGATATGATTACTCTTGAGAACAGAGAATTATGAAGAGTATTCTAATTCAGGTTGGAAAGACGGTGAATAAGCACTTCATAGCCGGAATTAACGACTATGTAGAGCGTATCAACCACTACATGCCCTTTGACGTAGTGACCATTCCAGAACTGAAGAATACCAAAAGTCTTAGCGAAGAACAGCAGAAACAGGCCGAAGGCGAACTCATTCTCAAACAGCTACAGCCTTCCGATACCGTTGTCCTGTTGGATGAACACGGACGCCAGTACCGCAGCATCGAGTTTGCCCGTTGGCTGGAACAAAAACAGCAGAACGCCCGTCGTCTTGTCTTTGTCATCGGTGGCCCGTATGGTTTCTCCCCTGCCGTCTATAGCCGAGCCAACGAGCAATTGTCACTCTCGCTGATGACTTTTTCCCACCAGATGATACGTCTCACCTTTACCGAACAGATCTATCGCGCCTGTACTATTATTAAAGGTGAACCCTACCATCATGAATAGCACAAACAACCTATCTGGTAGAAAGCGGCTGAAACTATCCAAGCCAATACCGTTGTGTAGATAGCTGCAAAGAATGCCCAACGCCACGAGCCGCTCTCATTCTTGATAGCGACAACCGTAGCAATACAAGGGAAGTAGATAAGGACGAAAAGGAGGAACGAATAAGCCACCAGTGGCGAGAAGTCGAAGGCTGCTTCGCCATAGAGTACACCAATGGTAGAGGCTACAATCTCCTTGGCACCCACACCGGCAATCAGGCTGACATCCATCCGCCAGTCAAAGCCCTGAGGCAGGAACAATGGTTCAACAGCCTTACCAAGCAGTCCGATAAAGCTCGATTCCAACGAGTCGGCAACACCCGAAGGCGAAAAATAGCCCAGTGCCCAAACAATAATCGATGCCACGAGGATGACACCACCCATCTTCTTCAGGTATTGCTTACCTTTCTCCCATGTATGACGGAAGATTGCCTTAGCTGTTGGGAAACGATAAGGCGGCAACTCCATCACGAATGGCGTATCTTCACCTTTAATGACCCACGTGCTCAAAATTCTAGCTATCACTACGGAAAGCGCGATACCTACGAGATAGAGCGACACCATCACCAGGCTCTGATAACGCACGGTGAAGAATGCGCCCGTTATCATAATATAAATAGGTAAACGCGCTGAACACGACATCATAGGCAGTACCAGCATTGTAATCAGTCGCGAACGACGGCTCTCAACCGTTCTGGTAGCCATCACGGCAGGCACATTACAGCCAAAGCCCATTATCAGTGGAATAAACGACTTGCCATGCAGTCCCATACCGTGCATCAGTTTATCCATAATGAATGCGGCTCGCGCCATATAGCCCGAATCCTCCATCAACGAGATAAACGTATAAAGAATCAGGATTTGTGGCAGAAAGACAATGACAGAACCCACACCGCCGATGATGCCATCCACCAGCATCGCCTTCAACGGGCCGTCGCTCATTGTATTGCCAATCAGTTCGCCCAACCATTCAATGCCTGCTTCTATCCAATCCATCGGATACTGGCCAAGGGTAAACGTCACCTCGAACATCAGGAATAGCAAGGCAAAGAAGAAGGGGAAACCCAGCCACCGGTTGGTGACCAGCGCATCCAGTTTGTGCGTGACGTGATACGTGTTTTCCTGATGTCCCACCTTGTAGCCTGCCTCTTGCAACGCACCACGTATAAAGCCGTATTTGGCATCCATGATAGCCGTCTCAGAGTCGTCGCCCGTTTCCTCCTTTACACGACGGGAAGCCAACACACTCGCCTCACGAATCTGATGGGCCTCTGGCAGTTCGTCGACGACACGCCAGGCCTCTTTATCGTTCTCCAACAATTTCAGTGCCAGCCATCGCGTACTATAGCGCAGACGCAACAAGTCGTTTCCTTTCAGGAACTTCTGGATATTGGCAATACCATCTTCTATCTCGTGTCCATGATTGATGTGGATGTGACGGTAGTAGTTGTCGTGACCCTCCATACTCTCAAAGATGTGAATCACTTCACGCATCAGTTCTTCCAGTCCCCTACCTGTCTTGAACGACGTGGGCACCATCGGTATACCCATCAGCGAACTCAGCGTGTCGATATCCAAATGGTCGCCTCGACGCTCCGTTTCATCAAACATATTCAGCGCACACACCACTCTGAGGTGCATATCCATCAACTGCGTCGTCAGGTAAAGGTTGCGCTCAATATTCGACGAGTCAATCACGTTGATAATAACGTCAGGCGTCTCTTCCACCAGTTGCTTCCTCACGTACAGCTCTTCAGGCGAATACGCTGACAGCGAATAGGTGCCAGGCAGGTCGATGAGTTTCAGGTGATAGCCCTCAAAGTCGGCAAAACCCTCTTTTGCATCAACGGTAACACCGCTATAGTTTCCTACGTGTTCGTGCGCACCCGAAGCAAAATTAAAGAGCGACGTCTTGCCACAGTTGGGATTGCCAACAAGTGCGACATTGATGGTATGACGGGCAGAATGCTTGGCATAATGCGCCGTACTTGCCACATTTTGAGGTTCGCTGATACCAGCAGCTTCACGCTCATCTTGCGTCACCTCTATCTTTTCTGCCTCCTGACGCCTCAGACTCACCTCATAGCCCATCACCTTATATTTCACAGGGTCCTGCAAAGGAGCACTCTGCAACACATCAACTCGTTGCCCCTTAATAAAGCCCATTTCCACAATACGTTTGCGGAAACCGCCATGTCCTTTTACTTTGACAATATAGGCTTCATCGCCTGTTTTCAAGTCTGAAAGTCTCATTCCTTTGCACTTATTCGAGTGCAAAGGTACAAAAAAGATTCCACATCAGAAAACATTGCGAGAAAATTACCTAAAAATGATGACCTTAGTCATCTTTTTCCTCTTCCTTTAAAGGTTTCACGAATTTCATTTCGTGAAGGATGCGCTTTTGCCGTTTTTTCATATACTTGCTGGGGTTGGCAGAGTTGTAACGCCTGGGATTAGGCAGCGTGGCTGCTATGAGGGCACACTGCGCAGGGGTCAGTTCTTTGGCCGTGGTATTAAAATGCTGCTCGGCTACAGCATCGGCACCATAGATGCCGTCGCCCATTTCTATAGAGTTCAGATAGACCTCCATGATGCGCTCCTTGCTCCACATCACCTCAATCAGTGTGGTGAAATAAACCTCAAAGCCTTTACGAACCCACGAACGTCCAGGCCACAGGAAAACGTTCTTGGCGGTTTGTTGCGATATTGTCGATGCTCCCATCTTACGTTTTTCGGGATGCTTCATATTACGCATGGCAGCATGTTCAATAGCTTTGAAGTCAAAGCCATGATGTTTCAAAAAGTTAGCATCCTCTGAGGCCATTACTGCCAACGATAGCGAAGGAGAGATATCTTCCAGCGGCACCCAATGATGATACCACTTTGTCTCCTCCCCCGCTTTTACCTGCTGCGCCCAACGAATAAACATCAGGGGCGTAGCATATACTGGTAGCCACCGCAGGGCTACTACAGAAAGGATAGTGGAGGCAAAGAATGCCACCACTATCCATAATACTATTTTCTTGAGTTTAACGAAAAACTTCTTCAATTTTTCACTTTTCACTCTTCACTTTTCACTAGCGAAGCGTTATTTTGCCTGAGCATTAGCACTGTCGATCATCTGCTTAGAAGCATACATGTAAACCTCTACGCGACGATTCAGCTTACGACCATCCTCAGTAGCATTGTCGGCAACAGGATTGGTTGAACCCTGACCCTCTACGCGCTTGATGTTGGTCACACCCTGATTCTTCAGGCTGCTCTGAACGGACTTAGCACGATTGACAGACAGAGGATTGTTCACCTTGTCAGTACCGGTGTTGTCGGTATGTCCAATGATGGCAATATCCATATCGCTGTTCTCCTTCAGCACCTTGGCAATTTCCGTAATAGAAGTCTGAGAAGAAGCATTGAGGTCAGCCTTACCTGTAGCGAACAGGATACCAGCATCGAACGAAACCTTAACAGCATCCAGACCGTTAGTATCCTTTACGGTCTCAACTTTGGCACCCTGCACCTGAGCAGCCTTTGCCTTGGCTTTGTCCATACGGTTACCGATAATTGCACCAGCACCAGCACCTACAGCACCACCAATGGCAGCACCGATAGCAGTATTACCTGCAATATGACCAATGATACCACCAATTACAGCACCACCACCAGCACCGATAGCAGCACCTTTCTGGGTATTGTTACATGCGAACAACATACCCACACACAGTAATAAAGTTACAATTTTAGTCTTCATAATCTAAAAGTTTTAATTAAAGAAAAACAATATTTGATTGCAAAGATAGAAAATAATTATGAAATATGAAATAAAAATTATGAATTATTTTGTACCTTTGCAGCAAAATTTAAGAAAACAGACTAAAAATATGGCAAAAGAATTAAAAGATTTAACGAAAAGGGCTGAAAATTACAGCCAGTGGTACAACGATCTTGTCGTTAAAGCCGACCTCGCCGAGCAGAGTGCCGTGCGTGGTTGTATGGTTATTAAGCCCTATGGCTATGCTATCTGGGAGAAGATGCAGCACGAGCTCGACCGCATGTTTAAGGAGACCGGTGCCCAGAACGCTTACTTCCCTCTGCTTATCCCCAAGTCGTTCCTCTCTCGCGAGGCCGAGCATGTTGAGGGTTTCGCCAAGGAGTGTGCCGTTGTCACCCACTATCGTCTGAAAGCTACCGAGGACAAGAGCGGTGTTGTCGTCGATCCCACTGCCAAGCTGGAAGAAGAGCTTATTATCCGTCCTACCTCCGAGACGATTATCTGGAACACCTATAAGAACTGGATTCAATCGTGGCGCGACCTGCCCCTGATGTGCAACCAATGGTGCAACGTGATGCGTTGGGAGATGCGTACACGTCCTTTCCTCCGCACTTCCGAGTTCCTTTGGCAGGAGGGCCATACGGCTCATGCCACCCGTGAGGAAGCCGAAGAGGAAGCCAAGAAGATGCTGCACGTCTATGCCAAGTTCGCTGAAGAGTGGATGGCTGTTCCCGTGCTTCAGGGTGTGAAGAGTGAGACTGAGCGCTTTGCCGGTGCACTGGACACCTATACCATCGAGGCTATGATGCAGGATGGTAAGGCTCTGCAGAGTGGTACCTCTCACTTCCTCGGCCAGAACTTCGCCAAGGCCTTCGAGGTTACATATTTAAATAAGGAGAACAAACCCGAATACGTATGGGCTACCTCATGGGGTGTTTCTACCCGACTCATCGGTGCGCTCATTATGACCCATTCTGACGACAACGGTCTTGTGCTGCCTCCACGTCTTGCTCCTATTCAGGTGGTCATCATTCCTATCGCCACCAAGCCCGAGCAGATGGAGCTGGTCAACAAGGAAGTACAGCCCATCATCGAGAAGCTGCGCAAGGCAGGCATCAGCGTCAAGTTCGACGATGCCGACAACAAGCGTCCTGGCTTCAAGTTTGCCGACTACGAGCTGAAGGGTGTTCCCATACGCCTCGTGCTCGGTGCCCGCGATTTGGAGAACGGTACCATCGAAGTCATGCGTCGTGATACTTTGGAGAAGGAAACGCGTCCTTTGGAGGGTATCGCTGAATACGTTGAAGGACTTTTGGAAGACATCCAGAAGAACATCTTCGAGAAGGCCCGCAAGTATCGTGACGAACACGTCTACGAGTGCGATAACTACGAGGAGTTCAAGGAGAAGGTCAAGGATGGCGGCTTCTTCCTCTGCCACTGGGACGGCACAGCTGAAACCGAGGCACAGATTAAGGAAGAGACACAGGCCACTATCCGTTGCGTGCCCTTTGCCTACGAGCAGACCCCTGGTGTCGACATGGTTAGCGGCAAACCCGCCAAGCACCGCGTCATCATCGCCCGCAGTTACTAAGCAATATAACATTATAATTGAAGGAAGAGAACCATTGCGTTTTCTTCCTTCTTTAGTTTCTACGACAGCAAAACAAGTTGTTTTGGTATCGTAGAAGGCCTTTCTATCAACGTAAAGTACCATTCCTTCATCACCAAAACAACTTGTTTTGGTATCGTGATGGCAAGTGATACTTTTCGTAGAACCATCACCTTACCTAATAAGCTGACATTATATACATTAGAAGCAAAAGTGACACTTTGACCAAAAATTATCTTTCAAAAAAAATCTTTAAGGTCGCAAAATAAACAAGTAGGGAATCTTTGTCGAAATGAAAATAATATGGGCTGATGTTTGGTCACCTCGATTTTTTGTTGTAATTTAGCAGCCCGAAAGAATCAGATAAATAATGTATTATATGAAAGCAAAGAAAATAATCAATTTGCTGATGTTGATGGCAACAGCAACAATAGTGCTTGCGAATGGGCAGCTTCACAACCTTGACATTCGCGTCGTATTGAGCAAGAACGGTGATGCACACATCACGGAGATACGACGGATGACCATTGACAGCGAGGGCACGGAGTGCTACATTCCAATAGGAAACACGGGAAGAAGCATGGTCTCGGATCTGACAGTGAGCGACGAACAGGGCAAAGAGTACACGCCATGTGATGCGTGGGACGTGAACTGGAGCCGTGAGAAGAAGACAGGCAAGTGTGGCATTTTGGAGAAAAGCAGCGGCTACGAGCTGTGCTGGGGATTGGGCACCTCGGGTGAGCGTACCTATACGGCCAGCTATACCGTGACGGGTGTGGTAGGAAGTTACGAGGAAAGCGATGGCTTCAACTGGATGTTTGTGGCGCGCGATGTCAAGCCTTTACCTGAGCATGTGAAGCTGACCATCACAACAGACTTCGGCACGCTGCTGACCGACTCGATAGCCAATATCTGGGCATTCGGATATGGCGGCAACATCAACTTTACAGACAGCGCTATCGTGGCCGAGACGACGGAGCCGTTCAAGGAACACGACGGCATGATTGTGATGTGCGAATTCAACAAGGGGGTGTTCAGCCCGTGGAACCTCAACTACAAAATGAAGTTTGAGTCGGTGAAGAAATACGCCTTCGAAAATAGCGACTATCTGGAAGAAGAAAAGAAGAAGGATAAAGACCCGTGGTGGATGACACCATTGGAGTGGATTTGTGGTATTGGCCTGGCTTTCCTTGCGCTGTGCGGTCTGTTGTGGGAGCCCGTGGCCAAACTGTTCTATAAGCACAAGTTCCGCAACGTCGACTGGTATCGCGACATTCCACTGGGCGGTAATCTATCGTTAGCCAACCACCTGATGAACGAGGTAAACCAACAACGCGATTACGACAAACTGCTGTCGGCATCGGTGCTGAAACTGGTGCAGACGGGTGCTCTGGGCATTGACCGGCAGCGTCCGAAGCCTGCCTTTGTGATTAAAGAGTGGGAGCCCGACGCACAACTGGCTAACAGGAAACTGTTGGAGTGCATCTATACCCTATTCAAGCACGCGGCAGGTGACAATCAGGTGCTGGACCCTCACGAGCTGACCAACTACATGGAAAGCGAGAAGCACGAGAGCGAGGTGTACATTTTCGTCCGTGCTCTGCAAGAGGTCCATCTCGAAAGCATCTCGGGCCATAAGACGGAGGTGAGCCAGCTGTTAGGACTGAAGAAATACCTGAAGGACTTTACGCTGCTGAACGAGCGCGAGATACAGGAAGTGACGCTGTGGAAGGACTATATGGTTTGGGCCACGCTGTTCGGCATTGCATCGACGGTAGTCGAGCAGATGAAGAAAATAAATCCTGAATACTTCAAGATGGACGACATAGCCAGCCAGTTGGCCTACACCGTGACGCAGCCAGAGGTGACGAAGGCGTTCACAAAGGCTACTCAAAGCGCTTACTACCGTTCAATAAGTGACGATTCGTCAAGCAGCGGCGGCAGTCGCCGTTCGTCAGGCAGCGGCGGTCGTGCATCGCGCGGCGGTGGCGGTGGTCATCACGGAGGCGGCTCAGGGGGCGGCATCCGATAAATAAGAAGCGGATTATTCCAAATCGTAGGGACCTGTCGGAGAGTTGCGTTTCAGAACCTCCAGTTGCAGGTCGGCACCAGCAACGATACCGTAGCTGCGAAGGACACTTTCGACGGTCTTTCGTGCCAGTTCGGGATGGTTGTTCTCCTCGCTAAGATGGCAGAGCCAGACGTGTTTCAAGTCCTGACTCATATTCTGAGCGATGGCTTCACCACACGAACGGTTGGACAAATGACCAGTACCAGAGAGGATGCGCTCTTTCAGAAACTGGGGATAGGGACCGTTCATCAGCATCTCTTCGTCGTGGTTGGCCTCAATGACCAGATGGTGGGCACGGGTGATAAAAGGCTTCATTTCATCGGTTACCATACCCGCATCAGTTATCAGACAGAAGTCCGTACCACCTGCTTCGATATAGTAGCCTACATTATCGCTACTGTCGTGAGGCACACCAAAGGGCGTCACCTGAAAGTCGCCCAAGGTGATAGTTTGTCCCTTTTCAACGTAGCGAGCCAATTCGTGAGCCACCTTCTTGGTGACACAGTAGTTGCGATTTATACCAGCATGTACCTCGCGCGTGGCATAGATAGGCAACGTAAAGTCGGCACTGATAGAGCCTACAGACTTGATATGGTCAGCGTGGTCGTGAGTCACCAGCACATGGTGAACCTTCTGCAAGTTCACGCCGTACTCCTTGCAGTTTTTGCGCAGACCTCGCAGGCCTACGCCAACATCTATGATGAGGGCATCGGTTTCTGTGGCTAAAAAGTAGCAATTTCCACTGCTGCCACTACCGAAAGATATGAATTTCAGCATCTTTTTTCAAAAATTTCTGCAAAAGTAATAAAAAGTAAGCACTTTTTACGTATCTTTGCAGAGATTTTTTAGATATTTATGATTATGAAACAGCTTTTACTTTTCATGGGAGCTATTTTGTTAGCAGGATGTGACGGTGGAATGGACGGTGACCAACAGGCACGCAATGCTGCTGAGGACTGGGCTGACGCCTACTTTAACTGCGATTTCAAGGATGCCAGTGAGTATGTGACGCCAGAGAGCCGGAAATGGTTGCAGTATGCTGCATCGAACACGACTGCAGAGGAACTGAAACAGTTGCAAGATGCCGGCGGTGCGAAAGTGACAGCCAGCGAGGGATTCGATGAGGCCAACGACACGATGCGGTTGGTGACGCTGAACGTGACCAACAGCCTGAAGCCAAACGGACAGGGAACTGCCAAAATCGTCAAGGATGCGACCTTTAAAGTAGAGGTGGTAAAGCGCGATGCGAGCTGGCAGGTTAGAATGGCAGGCCTACCGCGAAGTGAAAAGCAAAGTCGCGACTGAGTTTCGGATAGAGCAGCGGCAAGTGTTCCCTACGCGTCTCGTAGGCAGGATTGACAGCTTTCATACCCATATCGAAACGCACGATAAAGTAATCGAAGTTCAGGCGTAAACCCAAACCATAACTGACAGCCAACTGTTTCCAGAATTCAGAGAACTGAAACTGTCCACCGGGTTGGTCAGGATAGTCACGTAGTGTCCAGATGTTACCGGCATCGACGAAGAGGGCACCACCAAACTTCCAGAACAGCTTGGCTCTGTACTCTACATTCATATCCAGCTTCATGTCACCCGTCTGGTTGATGAAATCGATGCGCCCGTCAGTTCCCACAAACTTACCAGGGCCCAACGAGCGGACACTCCATCCACGCACGCTGTTGGCGCCACCCGAGAAATAACGCTTCTCGAAGGGCAGAATAGTGCTATTGCCATAGGGATAGGCCACACCAAGGCCGAAGTGGAACACCAGTTCATTATTATAATCCAAACGGACATTTCGTGTCAGGTCTATATCGGCTTTGGCATACTGGGCAAAAGCCAGATCCATAAACGTATATTGTCCCTCTTCATTACGATGGAAGCCAAGCGTATGGGCAGCAGCACTTAACAGGTTGCCAGCCGTTTCGGCCTTGGCCTTGATAGCAATACGTCCATTGTTATAGGTATAGCCCACGCCAAACTTCATGATGAACAGGTTCTCGTAGTTATAGCGCAGGATAGCGTTGCGCGAACTGGTATCGAGCAGGTATTCATTGTAGAACGTCTCACTGATCCAGGGCATTGAGATGTAGTTCAAGTCCAACAAGTCAATCTGGTAGCGGTCGTGGTGACGCGGGTCGTTCCACTTATAGCGCCATGCCACAGAGAATACCCTGCGACGGAACTCAGGACGGTTCTGCAGGTCGTACAATAGCGACACCTCACTGGTAGCAGTAGTGCGACGACGGAAGCTACGGGCCAGGAAAGGTGCGATGAAACGGGGGAAATTCAGCTTAGTCTCCAAGCTATACTCCACAAAGTTTTGCTGAGCATAACCCTCCAAACCCCTGATGGCCTCGTAGGCGCCACGCAGTTCGATAGTCAACAGTTCAGAACCACGGAACAAGTTGCGGTTCTGGTAGGTCAGCGAGGCTGCAGCGCCCAGATCGCCTGCCGTATTCGTACCTTCCGGCTGAAAGGAGATAGTTGAGGGCTTATTGGTCGTAATGGCGATATCGCAATCCAGCACAGGCTCTAAAGCATGTTCCGTAAAGGATATATTGGTATAGCGTACGGCTCCCAAACGGCCAAAGTGATTATAGGTGTTTTGCAGCTGACGCGAAGAATAGTATCCGCCACTTTCCAGGAAAGTGTTGTTACGCAGCACTTTGTGACGCAGATGGATGATACTGTCCTCTACATTACCACTTCTATAAGTGATTTCGCCCATGGTATAACGCTCGTGGGGCACGTCCTTCACCTGATTGTTACGGAAGCGGTGCAATACCAGCGTCAGGTCAATCAGCTGCGTTCCTGCGATGGAATCGGCCTTATATGAAATAAAATCCTTGTTGAAACGGTAGTAGCCGTTCTGCGTCAACTCGTTGACAATACGCTTACGCTCACTGTCCAAATTCTCAGCATTAAAACTCATTCCGCTGTGCAGTCCCCACGTGGTGGAATCGGCAGTATTCAGCAATTTGGCAATAGCCGTATCCTGAATATCGTATCTGACATGACGAATCTGATAGCGTTTGCCGGGATGCAGAAAGTAGGTGGTGCGCAACTTTTTGCCCTTCGTTTTCTGGTCGACATCGACTGTAGCGCGCAGATAGCCTAAATTCTGGAGATTGTCGCGCAGACGAATGGCAGATTGCACCGTCAGCAATGAGTCGTGAATCTGTGGCGGTTCGCCAATAGAACGCAGCGTGCGGTTCAGCCATCGTGTGGTGTCACGACCAGACAGTGAATAGGTATAAAGAGGCACCTTGATAAGCGAGAACCAGCGTGAGTTACCACGTTGGCGGACGTAAGATTTGAGCTCAGTGGTATTGATGGCACTTTCCTTCACGTCGCTCTTCACCTTAACCTTGTCCAACAACAATTCACCCTCGGCCACGTATTTCGTTTCCGAGCAGGATGCCAATAGCAGCATTCCGAGGGCTGTAAAGACAAGGTGCTTTCTCATATTTCGTGCAAAGTTACAAAAAGAAGTGAAAAGTGAAGAGTGAAAAGTGAAAAATTTGCTTCCGCATATACTTTTTTCCTTTTATTTTTCTTAATTTTGCAGGAAAATAATAAAGATTCGTATGTTGAGCAAGAACCAAATCAAGCTGATTAAGTCGTTGGAAGCGAAGAAAAATCGCAAACGCGAGGGATTGTTTGTGGCTGAAGGACCCAAAGTGGTAGGCGACTTGTTGCGCGCAGGCTACACGCCCCACTCTATCTTCAGTACCGTGTCACGTCCAGATGCCGAACTCATTACCGACGACGAACTGCGCCGCATCAGTTTCCTGCAACATCCCCAAGAGGTGCTGGGCGTATTCCATATCTCCACTATCCCTCAGCCATCAGACATTAGCCATCAGACATCAGGCCTCTCCCTCGCTCTCGACGGCGTTCAGGATCCTGGCAACGTAGGCACTATTATCCGTATAGCCGACTGGTTTGGCATTTCGCAAATATTCTGTTCGCCCGATACTGCTGACGTCTATAATCCGAAAGTGGTACAGGCTACCATGGGTAGTTTGGCACATGTCTGCATCACCTATTGCGACTTGGTTCCGTTGCTCAGCAAGGCTGGTGTTCCGGTGTACGGCACACTGCTCGACGGACAGGATATTTACCAGCAACCATTGTCTGAAAACGGAATTATCTTGATGGGTAATGAGGGCAATGGTATCTCGCCTGAGGTACGCCAACTGGTGACCAACAAGCTATTGATTCCAAACTTTAACAAGAATACAGAAACAGCTGAGTCTCTGAACGTTGCTATTGCAACAGCAATCACACTTTCAGAGTTTAGAAGAAGGTTTTAAGTGCTTCGTAAATACGCTGTACGGGCAATCCCATCACGTTAAAGTAGCTACCCTTCAGAGCCGTCACACCGATGTAGCCAATCCACTCCTGTATGCCGTAAGCGCCCGCTTTGTCCATTGGATGATAGGTACGCACATAATAGTCGATTTCATCGGCACTCAACTGTTTGAAGGTAACGTCGGTAACAACCGTAAAGCTCATCTGACGCTCTTTCGTGGATAGCGTCACACCAGTAGCTACCTGATGCGTCTGACCACTCAGTTCACCCAGCATTCGTTTGGCATCGGCCTCGTCGTGGGGTTTACCCATCACCTCGTCGCCGAGTATCACCACCGTATCAGCCGTAATCACCAGTTCGTCGTCTGCCATCGTCTCAATATAGGCTTCGGCCTTCTTTTTCGAGATGAATTCGGCAATTTTCAGTGTTGGCAGGTCTTGAGGATAACTCTCGTTGATATCCTTCAACACACGTACCTCAAACTGCAAGTCCAATCCTGCCAGCAGTTCCTTCCTTCGTGGCGAATTACTCGCCAATATAATCTTCCATCTTACATCTTCCATCTTACATCTCTTTACCAACCAAATGCCCTTTCATCCTTCAGCCATTTGCCCTGAGCACGCAACACCTGCTCAATGACATCGCGTCCACAGCCCTGTCCGCCGCATTTATCGCTCACATAGCAACTGACAGCCTTTACTTCAGGACATGCATCCTTCGGACATACGGCGCAACCCACGCGACGCATCACCTCCAAATCAGGAATATCGTCGCCCATAAAGATAACTTCCTCATCCTTCAAACCATATTTCGCGATGAAATCTTCATAAATCTTGATTTTTACAGCGGCACCCAGATAGATATCCTCCATTCCTAAACCTTCGTAACGCTTACGAACGGCTTCTATCTTACAACCCGAAAGAATCGCAATGCGCAGGCCCATTTTCATAGCCAACTGGATAGCATAGCCGTCCTTGATATTCACAGTGCGCAGGGGTGTACCGTCTATGCCCAAGGCGATGGTCTCTGACGAGAGTACGCCATCCAGGTCGAACACCACAGCGCTTATCTTCGATAAATCGTAGTTAATCATTGTTAGTTAATCGTTGTATATCGTTTGATAATGCTTCGTATATCTGTTTCACAGCAGGATTTCCAGCCAACATGTCGGCCTGCATCTGCATAACGTTCTGATCGCCCCTGACGGCAGGTCCTGTTTGTGCATCCTTGGGAACAATCTCATGTACCTTCTTGGCTGTCTCGTCCACCAAAGGCAGCATCACCGAGAAGGGCAAGCCCTTAGCGGCCAATACCTCTGCAGACAGTGCATAGCAGTGGTTCACGAAGTTGCAAGCAAAGACGGCAGCCAGATGCAAATGCTTGCGTCCCTCACTATCCAATTCATAGATATGTGTGGTCAACGTAGCAGACAACTTTTTCAGCCGTTCCATCGAGACCGCATCGTTCGTTTCCAAGAATACTGAAATGTCGTTGAAATCGACCAATCGTTCCTTCGAGAAGGTCTGCATAGGATAGAACACGCCATAGTGCGTCGTCAGTCCCGCAAACAAGTCCATTGGCATCGAACCTGCCGTATGCACGAACAACTGGTTGTCGCGCCCTTTCGTTGCAGCCCGTATCACTTCCGCCAGTGCAGCATCCTTCACAGCTACGACAAAGACGTCAGCCTCCAAGGGTAACGCCTCCAACGTACGACTGTTGATACTCGCCACCTCGTGACCCGCTGACAGCAACACATGTTCCAGATTCGTTGCCAGCCGTCCCCGCCCGATTAAAACGATTTTCATTAAAACTTATTCAGATGAACGTTCTCCCACTTCAGCTTGTCCTCATTCTGAGGCTTGCGTTCGTCGGCCTTATGGCCCACGGCCAGGATACAGAGGCACGACAGGTTCTCAGGAATATCCAGCACTCCCTGAATGACGGTGTCGGCACTGGTACCATCGCTCAATCCGCGACCACGCATTTGAATCCAACACGAACCGAGTCCAAGGGCTTCAATCTGATACTGCATTGAAATGGCTGCTATCGAGCCGTCCTCTATCCAACAATCGTTCTGCATGGGGTCGCCCAACACGACGATAGCAAGCGGAGCATCCTTCAGGAACTGTCCACCCATATCCTTGGCATCGGCCAGTTTCTCAAGATCAGTCTTGTCGTCCACCACCACGAACTGCCAGGCACGCTGTCCCTTCGAAGTAGGAGCCATCAGTCCTGCACGTAATATCAGCTTCACGTCGTCAGCATCAATCTCCTCGGTCGTAAACTTACGGTGAGAACGACGCAATTGTACTAAATCCTTAAATTCCATAATCGTTTATATTGATATGACTGCAAAATTACGAAAAAACTAAATAATATCTGCATGCGGCAGCAAATTTTTCACTTTTCACTTTTCACTTTTCACTTTTATTTGTATCTTTGCCACATGAAAGTCACGATTTACCGACATACTGACCTTCTGCCAGAGCTCACGTCAGGCAACTTTTTCCACAGTCGTGAGCTGATGACATTGTGCGAGCATACCCCTCGCATGAAACCCTATATGGCTGTTGTCACAGATGATGACGGTGTCGTGCAAGCCCACCTGTTGGCCATCATGCGCATCCGTAGGTCGTGGTTTCCGCCCTTTCTTTACACCCACGTACGTATCTATGGCGACAATGGATGTAATGCCGAACAGTTTGGTATGATGATGCAGGCACTAACCCGTCTGCTACAGAACCGCACGCTATATATCGAGTTGAGTCACCTGCGCGAAAAAATGTTCGGTTATCGTGAATTGCGCCAACAACGTTTCTTCCCCGTACGTTGGATGAACATCCACAACTCGCTGCATTCTCGAACACCCGAGGAGCGCATCACCGAACAGCAGTTGCAACGCATCCTGAACGGTCAAGAGCGTGGTGCGGTGACCAAACCCGTAGAGACACTTGACGAATTTAAGGCCTTCTCTAAGCTGCTGCGTAGTCACCACTGGCTCAAACCCAAGCGTTACATTCCTGACGACGCCTTCTTCCGCGAGATGCTGCAACAAGGTATGTGCCAAATACTGATTACGAAATACCACGACCATGTCATTGGTACCACCGTCACCGTCTTCAGCGATGGCGACGCCTACCTCTGGTATTCCGCCTCACGCCGTAAGAGCTATGCCCCACTCCATCCCAATGCTGTCACCATGTGGGCAACTATCAAGGCAGCACACAATGCAGGCTATCAGCACATCCGATTTATGGATGTTGGTCTGCCCTTCCGCAAGAATCCCTATCGCGACTTCATTCTCCGCTTCGGAGGCAAGGAGGCCAGCACCTACCGCTGGTTCCGTATCTCCATCCGTTGGGTTAATCGACTGGCTACGTGGCTTTGGAGGGAATAAAAACAAAAATACTCCGAAAGTATTTGAAATTACTTCCGGAGTATTTTGATATAATCCGAACTTTAATGGATTAGCCACCGAAGTTATCGTACATAATGCTTTCTGGATCGACGCCGAGCGAGTCGAGCATGGAGACGACGGCTGCCGACATCGGGCCAGGACCGCACATGTAGTACTCCACATCCTCGGGGGCCTCGTGGTCCTTCAAATAGGTGTTCAGCATGACCTGATGGACGAAGCCCGGAGTGTACTTCACGCCAGCGGCATCAGCTGCGGGATCGGGACGGTCGAGGGCCAGGTGGAAGTGGAAGTTGGGGTACTCCTTCTCCAATCCGAGGAAATCCTCGAGATAGAACACCTCGTTCAGCGCACGTGCACCGTAGAAATAGTGCATCTCGCGATCGGTGGTGTGCAGCGTCTTTGTCATGTGCATGATCTGAGCGCGCAGAGGAGCCATACCGGCACCACCACCAACCCAAATCATCTCCTTCTTCGAGTCGAAGTGCGGGTGGAAGTCGCCGAAAGGACCGCTCATGATCACCTTGTCGCCAGGTTTCAGCGAGAAGATGTAAGACGAGGCGATACCCGGGTTGACATCCATGAAACCGCTCTTGTCGGCCTTGAACGGCGGCGTAGCGATACGCACGGTGAGCATGAATACGTCGCCCTCGGCGGGATAGTTGGCCATGGAGTAAGCACGAATAGTGTCCTCGGGGTTCTTACACTTCAGCGGGAACAAGCCGAACTTCTCCCAGCTGGGCAGATACTCGTCGCCAATGAGCGACTTGTCGAAGTCCTTATCGTAGTCGATGCAATCGAACTTAGGAATCTTAATCTGGGCATACGAACCGGGCAGGAAGTCCATGTGCTCGCCGGCAGGCAGCTGCACCTTGAACTCCTTGATGAACGTAGCCACGTTCTTGTTGCTGATAACGGTACACTCGTACTCCTTGACGCCAAGGATAGACTCGTCGACATGAATCTTCAGGTCGCCCTTCACCTTGCACTGGCAGCCGAGACGCCAGTGGTCCTTGATCTGCTTACGCGTGAAGTGTGGCTTCTCAGAGTCGAGGATCTCGCCACCACCCTCAAGCACCTGTACCTTACACTGTCCGCAGGAGGCCTTACCACCGCAGGCAGAGGGCAGGAAGATGCCGTTCTGGTTGAGTGTAGCCATCAGGTTGTTGCCCTGGGGCACATTGATGGTACGGTCGCCGTTAATCTCGATATTCACATTGCCGCTGGGACTCAAATATTTCTTTGCTACCAGCAGGATAATCACCAGCAGGATGATTACCAGGAGGAAAACTCCAATACTATATGCTATAAACTGTGCCATACCTTATCAAATATTTAGTCCAGAGAAACACATCATTGCCATAGCCATCAGACCGACGGTGATAAACACAATGCCGAGACCCTGCAGGGGCTTGGGAACGTCGCTGTACTGCATCTTTTCGCGAATGGCGCCCATAGCAACGATAGCGAGTGTCCAACCGATACCAGAGCCGAAGCCATAGACCATAGCATCCCAGATGGAGGTGATGGCCTGCGAGTTGGTGGGCTCCATGAGGATGCGCTGCTGCATGAACAGTGAGGCACCCATGATGGCGCAGTTCACGGCAATCAGCGGCAGGAAGATACCCAGCGCAGCATAGAGCGAGGGAGAATACTTCTCAACCGTCATCTCAACGAGCTGCACCATACCGGCAATCACAGCGATAAAGAGGATAAACGACAGGTAGCTCAGGTCGACGCCCTCAACGAGGCAGTCGGGGCCTAAGACCTTTGTCTGCAACAGATAGTTGACGGGTACGGTCACCGTGAGCACGAAGGTCACAGCCATTCCGAGACCCAGCGAGGTCTTCACCGTCTTCGACACAGCAAGGTAGGAACACATGCCGAGGAAGAAGGCGAAAATCATATTGTCCACAAAGATGGACCTGAACAGTAATGATATTGCGTGTTCCATAACTTACTTCTCCTTATAAAAATATGCACGATGTACCCAAATCACACAACCAACGAGAATCAGTGCCATAGCAGGCATTGTCATCATACCGTTGTTCACATAGCCGAAGTCGTAGCAGGCATCAGGGATAATCTGGAAGCCCAGCAGCGTACCACGTCCGAGAAGTTCACGTACGGCACCGACAATGACCAGAATCATGGCATAGCCAAGACCATTGCCCACACCGTCGAGGAACGAAGGCCAAGGCTTGTTCTGCATGGCGAAGGCCTCGAGGCGACCCATCAGGATACAGTTGGTGATAATCAGACCGACATACACAGAGAGCTGAACGCTGACGTCGTAGGCGAAAGCCTTCAGAATCTGAGAAACAATCGTTACAAGAGCAGCAACAACCACCAACTGCACCACAATACGGATGCGGTTAGGAATGGTGTTGCGGATAATCGAGATGATCACATTCGCAAAGGCGGTGATCACCGTCACGGCAAGTCCCATCACGATGGCAGGCTTCAGCTGCGAGGTGACGGCGAGGGCCGAGCAGATACCCAATACCTGTCCGAGAATCGGGTGGTCGAGGTTCAACGGATTAGTAAAAACCTCCTTATTTTGTTTACTGAATAATGCCATAATTTACTCCTCCTTTACCTTTTTCACTTTAATCATCCTCTGAAGCTCGGCATCGCTGACTGAATCCTTGCCCAAAGCCATCTTGAGCATAAGCATCTCCAGTTCGCCTTCGTCCATGTCAATATCGTACTCACCCGTCCAAAGTCCGAAAGTACGCTTGATCATTTCGTCCACACCATTAGAAGTCAAGGTGGCACCTGTCACACAGTCTACCTGGCATTCAGGGTCCTCCACTTTCTTCACGACAGAGAGCACCACATGCTTGGTCTCGTCATCGAAAATACGCTTTCCGATGAACTTCTCCTGCCATTCCTGTGAGTCTTTAATCTCAGCACCCAGACCGGCCGTCTCACTCTCATGGTTGAAGTAAGCACCATAGACAGAGAAGCCACCCTTTTCCAGGTCGAAGCGAACAGACATAAAGCCGCTGATGCCGCCCCACAGGCCCATACCCTTCATTTCATAAATCATGATGGGCTCTTCGTTAATCTCGGCCATGAGGATTTTCTGACCCATCATGTCCATCGTATCGTTGATGATTTCGGCATATTTGGCTTCTGCCTCAGCACCGTCCAAGTTGCGGATGTTGAGCGAATAGAGAACCTGCTTCTTCGTATCGAGGGCCACGTTAGCGTCCTGCATCGGCTTCAGTGCCTGATAGACGAATGCCAGCAGGAAGGCCACGATGACCACGAGTATCGCACTATATATTATAATGTACGCGTTGCTGTTAGTATTCAGTTTCATTTGGTACCTCCTCTCTTCAAACGTTTCGAAATGTTACGAGCAACTACAAAGTGGTCGATCGTAGGCGCAAACATATTACCAAAGAAGATGGCAAGCATCATACCCTCAGGATAACCAGCATTCATCACTCGGATGATGATAGCCATCGCACCGATAAGGAAGCCGTAGATGTACTGACCAGTGGTCGTGCGACACGATGTCACGGGGTCGGTAGCCATAAACACAGCACCAAAGGCGAAGCCACCCATCACGAAGTGCTGCCACCACTCCATTGAAGAGCCTGTGCTCTGGAAGAGCAGTGCCAATGCTGCACCACCAACGAATACGCTGAGCATGGTGCGCCAAGAAGCGATGCCAGTCCACAACAGAATGACAGCACCGATGGCGATAGCGATAAGCGATGTCTCACCGATAGAACCGGGGATAAAGCCCAGTACCATATCCAACATCGAAGCATCTGGAGCGATTCCCTGACCAATCTGTCCAAGCGGTGTTGCGGCTGTGAATCCGTCGGGCAACGTATTACCGAGTCCGAAGATGCTGTCCTGTGCCACCCAAACGGTATCACCCGTCATCTTTGAAGGATAGGCGAAGAACAGGAACATACGGGCTGCAATGGCGGGATTGAAGATGTTCATACCTGTACCGCCGAATATCTCCTTACAAAAGATTACTGAAAAGGCGCAGGCCAAAGCCAGCATCCACAGCGGACAACCGATAGGAATAATCAGCGGAATAATGATACCAGATACGAGGTAACCCTCCTGAATCTCCTCGCCCTTCCACTGAGCCCAGGCAAACTCGATTCCCAGACCGACAATGTAGCTGACCAGAATCTTTGGCAATACTGCGAAGAAGCCATACAGGAAAATCTCGAAGAACGAAGCAGTTGCCAGCGTTCCTGCAGCCAGATAGTTCTGATAGCCGATATTATACATACCGAACAGCATGGCGGGCATCAGGGCGATAACCACCATACTCATAATGCGCTTCGAGTCGATGGAATCGTGAATATTCACGCCTCCAGCCTTTGCCGTGTCGTTGGGCACGTAAAGGAAGGTCTCGAAGCCGTCGAACACCGAACGGAAGGCATGCAACTTGCCACCCTCCTCGAAGTTCGGCTTTACCTTATTGAGATAATTTCTTAATGCTGACATAGTTATGCGTTTTCTTTACGTAAAACATTCAGTCCTTCACGCACGATGCGCTGTAACTCCAATTTCGATGAATCCACGAATTCTGCGAGTGCAAAATCCTCAGGACTTACCTCGTAGATACCCAGCGCTTCCTGACGGTCGATATCGCCAGCGATGATGGCCTTGATGAGGTATTCGCCATAGATATCCATGGGCAGCACCTTGTCATACTCGCCGCTCATGATGATATGGCGCTCACCACCCTTGATACGGGCATCCAGCGCATACTGCTTCTTGCCACAAAGCCAAGAGAAGTAGCTGCGGTTCACCGAGAACTGCTTGAAACGGGGAAGAATCCAACCCAGCATCTCGTCGGCATCGTTACCCTCTGGAATCACGGTAATCTCCGACGAATGTGCGCCGAGGAATCCTTCCTTCGTGGTAGGTTTGCCCGTCAGCACATTACCATTAATGATGCGAACGCTCTTCGAGGCATCGTAGCTGTTACTCAGCAGCGTGGAGAGCTCCTCGCCTACCAGCATATCGACGTAGGCAGGACTGGTCACCTCACTTCCGCAGAGCGCTACTCGGCGGGTCAGATTCACCTTACCCGTATTGAACAGACGGCCGATAAACAGCACAACTGTCGGATCGCCGATAGTCCAAACCACCTCACCCTTGTTCACCGGGTCGATGTGGTTCACCTGAACACCTACGTTTCCTGCGGGGCACTTGCCGTCGAAGACGTTGACCTCAACGTTTTCGCAATTGACAGTTGACAATTGAGAATTGACACCAACGCCGACGTAGGTCTTCGCAATCTTCGAGAGGGCTGCGATACCCGTCTGGAAGTCAGCCTCCTGACCCTTGACCTCGTACTCGAAGTCGGCAGCCAGCGGTTTGTCGCGCAGGGCAGACACAAAAATTGCCTTAGGCTGGACACTCGGATTGGTGGACACCGCATAAGGCAACTGATTGATGTAACCGAAAATACCCGCTTCCAATAATGCGTTAATCACCTGCTCGCCATTGAGACTGCTGACGTCCTTCTTGCCGAAGTCAACGAACTCCTGCTTCTCGTCAGCATCTACTTTAATGCAAAGCACCTTTCTACGTTCGCCACGCACCACTTCGCGGACTGTTCCGCTCACTGGCGAGGCAAACTTCACTTCGGGATACTGTTTATTGACAAACAGCGCATCCCCGGCCTTGACTTTCTCGCCCTCTTTGACGACCACCTTCGGAGTGACTCCCTCAAAGTCGTCTGGAACAAGTGCATACTTGCCGTTCGACTTCAACTGAATCAGCTTCTCCTCTGCTCGTCCTTGAAGGTGAATGTCCAAGCCTTTGTGTAACTTGATTACATTTGCCATGAATATAACTAAAATGAATTTTGAATAGCTTTCTCTCAATGAATGGTGCAAAATTAATAAAAAATAAGCATAAGGAACGCAAAAAAGCCATGAAAAATTCCTTCATACGAACTTTTTAGTGTAATTTTGTAGCAAATTTCCAGCAGGACAAAAAGTTTTGCTATCTCGATTTATCAGTTTTGAAGATACTGAAGCACATATTCAACATCACGATATGGGTCATTTTAGGCCTGTATCTTTTGCTCATGGCGGTTGTCAGCATCCCTGCCGTCCAGGAGTCGTTGGGTCGTCATGCTTCACAATTCATGGCCAACATGTTGGGAACCAGCGTCAGCATAGAACGTGTGGACATCGGCCTCTTCAACCGCCTGACTCTCGACAATGTAACCATTCTCGACCAACAGGGCAAGGACATGCTGAAAGCCCGTCGTCTGTCGGCAACGGTAGACCTGCTGCCACTGGTGAACGGAAAAATCTCCATTTCATCGGCACAAATCTTCGGTACACACGCCAAACTATATCAGGCCGACGCCCAAAGCAAGCCTAACTTTCAGTTTGTCATCGACTCGCTGGCCTCAAAAGACACCACAAGCACTACTCCACTCGACCTGCGCATCAACTCGCTTATTATTCGCCATTCCAGCGTGAGTTACGACGTGTTGGATGCCCCGCAGACACCGGAACGACTGAATCCCAAACACCTGAAACTGACAGATATCAGTGCGCACATCCTGCTCAAGGCGCTGACCGAGGACTCGCTGAACGTCAACGTCAAACGTCTGGCCTTCCGCGAACAGTCTGGACTGCAATTGGACCGACTGACTATGAAATACGAAGGCGGACGGCACTATAGTCTGCTGCAAGACTTCCAGCTGCGCATGCCTGGCACACAGGTCAAGATAGGCGACATCGAAGCCAGCTACCGGTTCCGCGACGACCATTTCGTGACACCGTCGCTCAAGGTGACGGGCAGCATTCTGCCATCGGAAATCACGCTGTCCGACCTGCATTGCCTGGTTCCTTCCCTCAAGAACTTCACCAGCACGCTGTCGTTACAGGCCGCTTTCAACGGTCAAGGCGACGAACTGAAGGTGACCTCCTTGAAGGTCGGCTCGAATACGGGCGATATCAGCATGAACATCAGTGGATGGATACAACAGTTGTCACAACACGACCCCGTTTGGATGGCTGACATCAACGACCTGAGCCTGTCAGCACATACCATCAACTTCATTTCCGAGAACCTGAAAGGCGAGAAGGCCAACGTTCCCGAGGAACTGGAACGTCTGGGCGATATCCACATGAACGGCAATATCAGCGGTGTCGGCGTGAAGGAAATCCGCACGCGCAACCAATTGAACACCACAGCAGGTGATGCCGCCATCAGTTTCACGCTCGACGAACAGAGACGCTTTACGGGCAATATCTCCACCAGTAATCTGAACTTGAAACGCCTGTTGGACAACGATCAATTCGGCGATTTTGCTGCCAATATCGAGATGAACGGACAACTGGCCGAGCATGGGACTTCCGTCACCGCCAAAGGTGTCGTGAACCGTTTCGGATATCAGGGTTACCAGTACCAGAACATCGACCTCGACGGCACTTACAGTCCCAACGACATCTCCGGGCGTCTGACTATCAACGACCCCAACTTAGGCCTGAATATTGAAGGACAGGTCAAACCCCAAAGCAAGAGTAATATCGTAAACCTCACGGCGACGCTGCTCAATTTCTCGCCAAAGGCTACGAACCTTAGCGACAAATGGGGCGACGCACGCTTCTTTGGCGAACTGTCGGCCAACTTCGAAGGCAACAACATCAACGATGCTGTCGGTACGCTCGACCTCATGGACTTCTCCATGCTTTCGCCCACCGTCAACTACGAAATGAACGAGTTGCACATTGAGTCAGGCTATAACGACGAGACGCACTTCATGTCGCTGCACAGCGATTTTGGCGAGATAGAAATCATTGGCAATTTCGACTACCAGACGCTGACGCAGAGCCTGACGAACATTGTGGCCAGCCAGCTGCCTACCCTGCCGGGACTGCCGAAGGTGAACCCCGCCACACAGAACAATTTTGCGATAACGGCACGTATCACTAAGAGCGACTGGCTGCAGCAACTCTTACAGGTGCCCTTCCACCTCAGCGAGCCCCTGAACCTGCAAGGCATGGTCAACGACCGCATGTCGGAAGTCAACATTGAGTGCCAGATTCCCAAATTCTATTATAACGGCGACGGCTACGAGAACGGCCACGTCAGCCTGTCGACCCCCAAAGACTCGCTACGCTACGACATCAGCATTACCAAGCTGGACAACGACGGCGAGAACATGGAACTGAAGACGCGCGGTACGGCACACGCCAACCAACTGAAAAACATCTTCAGCTGGGACAACCACGCCGAGCAGCGCATGAGCGGACAGTTGAACGCTATTGCCGACTTCGAGACATCGCCCGAGGGTACTGCGACGGCTCATATCAATATCCAGCCCTCGCGCATGACGGTCAATAACACCGAGTGGCACATCAAACCCTGCTTCATGAGCTATACTGACAAGCGTCTCGACGTCAGCGATTTCGAAATCAGCCACCAGCAGCAACACCTCAAAGTCAGCGGACTTGCAACGGCCAGCAACCGCGATTCGCTGAATGTCGAACTACAGGATATCGACATCGAATACATGCTCTCGCTGGTCGATTTCGATGCCGTCAGTTTCAAGGGGCAGGCTACGGGGCAGGCCGTGCTAAGCGGTATCTTCGGCGACATTCACGCAGGCGGTCATTTGGTGGTCAACGACTTCCTGTTCCAGGACGGACGAATGGGCACACTCGATGCAAATGTTGAATGGAACGAAGCATTGGAACAAATTGACATTCACGCTATTAGCGACGACGGAGAAGATGCAAAAACATATATTAACGGCTACGTAACGCCCAAGCGCGACAGCATCAATCTGCGCATCGAAGCGCGCGGCACTTACCTTGATTTTGCACGCTCGTTCACCTCCAGTTTCCTCGACCAGGTTGACGGTCATGCCAACGGTGCCGTACGCCTCATCGGACCGCTCGACGCCATCAACCTGACGGGTCAGTTGGTCATCGACGGTAACGTTCACGTGACCAGTACTAACTGCTGGTACGAACTGCGCAGCGACACACTGAAAATCGTGCCCAACGAGATAGAGTTTGCCCACTGCCCCATCTACGACAAAGACGGACGCGAGGGCATTCTGACGGGCGGCATTCACCACAAGAATCTGACCCAGCTGACCTACGACATCTATGCCGACACCCAGAATCTGCTGGCCTACGACTTCAAGGACTTTGGCGACGATACGTTCTACGGAACGGTCTATGCCAACGGCAATGTGGGTATTCACGGACGCGACGGCAGCGTGGTCATCGACATCGACGTGACGCCGCTCGAAGGCTCTACCTTCGTCTATAATGTCGCCTCGCCCGACGCTATTTCCAGTCAGGAGTTCATTGAATGGAATACGGAGACAGACAAAAGCCAGGAGCTATCTGCTAAAAGCCAAAAGCCGTCAGATGACGACGATTTCCGCAGCGACCTGAACCTGCACATGAAAGTCAATTGTACGCCGCAGGCCACCGTACGCCTGCTGATGGACGCCCGCACCAACGACTATATCACCCTGCACGGAACGGGTGACATTCAAGCGCATTTCTACAACAAGGGCGGTTTCAGCATGTTTGGCACCTATCGCGTCACCGACGGCACCTACGGAATCACCATTCAGGAAATCATCAAGAAGAACTTCGTATTCCTCGAAGGCGGTACGGTGGTCTTTGGCGGCGATCCCTACGATGCTGCCCTCAATCTGCAGGCGCAGCATACGGTGAATGGCGTATCGCTCTCTGACCTGAACGTCGGACGCTCTTTCTCCAATACGGTTCGCGTCAATTGTCTTATGAACATCACCGGTCAGCCCCGTGCCCCGCAGGTTGACTTCGACCTCGACATTCCCAACGTCAACTCAGACGAAAAACAGATGGTGAAGTCCGTCATAAACAGCGAGGACGAAATGAACCAACAGGTCATCTACCTTCTGGCCGTAGGTCGTTTCTATCCGCAGCAGGCCAACAATGCCGACGAGGAACAGCAAGGCCCCAGCAAGACGACGCTGGCCATGCAGAGCCTGCTGTCGGGCACTATCAGCGGACAAATCAACTCCATGCTCGGCCAGATTATCAAGAGCAACGACTGGAGTTTCGGTGCTAACATCTCGACGGGTGACGAAGGTTGGAATAACGCTGAATATGAGGGACTTGTCAGCGGACGCATGCTTAACAACCGTCTGCTGGTAAACGGCCAGTTCGGCTATCGCGACAATGTCAATACCGCCACCTCGTCGTTCATCGGCGATTTCGATATCCGCTACCTGCTTCTGCCTAATGGTAACCTGGCTCTGAAAGTGTACAATCAGACCAATGACCGCTACTTTACCCGTTCGTCGCTTAACACGCAGGGCATCGGTATCATTATGAAGAAGGACTTCAGCTCTATCAACGACCTGTTTGGCATTAAGAAGAGAAAAGGTAAAAGCGAAAAGTGAGACACCAAAAGTGGGGTTTTTTAGTTAATAATATATAAAAAGTACGCGCGTAAGCAAATTTTTTACTTTTCACTTTTCACTTTTCACTTATTTGTAGTACCTTTGCACCCACTTTTGCCCAAAGGGGCAAGTTAGGGGCCGGAACAGGCGCTGACTCCTATCAATTATTAACCCTTTAAAGATGGTCTGGTAAACGTCTGTTCAGACCCCGCCCCGACACACAAACGAGGGGCACACATTTTATTTTATGTCAAATTTAACTAAGAACGTCCAGCCATTAGAGGACTTCAATTGGGACGAGTTCGAGAATGGTACTGTGGCGAATGTCAGCAAGGAAGAGCTTGACAAGGCTTATGATGAGACGCTGAACAAGGTCAGCGAGCATCAGGTTGTCGATGGTACCGTCATCAGCGTCGACAAGAAGG
>Ga0310786_10001027_pt1 | contig 44838 bp, 34 predicted proteins | sample AusTroGonzalo_MG_FD_203881 | JGI IMG/M metagenome (GOLD analysis project Ga0310786, IMG submission 203881) | Bovine rumen microbial communities from tropical cattle in Woodstock, Queensland, Australia - Gonzalo_03 (v2) (version 2) | ecosystem: Host-associated > Mammals > Digestive system >...
AAGTTGAGGGTCTTCAGTTTGCCGTCCCAGCCACAATAGTGGAAGTTGACGAATTCGATTTGGTTTTCCTCGCAATAACGAATGATGTCGGCGCGAGTGAACTCCGATGCAGGCTTCTGAAGGTACTGCACCAGACGATTGGGGTTCATGGCAATTCTTTGGTCCATTACGTTGGATTTAAAGATTTAATATTTGGAATTTCAGATTTGACTTCGTCGAATGCTTCGCATTTCAAGATTATTCTACTGTTACTGATTTAGCCAGGTTTCTGGGTTGGTCGACGTTGCAGCCGCGCATCACAGCGATGTGGTAAGCCAGGATTTGCAGCGGTATGGTGGCCAACAGCGGCGAGTACAGGCACTCCGTCTCGGGGATTTCGATGACATAGTCCGCCATCTTGCGGGCGATGACGTCCTTCTCACTGATGATGGCGATGATTTTGCCGTCGCGGGCTTTCACCTCCTGGATGTTGCTGATGACTTTCTCGTAGGTGCTGTGGTTGGTGGCGATGAAGACCACGGGCATATCCTTGTCAATCAAGGCGATGGGACCGTGTTTCATCTCGGCGGCAGGATAGCCCTCAGCGTGGATGTAGGAGATTTCTTTCAGCTTCAAGGCACCTTCCAGAGCTACGGGATAGTTTTGCAAACGGCCAAGATACAGCATGTTGCGTACATCTTTGTATTTTGCAGCGATGTCTTTCACATGGCCGCTGTGGTCAAGGGTCCATTGCATCTTCTCTGGGATGCTGTTGAGCTCTTGGATAAAGGCAGCGCGTTCCTCGTCCTTCATCGAGCCTTTCAGCTCGGCGAGGCGCAAGGCCAACATGACCATCACCGTGACTTGCGAAGTGAAGGCTTTGGTGGAAGCCACACCGATTTCCGGACCGGCATGAGTGTAGATGCCTGCATCCGTGGCGCGTGAGATGGATGAACCGATAACGTTGCAGATGCCCAACACGACGGCTCCCTTTTCTTTTGCCAGTTGGATGGCGGCCAAGGTGTCGGCGGTCTCACCCGACTGCGACACGGCAATCACCACATCATGAGGCGTGATGACAGGGTTGCGGTAGCGGAACTCGGAGGCGTATTCCACCTTGACGGGAATCTTGGCCAGGTTCTCGATGAGGTAGCTGCCTACCAAGCAGGCATGCCACGAAGTACCACAAGCCACGAAAACGATATTGTCGGCATAAAGCAACTGTTTCTCATAATTGACGATGCCGCCCAGACGCACGGTGTTGGATTCGGGGTGCAGACGGCCGCGCATGGTGTCGCGCACGATGGTGGGCTGCTCGTAGATTTCCTTCATCATGAAGTGGTCGAAGCCGGCCTTTTCGATGCTGTCAAGGTTCATCTTCAGCTCTTGGACGTAGGGAATGGCTTCCACATCCTGGATGGTCTTGATGTGCATTTCCTCGCCCAACTTGATTTTCACCACTTGTTCGTCCTCAAGATACACCACCTTTTGGGTGCGACCCACGATAGGCGTGGCGTCGGAAGCGATGAAATACTCGCCATCGCCGATGCCGATGACCATCGGGCTACCTTTACGGGCGGCGATGAGTTGGTCGGGATGGCCCTTTTCCAAGATGACGATGGCGTAAGCGCCAACCACATGGTTCAGGGCGATGCGGACGGCCTCAAACAGGTCGACATGCTCGCTTTGCTGCACGTCCTCGATGAGGTTGGTCAGCACCTCGGTGTCGGTCGACGACTGGAAAGTGAAGCCACGTTTCTCCAACTCCTTGCGCAGGCTCATGTAGTTCTCGATGATGCCGTTGTGGATCAGGGCGATGTTACCCGACTGCGAGACATGTGGGTGTGCGTTCACTTGGTTTGGCTCACCGTGGGTAGCCCAACGGGTATGGGCGATGCCGATGTGTCCGCTGATGTCTTTTGTTGCGGCAAAAGCCACTAAATCAGAGACTTTACCTTTCGCCTTGTAGACGTTCAGTTCGTCTTTTTCGTTCAACAGAGCCACTCCGGCACTGTCGTAACCGCGATATTCCAGGCGTTTCAACCCCTCGATGAGGATAGGGTAGGCATCCTGTGAGCCAATGTAAGCTACTATTCCACACATAGTTTTATTGTTTATTTCAAACTTGCAAAAGTAACAATTAATTCCATCAACCCAATAAATTTCTTACTTTTGCGGCAAATAATCATTAAATCAACAAAAATGGCACTGAAAGACTGGATGATTGCCTTCAACGACGCCAAAGAGATGGAAGCCAATGGCGAGCAAGGCCCGGAATTAATCGCGGAATACGAGCGTGTAATTGAGAAATTGGGCGAAGGGCCTTTCACCGAGGCCGAGCAGCATGTGCGGGAAGAGGTGTTTCGGAATTTACAGGAGTTGTATTCTCTTAATGGGGATGAGGAAAAAGCGAAAACGTATTCCGAATTTTTCAGAACATCATAACTGTTTGAACTCAAACAATGTCATAATCCGGCAACATCCAAAGGTCTTCATTTCAAGAAGGTCTTTGTCCCCCGTAATGAGAACGTCAGCATCTGAAACGCGGGCAAGTTCCAATAGATAATCGTCTTTGGAATCGCGACAGCGTTGTGGGATGTCGCCTAATTTATAGAATTCACCACGATTATCAAGAAATGACACAAGGAGGTTCGTCGCTCCTGATGCAAAATGACGAGCAAACTTTGGGCGAGAAGCCACTTTTATTATCTCGGATTTCATGATGTCTGTCATTACGATAGTTACCGAACTATCTATCAAAATATTACGGAGATCAGACGAAGCCTTCAATCCGATGAGAAATGAAATCCATAGGTTGGTGTCGATGATGATTTTAATGGGTTTGCCGTGCCTCATAGAGTTCCTCCCTTACAAGTTCGCACTCGCGGTCCACTTCCTCCTGTGAAATCTGGTTGGTATTGAACATATTAAGCAGCTCATCAACCTCGGCTTCAAACGCACGAGAGTCGTCTGTATCTACAGCAGGGCTTTCTTCTTTCTTAAACACCCAGCCCATAGCTCGAATCATCTGCTCGAACCAACTCACCTGACTGTTAGGTATTTGCACGGTCATTGTCGTCATGGGTTGTCCTCCGTTTGTTTGGTTATTACGTGGCGAAAGTACAAACTTTTTCTGATATGCATTGCTTATTTGCTTGAAAATGTATATTTGCGATCTATATTGAAATGAGTTTTTTCCAAACGTGACAAATTTTGACGGTTTTGGAAAAAACTCAACGTTTCAGCATATTAAAATAAGCATCCAACAACTTCTGAGCCCCAATATAAGCACTCATCCGTTGCCCGCGAACGTCGCTTTCGACCAAGGGCAACAGGTCGGCGACAAGTTGGTTTTGATAGAAATCGTTCTTCAGGGCGTTGTCCATCGAGTCGTACATCATCTGGACGTCTTGTTGGGCGCGTTTCTTATAAAGATAGCCGTTGTCGCGGATGGCCTGCACGTGGTCGGCGACCATCTGCCACACCTCGTCGATTTGGAAACCTGTCAGGGCGGAGCAGGTCATCACCTTGGTCTCCTGGCCTGATTCGGGCAACGGGAAGAGATGCAATGCGTTGCGACACTCTGCAGCGGCGCGGTTGGCGCGCATCACATTGTCGCCGTCGGCCTTGTTCACCGCGATGCCGTCGGCCATTTCCATGATACCGCGCTTGATGCCTTGTAACTCGTCGCCGGCACCGCTGATGAGAATCAGAAGGAAGAAATCGACCATGGAATGTACCGCCGTTTCGGATTGACCCACACCCACTGTCTCCACAAAAATCGTATCATATCCCGCTGCTTCACAAAGGATGATGGTTTCTCTCGTCTTTCTCGCCACGCCACCCAAAGTGCCTGCCGAGGCCGAAGGACGGATATAGGCATTAGGATGTACTGAGAGGCTTTCCATGCGGGTCTTATCGCCTAAGATGCTGCCTTTGGAGCGTTGGCTGGACGGGTCGATGGCCAAAACCGCAAGTTTTTGTCCTTTGTTGCAGAGATGCACGCCCAAAGCCTCGATGAAGGTGCTTTTTCCTGCTCCTGGCACGCCCGTAATGCCCAATCGCAAGGCCTTTCCCGCATGGGGCAGACATTCGGCTATGATTTGTTGTGCCAATTCCTGATGTTTGGGCAAGGCACTCTCCACCAGAGTGATGGCCTTGCTCAACGCCACGCGGTCACCTTTGAGGATGCCATCGAGGTAATATTCTAATGGCATGAGCTGTTGGTGGTTGCGTTTCATACGTTCCAAGGCATTGGGATTGACCTGAATGGGCCCTTCTACGCCTTCGGTCACCTTCAGGTTCGACTCCCATTCATGCTCCTGATTTTCAAAGTGTTCGTATTCCATAGCGGCTTGCAGTTTAATTTTGCAAAAATAGGAAAAATGAAAAATTTTCTCGCTGTTTCGGAAATTTTTCGTAACTTTGCTTTCTAAAACAGAAAAAATACAACATGACAAGAGTACTTTTCGTCCACCAAGAAATCACCCCGTATCTGCCTGAAACGCAGATGAGCCTCATCGGCCGCCACCTGCCCCAAGCCACACAAGAGAGAGGCAAGGAAGTCCGCATCTTTATGCCCCGCTATGGCACTATCAACGAGCGCCGCAACCAACTGCACGAGGTCATCCGCCTTTCGGGTATGAACCTCATTATCAATGATACCGACCACCCGCTGATTATCAAGGTGGCCTCTATCCAGAAGGCGAGGATGCAGATTTATTTCATTGACAATGACGATTTCTTCTCGAAAAAGAAATACCAAATACGTGACGATAACGGCGTTTTCTGCGAGGACAACGACTTCCGCTGTGTGTTCTTCTCGCGCGGTGTCATCGAGACGGTGAAGAAGCTCAACTGGTCGCCCGACATCATCCACTGCAACGGCTGGCTCTCTTCCCTGATGCCGCTCTATCTGAAACGTGCTATCTCTGTGAAAGACAATCCTTTATATAACGAATCAAAGGTGATTTACTCTATCTACGACGATGCCTTTGATGAGAAATTCCGCCCAGGTTTTGAGAAGAAGATGAAGTTGCCGGGCATTAACGCCAAGGACTTGAAGAACTTCAAGGAAGCCGACTACCTGACCCTTACCAAATGCGCCATTGACTATGCCGACGGCCTCATCATCGGCAGCGAGCATATCCATCCCGAGATTGCGGACTATCTGAAGAACTGCAAGAAACCCGTGCTGCCATATCAAGGTGAAGAAAACTACGCGAAGGCTTACAACGAGTTCTACGAAAGCTTCTTGGAACCCAAACAATAACACGACATTTTTCGAGTTATTATCCCCAAACTAACAGTGAATACGATGAAAACACATCATTTGACCGTTCCTTTCAGAATAGCGTTGATGATAGGCGCGTTGGCATTGGCTTTCGTGGCTTGCAAGAAGTCGCCCAATACCATAGGCAACGACTTGATTTCAGACGATGACTATATCACCATAGCCCATACCGACACGCTCACCATGGTCTGCCACTCGTTCCTTGATTCCGTGGGCACGAAGAATGTCAGCAATGGACTTCTGGGCAGCATGAACGACCCTGTTTTTGGTTTGAGCCAAGCGGGAATTTGTACCCAGTTACGCTTTTCGGCAGCAGGTCAGATTTTTGGCGAAAATCCCATTGTTGACTCCATTGTGTTGCAACTTTATCTGACGGGCTACTATGGCGACACTACCCAAACGCAGACGGTACACGTCTATCCATTGACGGACACGCTCTCCGCTGACGAGAATTACTATAATATTACCGAAGTGGCCATCGGCGATGTCGACTATGCCAATAGCTACCAGTTCCAGCCGCGTCCTCACACGAAGATGCACATTATTGGCAGCGACACCATCGGTCAACCTATCATCCGCATACCGTTGAGCAACACCTTGGGCGAGTTCCTGATTAACCTCGACAGCACGGCCTACAAGGAACCAAAACTCTTCAAGCAGCATTTCCCGGGTCTTTGCCTGCGTTGCGATGCCGTTTCAGGCGATGGCAACATCAGTTACATCAACATGACCAACAACAGCTTCACACTCATGCAGTTGTATTACCACAATGCAGCAACGCCCGAAAAAGCCAAGCGTTACGACTATTACACCACTTCCACTGATACCTATTTCAACCAAATTTTCCATGACTACACCTTGGCCGATGCCGAGTTTCGCAGTCAAGTGTTGGAAGGCGACACCGCCCTGGGACAGCAACAGCTCTATCTTCAAACCATGGGTGGCGTGAGAACCAAAATCACCTTCCCCACGCTGACCCATTGGGCCGATACGCTTCCAGAAGGCAGTCATATTATTATTAATGAGGCCAAACTCATCGTACCCGCTGCTACGGTTGACACGACCATCTACACCGCTCCAAGTACCCTTGCCTTGGTGTATGTTAAGGAGGATGGCACCAATTCGCTTTTGCCCGACTACTACGAGGGCGTGGGATATTACGGTGGCGGCTTCAGCACGACAACCAACAGAGCCGAGTTCCGCATCTCGGAATACATGCAAGACCTCCTCATGGGCAGGATTACCGACCACGGCTTGAGTCTCGGCATTAATGGCGGTGCCTACAATGCCCAACGTCTCATCCTCAACGGCCCTGAAACAGAAACCAATCCTATGCGGGTCGAAGTTACCTATTCCATTGTTAATGAATAAAATAAAACTAATATGAAAAAATTGATTTTAGCTGCATTACTTTTAGTCGGAATGACCGGCTATGCACAGAAAGCCACAGAAAAAGAAACCGTCGTCGTCATCGAGACGAGCATGGGCACTATCAAAGCCAAATTGTACAACGACACGCCCAAGCACCGCGACAACTTCATCAAATTGATCAACGAAGGTTGGTACAACGACTCACCGTTCCACCGCGTCATCAAGGACTTTATGATTCAGGGTGGACAAAACGCTGACGGTCGCCTTGACCCAGGCTACACCATTCCTGCCGAAATCACGAACAACCACTTTCACAAGAAAGGTGCTCTCGCTGCTGCCCGTCAGCCCGACCAAGTGAACCCCAAGAAAGCCTCCAGCGGCTCGCAGTTCTACATCGTGCAAGGCAAGAAGTTCGATGAGGCTTGGCTCGACATGTACGAGAACCGTTCGGGCAAGGTGTTTTCCGCTCGCCAGCGTCAGGCTTACCAAACCACGGGTGGTTCACCGCATTTGGACGGCGACTATACCGTGTTTGGCGAAGTGACCGAAGGCCTTGATGTGGTCGACAAGATTGCCGCAGTGAAGACGGGCAACATGGATGTGCCGGTTGAGCCTGTCACCATCAAATCCATCACTATCGAAAAAGGCGGTGTGAAGAACTGCGAGAAGAACTGTGAGAAAAAAAGCAACACAAAAAGCTGCTGCAACTAATCGATAAATCCCATGAAAGAAAGAATTGAAGACATATTGTCCCAAGTGCGTGATTTCCAGGCCGACAGCAAAGAAGCCTTGGAGAATTTCCGCATCACTTATTTGAGCAAGAAAGGTGTCATCCCTGCTTTGTTCGCCGATTTCAAGAACGTGACTCCCGAGCTGCGCAAGGAGATGGGCATGCGACTCAACGAGCTGAAAAACACCGTGCAAGAAAAGGTTGAGGAACAGTTGCAAAAGTTTGAGAACCAACATAGCAACGATGCAGGCTTCGACATGAGCATGCCCGCCAACGAGATGAAAGGAGCGCGTCACCCGCTGTCCATTGTGCGCCGTGACATCAACGAAATCTTCGCCCACCTTGGCTTCACCATTGCTGAAGGTCCTGAAATCGAGGATGACTACCACGTGTTCTCGGCCTTGAACTTCCCCCCCGACCATCCCGCCCGCGACATGCAGGACACCTTCTTTATCACCAAGTCACCGGATGTGCTGCTACGTACCCACACTTCGAGCATCCAAGTGCGTGCTATGGAGAAGACACAGCCGCCTATCCGCATCATTGCCCCGGGTCGCGTGTTCCGCAACGAGGCCATCTCGGCCCGTGCCCACTGCATCTTCCACCAGATTGAGGGCTTGTATATCGATGAGAACGTGTCGTTTGCCGATTTGAAACAGACTTTGTACCACTTCGTGCAAGAGTTCTTCGGCGAAGGCACCAAGGTGCGTTTCCGTCCGTCGTATTTCCCCTTCACGGAGGTGTCGGCGGAGATGGACATTTCGTGCAACATTTGTGGTGGCAAGGGCTGCAACATCTGTAAGCACACGGGCTGGGTTGAAATCCTCGGCTGCGGCATGTGTGACCCTAACATTCTCATTTCCAGCGGCATCGACCCAGAGAAGTACACAGGCTTTGCCTTTGGTATGGGCGTGGAACGTATCGCCATGCTGAAATATGGCATCAACGACCTGCGCCTCTTCTTCGAGAACGACCTGCGTTTCTTGGAGCAGTTTGAACTGGCATAATCACTCATTAAGACTCAAAATATGAACACATATTCCATAGGTATTGACATAGGCGGCACCAACACCGACATTGGACTGGTGCGCGACGACGGCAAATGCATCGCCAAGAAAAACCTCACAACCAAAAATTATTTCGACGCGTCGATTTATGTGTCGGACGTGTACGACCAGATTAAACTGTTGATGACAGAAAACGGTGTTGACGCCGTCGACGGCATCGGTGTGGCGGCTCCGGTGGGCAACTACTACACGGGCTGCATAGAAAACGCTTCCAACCTCAATTTCAAAGGTGTAACGAACCTGAGGGAGATGTTCGGAAAATACACGGACGCGCCAGTGGTGGTCTCCAACGATGCCAATGCTGCGGCCTACGGCGAACTCGTCTATGGCGGTGCTCGCGGCATGAAGAATTTCGTGATGTTCACCCTCGGTACGGGCGTGGGTAGCGGCATTGTGGTTGATGGGAAGCTGGTGCTAGGTAAGACAGGTGGAGCAGGTGAGTTGGGTCATGCCATATTGATTCCCGATGGACGTTTTTGCGGATGTGGAGGAAGAGGCTGTCTTGAGACCTACACGTCATCCAAGGGCATTGTTCGTACTACTGTGGAACTGTTAGAGCAGAGGCTTGATTATAAAGGTGTGCTTTCGCATTACAAGCCCAGCGAAATCTCCAGCAAGATGGTGGGCGAAGCAGCCAATGACGGAGACCCCTTGGCTATCGAAGTGTTTGAAAAGACGGGTTACTGGTTAGGTATCGCCATGGCTAATGCCGTGACGTTCAGTGGTCCAGAGGCCATCTTCCTGATGGGTGGTCCCGTGAAGGCGGGCGAGGTGCTGCTGAAGCCCTTGCGCAAGTCGTTTGAGGAGCATCTGTGCTTCATCTTCAGGGGCAGCGTCGACATTCGCGTCTCAGAACTGCCTGATAACGATGCGGCTATTCTTGGTGCTGCGGCGTTGACGAAAGCGTAGTCAATCCTTAAAATTCTTCTCCAAGAAATCCTGCGCTTCCTTCATTCCGCCGTCGCGGGCTTTCTGCATGAGTAACTTGGCGTGGGTGCGGTCTGCATCTACGCCTTGTCCGTAATAATAAAGGAGTCCGAGGCGGTATTGCGCATTGGCGATGTTGGCGTCGGCAGCCATGGTGTAGTATTGGATGGCTTTTTCCAAGTCTTGTTGCCCACCGATACCATAAAAGTAGCAGTCGCCCATCTGCGATTGCGCGTAAGCGTTGTTGCCATCGGCCGCTTGTTGCCACCATTGCACGGCTTTTTTGACGTCTTTCTCCGTGCCCATGCCGTAATAGTAGCAGTTGCCTACGTTGAGCATGGCTTGTGCATCGTCGGCTTGTGCGCCAAGGTTGAACCAACGGAAGGCTTCTTCGTTATTGGCTTTCACGCCATTGCCTGTGCGGTAGAGGTTGCCGATAGCGTTATAGGAGGCTTTTTGTTTCTGGTCGGCGGCTTTCTTGTACCACGTCATGGCTTTCTTGGCATCCTCGTCAACGCCCCAGCCGTATTCGAAACTGGCACCATAAAGGTATTGGTAGTCGGCATTGCCTTCTTCAGCCTTGATACGGACGGTATCGATGAGTGCAGTTACCTGGTCTCCAAGCGATTTGCGCTGACCCATCAACGGCGACAGGTCGAGCGGCTTGCCTTCCTCTAATCTCAACACAGGACCATCAGCATCGTTGGTCGAAGAAGGGTTGATGGTGATAGGAATTTGGCTTTCGGTCATCGATTGAGGCATGGGGGCGATTGGCATCCCAGGAGGGATGACGACTTTCTTGGGTTCGGAGGGTTCGTCTGTATTTTCTTTCTGGCCACAGGCCGCCATGGTCAAAGTCACGGCCAACAGCAATAGGATTTTCTTCATCTCGTGAAAGTTTTAGGCTGCAAAAGTACGAAAATTTCTATCTTTGCCGCATGGTTGAGAAACGCAGATATGGTTTTTTCCTTGCGGTTTTGCTGTTGGTCGCCTTCCTTGCCCAACGTTGCGCCAATGCGGTGGCACCGACGGGTGGACCGAAAGATACCACGCCGCCCAAGGTGACGGTTGCCGTGCCCGAAAACAATAGTACGAATTTCATTGGCAATAAGATAGAGCTCACCTTTGATGAATACGTCACCCTTGAGAACGCCAACCAAAACGTGCTGTTTTCACCGCCTTTGACCACCAAACCCGACATCAAGCTGAAAAATAAGACGGTTATCATCAAGTTCAAGGAACCTTTGGCCGAAAACACGACTTATACTATCCATTTCGGTTCGGCCATCAAGGATTTGCACGAAGGCAACTTGTTCGAGGACTACGTCTACAGTTTTTCCACGGGCGATTACATTGATACGCTTCGCATTGTGGGCAAGGTGCTCAATGCCGATGACAAGAAACCTGTTGAGGACGCATACGTTGGTCTGTATGCAGAGCGTGACGGCCTTGACACGCTGCCGACGACCACCATCCCCGACTACATCACCAAGACCGACAAGGAGGGCAAATTCAACCTCACGGGACTGGCCGATAAGCGCTATTTGGTCTTTGCCCTTCAGGACGCCAACGCCAATCTTTATTTCGACCAACCCAACGAAGCCGTGGCGTTTCTCGATACTTTGGTGCCAGCGTCGTTTCCACAAACTCCAAAGACGATGGTAGCTGATACAGTGACGATAGACACCCTTTCCAATGTTCTGCTTACAGACACATTGGACATTGTTACCAACGACACAATCGCTCTCCCTGCAGATAGTGTTGAGAAACTTGCCCATCCAGTATTTGACCAAAAGGCTTTGGATCTCACCTTATTAATGTTTACCGAAATCGACTCCACGCAAATGCTGTTGGAGAAGAAACTCGTTGAGGAAGGACTGCTGCGTTTCGTGTTCCGCCATCCCGCCAAGGATGCCGTGATAATGACCCCTGAAATGTTGCCCGATACCTTCAATTTGGTCACGATACACTCGGCGGCATACGACACGGTATGGTGGTATTTCACGCCCAAGGTGAAAGACAGCCTGTGGGTGCAGGTGAAATACGATACTATTATCAACGACTCTTTGCGTTACAGCCTGAAATTCAAGGATAAGAAAACCCGTAACAAAACGCCTGAAACACTGAAAGTTACCAACAATACCATCGGCAACGGAGGTTTGAAACCCGAAGAAAACCTTGTCTTGAAGTTTTCCGAGCCGATAGCCCAATACCAAATGCGCGATTCGGCCATTTTCAAGCGCGATACAATAGTTTCCTATAACACGCTTGCCTTTGAACAGGCAGATGAATACGGCATGAAATACCGCCTCGTCAATCCTATTGCTGCCGATACCAATTACAGCATAGAAGTCCCTGATTCGGTGTTTTTCGGCATACGAGGCCGCACCCATTCATCTATTAAAGTGGATTTCCATCGTCTAAAAGATGACGAATTTGGCAATATTTACATTACTGTGGTGCCACCTGATGGGATGCGGCAGGTCGTGGTGCAACTCACCGACGAGAATGGCAAGGTGCTGAAAGAGGAACGTATCACGGAGCAACAAGAGGTGATGTTTGAATACCTGATGCCCGCTAAATACAAGCTCCGCGCCATCCTCGACGCTGACGGCAACGGCAAATGGAGCACAGGCAACTATCATCACCGTCGGCAGCCAGAGACCGTCGTCGATTATAAGGATGTGCTTGAAATCCGCGCCGGCTGGGACGTGGATTTGTCCGACCCTTGGAAGCTATAAGAAAAGCCCTCTGCCAAATCAGCAAAGGGCTTTTCACTATCTGATAACCTTAATTGGAATCGTTTAGAAATAGAGGTCGCGCTCACCTTGCTTGATGCGCTCGATGCGGGCCTTCAACTCGTCCAAGAACTTCGGGTCGACATTCTTGAAGTTGTTTTCGATGCACTTCCAGCCCTTGGCGGCGACTTCGGGAGTGGCATAATCCACTAAATACTCAGTCAAGGTGAGAATGGCATTCGGGGTGCAGTAACGCTTGATGAAGCCAGGCACACTAAACTCCATGAAATGTTCACCAGTTCTGCCCAGACGATAGCAAGCCGTGCAGAAACTCGGGATGAAGTCGTGGTCTAAGAGTTCGTCGATGGTCTCGCCCAAGGTGCGGTCGTCGCCAATCTTGAACTGCTCCCGGTGCAGGTTCTGGTTCTCCTGCTTGTCGCTGTTCTTCTCCTCTTCCTCGTGGTGGTACTTGTAGTCGCCAATCTGTAGGTTGGTGCCACCATCGATTTGCGAGATGCCGTATTCGATGGCTTTCACGCGGAAGGCGGCATCCTCACGGGCGGTCAGGATCATGCCCGTGTAAGGCACAGCGAGACGGAAGATGGCGATGATTTTCTCGAAGGTATCATCATCCACGAAATACTTCTTGTCGATGTCCAAACCCGAAGCATCCTTGATACGCGGGAAGGAGATGGTGTGCGGTCCCACGTTGAAGCATGCTTCCAAATGGTTGGTATGACGAATCATAGCCAGCACCTCATAACGCCAATCATACAGACCGAAGAGGATGCCAAGGCCGTTGTCGTCGATGCCAGCTTGCTGGGCACGGTCCATAGCGGTCAGACGCCACTCGTAATTGCCCTTCAGCGTGTTCTTCGGGTGGTAGTCATTGTAAATCTCGGGGCAGTAGGTCTCCTGGAAGATTTGATAGGTGCCGATGCCAGCCTCTTTCACGGTGCGGAAGCCTTCCACATCCAAAGGAGCGGCATTGATATTCACGCGACGGATGCTGCCCTTGCCTTTCTTGGTGGCGTAGGTCACTTTCACCGTGTGGGCGATATACTCGGGCGAGTATTTCGGCGACTCGCCATAGACGAGGATGAGGCGCTTCTGACCGTCTTCCTCCAAGGCCTCCACGTTGCGGACGAGTTCTTCATCGGTCAAAGTGGTGCGGATTTGCTCCTTATTCGACGAGCGGAAACCGCAGTACGAGCAGTTGTTGACGCAGTAGTTACCCACATACAGAGGGGCAAACAGCACGATACGGTTGCCGTAAATGCGACGTTTCAGTTCGCGGGCGCCTTCCTTAATTTCTTCGACCAGCGAAGGCTCTGTGGTGTTGACGAGGACGGCGGTTTCTTCCAAAGTCAGACGGTTCTTGTCCAACGACTTCTGGATGATTTCGCGCACACGTTCAGGCGTGCTCTTGGTGTTGTTGATGTAGTCCCAAATCTCTTCGGATGAGATGAACGGCTTGTTGGGCTCGTCAGGGATGCGGCATTTTTCCGGATGAAATTGCATATCTGATTATAGTTTTAAGTTGTTCAGTTGTTTAGTTGTTCAGTTAATACCTCTTTTCAGCAAGGCCGACTTCACTTCGATGCCTTCGATGCGGCCCAACTGGCCTGTGAGGGAACCTATCTCGTCGGTAGTGCCTTCAAAGATGACGGAAATAAGGCTGTAATGCTCGCGCGGAAAACCTTGTCGGCAGATGATGATACCCGCATGGCGGGAAAGTACCGCGTTGACTTGGGGCGCGGCTTCCCTGTTTTCCACATAAATAAGGACTGTGCCTATTCTCCTTTCCATTTGAAGTTCCTCAGGATCAGATTGTTATGATTCCCGCACTGGCTTTGATGTCAACGCATGGTCTTCATCTTAGTGATGAGTGCGGCGGTTTTGCGGGTGCAAAATTACAGTTTTTTTCTTCATTCACGGAATTAATTCCTATTTTTGCAATCTTCAAATCTTGAAATGAGAAATTCTGAAATCTAAAAATACAACGAAAATGGAAAAGAAAGACCTACTGAAAGATGTTGTCGAACATATCGACATTAAGAAGTACGACTCAACTGAACTCATCAACGCCATGCGCAAGATGTCGTTCACCTCGCGTGACACGGCCCGCGCCGCTGATATCCTCTGCCAGATGATTGCGGAGAAGGACTGCACCAACATCCTCACCATCGCTGGTTCCACCTCGGCTGCCGGCTGCATGCAGGTGTATGTGGAGATGGTTCGCAACAAAATGGTTGACGCCGTCGTCAGCACGGGTGCCAGCATCATCGACATGGACCTCTTCGAAGCCCTCGGCTACAAGCACTACATCGGCACGAAGGAGAACGTCATCCCCGACACCAAACTGCGTGAACTCTACATCGACCGTATCTACGACACCTTCATTGACGAGGAAGAGCTGCAGGCATGCGACCAAGCCACCTGCGACGTGGCCGACACGCTTGAGTGCCGTCCCTACAGCAGCCGCGAGTTCCTCTATGAGGTGGGTAAATGGCTCGCCAACGGTCACGGGGTGAAGAAGGAAAGCCTCATCCAGACCTGCTACGAGTGTGGCGTGCCGATCTTCTGCCCCGCTTTCAGCGACAGCTCGGCTGGCTTCGGTATCGGCAAGCACCAATGGCTCCGCAAGAAAGCCGGCAAGCCTTACGTCAGCATCGACAGCGTGGCCGACTTCCTCGAACTCACCGAGATCAAGATGAACAGCCCGCAGTCGGGCCTCTTCATGGTCGGTGGTGGCACGCCTAAGAACTTTGCTCAAGACACCGTCGTATGCGCCGAAATCCTTGGCGTTGAAGTACCCATGCACAAATATGCCATCCAAATCACTGTAGCCGATGTCCGCGACGGCGCTTGCTCGTCATCGACGCTGCTCGAAGCTGGTTCGTGGGGCAAGGTGAGCGAGGAACTGCAACAGATGGTCTACGCCGAAGGCACTACCGTTATCCCCGCCATCGTTAGCTACGCCTACCACAACGCACCTTGGCGCGAGCGCGAGTACAAGAACTGGCAGAAGCTCTATAAATAATGGATATCAGCATATTCTTGGAACCGGTTGTAGGGCTGTCATATTATGACAGCCCTACAATCCGTATCCGACCAGGAAAAAACACATTTGGCGAAACCATTGGCATTTATCGCGATAAGAACGATTTCCCCGACCTCGAAGGCGTGGACTTGGCCATCGTGGGCGTCAAGGAAGAACGCGGCGCGGTCGACAACAAAGGCTGTGCCGATGGCGTGGACTATATCCGCAAAGCGTTCTACCAACTCTTCAACCATTGGCCTCAACTGAAGGTTATCGACATAGGCAATGTGAAGTTGGGTAAAGAACTCAACGACACGTATTTTGCCGTTAACCAGGTGCTTACGGAATTGCTGAAGAACAAAATCGTGCCTATCATCATCGGGGCAGGGCAAGACCTCACCTATACGATGTATCAGGTATACGAGCCGACGGGCAAACTCATCAACATCGCCGCCATCGACCCGATGTTCGACATTGGCAACGACCAAGAAGCCCTCAACTCGCATTCCTATTTGAGCCACATCATCCTGCACCAGCCCAATTTCTTGTTCAACTTCACCAACATCGGCTATCAGTCGTATTATGTTGACAACGAGAATATTGAGCTGATGAAACAGTTACTCTTTGACGCCTACCGTTTGGGCAGTATCAAACAAAACATTGAATTGACCGAGCCGCTCATCCGCAATGCTAATCTCTTGAGTTTTGACATCGCAGCCATCCGTGCCGCCGATGCGCCAGGCGTAAAGAACGCCTCGCCCAACGGCTTCAACGGCGACGATGCCTGCCGCATGACGCGCTATGCTGGGTTGAGTTTCAAGCTCTCGTCCATAGGCTTTTTCGAGTACAACCCACATTATGACATCAACTCGCGCACGGCCAACCTCATTGCCGAGATGATTTGGTACTTCATCGAGGGCTTTGCCAACCGCCAAGACGACATTCCAACCCTCGAAAGCAACGACTTCAAGCGTTACATCGTGCAAATCGGCGACAGTCAGGATGTCGTTTTCCTTTGCCATAAGATTTCAGGCAAATGGTGGATGGACATGTCGTTCCTGCAAAACGACGACAAGCGCTACGAAAGGCATCATTTCATCCCCTGCTCGAAGGAAGACTACGACCAAGCCATGCGCAACGAGCTGCCCGACAAATGGTGGCAGTTTTATCAGAAGTTGATGTAAAAAGGAAATTCACCTCGACGATGTCTCTTTGGCTGTATTTCATAAATATCGGGCGATAATATGAGACATATTGTTCTTGGAAGCATACAAAAATGCTTCCACTTCTTTGCGTTCCTCCTCCTCGCTATCGGTAACAGAAGGTTGAGGTTCATCCGTCATGCGGACAAACAATCCCGTAGCCAACAATGCCGCCAACTTGCGCCGTGCCAAAGCATTGCTTTGGTCGTATGATAAGGCTACCGTACACATATTTGCTTCATTTTGACTGCAAAATTAAGCATTTCTGAAAATACGCAATTCCAAACTCATCATTTTTTCGAGTTTTGGCCAAAATTACTACCTTTGCCGCCAAATTTTCAAATTAGAAACAAATGAAAAAAGCATTATCCATTTTTACCCTTTTGCTCCTGATGGCCGCCACCATGCAGGCGCAAGACAACAAGAAACCCGACTGGGCGAGATGGCACTATCTCTCCGAAGCGGAAATGTACGACACTTCGCGTGGTATGAACTTCGTCGAGACGGACCCGCCGGCGGGCGAGCCTCGTTTTGTGGCCGAGTTTGAGCCTATGCAGGGCGTGATGATCCGCTATCCCTTGGGTATCCCGACCAGCCTCGTCGCGCAGCTGGCCAACAACTGCCATGTGTATTGCGTGGTCAGTAGTAGCTATCAAAATCAGGCCCAAAACAGTTTCCAAAACGCGGGCGTCAACATGAGCAATGTGACCTTCGTCAACGCGCCGACCGATTCCTACTGGATCCGCGACTACGGCCCGTGGTACATCTTCGAAGACCGTAACCCTGCCATTGTTGACAATGTTTATAACCGTCCGCGTCCCTATGACGACGAGATTTCGGGCGTGTTCGCCAATTTCTGGAACATCCCGATGTACGGCATGAACCTCGAACACACTGGCGGCAACATGATGGAAGACGGTCGTGGTCATGGCGTGAGCGACAACCTCGTGCTGCAGGAGAATAACAACAACGAGACCAACGTCCGCAACAAAATGCGCGACTACCTCGGCATCGACCCCTACCACATCACCATCGACCCGCAAGGCGACTACATCGCCCACGTGGACTGCTGGGGCAAGTACCTCGCTCCCGACAAGATTTTGATTGCCCGCGTGCCGCAAAGCAACTCGCACTACAACGACTATGAGAGCGTGGCGCAATACTTTGAGACTACCAACTGCTGCTGGGGCTATCCCTACCATGTGTATCGCGTGGACGAACCAGGCGGCTACACCCTTGCGCCTTACACCAACAGCCTCATCCTTAACAAGACCGTCTATGTGCCGCTGGGCACCAACAGCACCTACAACAACAACGCTTTGGCCGTCTACCAAGAAGCCATGCCGGGATATACTATCGTTGGTGTGAACGGCGGCTCGGCTGGTTGGGAGAACACCGACGCTCTGCACTGCCGCACCCGTGGCGTGATGGACTTCAACATGCTCTTCGTCGACCACCGCGATGTGCTCTTTGGCGAGCAGGCTTGGCAAGACTCCATCGCCGTCACTTCGAAGTTCATCGCCTACAGCGGACAACCCCTGAAGCAAGACTCACTCCTTGTTTATTATAGCATCGACGGCGGCACTTACCAGACGGCCCACATGACCGCCACAGGCAACCCTGATGAATATGTTGGCTACATTAAAGGTTATCAAGGCGGGTCTGAAATCAATTATTACGTGTTCGGTGCCGACGAATCGGGACACCGCTACACGCAGCCCGTCTTCGCCGACCTCGACCCGCACCATTTCACTGTGGGTGCACATCAGCCTGCTGGAGAATTGGTTATTACGCCTGATACGCTGTGGTTTGAACAAAATGGCGACATACAATCTATTACCATCGAAAACCAAACCAATGCCACGGTTCAAATCAACTCCATAATCGAGGAAGGTGGTTATTTGCTTCCTGACACTTACAACCTTCCCTACAACTTGCAAGTTGGTGAATCCATTTCTGTTAGTTTCCTTTTCAGTTTTCCGCTAAAAACAAATCGTGCATCTGATGATTATGTTTCAAGTTTGATAAAGGTCCAGACCTCTGTCGGAGAAAAACTTGTGACTGCTATGATAAGCAAACAAGGCATGGTGAATTTCGTGTACCAAGATGAAATGTATTTTGATGACCCAACTTTGGTCATAGAATCATCTTTCTTTAACAAATCTGTTTTTGTTCCTATAATCAGGGTATTTTCCATTGCCGAGAAAGACACTGATTATCTGAATATTGAAACAAACCCCACCCCACCTTTCGATTTGGAATTCAATGGAGAGGAAGCCTTTATGTCCGTGAGTTTGAAGGATTTCGCAAAAGGTTATGTGCAAACAAGCATCGAAATCGAAACGGATTATGGTGTTTTCGAAATAGCCGTTTACATCAACGAAGACATTTTAACCGTTACTGAGCTCTCCGCCGAAGCCAAACTCTATCCCAACCCGACCACAGGCCAATTCACCATGGAAGGCGCGAATGTGGCCAAGGTGGAAGTGTATAACCTCGTCGGACAAAAAGTCTGCGAGCAGCAAGGCAGCAAAGCCGTCAACATTGATGCTACCAACTGGAACAAGGGCCTCTACTTCGTCAATATCATTGAGGAGAATGGCGCTGTTGTAACCAAGAAATTGGTGGTGAAATAAGTTTTGCCCCTTTTGGGTGAAAATGTCAAGAATCCCTGAACTTTGTTTCGGGGATTCTTGCTATTTTTGCAACAACAAATCACAGTCATTATGAAGAAAATCTGCTTATTATTTGCCCTTTGCGGCCTTATCGCCTTTACGTCCTGCCAAAAAAGCGGCATGCACCTGTTTCGTGGCGACTACAGCTTCAAAACCTCGGGCAGTGTCACCTTGGATGAAATCGACCCTGAAGGCGAGCCAGCCTCTTACACCGTCAGTCTACCTAACGAAATCGGACAGCTGGAAATCAGTGCTTTAGGCAACGAAAAAGATAGTGTCGTCGTGGTGATGAACACCATGGGCGGCGAGGTCATCGTCACCCACGCTTTCTGCGATGGCAACGAAATCTTCCTGAAGGACTTCACGAAAAATACGCTGCTCTTCACTGGCGACTCCATCACCCTGAAGAACGAGGTGCGCGTGCAGGCCTCGGGACAGATGTACGAAGACAAAACCATCGTCATCAACATGATTTACGACGGCGAGGCCGAAACCTCCGAACGCACTTTCACTATCCACGGCGACAATATCAGAATGGCAGCAATAAGGAATTAATCTATGAGAACAAAACACATCCTATGGCTGTTGCCCCTGCTGCTGACCGCCTGCCACGACGACCCGCAGCAGCTGAAGGAGAAACTCTTGGGCGGTCCCGCCGAGGAGCGCGTTATCCCTGTGGGCGTTCAGGTGATTGACGAAGTGAGCGGCATCGTCAGCAACACTTATCCGGGCTATTTGGAAGAAGGGCAGTCGGTGGAGATGGCCTTCAAATATGGCGGCACTTTGCAGCAACTCAACGTGAAACAAGGCAGCCACGTCAGAAAAGGTCAAACGCTGGCGCGCGTGTCGTCACCCCAGATGGAGAGCACCAAACGCTCGGCGCAAGCCACCCTTGAACAGGCCCAAGATGCCTACGACCGCCTGAAAAAGGTACACGACAACGGCAGCCTGCCCGAAATCAAGTGGCGCGAGATGGTCGCCAACCTCGAAAAAGCCCAATCGGCCTTGGATTTGGCCAACGCCATGCTCGCCGACAACACGATTACAGCACCTTTCGATGGCACCGTGGCTTCCGTCAATGTTGAAATCGGGGAAAATGTCGCGCCGCTGAAACCTGTCATTCGACTTATCAATACGAAAGGCATGGCCGTGAAAATCTCCGTGCCAGAAAACGAAATCGGCAAAGTGCAAGTGGGCGATACCGCCGAGGTCGTCATTCCCGCTTTGGGCGACAAACGCTTGAATGGCAAGGTGATAGAGAAAAGCATGACTGCCTCGCTGCTCACGCACAGTTATCCCGTCAAAGTGCTCATCGAGCAGCCCGATAAGGAACTCACCCCTGGGATGATTGGTAAAGTGGTGCTGAAAGCCGATGTCAGCAAAGGCATCGTTATTCCCGCCAATGCGGTTCTGATTAATCAAGAAGGTAAGTTCGTTTGGGTGGCCGAGGATGGTCGCGCCACACGGCGGAAAATCACCCTTGCGGGCTATTCGGGCAATGGCGTTATCGTCAGCGAAGGCCTGAAGACGGGCGATGTTGTGATTGTGGAAGGATACCAAAAGGTAAGTGAAGGAATGAAAGTGGAAACCTCCCCCCTCCCCAACAAGGGGTCATGACCCCTTGTCCCTACCGGCCGAAAAAGTAGAAAAAGAAGCATAAAGCGCTGAAAATGAAAAAGATAAAGGAAAACGGCATCATCGCAGGAAGCATCTACCACCAAAAAATTGTCTGGGTGATTGTGGCGGTCATTGTGGGCTTCGGCATTTATGCCCTTGTCGATATGAAGAAGGACGAGTTTCCGGCCTTCAGTTATCCGCAAGGCATCGTGGCGGGCGTGTATCCAGGTGCCAATTCCGAGGAGGTGGAGGCCCAACTGACCAAACCCCTTGAGGAATTGTTGTTCACCTTGCCCGAGGTCGACCGCGAAAGAACCTATTCCGTGACCAAGGAAGGCATTTGCTACATTTATGTGATGCTGGATTTGACGATGGGCGACTATGCCCAAGCATGGATGAAAATCCGCAACAAAATCAACGAAAACAAGGCTTTGAGTTTTCCGGCGGGCGTGCTGGCCATCGCTGTGGTTGACGACTTCGGTGAAACTTCCTCGCTGCTCATCGCTATGGAATCATCGGACAAGACCTACCGCGAGATGCGCGAATACACCGACGACCTCACTCGCCGCCTGCGCGACATCCCCCAAACGGGCAATGTGCGCGTGATGGGCGAACAACCCGAGGAAATCGCGGTCACGGTGGACAAGGAGAAATTGTCGTTTTACGGCATCAGTCCGAACACGTTGATGTTGCAATACGCCTCGCAAGGCTTCCTCACCACTACCGGTACCATGGAAACCTCCAATTTCGACCTGCCGCTGCACATCGAAAATCCTGTTGTTTCGGAGGAGGAATTGGAGGAGCAAATCATCTATTCCGATGCGGCGGGCAACACCGTGCGCCTGCGCGATGTGGCCACCGTCGAACGCCGCCTCGCTCCGCCTTCCAAAGTGGTGAATTTTAACGGAAACGATGCCCTGATTATCTCCGTCGAGATGCGCAAGGGCTTCAACATCGTTGCCTACGGAAAGAAGGTGGAAAATGTGCTTTCCGAGTTCCGAAAGACCCTGCCCGACAGCGTGAAAATGTACCGTATCACCGACCAGCCCAAGGTGGTGGAAAAATCGGTTAGTTCGTTCCTGCGCGACTTGCTCATCTCCATGATTGTCGTCATTGCGGTCATGTTGCTGCTGTTCCCCATGCGCACGGCCCTCATCGCCAGTTCGGGATTGCCTGTATGTACCGCCATGAGCATCGGATTGATGTATCTCTTTGGCATTGAGTTGAATACAGTAACTTTGGCTGCTCTCATCGTCGTGCTCGGCATGATTGTGGACGACTCCATTATTAATATTGACGGCTACATCGACAAGTTGAGTCAAGGCTACAAGCCCTTCGATGCCGCCGTGAGCAGCGCGAAGGAGTTGTTCATGCCCATGCTCATCGCCACGGGTGCCATCGCCACCATGTTTTTCCCCATGACGCGCATCATCACGGGGCCTTTGGGCGACTTCGTGCAACTTTTCCCGTGGACCGTCTGCTTCTCGTTGATGGCCTCGTTGGCCTATGCCATGCTCGTCATTCCCTCGTTGGAAATCATGTTCATCAAGCCCGACGACAAGCCCAAACATGACGGTTTCCTGAAGGCCCAAATGCGGTTTTTCGCCTTCCTGCAAGGGCTTTACGACAAACTGCAAAGCCATTGTTTCAACCATCCGCTGTTCACCATCGGCATGGGTATCGGCTCCATCGTGTTGGGTGTCTTGATGTTCCTCGCTTTGAATGTGCAGATGATGCCTATGGCCGAGCGCGACAGTTTCGCGGTGGAAATCCGCCTGCCCGAAGGCAGTAGCCTCGAAGCCACTACACGCATCAGCGACTCGTTGCAGAAAATGATGCTCACCGACAAGCGCGTCACCTCTGTGACGGCCTTCATCGGCGAGACCGCGCCGCGTTTCCACATGACTTACGCGCCGAGCATTCCAGCTAATAACCTGTCGCAACTCATCATAAATACCACTTCGAAACAAGCCACCGAAGACCTGCTGAAAGAGATGGACGACAAGTATTCCTACTGTTTCGCCGAAGCCCATGTGCGTTTCCGCCAATTGGATTACCAAGCTGTTACAACACCTGTCGAGGTCTTCGTTTACGGCGACGACTACACCGAAACCGCTCCCGTGGCACAGCAAATCAAAGACTATATGCTCACCTTGGACAAGGAACTCCGTTGGGTACACACCGACTATGACGAGTTTTTGCCTTCGGTGAAAGTGACCATGAAACCCGAGGAATGTGCCCGATTGGGTATTACCAAAACCGTGCTTTCCCTCGACCTTGCTGGTAGCCTCAACGGACAACCCTTGACCACCGTTTGGGAAGGCAACCGTAGCCTGCCCGTCAAACTATATGCGGAACAAAACTACGACCCCAACGACTACGAAACCGTTCAAAACCAACTGATTCCCACGATGATGCCTGGTACCAATGTCCCGCTCCGACAAGTCGCCGACATCAGTCCCGACTGGCATCCCGCAACTTTGGTACACCACAACGGCAAGAACGCCATCACCGTGGCCGCCGACATGAAATTCTGGAAGTCGCAGACCGCTAGCATGAAGAAAGTGCAACACTACATCGACACGGAGGTGCGCCCCAACCTGCCCGAGGGCGTGAGCATCGAATACGGCGGCCTGTCGTCGCTCAACACCATGGTCATCCCGCAACTCCTCAAGAGCCTGTTTGCCGCCATCGCCGTGATGCTGGCCTTCCTCATCGCCTACTTCAAGAAAGTTAACCTCGCGCTGTTGACCTTGTGTTCCAGTAGTTTATGTATGTTCGGAGCCTTCTTCGGCGAGTGGCTTTTCAACCTCGACTTCGGCATGACCTCCCTCTTGGGCATCGTCAGCCTCATCGGTATCATCGTCCGCAACGGCATTGTGATGTACGAATACGCCGAGACGCTCCGCACCGATGAGGGTCTGCCCACCAAGGAAGCCGCCATGAAAGCTGGCAGCCGTCGTATGAGGCCCATTTTCCTCACTTCGACCACCACCGCTTTGGGCGTGTTGCCGATGATCATCGCCCGCAACCCGCTTTGGATGCCGATGGGTGTGGTCATCTGCTTCGGCGTGGTGCTTTCGATGGTGATTATTTTGGCTGTGATGCCTGTGATGTATTGGCAAATCTTTAGAACCAGCAAGTCATGAAAAAGTGTATCATCATATTAGGTTTGATGTTGTCTGTAGCAGCTTTTGCTCAAGAACCACTTCGCCTCTCCGTGCAAGACTGTATCGATATGGCTTTGGAAAACAACATCGAACTGAAAAACAGCCAGTTGGAAATCGACAAAGCCAGAGCGACGAAGAAAGAAGCCCAAACCTTATATTTCCCAACGGTTTCGGCACAGGCCTTGGCCTTTGATGCGCTCAACCCCTTACTGTCTTTTGGTATCGACGACATCGACAACGCCCAACTACGACAAATCCTCTACACGCTTTATGCCGAATATGGTGCCAACATGGGTTTGGACAAGGAATATTCTTTTGTGCAAAACGGCGTGGTACTCAACGCAATGGCAACCGAACCGATTTATGCCGGCGGTCGCATCCGCAATGGCAACAAACTCGCCAAGTTGGGCATCGAAGCCGCTGAATACCAATCCATGATGAAGGAAGACGAAGTGCGCCTGCAAACTGAAACCCTCTATTGGCAAATCATCGCCTTGGAGGAGAAAAACGCCACCTTGGACCACCTCGACCAACTGTTGGACACTTTAGACAAGGACTTGTCAGGTGCCATCGAAGCGGGTCTGGCCATGCCCACCGACCAATACAAGTTGCGTGTGAAGCAAAACGAAAGCCAACTCAATCGCAAGAAACTGAACGACGGCATCACCCTCTTGAAGATGCTTTTAGCGCAATACATCGGCGCGGACTGGCAGAGCATGACCCTCACCGACACGCTCGGCCTTGAAACGGAACCTTCGGCCTATTTCCAACTCGTCGAAACCGCTGTTGCCCAACGTAATGAAAGCCACTTGCTCGACCTTTCTCTGAAAGCAGAAGACTTAAAAAAGAAGATGACCCTTGGCGAGGCCTTGCCTTCCCTGCTGGTCGGCGGCAGCGCGAGTTATCACACCATTTTCGAGCACACCAAACCCAATGCGCTGGTTTTCGCCATGCTGCAAATCCCCATCACCGACTGGCACAAGACTTCGTTCAAGCTAAAGAAGCATGACCTCGATGCCGAAATAGCCGAAAACACCCGCCGCGACCTCACCGAGAAAATGCAACTGCAAACCAATCAGGCCTGGTTCAACCTTGAACAGAGTTGGTTGCGCATCAACATGGCGGAAACTTCCTTGCGCGACGCCGAAGCCAACCTGAAAATCACGGAGGACTATTACGATGCTGGCTTGGTTGCCCTTTCTGATGTTTTGGAGGCCCAAACCCTCCTCAAGCAAAGCCGTGATGAGCTCACTGATAGCCGAGTGGAGTATCGGATTAATCTGGTGAAATACAAGCAGCTGACTAGATATTAAGATTCCGAGTCATTACTTTGTTGCTGGATGGTATTTTGTTTGCGCACAAAGCAGTACCAAAACAGCACCAAAGCGGCTATCGTACATAATACGGTTGGCAACCAATGCACCATCCAAGGCTCTTCCAACTTAGCCAATGGGGTACGGTTGCGTATCGCCACATAAGAACTAATGGTAGCCACAGCGTTGTTCAGGAAATGGAGCATCACGTTGGGTACCAGCGAACGCGAGTACAAGAACACATAACCCAATACCAGACCCATCACAAAACGGATGAGGAAACCACTCATATCCAAATGCATTAAGCTGAAAACGAATGCCGTAACCACCACCGCCACATGGTCGTTTTTGAACCATTTGCCAAGCAGCTGCTGCAAACCTACACGGAAAAAGAGCTCCTCGCAGATGGCTGGCACTACAGCCATTACCAATACCATGATCACTAGTCCAACAGAACCGGCACTGGCCGCTTTCCTAACGATTCCCATTATCATTTCTTCATACTCCTTTGACATCATGGAGAACGTTTCACCGACATTCCAGTGGTTGTTCCAGAAGCCGAGCCAGTCAACCAAGGGAGACAGCAAAGCGTAAACTATCACACCCGCCAAAGCCAACAACCATTTGCGTTCACTGAGGTCGAAACAGTAGAACTCTCGTTTGTTGTCGCGGTAAAAACAGTTTGCTACAATGATAACGGGTACCATAAACAGCAAAACACTTTGCAGTACAATCAATACAGCCGTCATCCAGCCAGAACTGAGGCTGTTGCCCGTAGCGGATAACATGGCTTGTGGGTCACCACCATTGCCTTTAGTCATCACTATTGCAAGAACGGCGACACAAATCAATACCAAAGGGACAAGCATTCCTATATGAGAGCCAATGAGTACTAAGAGTTGCTTGAAAGGATGTACGTTCTTATTCATGTTATATCTAGTTTAATGTCTGTTAAATACCAAATTATTGTTTCTCGCTGATCGTCAACACTACCATATCGCGATTAGCAGGCACAAGGGTCATCCCGAAACGTGTCAGCAGTTCCTGCTGTATTTCTTCAAAACTAAGTTGGGTGGTGGCAAAGTCCTCACTGACATTCAGCCAATCCCCAGAATGCATCCATGGATCCAAGACTACCGGAAGATGCCAGAAATAGCGCAAAGCACTCACTACTGATGCCAATCTCTGTGGACGCACGCCGTCTCTTTCTTCCTCTAAATCCTCATACAACCAGCTGTTTTCAGTTACCCATTTTGTACGGTTAGTGTAAGGATTTTTAATCGTTGAAGCATCAACATGAGCTTTTTGATAGCGTTCTGTGTCAGTAACCTCCAATCTAAAGGCTGGTTTTACTGCGGTGTCGCATTGCAAACCGCCATAACGTACCATATCGCGGAACAACACACGGTAATCGGGTATCACCGCCTTATCATATATTACTGAATAGGTGTAAATGTCTTTACCTTGTGTAAAGTCGTAAGCGGTGTCACCACAAGCGATACCGTCGGTATACATGGCACCGATAAGCATCTCCTGCGCCAACATGGTTCGAGTGTTTGAACGGTAAACAAACTCTTTTACCGGCCAATTGCGATAAAAGTTTTGTTCAGCACTCCTGTTTTTGTACCTGATTAATGACGCCTCGTAGCTTGTTTGCGGTCTGTCGCCATCACCACGATAGACGATTTTATTGTCAGCACATGCGGCCAGCATCATTACAGCGGCCATTGCAAGAAGAATAACAAAGTGTTTCATACGTTTTTTTGAATTAAGTTGTTTGTGCTGCAAAACTATGAATTAAATGTTATTTAACCAAGTCATTAATACAAAAGAATATCTTTGCAGCTTCAAAACAAACCATCCTTATGAAAAAACACCTTTTCCTATTCCTTTTCATTGTCACGGCCACGCTGGGTCAAGCCCAAGTCAGCAAGATGCTTGGCCAATGGAACACCTTCGACGATAAGACTGGTGAGATGCGCGGCACCGTCAGGATTTATGAGGAAAACGGCACCCATCAGGCCGAAATCATCACGCTTTATGAAAAGGATGCCAACGGGAAATACCAGGTGATGCAAGCACCTTATCCTGAAGGATATGAGGGCGTAGTGGGCACCAAAATTTTCAGCGGAATGAAGGTTCATGGCGACCACCTGAAAGGCAAGGTCTACGACCCAGAGAGCCAAAAGACCTATCACGGCAAGGTGACTTACCATGCCAAAACCGACGAACTTGTCCTGCGCGGCTCGTTGGACAAGGCGGGGCTGTTGGGTCGCTCACAGACTTGGAAACGTAAGAAATAAAACTGTTGGGACACATGTCCCAACAGTTTTATACATCAAATTTGAATTCGGCATCAAACCAGCCAGTGTCTTCTTTCAAGAGGTCATATTCCTCACCCGTCTGGTGATCAACGACATGCACTGTGCCTTTGATGTCGTCGTAAGTGAATGTAAACTGAGAGTTTACGTCGTCTTTGGGTACGTCCATTTCAGATGTTATCTATGGTTTTGAGGGTGCAAAAATACACAATTTTCAGATACCTAAACGTTTGTTCAATGCTGCCGTCTGTTCTTCAAAGCCTTTCTTGCCGAGCAGCGCAAACATATTCTTCTTGTAAGCCTCCACGCCAGGTTGGTCGAATGGATTGACATCCAGCAGGTAACCGCTCACGGCGCAAGCCATTTCGAAGAAGTAAATGAGTTCACCCAAGACTTTTTCCGACACTTCGGGGATGACGATGCGGATGTTCGGCACGCCGCCGTCCTCATGGGCCAACACGGTGCCTAATTCAGCCTTGTGGTTGACTTCCGAAATGCGTTTGCCAGCAATGTAGTTCAGTTGGTCGAGGTCTTCGTTTTCCATCGGGATGCGCAGCTCGTGGTTGGAGTTTTCAACAGAAATCACCGTTTCAAAGAGGTTGCGCAGGCCGTCTTGGATGTATTGTCCCATCGAGTGCAGGTCGGTGCTGAAAGTGACCGAAGCGGGGAACACGCCCTTGTGCTGCTTGCCATGGCTTTCGCCGTAAAGTTGCTTCCACCATTCGGAGAAATACACCAGACGCGGCTCGTAGTTCACCATGATTTCGTTGGTCAGGCCTTGGGCATAGAGGGCTTGGCGCACCACAGCATACTGTGAGACAGGATTGTCCACGGTCTGGTTCTCTTTGCAGCATTTTTCCATTTCAACGGCACCCTTCACCAAAGCGCGGATGTCGATGCCCGCCATGGCGATGGGCAACAGGCCCACAGGGGTCAAAACCGAGAAACGGCCACCCACGTCGTCAGGGACGATATAGGTCTTGTAGCCCTTCACGTTGGCTAACTGTTTCAGGGCACCACGGGCTTTGTCGGTGATGGCGACGATGCGGTTAGCGGCTTCTGCTTCGCCGTACTTATTAATAAGGTGTTGCTTCAGGATGCGGAAAGCGATGGCGGGTTCTGTCGTCGTGCCCGACTTGGAGATGACGGCCAAGGAGTAGTCTTTCTTGTCCAAAACGGCCATCAAGTCGGCGATATAATCCTCGCTCATGTTGTGGCCAGCATAAACGATGAGCGGCATGTCGCCCGTCAGCGGGGCAAAATGGTTTTGCAGGGCTTCGATGACGGCACGGGCACCCAAATAGGAGCCTCCGATGCCGACGACGACAAAGATTTCCGACTTTTGGCGTAACGCAGCGGCGGTTTTCTCGATGTCGGCGAGCAGTGTTTCATTGATTTCCGAAGGCAGGCTTACCCAGCCAAGGAAGTCGTTACCCGCGCCGGTTTTTTCGTAAACTGTCTTGTAAACGCTTGATATTCTTGATTCTAATCCGTTTTTGATGTCATTGTTCAGATAAGGCTGAACGTGTGAGAGGTCGATTTTCATAATGTTAAGATTAATAATGCTGCGAAGATAAGACAAAAATTTGGCTGAACCTGCGAAAACATTGAAAAATTTCTTATCTTTGCGCAACTTTTTTAGCGCGGAGGCGTTAAAAGTACGAGCATTTAGAACCACAAATATTTTAGAAGTTTGTTTTATGTCACAGTTTAAGATTTTATTGGCCGAAGACGACCGTAATTTGGGTATGATTCTCAAGGCTTTTCTTGACTCCAAAGGTCATAAGGCGACCTTATGCACCAACGGTGAGGAAGCTTGGAAAGTGCTGGGTATCAGCCAATTCGACATTTGTGTTTTTGATATTACCATGCCTGTGATGGACGGCTTTAAGTTGGCCCGTAAGGTGAAAGATGTGCAGCCCGACATACCGTTGATTTTCCTTACGGCTCACGACGAACTTGAAGATATTCTTGAAGGGTTCGCCATCGGTGCCGACGACTATGTCACCAAGCCTTTCCACATGGAAGAGTTGGAGGCACGTATCAAAGCCGTGTGCCGTCGTTATGCTATCATACCATCGAAACCCATGGAGTTCCGTTTGGGCGGATTTGTTTTCGATGCACCGCGCCACATCCTGACTGACAGCAAAGGCGAGGAGCGCAAGCTGACTTCCAAGGAGTCGGATTTGCTGCTGATGCTTTGCGAGTGCAAGGGCAATACCTTGGAGCGCAGCCATGCCCTCCAGACCATTTGGAAGGAGGAGAACCGCACCACGGCCCGTTCGATGGATGTCTATATCACCAAACTGCGCAAGTATTTCGTCGACGACCCCAACGTGAACATTGCCAATGTGCATGGTGTGGGCTTTCGCCTTGATGTGAAATAAGATATTACTTTTTCATAGTTTTGTAGGGGGACGGCTGTGTCATCAAGACATGGCCGTTTCTATTTGCCTATTCGTAAAGGAAAAGTGACGCTTCTGGCAGTCCGACGGTGGTGTCGCTGATGAAATCCCAGATGACATCGGGCGGGATTTGTTGCGTGGTGTTGCAGAGGATGGCGAGGTAACGACGGTGTGCCGCGTCGCGGATGACGGCGCTGCGATAGCCTTTCCACCAGCCGTAGTGGAAATAGGCTCCAGGATGGTCTTGTGTCATGCGCCAGCCGAAGCCGTAGTTTTCTCCGTTTTTCCAAGCCGGTGAGCCTGGCTGGAAGGCGATGGCTTGCAGGCTGTCGGGCAGCAATATGTGGCGGTCCAAGGCTTGGTCGAAGGTCCAGAGGTCTTCCACGGTGGAGAACATGATTTTGTCGCCCATCACGCCGTTGAGGTAGTCGTTTTGCGTCTTGACAGGGCCTTTTTTGTATAAATCGTGACCCTGAACATCGGTGGGCATGTAAAGTGACACGGTGGCGTCGTCGCGCATGGAGTAGACGAAGGAGTGGTTCATGCCCAAAGGCTCGAAGATACGTTCGCGCAAGAAGTCCTCAAAATGCTGTCGCGAAGCGCGTTCCACCACCGAAGCCAACAGCGCATAATTGATGTTGTTATAGAAATAAGCCGCGTCGGGTACACCATAGGGTTTAGGTTTGCGTTCGGCCATCATGTCAATCATCGCCTCGTTGGAGAAGGGCTTGCGGCGGTTGGGCCAATAGGCGTCGGCCATGGCGTCGTAGCGCGGTAAGCCGGAGCGGTGGTGGAGCAACATGCGGAGGGTGATACCCTCGTAAGGCAGTTCGGGAATGAACTTTCGCACGTTGTCGTCGTAATCCAGTTTGCCCTCGGCCTGCAACAGCATGATAGCCATAGCAGTAAACATCTTCGAGTCGGACGAGAGTTGGAAAGCGTCGTCGATGCGCAAGGAATCGGGATGACGTTGGTTCAGGTCTCGAAAACCAAAAGCTTTTTCGTACACGATACGTCCTTGCTCGGCATACAGCACTACGCCGTTGAGGTTCAAGGCTTTGAAGATAGAGTCGGCCATCTGTGCCCGCTCTGCCACTTGCTCTTGGGTCAAGTCGTAGAAAACGCTGTCGGTGTTGACGACGACACCCGAAGGGACACGCTTCCTTCCACAAGAGGAGAAAGCCACCACAAGGAGCAAAAGAAACGCTATGTTGAGGGTCTTACGTGTCATAACGGAGGGCAAAGTTACAAAAAGAAGTGTGAAAACCGCCAAAATTCGGTCAAAATGAAGATTATTTCATCGTAATTGGCTAATTATTACTACTTTTGCAGCCCGAAACGCGAGATATTCGCAGTCAATTACAACTTAATTATTATTTCATGTCACAATTTACCGATTTTGGATTGAATCCCGCTCTGTTGAGGGCTGTGAAAGAGCTGGGGTTCGAGAATCCCATGCCGATACAGGAGCAGACGATCCCTGTATTGTTAGAGAAAGACACAGACTTTGTGGGCCTTGCACAGACGGGAACGGGCAAGACGGCGGCTTTTGGCTTGCCTTTGCTGAACAAGATTGACCCTGAGCAGCGTTGCGTTCAGGCGTTGATTCTCTGTCCGACGCGTGAGCTGTGTATGCAAATCACCCGCGACCTGCGCAACTATGCCCGTTACATTCCTGAAATCCTGATTGTGCCCGTCTACGGCGGCGCCAGCATCGAGATGCAGTTCAAGGACTTGGCCAAGAAACCGCAAATCATCGTGGCCACGCCGGGTCGTCTGCGCGACATGATTCGCCGCAACCGCGTCGACTTCAGCAACGTGAAGACCATGATTCTTGACGAGGCCGACGAAATGCTCAACATGGGCTTCCAAGAGGAAGTCGACGACATCCTTGAATACATGCCCAAGGAAGGCCGCCACACCATGCTCTTTTCGGCTACCATGCCCAAGGAGGTGGAGGCCATCCTTAACAAGTACATGACCGACCCCGTGAAGGTGGCCGTGGGCGAGCGCAACTCTGGCACCGCCAATGTCGACCACATCTACTACATGATGGCCGCCAAGGACCGTTACTCGGTGCTGAAGCGCATCATCGACTATACGCCAGCCATTTACGGTATCATCTTCTGCCGCACCAAATTGGAAACCCAGGAAATTGCCGACAACCTCATCCAAGACGGCTACAACGCCGCTGCCCTGCATGGCGACCTCTCGCAAGGCATGCGCGACAACGTCATGGACCACTTCCGCAAGCGCAGCCTGCAACTGTTGGTGGCTACCGACGTGGCCGCCCGTGGCATCGACGTGAAGGAACTGACGCACATTATCAACTACAACCTGCCCGACGATATTGAGACCTACGTGCATCGTAGCGGCCGTACAGGTCGTGCCGACAAGCGCGGTATCTGCATCAGCCTCATCAACTTGCGCGAAAAGGGTAAGATCAAACGCATTGAGAAAATTGTAGGCCGTCCCTTCGAGCGGGGAATGATTCCCACGGGTAAGGAGGTCTGCGAGAAGCAACTTTTCAACCACATCGACCGCATCGAGCATGTCGACATCAACCGCGAGGACATCGACGACTACCTGCCCGTCATCTTCCGCAAGCTGGAATGGATGAGCCGCGAGGAACTGATTACCCGCATGGTGGCACTCAACTTCAACCGTTTCCTCGACTACTACAAGGACGCCGTCGACCTCAACGCCGACGAGCGCGACGAGAAGAAAGACCGCAAGGAACGCAAGAAGGAACGCGACCGTCAGGACGAGACCATGCAACGCCTTTATTTCGGCATGGGCAAGAACGACCACATCCTGCCGCAAAAGATTATCGGCAAAATCAACGACGTCACTCGCAGCAAGAACATCCCGATTGGCCGCATCGACCTTTATTCCGACTACTCCTACGTTGACGTGGAAGAGAGCTTCGTCCCGCTGATTCTGGAGTGCTTTGCCGACCCGCACAACAACCCGCGCGGCATCGTGGTGGAGGTGGCCAAGGAGCAACCCGAACGCAAGAAAGGCGAAAAGAAAGACTTTGGCGAAAAAAAGGACTTCGGCGAGAAAAAGGAACGCAAGGAGCGCCGCGACCGCGACGAGTTCCGCAGTGAGCGTCGTGAGAAACGCGACGACTTCCATGAGAAGCGCGAAAAACGTGACGACGACTTCTTCGAGAAGAAATCGAAGAAGAAAAAGAAGGATTTTGACGACGACAAACCGTACTACAAATCGGAACGCTCCCGCGACGGTCGCGAGTGGCTCGACCCCGACTGGAAAGAGCACATGGACGACATCGACATCTTCTATGACGATGACGACCGTCCGAGCCGCAAACAACGCAATGCTGAACGCGGCTTTGGCAGCAAGAAGGGGAGTGGTAGCAGCTCATACGGCTCCAAGGGCAGCTCTTCAAACTCAAGAGGTGGCTCATCGAGAGGCGGTTCTTCCAAGGGTGGCTCATCGAGAGGTGGTTACACTTCGAAGGAGTCAAACCGTGGTCGCCGTGGTGCCAGCCGTTACGAGGATGACTATTACTCACCGCGCCGCCGTGGCGGTGGAGGAAGAAGGAGATAGTTTTACTCCCCCCTGCCCCCCTCTTAGAGGCGGAAGCGCAAAGCGACGCAAAAATACGCGTCCGGTAGGCTTCCCCCTTTGAAGGGGGGGGCAGGGGGGATTCAAAAAGACCCAAACCATGTCAAAACTATACTCATGGATCAGAGCTGCGCGTCCGCGGACGCTGCTGCTTTCTTTTTCAGGAGTGTTGCTAGGTGCCTCGTTGTCGGTCGCGGCGTCTCGCAGCGACTGGCGCATCCTCTTTTTCTGTGCCCTTACCGCCATACTCCTCCAAGTCCTCTCCAACCTCGCCAACGACTACGGCGACTTCAAGAAAGGTACCGATGGTGAAAATAGGGTAGGGCCGCAGCGCGAGATGCAGAGCGGCAGCATCACGGAGAAAGAAATGCGCAAAGGCATTGCCGTTGTCAGTGTTTTATGCTTGATTTCAGGAGCCTTGATTTTTGTTTTTGCCCAACTATCTTGGCAGGAATTGGCCGTTTTCGCTGCCTTGGGCATAGCTGCGGTGCTGGCTGCCCTGCTTTACACCTTGGGCAAGCATCCCTACGGCTACCAAGGTCTCGGCGACTTGTTCTGTTTCCTGTTTTTCGGCTGGGCAGCTGTGGCTGGAACCTATTATTTGGCCACCAAAAACCTTGATTTCAGCGTTTTGTTGCCTGCCACAGCGATGGGCTTTCTCTCCAATGCCGTACTGAATATCAACAATATGCGCGACTATGAGAACGACCGCGCCTCGGGCAAAAACAGCCTTGTGGTGAAATTAGGTTTGAAAAAAGCCTTTGTTTATCATTGCTTCCTTATCGTCGGGGCATTTGTTTGCCTCACCATTTTCCTCATCTTGAAAAAAGCACCTTATTATACCTACGCTTTTTGGATGCTTTTCCCCTTGTTCCTGAAAGACTTGATAGCCATCAAAAAAACTAAGCCTGAACGGCTTGACCCGTTTTTAGGGCGACAAGTCAAGCACACATTCCTGCTCGTTGTTGTCTTTGGCGTGTTGCTCTTGCTTGGATTTTGACTTTTTTTCCAAAAGAGGCCTTTTCTTTGGAAATAGTTCTTATTTTTGCGCCGTAATCTAAAACATAAAGTATTAACCCATTAATTCACAACACATGAAAAAATCCTTACTATTTGCATTTGCCTTGCTGTTTGCAACGGCAATGATGGCACAAAACCGCGCGGTTTTGCTGCAAGAATCCTTTGATGGCAGCGCGCTGCCAGCTGGTTGGTCCATTGATTCACACAATACCAACTGGTCGGTCTCGGCTACCAACAATGCTGGCGGTGCCGCCAATGAGATGAAACTCGACTGGAACCCTCAATTCAACGGCATGACGCGCCTTATTTCTCCCGCCGTCGATTTGACTGGCATCAACAGCCTTGTGTTCTCGTTCAAGCACGCACTCGACAACTATTCGGGTAGCCACACCATCGGCGTAGCCACCACTTCTGACGGTGGCACCACCTGGAATGAGGCTTGGACTCAAAACTATGGCAGTAGCGGCGCATGGGCTGTGAGCCAAGAAATCAGCACCCCCGACATGGGTCAGGCCAACGTGCAGTTCTGTATCTTCTACAACGGCAACAGCTACAACATCAATGACTGGTATTTCGATGACATCAAGGCTTTCACGCTTGAAAACCTCGACCTGGGCATTGAGGCCATCACTGTTCCCAGCTTTGTCTCTTGCGGAGAGAACTACATCGGAATGAGTGTCTTCAGCTACAGCCAGACTAACGTCACCTCTTTGCAAGCTACCTACGAAATTGAAGGTATGGAGCCTGTCACTGAGGAGTTTATCGTCAACATTCCCACGTTGGGTACCGAGGTCTTGACCTTTACCACCCCTGCCGTGCTGAGCCCCGACACTTACAATCTGACGATCCGCATTGACTTGGTGAACGGTGTAGAAGACGACAATCTCAACAACAACGAGCTGTCGAAGTCGGTCTTCGCAGCCATCGCATCTGCTGAGCGCAAGCCGATGATTGAGCACTTCTCCTCATCGACCTGTGGCCCGTGCGTCAGCGTCAACACGCAAATGCTCAACTTCTGCAACAACAACCCTGGCCGTTTCACCTACACTAAGTATCAGATGAACTGGCCCGGCAATGGTGACCCGTACTACACTGAAGAAGGTGGCACTCGCCGTACTTATTATGGTGTCAGCGCTGTTCCGCAATGCTTCTTGGATGGCGAAGACCAAGGCTATGCCGCTGTGCAACAAGCCGTCTTCGACGAACACGCCGAGAGAACCGCTTTCTTCGACATCAGAGGCTCCTTCACCGTTGAAGGCAATATGATTAACGTTGTCGCCGACGTTATGCCTTACATCGATGCCAACGCTCGCGTCTTCATCTCCGTCAACGAGAAAGAAACCCACGGCAATGTGGGCAGCAATGGTGAGACTTCGTTCCACCACGTCTTCATGAAGATGTTGCCTGATGCACAAGGCACAGAAGTTAACTTCGCCGCTTGCGATGGTCAACGCTTTGAGTTCAGCCAAGACATGTCTGGAACCCATGTTGAGGAAATGGAAGACCTTGAAGTGTCCATTTGGGTGCAGGATTACACTACTAAGGAAATGTTCAACAGTCACTTTGCCTTCGAAAACACGGATCAACCCGAACCCGTGAAGGATCTCTCTCTGATTGAGGACGAAACTGGTGAGGAAAACATCATGGTGGCTTCTTGGGTAGACCCGGGTGTGAATACACCTCATAGCTACAATGTGTTCGTGAACGGCGTTCTCGTGGAAGAGCACTATGCCGAAACGAGCTACAGCTTCCCCGCTGAACTGGGTGTTTATTATGCAGTTGGTGTTCAGGTGTATTACGAAACCGAAGACATTACCTCTGTCACCGTGGTTGCGGGTAAGGAGAACACTTGGAGTGTGGGTGAGACCGAGGTTTCGACCTGCAAGCTCTATCCTAACCCTGCCAACACGATGGTGCACATCGCGGCTGAAAACAACATCGAGAGCGTGAAAGTGTACAACATGCTGGGCGCTTTGGTGCAGACCGTTTCATCCAACAGCCAGTATGTGAACATCAACACGGCTAACCTGAGCAACGGCGTGTATTTCTTCAACGTCCGTCAGAGCGATGGCACGGTCAGCAACCAACGTGTGGTTGTCACCCACTGATGGTGAAAACGACTTACAACAGCAAGAAAGGAGCCCCGCGAGGTTCCTTTCTTCGTTTAGAAACTGTTTTGATTTTCAACAAAAGCCCCAAGGCCCATGTCATTCCGAGGATTTTGAAGGCATAGATACACTCACCTTTCAGGTTCGGTATGACATGCCTTCAAAATCCGAAGCGAATCTATGGGCAAGTATAACCTATAGAAAATCAAAACAGTTTCTTAATCAGACAAGGAATAAGGTTTGTCTTCTGGCTTTATGCCTCGCTCAAGGTTAGGTTGGCTGCCCATTTCAAAAACAAGCTCTCCACCTTGCATCAATTGTTCATGTGTGAGGTAAAGTTTTGTGATTTCCTGTCCATTGAGCGTCACCTTTTGCACATAGCGGTTCTCATCACTCACCTCTGGAGCCTTGATTTCCAAAGTCTTGCCATTGCCCAAGCGAACTTTCAGATAGGGTAGGTAAGGCGCACCCAACACATATTGGTCGCTGCCTGGACAGACGGGGTAGAAACCCATCACCGAGAAAATATACCACGCCGACATCTGGCCGCAGTCGTCGTTGCCGCAAAGACCATCAATGTTGTTCTTGTAGAAGCGGTTCATGATTTCACGCAGCCAGTATTGGGTCTTGTAAGGCTGCGAGGTCCAATTGTAGAGGTAAGCGATATGGTGTGCCGGCTCGTTGCCGTGGTTGTAGCAGCCCATCAGACCTTCCTCGGTGACGTCCTCGGTGTTCTCGAAGAACTCGGGCGGCAGTTGCATAATAAATAAGGTGTCAAGGTTATGGATGAACTGCTTATCGCCGCCCATGGCCTCAATTAATCCTTTCACGTCCTGTGGCACATAGAACGAATACACCCAGGAATTGCCTTCCACAAAGCCCTCGCCCTCGGTGTCCATCAGGCTGAATGGCTCTTTCCAAGTGCCGTCGGACATCCTCGGACGGGCAAAGCCCAAATCGGTGTCGAAGGTGTTGCGCCAGTTGGCGGCACGTTGCTTGTAAATATCGGCCATTTCGGTGTTGCCCGCCTTCAGCGCGGCTTGGTAGATGGCCCAGTCGTCGTAGGCGTATTCCAAGGTCACGGAGACACAGCCGCTGTTCTTGTCGAAGGGAACATAACCTAGGTTTTGGTAGTCGTCGAGGTTGACGTAATAGGGGCAGGTGGAACTGCGTTGCATGGCTTTTAGCAATTCGTCTTTTTGGTCGACAACGCCCTTGACGTAGGCATCCGAAAGCACCGAAGTGGCGTGGTAGCCAATCATGCACCAGTTCTCATTGCCCATGTGCGACCAAACGGGCAGCAGTCCGTGGACGCTCTGTTCGCTGTGTTTCAGCATGGATTGCACCATGTCGGCATTGCGCTGGGGTTGCAGCACATTGAACAAGGGATGCAGGGCGCGATAGGTGTCCCACAAGGAAAACACGGTATAATTCGTGAAATCTTCGGCTTGGTGAATATTGTGGTCGTTGCCGCGATATTGGCCGTCCACATCCATGTAAATGGAGGGATTAATCATGGTGTGATACAGCGAGGTGTACAGCATGGCCTTTTGGTCTTCTGTAGGGCTGTCACACTGTGGCAGCCCTACAGTGATGACCGCCAATTCCTTGTTCCATTTGTCTTGTGTCTCGGCCAATAGCTGCTCAAAATTACGTCCGTCGGTCTCGGCATGGAGGTTGCGCAAGGCACCGTCGGTGCTGGTGGCAGAGAGGGCAACTTTTACCTCAAGCGTTTCGGGCTGGTTGAAAGTGAAATACGCCACAATCTTGCGCCCTGTCATCTCGGGGAAGTTGTGCTTCACGTCGAACTTGCCCCACATACCGTTGTACTTGGGTTTTTGCAACTCGCGGTAGCCGTAGTCCGCAATGGGCTGGCTGAAGCTGATGGCGAAGTAGGTGTAATTCGTCCTTGCCCAGCCGTTGGTGATGCGGTAGCCCGTCAAAAGGGTGTCGTTTTCCACGCGGAGGTTAGCCCAGAGGGTCTTGCCGTCGTAGTTGTAGATGCCGTGCTGCAAGTCAAGGATGATGCTGCCGTCCTCGCCTTTCGGGAAGGTGTAACGATGGATGCCCGCGTGTTCCGTGGCGGTCAGTTGTGCTTTGACGCTGTAATCCTGCAAAAACACCTCGTAATAGCCTGGTACGGCGATTTCGGTGTCGTGGCTATAGCGGGAACGATAGCCCGCATCGGGGTTGGTCTGTGTCCCTGGGTTGAACTTGATTTCCCCTGTGACGGGCATGATGAGGATGTCGCCCAAGTCGGAGTGGCCTGTGCCGCTGAAGTGGGTGTGGCTGAAACCTACTATGGTGCTGTCCTTATGCTGATAGCCGGCGCAATATTCGTACACGCGCGGCTGATACTTGCCGTTGATGTCGTGCGGCACGGTGTCGGTATCAGGGCTGAGTTGCACAATGCCAAAAGGCGCACAAGCCCCAGGAAAGGTATGACCCATGCCGTTGGTTCCAATAATCGGGTTGACGTATTGGATGTAATTGGCTTTAATGTTGCCGTCAGCGTCCCCGCTGATGGTAGGATGATTGCAGCTGACCATCATCAGCCCAAAAGCCAGTAACAGGAAATTTTGAAGTTTCATATTATAGTTAGATTAGATTCTGCAAAAGTAGTAAAAAGTCCCGTAGGGACGACGGACAATTAGGCAGGCGGTGAAATGCAATGGAACCCCTGCCGACAATAAAAAAGGGCGGCACCCCAAAAGATGCCGCCCAATTTGTTGCGGAAATCAATTCCGCGGTGTCATTTATTTGATAACGGAGATGCGTTCAACGTGCATACCGTTCTCAGTCATGACGCGCACCGTGTACATGCCAGCGCTGTATTGTGACATGTTCAGGATGACCTCGTTGGCAGTGACGTCAGCATCGTAAACCACCTGGCCGAGGACGCTCACCACAGTGATGTGGCGCATGTCGTTGGCTTGGATGGTCACGTTGCCCTTCGTCGGGTTCGGGAAGATGGCCATGCCACCGTTCTCGTTGACGTTGTCATAACCAACAACGACGTAGTTCACATCCGAACCAGCGGCCATAGCGGGTTCAGACTCGCAGTCGGCGTAGACAGCCGTCACCTGGTAGTAGTAGTTACCAGCGCTTTCAGGTCTGTCGATGTACTCGTAGTAGGTCTGGCCGGCAACAGCGGGAACGTTACCAATTAAGGTGTAATTGGCGTTTTCGGTCGAACGATACACGTTGTAGCTTTCGATGCCAGCGCGCAGGCCCTTGGCACCAGCGCTCAGTTGAATATCGTCGATATCCAGATAGAACCAGTCGGTGCAGTTGAAGTGACGGATGGCAATCTTGCGGCCTTCACCGGCATAGGCACCGAGGTCAACGGTGTACTGATACCAGTTGCCCTGATCGCGCATACCGCGAGGACCATCGTAACGCTCGCCCTTGGCGGTCATCGTCCACTCTTGGACCATCGTGAAGTTGGTGCCGTCCTCAGAGACAGCCACGCCGAAGTGCTCGGAAGCCCAAGCGTTGTCTTGAGCGCAAGCGTAGAAGCTGAACGTGGAGTTCTCGCAGAGGGTCACAGCAGGCGTCACGAGCCAGTTGTCAGGAGTCAGAGCGCCGTAGTTGTTGTCGTAGCTCTGTGAGTACATCATGTCGGACGAACCGTTGTGGCCGTAACCAGTACCCATAGTAGCGCTAGCGAGGTTCCAGTTGTAGCCGTCGCCATCAGCGTCGATGGTGGTCCAGCCAGCAGGCAGACCAGCTTCGAAGTCAACAGTGAACTCGTCGCCTTCGCAGCCCGGGCCGGGTTCTTGTTCACCCCACCACACCTTTATATCGCCATTCTCGGCAGGTTCGCCGTGGATAGGTGCACCAGCAGCGCAGGCGTCGCCGCCTTCGGAGCAGACCGGGCAACCCATGGACCAACCATAGTTATGATCGGGCAGAACCATTTCACCAGGATAGATCGGGCGGACGCAGTACACGTGCTCACCGAACTCGTCGACGTCAGTGTACTCACGCACTTCAGGACCAACGATGTTGAGGTACTCGCCATCTTGAGTGATCAAGAAGCCGATGAGGTCGTAAGTCGGATGGACGATTTCGCAGTCGGTCGTGCCGGCACCACCCGTTTGGCTGAAGGTGATGTTGGTTTCACCGCCGTTGTAGTTGGTGATGACCAAGATGTAGTATTCACCCGTTTGGGCAGTGGCAGGAATGTTGCAAGTCTCGTTCCAGCTGGAGGAGTAGCTGCAGTCAACAACCTTGTCGGTGGTCAAGCCGTAGGGGCAAGGACTGACCGGGTCGTCGAACGGACCCCAGCAGCAGAAGTCGATGTCAATCTGAGGATTGCTGTGCATGTAAATCTCGATGGCACCAGGGTTACCTATGCGGAAATAGTACCACACCGGGCGAGGCTGCGTGTAGAGGCAGTCGTAGTCCGGGCCAGGCTCAGCGGTCTGTGAACCAACAGGAGCCGGGAAGAAGTAGGTGCTGTCGGAGCAGATAGGATCAGCAAGTTCGCACATATCGTTCAAACGAGAGTGGATGAAGCGGTCAATCAACAGGTTGTTGACGAAGGTAGCAGGCATTTCGGCCTTGTAAGTCAGAGCCGTTTCAGCAGCTTGAGCCTTGTCCATCATAGCGAACTGAGAAGCGTTGTCTAAACGGAATTCCTTCACGCTCTGTTCGAGGTCCATGTTTTCATAGCCATTGCTGGCACTGATGATAAACACACCATCGGATTCGCTGTTGATGACTTCGAAACGATTGTCGTTCAACATGTTGTGGAGGAAGAACACACGCTCGTCGAAGTTGTTGATGTCGGTGATGTTGAAAGCATAAGCATACTTGCTGATCATGCCGCTGACGGTCTCATTAGCATCGTAGTAGTTGCCCTTGGCACCGTCGCCGATGTAGGCACGCAACATGAAGGTGTAGTCGAGGCCATAGCTGGTGAGGTCTTCCCAAGTGCTACCGTCGAGGCTGACCCAACGGCCGTTCGGGTCGCCAGTGTTGGCGCAAACAGCAGCCGGCCAACCAGCACCGCTAGCGTTGTAGAACACCACCCACAGGTTCTGGGTAGGATCAACAGTTACAGGAGCAGCAAAGTCGAACTCAAGGAACTGGTTGGAACCAGTGAAGGTCACATTGGTCTGACCGAGAGCAGTACCAGCAGGAGCATTGCTGCCGCCTTGGTAGATGCTGGCTGTACCCGTCATGGCTTCGTAGTCGTAAGCCATAACCTTGGTCACTTGGTGACCTTCGTAGCTGCCAGCGGGGAACATGACGGCCCACCAGAATTGGCCACCGCCAGTGCCGATAGCGTCATCATTGACACCATTGTCATAGTAGTACCATTCGAACGAGGCTTGGCCGCCGCCGCCGCCGCCGCCGCCATTCGGGTCGTACGGGTTGTAGCCGCCTTCAAACACCCACTCGATGTGGTTGCCTTGGCCGTTGACGTCAACAGTGACTTCGTCAACAGGTCCCCAGTGATCGCAAGGCTCATACTCCCATTCAACAGGCTCGCTCCAAGCGCTCATACCCGTGCTGTAGACGGTAGCCACCTTGCAGAGGTAGTGTTCGCCTTCAACCAACGGAGCGTTGTAAGGCTCATTGGTGGAGAGCTGGCAGAACGGATTGACCGTGTTGTGGTTGTAGATCGGCACACCGTCGATTGAGGTGCACATGACCTTGTAGTACTCGAAGTGCTGCATTTCGTCAGCGTTCTTGCCGCCAGTGGTCAGTTGAACATCGTCGATGTAGATTTCGTACTGGTCGTAGCTGTTGAAGTGACGGAAGGCGATGTAGACATCCTGGCCAGCGTAGGCACTCAGGCTGACGCTGTGTGAACGCCAGTTGAAGTAACGATCGCCGTTGTGACGGATTTGAGTCTTACCAGCATCACCGCTCTTGGCATTGCCTTCCCAAACGATTTGGAAGTCAGCAGGAGTCGGGTTGTCGACGGTAGCCACAGCCACGCCGAAGTGATCAGGATAGCTGTCGTTGCCGTAGTCAGCCCAGAAGTTCAGCACGGAAGAAGCTGTGATGGAATACTTCTGGTTGGTGACCAGGAAGTTGTTCGGATCGAAGCTGTCGTAAGTGCAGTCGGTGTAGGACGAAGAGACAGCGAAGCCGTTGGATTCGTTGTGACCCCAGCCTGTGTAATCGTAGCAAGCATAGGTCTGGCTCTGTGAGCTGTGGTACCAGTTGAGGCCGTCACCGTCAGCATCAATCAAAGTCCAGTTGGCAAAGCCGCCTTCGAAGTCTTCGGTGAAGGTGGTAGTACCAGTGCCACCGCCTTGGCCGCCGCCACCACCACCGCCACCGGGGTTGTTGTGGCTGTCATCCCACATGGCCCAGCCAGTACGGGAGACGTAGATGTTCTCAACACCGTAGAGGATTTCAATCATCACATAACGGAGGTCTTCGTTGTCCCAAATGAGACGGGTTTCGTCGATGGGCTCGTAACCTTCGAGACGGACGCTGATGTTGTATTCACCACGACGGAAGCTTTCGAAAGCATAGTAGCCGCTCTCGTCGAGGGTGAGGTTATAACCACCATAGGTCTGTTGTTCATACTCGTTGGTATTGGTGAAGCTGACCGTAGTACCCTCCGGGCTGTCGGCGCTGTTGAGCAGCACAGTGACAGTGACGCCATCGAGGTACATGTCCTTGTCGAGGCAGTTCGACCACATCGTCTCACTTTCGCGTTCAAGGGCGAGTTGGTTGAGGTTGTTGGTGTTGCCGCCTTGGCCGCCGCCGCCGCCAGCACCTTCAACGATGGTGATGTCGTCAACATCGAGATAGAACCAGTCGCTGCAGTTGAAGTGACGGATGGCCACATAACCTTGACCGCTGTAGGCGCTCAGGTCGACAGTGTACTGATACCAGTTGCCTTGAGTACGGTTGCCACCATCGCGGCTGTGACCGGCCTTGCCGTTGCCACCCTTGGCAGACATAGTCCATTCTTGGATGGTCGTGAAGGCAGAAGCGCTGGTGTTGCTGGTCGTCGAAACGGCCACGCCGAAGTGCTCAGAAGCCCAAGCATTGTCTTGAGCGCAAGCATAGAAGGTGATGCTGCCACCCAAAGCGATTTGAGGCGAAACGAGATAGTTGTCAGGATTGAGAGCACCAACACTATTGCTGTAGCTCTGTGAAAGCACGCAGTCGTTAGAGCCATTGTAGCCATAACCCGTGCCCATCAAGTCATTACCATTCATCCAGGTGTAACCGTCGCCATCAGCGTCGATGGTCGTCCAGCCTTGGAGGCTGCTGTCGTCGAAGTCGTAGGCCAGGTCGCGGTTGCCTCTCACGCTGACAGGCTCGCTCCAGCTGATTTCGCTTTCAACTTCTTCTTCGCCACGGTTGCCAGCATACACGGCACCGACACCCCACTTGTACACACCGGGTTCGAGGTCAGCCCATTCAACGTCGATGTAGACGGTGTCAGGCACCCAAACGGTGGACAGGAGGACGGTGTTCTCTTCAGTGTAAGGACCATCGTTGTAGCAGTTGGTGCGATACACTCTGTAGTGGTTCAGGCTGCGGCTGTTGCTCATGTCGATGGCAGCGCCCTTCACGGCGTTCGGGTTGGCGCAAGTGGCGGTCTCAATTTCTTGACCCTTCACAGGAGCGACAGGAGTACCCATCGTCACGGCAGGAACCTCAACCTTGCTGTTGGCATAGCTATAGAAGCCACGGCCAGCGCGGTTGGTGAAGTACTGACGCATGGTGTAGGTACCATAGGTGTTGTGCTCCCAAGTGTAGCCAGCCTCAAGGCCAGCGTTCCACCAGTTGCCGAGGTCGTTCTGGTCGCCGCAAAGGCCGGCGGGCCAGTTGCTCAAGTGCGTGTTGGCAGTCCAAACCACCCACAATTTCTCGGTGCCAGTTACAGGAACAGGAGTCGTCAAGTCGAAGTCGACCCAAGCGTTCATGTTCTGAGGCACATCGACGGTGATGGTGCTCACAGCTTCACCAGCCATAGGCTCGTTACCACCGCGGTAGATGACGCAGGTGTAGTTGCCACCCACGGCGCTGTACATGTTGTCGGAGAACAAGGAGACCTTCGTCATCGTGAAGCCGGCATAAGCCCCCAGCACGCTGGTAGGATACTCATAAGCCCAACGGCTCGTGCCCACAGTGCTACCCAGAGCGTTGTTGAACTCGCTCTCAGCATAGGTGTGCCAACCGGGTTGTGCAGGTTCGGGTTGCTTGTAGAAGCAAATGTAGTCGACATAGAAGCGGTCTTCGTTGCTGTTGACGCTACCGTCCTTGGTGTAGCTCCACTTGAAGTTG
>Ga0310786_10001028_pt1 | contig 44829 bp, 33 predicted proteins | sample AusTroGonzalo_MG_FD_203881 | JGI IMG/M metagenome (GOLD analysis project Ga0310786, IMG submission 203881) | Bovine rumen microbial communities from tropical cattle in Woodstock, Queensland, Australia - Gonzalo_03 (v2) (version 2) | ecosystem: Host-associated > Mammals > Digestive system >...
CCGGACCCTGTGGAAACGTTGGCGGCGGTACGCGAATGCGCAAAACTGGGCATGGTCGTGCTTCCCTACATCAACGCCGATCCGGTACTGGCGCGTCATTGCGAGGACGCTGGTGCGGCGGCTGTGATGCCACTAGGATCGCCCATCGGATCGAACCGCGGGATCCGTACGCGGGACATGATAGAGATCATCGTCGAACAGAGCCATGTGCCAGTAGTGGTGGATGCGGGGATCGGCCTCCCAAGCCATGCGGCTGAAGCGATTGAGCTTGGTGCGGATGCCGTTCTCGCCAACACGGCCGTTGCGGCGGCAAGCGATCCGGTGAAGATGGCCGAGGCGTTCAAGTTGGCGGTCCGCGCCGCGGAACTCGCACTTGAGGCCAAGCCACCGCGCACGTCGTCGACCGCGAACGCCACAAGCCCAATGGACATATTCAAGTAAAATGCGCGCTATCGCATTTTATAAAATGTGATAGTTGTGATGTACCATGTTCCCATATCTCAAATATTCCGAAACTGAAGTTGGCAACTACATTTCTGGCGTTACGCCGGAGATGGTCGTGGCATCGCTCGGCAAGGCACGCCATGACTGGTTCGACCTTTTAAACCTCATCAGTCCGGCGGCGTATCCGTTTAGGAATACCATGCGCGATGCGGCGCAGATCGCCCGCCGCCGCTACTACGGCAAGACAGTGAGCATCTATGCACCGCTCTACATCGGCAACACTTGCGTCAACTCCTGCCGCTACTGCGATTTCAGCCGTCAGCACACGGGGACGGTGCGGCGTAACCTGACGCTCGACGAGATACGGACTGAGGCGGAGGCCGTCCGCAGGACGGGCATAGACTCGCTTCTTGTCGTGGCGGGCGAAGACCCGAAGGTGAACACCGTGGCGCATCTAGCCGAGGTGGGGCGGCTCTTGAAGCCGATGTTCTCCAATCTTTCACTCGAAGTCGCGCCACAGGCGGATGACGGTTACCGCGAGCTCTTTACAGCCGGATACGAGGGGTTGACCTGCTTCCAGGAGACATACGATCAAGCCCTCTACCGCGAAATGCATCCTGCCGGCCCGAAGGCTGACTACGACTGGCGGCTCAACACGCAGCTTAGAGCGGGGCGGGCGGGTTTCCGCGTCCTTGGCTGCGCGTTCCTGTTGGGGCTGGGGCCTTGGCGGCGCGAGGCGGCAAGTCTCGCCGCCCACGCCTTTTATTTGATGAAAGAGTGCTACGAGGCGAAGGTGCCGTTCGCGTTCCCGCGCATCTGTCGCGTCGATGGCGGCTTTGTACCGCCTTGCGATGTGGACGAGGGCGATTTGGAGCAGATGATGCTGGCGTTCCGCATCGTGTTCCCGCAGTGCTGCATGACCGTCTCGACGCGCGAGGCGCCGGCGTTCCGCGACCGGATCGTCCTGACCGCCGCCGACAACATGAGCGCCGGTTCACGCGTCACGCCAGGCGGCTATGCCGTTCTTGAACGGGAGGGCGCGTGTCCTCACGCGCCTCCACGGCGGCTGGGGACAGCCGCCCTCCCGTCCGATGTCGCGCAGTTCACGTTGTCCGACTGCCGCCCGCCCGCCGAGGTCTTCGCCGCCATCCGCGCCAACGGGCAGGAGATTGTCTTCAAGAACTGGGACAATAGGATCTGAATTCATGATATAATACTGCACATTGCTTTTGGCGAAAAAACAACATGATGACAAAAAAGAATACAACCATCGAACCGGCAGAAAAGCTTGAGCGCCTTCGGGCGGCACTTCGCGAAACGGGAAGTGCCGCCGTGGCGTTTTCTTCCGGGGTGGACTCCACATTCCTCCTAAGTGTGGCGCATGAGGAACTAGGCGACCGCGTTGTGGCCGTCACTGTTCGTTCGCATACATTCCCGAAACGCGAACTGGACGAGGCCGTGGCGTTCTGTCGCGCCGAGGGCATTCGCCATGAAATCATCGACACTTCAGAACTGGACATCCCCGGATTCGCCGAGAATCCGCCTGACAGGTGCTACTATTGCAAGAAGGAACTGTTCGGAAAACTAATCGCCTTCGCGCAGACAAATGGCCTTGCGGCAGTGCTTGAGGGGTCGAACATGGACGATGACGGCGACTATCGGCCGGGGCGGCGCGCCATTCGCGAATTGGGCCGTGACGGAGTGCGCCCCTCCCAAGTTTACGTGGCAAGCCCTTTGCATGATGTGGGTCTCACAAAGAACGAGATACGGGAGCTATCGAAGACGATGGGGCTGCCGACGGCCGAAAAGCCGTCGTTCGCCTGCCTCGCTTCGCGCTTCCCGTATGGCGAGCGCATAACCGCCGAGGGGCTGGCGCGGATTGAGCGCGCAGAGCGGTGGCTTCTTGAGGAGGGATTGGGCCTCAAGCAACTGCGCGTCCGTTCGCATGGCGACATGGCGCGCATAGAGGTGCCACTCGGCGATATTCCGCGCATTGCCGCCCGCGCCTCCGAAATAGCCGCCGCGCTGAAGTCCTTCGGCTTTGCCTACGTTGCGCTCGACCTTGAGGGTTACCGCACCGGCAGCATGAACGAGACACTGTCCGTGAAATGTAATCGCATATGATATGCACACCAACCATGGCATGACAATGCAAGCTGAAAGTACTGAATGGGCAAGCGATTGACAGGTTTTGACTATTCGCGACCGGTGTTCTACATGGTCACGATCAAGTGCCGTGCGGGTGTACAGGCGCTTTCTGAAATTGTTGCGCCGGGCAAGTGTCGGCTGAACGCCATTACCCGTGCGATGGTAAACTGCATCCGCAACTTCCATCTTGAATGCGGAGCGATTGCGCCAATCGAGTGCTTTTCAATCATGCCCGACCACATCCATCTGCTGATAAGGATAGTTGATTGGAATAAAGCACTTGAGGCGATGGGCAAGAAGAGTGGCGCATCTCCTATGCGTATTGCCCCTATCCGCATCCTGCGGCTAGAAACGATCATCGATCTGCTGATGCAGGCACTTGAGGGACGTTATCGCGAAGTGACCGGTATACGCGAACAGGTTTTCGAAGCCAGTTGGCACGATTGGATAGTTGTTGCCGAAGGCCAGCTTGCCGCTTTTACGCGCTACATCCGCGAAAATCCGCGTCGCGCCTTTCTCCGCGAAGAGAACCGCCGCTATTTCACGCGGGTGCAACGTGTCGCTTTTGCAGAACGCGAATGGTTTGCATACGGTAATGCCGCACTTCTCGAGTTGCCGGTCATCGAGTCGTTCCGCTGTTCGCGCAAGTGGGCCAAGGATGGCGCGGAATGGCGTGAAGCCTTGGGCCGAGCCGAGCGTATTGGGCCGGGCGGAGCGGGCTGCGGCACTTTCATGAGCCCTTGCGAGAAGGCGTGCGGCAACGCCATCTATCAAGCAGGTGGTTCGCTCATCGTGCTCTCTCCGGAAGGTTTTGCGCCGAGATGGCATCCACCACGCAACAAGGAGGCCCTATGCGCAAAGGGTCGTATGCTGTTCCTTACGTTGTGGGAACCGTGTGCCGCAAGGCCCGATAATGCCACGCTCTACAAGCGATGCCACGAGATGGGGGATATTCTCTTAAGAGCGAAACGCTTAAGTAGGAGCAAGACTCTTAAAGGTGGCCCGGCAAGTGACGGCCAGGCAAGTGGCGGCCAGGCAAGTGGCGGCGGCATAAGTGAAAAATCTTAAGAGTATTGCTCCTATAGTTGATTGGCAGATGAAAATGCACGGAATAGAAAAAGAAGAGGCGTTGGCGCTGTTGAAGCCGGAGCGGCGGGCGGAACTGCGCGAACGGGCGCATGAGGCGACAGAACAATGCGTTGAAAAGCGTTTTGATTTCTGTTCCATCATAAATGCCCGTTCGGGGCGCTGCACGGAGAACTGCAAATGGTGCGCGCAGTCCGCGCACTGGAATACCGGATGCGAAACCTACGGCTGGGTGGGCGCGGAGGCGTGCGTGAAGGCCGCGAGGGAAGCGGCGGCAAACGGCGCGGATCGCATCGGAATCGTAACTTCTGGGCGATGCCTCTCGCATGAAGACGTCGAAAATGTATGTTTGGCCTTGCGTGAAATGCGCAAAGGCGTGCCGGGCATCGATCTTTGCGCTTCGCTGGGCCTCCTCTCGGAAGAGGACCTCTTGAAGCTGAAGGAAGCAGGCCTCCAGAGAATCCACTGTAATCTCGAAACAGCGCCGTCCTTGTTTCCAGAGCTATGCACCACGCATACTGTCGCGGACAAACTTGCAACGCTTCGCGCCGCGAAAAAGCTCGGCTTCCAAATCTGCTGCGGTGGCATCATCGGCATGGGCGAGACCGACGAGCAGCTTGTGGAATTCGCGTTCGCGCTCAAAGAGATCGCGCCCGATTCGATTCCCGTGAACGTCCTCCATCCGATAGAGGGAACTCCGCTTGGAGACAGCGGCATCCTCGATCCAGAGCGCGTTGTCGATTCCGTGGCTATTCTACGCCTCGTAAACCCCTCAACGCCGCTCCGCTTCGCAGGCGGGCGGCGCGACATGACGGACGAAACGGCGGCGAAGTGCATCTATGTTGGGATGTCGGCCGGCATAGCAGGCCCCCTTCTCACGACGCCAGGCGCCAACTTCGCCGACGACCGCGAACTTGCCATCAGAGCGGGCTATGCGGTGGGATCTCGTAGTCTTTCAAGCCATTAGAAATTCATGGATCAACTATTTTATGAAACAAACATTTAAATTCCTGCGCAGTTTGAATTGGCGAGTGCTCTTGTCCATACCCATTCTTTCTGCGCTACTTGGAGTCACGAACAATCTGCGGGTGCCTGACGATCAGCGCGTGCGATGGGCGGGAGAACGTCCAGATAAGAAATCGATCATAGCCGCGAAATCCGTTGCGAAGCCAGGCTTGTGGACATATAATTTTGATTCCGCGACAAACGCGGCGGCCGCTGCGCAAATACCAGTTGTAGTAGTGGTTGTGCAGGAAGGATGCCAATTCTGCTCACGCCTACATAACGTTTTGGAAGGCGATGTCGTGCGTTCTTGGCAGAAGGAACGCAATTGGTATTTCGTGATTGTGTCGCGCGAAAAAGACCCGCAGACCGCTGAATTTGTGGCGATGACGCCGGCGACCAACAATGTCGCGCCGTATGTGGGCGTTTATTGGACGCGTGCTGACGGCACGCAGACGATGCGGAATTTCTCCGGTCGTCATGGCTTGATGGGGGTCCCGTCGGAAAAATCTCTGGCATTGGAGTGGATGCATGCCGTAGAGGCTTCCGTCGCCGACGCACCTGGGCTTAAGGGGAAAGCCTCTGCCGCCTCTATCATAAACAAAATGAAAAAGCGTATCGCCGTGGCGGCTGATCTGGAAAAAGGCGCCAAAGGGAAAGTCAAGATGTCACGCCAGATCTCTTATATCAAGGAAGGTCAGACGGTATATCTCATGGCAGAACCTAAAAGAGGCTCGCTGTTTGCCGGCTGGCAATATCCTGATGGACAAATCTCATACAATATACGTCGCCTAAAAGTCGACTCCAAGTTCCCCGAGGGAACATATACGGCCATATTCAGACTCCCGAAGAACTGCGCTGCACCAGTACTGCAGTTGCCAAAGAAAGAAGTCACTTGGACGGAATGGAAGTCTGAAAAACTTGTATTGCGCGTCAATCAAGACGCCTATCCCGTGAAGTTTAACTGTAGCGGTCTGCCGCCAGGGACATATTTCTCGCCATCAAGAAACATGATCTGTGGACGACCTAAAACAAATGGCGTATGGCGCGTGGAGGTGATGTCGAAGAGCGCATCTCGCAAACTGCCGGTCGCGACAGGCTCGTTCACGATCCGCGTGTTGCCGGCATCACGCCCCGCAGTAGATGACGACAATGAATCAAATGAAGAAGATGATGATGAAGAGGAGGAGGAATGACATGGACAGACGGCTAAAAGCGAAGACCTTCATCACTTTGTGCGCAGAGACCATCCTGCGCCTAGGGCTAGGCTGCATGTTCCTCTATTCTGCGTGGGACAAACTTCAGGATCCTGGACTGTTCCAGACGACGGTGAGCAACTACCGGCTGCTCCCGGCATGCACGACAGCGCTCTTTTCCGTCTCAATGTCCACGGCGGAGCTACTTGTGGGAATTATGTTCATCTTCACGAAGTGGACGCGTGAGGCCGCGTTCGCAACGGCGGTGATGCTTGCAATGTTCGTTGTGGCTCTTGCGCAGGCGCAGATACGGGGTCTTGACATTTCATGCGGGTGCTTCAGTGAGACGGACGGCAACCGACACGACGTGTTGTCCGCGCTGATCCGCGACTTGATTCTTGTCATGCCGACTATCTGGCTCATGCTTAAGGGGCAAAGCAGGTGGATTGTGGACTTCAGACAGGAATTGCCGGGCTGACACAATCCAAGGCACCATTCACTTTGCCGCTGCCGGCGGGGGCGGAGGCAGTATGCCGTCCTCCAGCAAATCGCGGCAGATCAAGCGCACTTCTGTGTCGAAGGAGCCATTGACGATCCACTTCAGGATGTTCTTTTCGCGCGCAAAAAGCTCACGAAGCGACTTCCCTCTTTGCTTGCCGAAGTTTATGCGCCATTCGCCGTTCATCCAGCGGATCATTCCATTGCGATCGGCATTGAGCGGATCGTGCGGGACGAGGTACTCGTCCATCTCTTCTGACGTGCGCGGAAGATCTGGATAGCGCTCCATCTGCGCCTTCAGCACATCAAGCGTGGCGCGTGCGTCGGCGGCGGCGCCATGGGCTCCCGCATGGTCATGTCCGCAGTAGAAGCGAACGGCGGCAGAAAGGTCACGCGGTTCCTTGCGATGGTAGATGCGCTGCACATCCACGTGTCTGCGACGCGACGCCACGAAGTTTATGCCGAGGCGCGCGAACTCCTCCTCCAGACATGGGATGTCGAAGCGATCCGCATTGAATCCCGAAAGATCGCATCCTGAAAAAAACGCAAACACATCTTTCGCGCATTCCGCGAAAGTGGGACATGCCGCGACGATCGCGTCTGTGATGCCGTGTATGGCCGTTGTCTCAGGCGGTATCGGCACACCGGGGTTGAAGAGCCAGTTCTTCTCTATTTCCGATCCGTCCGGCATGACCTTGATCGCCGCAAGTTCGATTATGCGATCCTGACGGGCGTTGACTCCCGTCGATTCGATGTCGAACACAATCAACGGACGATCGAGCCGCAACGCAAGCGGACGATTTCCGCCGGTTGCCACGTTTTCTGTATTCTCTGCTTCGTTCATTTCTTCAAAAGCCAATCTTGGGCGGGAATCGTCACGTCGTCAACGGTCGCTGCGTTCTTGCCGTAGTTCACATAGACGGCCGTGCCGTCGGAGTACTTCGTGCGATACACGCCCGGAGCGAGTTCATCATGTCCGTCCATCCAAAGATACTGGAGGCGCGCAAGCGCCGCATACGGAGCAATTGCCCGTTTGATGGCGGCGACGGATTCGACGAGCACGGCGTCGGTGCCGCATTCAAGATCCTGATCTCCCATCCAGTTCTTGCCTTTGCCGGGGGTAAGGAAGTTTGCATAGTAGTAGAACGTAGGCCGAGCTCCGAACTCTATCACCTTCAACTCGCTTGGACGTCCCTTCAGCATCGCATTGACGGTCGTCGTGAAAGGATTGGAGAGGATTATGCCGTTGTATACAAGCGGGAACATCGGCACAAGACGATCTACGAGGCCTTCATACGTCTTGTCTTCGAACGGGCGCGCGAAGGAAGCATAGAGAATATAATCCAGGCTGCCGGCATTCTGGTCGAATCCTCCCTCCGATGCCACGCCGCCAAACGTGTCCGTGGCAAGATTCAATATGTTCCCGACCCACTTGACCGACTCGGGAACGTTGAGCGGATGATAGGAGCTTTCACAAATCTCCACGGGAACGCAGCTGTATACATCGAGATAATGAAGTCCCCTGAAGCCCAGTGCGGCGACCATCGGCATCTGCTTTGTCGCGAAGCGCTCGTAGGCGCGACGGGGGCAGATCGTGTACATGCGCCCTCCGCCCCATGTGGTCTTTCCGCGCTTGAGCGTGCCGTCTGCATCACGCTCGCGAATGTATTCGGCATCCCAGCTGTCGGCAATCAGATAGGCGTCGCGATGATTACAGTGAGCCACCACCTCGTATCCAAGCCCCTGCGCATGACGAATCGCCTCCTTCAGACGCGCCTCGCCGCCAAGGCTTGGCTCGACGGGAAACACCTGCGGCCAGCGGCCGTCGTGCCCGCCAACGTTCCAGCCCACGAGACAGAACTCCGCGCCGGGTATGCCCTGGCGCTTGAACTCGTCGACAATCTCCTTGAAACGGTCAAAGGTGATCACAGGTTTCACAAGCGGTTCGTCAAGAGTCGTCTGATCAGGCTTGGGGCTGGGGACAGGCTTCCACGCGAGGCGAACGCGCACCTCGGGATTCTTGACCATGTAATCAAGGATCGGGCGCTTCTTGACGCGTTCCGAGAGCGGAACCACCGCCTTGCGTTCAAGTTGCCATTTACGGTATTCGCGCGCCATGCCGGCATAGTCGGCATCAGCCCATTCGAGGAATCTGAACTCCACCACAAGGTCTTCGTAGATGTCGTCCATTTGCCAGTCCCATGCCATGGAAAGCTCGTAGACGCCCTTCTTGTAATTCACGGAGAAGGAGAAGTGCCGCGACATTCCCTTCACGATGCCCACCCATGTGGCGGCAGGGGTCTTTGCGCCGAAGAATGGCATTTTCGGATGAGCCAGGCGGCGAGTCATGTCCTTCGCGCGCCGCTTGAATGTTCCCAGCTCTCCGTCGGAATTCACCCAGTACCCTTCTGTCCCTGCGGGAATGCGCGCGGCTTCGCTCGACAGACGCACTGACTTCACGTTCTTCGGAAGCTCGGTCTTGCGGAAACGGATTTCGGCGCTTCCGTCGTGGACTTCAACAGGCACCGAACCGTTGATGACCTTACCATCGACAGTCGTGATCTGAAAATCGATGTCCTCGCCGCAGACGGCCAACGCCACCGCAGAGAACACACAAGCAAGAATCGTCTTTGTTTTCATAGCTGTTGATTATAATGCATGCTTCACGCCTCGGTGGGCAAGCCCCACTCGTCAAGCTGGGCTTTGATCCACTCAAACGAAGCCGCATGCATCTCCTTGGAAGTGCCTGTTATCGGCGGACCGCAGCGCACGCGTATGTCCTTGGACGGATCGACTGTGCCAAAATCCTTGAACCAGCCTTTGCCGTCAGGACGAATCGGCTCACAATCTGTCTTGACTGCTATCGGGATCACCGGCACGCCGGCTTTATCCGCGAGCTTGGCCCCGATCGAGGAATATCCCTTGCGGGCAAAAACCTTCTCACGAGAACCTTGGGGGAAAATCAGGAAAGAATTCCCTGCGGCGATACGCCTGCATCCCTCGCTGAAGATGGTCATCAGATCCTCGCGCGGCGATTTGCGCCCGATGGGCACAAGCCCCATATGGTCTGCCGCCTTTTCAAGAAACGGCAGATGCGAAAGGGAAGACTTCACGACAACATTGAACGGGCCATAGGTCAAAAGCGCGAATGGAAGAAGTATGGTCTCGAGCGTTGACATGTGATTCGAGAGATACACCACCGGGCCATCGTATGCGGCACGTTTCTCCCATCCGTCAAAGGAAACATCTATGCCAAACTTCTCCGCGGTCTGGACGCTTCGAAAGCAGAAGTGCGCCCAGACATCCGTATTCAGCCAGCCTAGCGCCTCATATATCGCGCATTTCGGGAAAACGCTGAAAGGCCCCCAAGTGAAAGCGCACGTCGTCCACCAACTTTTCTTGCGCGGCACAGAAGCCTTGCGGTCAGAAGGAGTTCTGTAGGCTCCAGTCCGCAGCAATTCTTCACGGAACATTTCAAGCGTAGTGGTCTTCATGAGCTTCATTCATCGGAATTGTCATTCGTTTCGGCCTCATTCTCGGCCTTCTGGAGGGCTTTGGATTCACGTTGGCGGCGAAGTTCCTCTTGTATCTGCAGAAGCGCTTCACGTTGCTGCTCGCGCTCGGCTGCGGCCTGTTCGCGCTCTTGGGCACGTTCTTCCCGCTCTCGCGCCTCAAGTTCTGCTCGAGCTTTGTCTGCCGACTGCTTCTGTGCAGCCTCCTCTGCCTGCTGTAGCATGCGCCTGTGGCGAAGACGCGCAAGAGGTCCGCCACCCATGCCGGCCTCCGCCGCCGGACCGCCACCGGGGCCTTCGGACGAAGATGCTGGAAGAAGACCTCGATTGATTCCATTACGGGGCCCGCGATGTCCGCCCAAGGCACCGGCTCCATTGCCAGCGAGAGCAGGCTTGCCGACAGGAGCGCCTTTCTTCGTCTCGCCGCCGACCGCCAATGTGACGTCAATGCCGTCCTTTGAGAGCGTGACCGTGCCGACGGCCGGATCGGCATCCTTCACAGTCCACTTTGCGGAGTCCGTAGAGGTGTCACCCACTTTAAGATAGTAGTTCACAGGCGGTTGGGTCGTGGAATCAGTAAAACCCACCATGACCGCGCCTGCAGGAGTGACATTGAGTATGCTGACGCGTACAGACGACATTATCTTCTGCTCTTCCGCGCTGATCTCAGCCTCTGTCTTCTCTCCTGGGCCTCCAGAACCGCCTGAAGCGGACTGCCCTACAGGTAGTGAAGGATCGAATCCAGGCGGCGGCGGACCGAATGGCTGCCGATCTATTATGGACTGGTAACGCTCAAAACCTCTGTCGTCATCTGCCGTCTGTTCCGTGTTCGCGTTGCCATCATCCTTCACGTCCTCCTGTGACTTCTGCATCTCAGTCGCAGCGCAAAGCAGGGCCCATGCAACAAACATTGACAAGATCGACAATCTGATTCCCATGTTTTATCTTTCGTGTTTGTTGATGAAGTACGAGGTTTGACGTGTCAGCGGACGCGCACAATTGCGCCGAATTTGCAGACCTGCCCACACTGGCTGCAACCAGCGCAGAGAGACGGATCAATCTTCATCTGGAAACGGCCAGGCGCCACTTCGCGCCCGCGCGTCATTGCGGGGCAACCAGTCTTGAAGCACATGCCGCAGGCTTTGCACTTCTTCTCGTCCACTTCGCACAACCCCTCCTTTGTGAGCTTGGCCGCTATGCGGCAGGGGGCATATGCGACAACGAGAGCGCCCTCGTCGCCGTCCATGGCGTCCTTGAGGACCTTCTCCAATTCGGCAAGGTCGTCCGCCGAGACGCGAACCACCTTCTTGTATCCGCACGCCTTGGCTATGTCCATGATATCCGTGACGGGAGCCGGATCGCCGGCGAGCGTCTTGCCCGTTCCGGGATTGTCCTGATGTCCCGTCATCGCCGTGATGCGATTGTCAAGGACAACTGTCGTAACGGGGGTGCCGTTGTAGTGGGCGGAGAGTATGCCGGTCATGCCGCTGTGGAAGAACGTGGAATCGCCCAATACGGCGCAGATGCGTCCCTTGAGACCGGCTTTCCTCATTCCTGCGGCGTTGCCGATCGAGGCGCCCATGCAAATCGTGGAATCCATTGCATTGAGGGGAGGGAATGCGCCAAGCGTATAGCAGCCGATGTCTCCGGTGACGGTGGCGCCGAGCTTCGCGAGGGTGTAGAAGACTCCGCGATGTCCGCATCCGGCGCACAGAACGGGCGGACGCGTTGGAAGCGCCGGGTTGGGCTTGGAGGATTTTGCCTTGGGCACATCCTTGAGAAGCTCATGTCGAAGATTCTGAAGCCGGTCAGGATTGAGCTCGAGCATGTTGAGCTCTGTCTTGTGGCCCTGGACCTTTATGCCCAATGCGCGGACCTGCTCCTCCAAGAATGGGTCAAGCTCCTCGACCACAAGCACATGGCGAACCGTCTTAGCGAACTTCTTGACGAGATCGGCTGGGAATGGATTCGTCCAGCCGAGCTTCAACACGGTGAATTCGGGGAAAATCTCCTTCACATACTGGTAAGCGACGCCACTTGTTATTATGCCCACCTGCTTCTTGCCGGGTTCGACGCGGTTGAATTTGGAGCGGGACGCAGCCTTTGCCATATCCATTGCGCGCTTCTGGGCGGCAAGACGCTGGCCGCGCGCAAATGCCGGCACTGGGATCGTGTGAGAGATGTCCTTCACATATGGGATGAGCGGATGCGGAGAAGGCTTGAAATCTCCGAGATCGACAAGCGAACTTGAATGGCTTGTGCGAGTGGTGAGGCGCAACATGCAAGGGACCTTGTACTTCTCAGACGTCTCAAACGCAGCAATCGTCATGTCATAGGCCTCCTGGGAATCGGAGGGCTCGAACATCGGCATGCGGGCGAACTTGGCGATATTACGGTTGTCCTGTTCATTCTGCGACGAGTGCATTCCGGGATCGTCGGCCGAGACCACCACAAGTCCGCCGGTGGCTCCGACGTATGTGAACGTCATGAGAGGATCCATGGCCACATTGAGGCCGACGTGCTTCATCGCCGTAAGAGCGCGTGCCCCCGCCATGGAAGCGCCGATTGCAGTCTCCATGGCGACCTTTTCGTTCACGGCCCATTCACACTTCACCGTATCCTTGAACTTCGCGATGTTCTCGAGTATTTCGGTCGATGGCGTGCCCGGATATGCGCTCGCGACCACGCATCCGGCCTGCGCCGCGCCACACGCAACGGCCTCATTGGCCGACAGCAATTTCTTTTCACTCATAACTTTGCCTTCTTCTTTGCAAACGAAGTATTATTATACCACAATGGAGAGGGGGTGAGAAAGGAATCGCTGAAAAATCGCGCGATCCGCAAGTGACCGCAAGTGACATGTTCTCTTTTCACCAGAATCGCCATTTCGGCGGGAAGAGGGGAACGTTTTCAATATGGTCTATTGCGGGAAGCGAACCGTCTTCACCGTAAACCTCAACCACATCCAGACGAAAATCGCCGTGCCAATGATTGCGCATGATCCAATTGGAACATGCACGCAGAAGATTGTGTTTCTTGCGGGCGTCCACCCCAGAAAGACGACTGGCCGCTTCGGTTTTCCGCGCATGGGTCTTCACTTCGACAAACACCACCTTGCCCGAATCGCGAGGTTGGGCAATTATGTCTATCTCACAACGGCGATCGCTTGGACATGGCCGCAAGTTACGCCCCAATATGCGCCATCCAAGCGAACGCAGGAACTCTGCGGCGGCGTTCTCGCCCCATGCTCCCCGCCTAAGATTCGCAAAACCAGTTTCGCTGGTATTGCACCACCGCCTTTTCGCAGTATATGCTGCCGAATCGCCGACATCATGACTTGCCTTGCTATACATTCCTTTCATATCGTTTCCTCCTTTGAATTTTGCCTGTCCCCGCAGGCAGTAGCGACAATCGCCAAACCGTCCGTTTGGGGGACGCGACAATTAAACCACATTTTCACGAGAAAGTCCTAACGAAGTTATTTCGAAATTATTACGTGGATGTAATATTTTCCCGCACACCTCGTACCTCAGACGGAATTATGATATACTTACACCATGAAAAATCTACAGAGAAACAGGTTTTGGCTCTGCACAGTCGCTTTTGGGGGCTTGTTGCAGGCACTCGTCGGAGAAACCGTCAACGAAGAGTGGACGATGAACAAGCCTCGCGCCTGGGCGCGGGAGAATAATTCCATCAAATTATCCGCGACACCAGAAGGTCTCGAGGTACGGCACACAGGAAGTCACGACTGGAGCATCCATGGCTTCTCGCGCATTCCGGTGAAACACGGAGACCTCTTCGAAATGTCATGCTCCACGGAACCGCTTCCAGACGTGCCGGATTCGCGACCGCTTTCAGTCAGCGTGATTCTGAGAAATGCTCAAGGCAAGGAAATGAGTTGGTCATACGGTTCCTCATACGAGAAGCCCGGCAATTCCATCACGACAAAATTCATGATTCCGCGCGACGGCGCATCGATCGAGCCGAGGGTGGTTGGCGTAGGCCCAACCGGAGCCAAGGTGCGAGACGTGCGAATCAGGCGAACTGGCAATGCCCTGCCGGGGACAACATCCGCATCTGCCTGTGTCTTCGAGAATGCGTCTCTGCGCGGATGCGTGGACGACGCAGGTTTCACGGTCGAGGACAAACGCACTGGACGGAAATGGATGCCTTCGTCAAAAACGCTCGGCAATTTCGAAGAGACATCGCGAATCGTTCTACCGGATGGTTCAGTGCGCGTCACATACATTACACCGGAATCGCTAATCGCCCTCCAGGCCGAATACAGAATCGAAAAGGACAAACCAGAAATCGCAGTATCGATATCCGGCGACGGCGCAATGCCTCGTCAAATCAACTTCCCCATGCCCTTTGCCGCCGAGCGCGGAGACAGGCTGATCGTGCCGTTGAACGAAGGCATCAGCTATCCAGCCGATGAGGAAGATTCAATTCCGGGCCGTTTGATCGCATATGGCGGACACGGCATATGCATGGCTTTCTTCGGCGTGCAGGACGATGCCTCCGGCGCGGGCTGGATGGCCATCCTTGAGACGCCTGACGACGTAGCGGTCGTATCGCGGCGCAATCCTGACACGAAACTGTGGGAGCTGGGGCCTAGCTGGGAAAGCCAGAAAGGACAGTTCGGCTACACGCGGCGCATAAGATACGTTTTTATCGACAAGGGCGGCTACGTGGCGATGTGCAAACGTTACCGCGCCCATGCAAAATCCATCGGGAAATTCAAATCGTTCAGCGAAAAGGCGAAGGAGCGTCCGCTTGTGGACCGGCTTCTCGGCGCTCCTAACATCTGGTGCTGGGAACGAGACAAGCTGACGGTGGTGTCGAATCTCGTCGCTGCGGGCATCGACAGATTCCTCTGGAGCGCAGGAGGTTCGGCGCCTGAAGTCAAGGCAATGGCCGCCATGCAGAACGTGCTTGTGGGAAGATATGACGTATATCAGGACATCTACCACCCCGAACAGCTGAAAAAGCTCGGCTGGAAAAGAGGAAGCAACACGGAAGCATGGCCGCATGACATAATATGGAACAGCGCCGACTCAAACGATTGGCGCCGCGCCTGGGGAGTCAAGGCGAAGGACGGCACATGGACGCACTGCGCGATGATGTGCGACATGATGGCCCCCAAATACGAGCGGCGCAACGTGAAGAAGGAACTCGCCGAGAAGCCGTACAATACGCGATTCATCGACACGACCGTCGCCTCCCCATGGCAGACCTGCTGGAATCCCGCGCATCCAATGACGCGCTCGGACAGCCGTCACTGGAAAATGGAGTTGCTGCGCATTCTCGGAGACGAGTTCAATCTTGTGGTCGGCAGCGAGACGGGGCACGACGCCAGCGTCCCCTTCTGCGACTACTACGAGGGGATGCTGTCGCTAGGGCCATACCGTGTTCCGGACTCCGGACGCAACATTCCGCAGATATGGACAAACGTGCCGCCGCGAGTGGCCAAGTACCAGATGGGAGAGAAATACCGCCTTCCGCTCTGGGAGCTCGTGTACCACGAATGCGTTTGCGCGCACTGGTATTGGGGCGACTACAACAACAAACTGCCGGAGTTGTGGCACAAGCGCGATCTCTTCAACGTCCTGTACGGCACCATGGGCATGTACATCTTCAACTCGAGCCAATGGGCGGAAGACAAGGACAAGTTCGTGCGCAGCTACCAGATCACATCGCCCGTGGCACGCGCCACAGGATACAGCGAGATGCTTGATCACTCCATTCTTTCGCCGGACCGTTCCGTACAGCGTAGCCGCTTTGCGGACGGCACAGAAGTCACCGTGAATTTCGGCGACTCGCCGTTCTCTCTTCCCGACGGGACGACGATTCCAGCATCGTCCCACCGCGTCATGCGCCGCAGATAGAGATGGCGTGGCGGAATGCCGTCCGTCAATCTCCGCCACCCGCCTTGACGAAAAGGACTATTGACGACTTCTCCGCGAAGACCGTGTTCTTCGCGATCTTCGGCTCTCGCACGAAATTCTGGTTCCCCTTCACGTTCCCGTGCGGGGCGAAGTGGGAACTTGCGCTCGAGACGTCTACTCGCAGCTTGTCTCCCTTTTCAAGCCTAAACGCCAAAGCCGGGAATTTGAAGGCGATTGATTTCTCGGCACCCGGCGTGTAGCCGGTGCCGTCCGCGCACATCGTCGTTATGTCGTCACGAAGAAGATACCACTTGCCGTCCCCCTTGTCCACGCTCACGCGGATGTAAAAGCATGTGTCCTCGCAGTCGCTTGAAACGGCAAGACTAGCCCTCATGCTACCGCGCACGTCGAGTTCCTCCTCCGAAGGCGGCATCACGAAAGAAACCACATCGTCCCTGAAGTTCGGCCCGGGTTGAAACCTCATCCCTCCGAAGCAGAGTCCGCCAGAACCTGGGAATTCGGGGAGCGGACGCTTCGGATCATACGTCCAAGTTCGCTTCCCGGCGCCAAGGGGAAATTCCACTCGTCGTGATCCGTCATTTAGAGCCTCCTCGCCTATATAGCGGTTTTCCCACAGGGAATAGCATCTCACTTCGCCGGGCGGCGCAAAATCGCAAGGCTTTCCCGTACGGCAGTAGTCGAACCAGTCAAGCAGCTTCATTGGATTGCCGATGCGCGCCCCGTCCGGGAAGTCGCCCCGCGTTCCCTTCATCTCGTCAAAGAGACGTCCGTCGTGGTCGTAGGCGTCGATGATGAAAGAGCAGTTGGCCAACCTCTCGCGCGGGGTTTCGCGCCACATGTCGCACATTCCCTCGCAGAACATGTCGTATGCGCCAGACATGAGCAGTATGGGCATCCTGGAATCGAGGAAGCCACGCCTGTAGCCAAAGCCGCTTCCGGGTGCGTTAGACGACCAGAACGGATCGTCGCGCAGCGGATGCGCCATGATGTTGTCAAAAGTAGGTTCGTCCACTCCATAGTAGCGGCGTGGCCAGTCTGCGAGCGGGAATTCCGTCACTTTCACCGATTCGTCGCGCTTGAGCGTCTTGTCCTTGCGCTTGTACACCAGCTTTGACCAGCTGCCGAAGAGACCTGCCTTGAACACTCCGTTGCGGTAGTCGGCGTTGTACCGATTGACGTCCATCACGGGCAGCACAGCCCCCTTGACGTCAGGAGGATTCGTGTCCAGGTACGCCCAATGTACGGAGGAAAGGTAGCTGCCGCCCACGAGGAATATCTCTCCGTTGTACCATGGCTGCTTCCTAATCCAGTCAAGCAAGGCAAGCCCGTCCTCGCGCTCGGACTCAAACGGCACGAAGGCCCCTTCGCTCATGCCGCATCCGCGACAGTGCTGGAGAATGCAGAGATATCCTCGCATGTACGCTGGGGTCGTGTACATCCTGATCGTGGCCTCGCCGACAGGCTTTTCCTCAACGTAAGGCGTGCGCACAATGATGACCGGCATCTTCTTCTCGTCGCCGCGCGGAAGCGAACCGCACGTATAGAGCTTGACTCCGTCGCGCATCGGCATCATCATCTCAAAGGTGTTTGGAACGCCTCTAAGAATGGCGCACGAGGCAACGCCAACTACCACGGCGACAACAATCACCGCCGTGAGGAGAATCCTCTGTCGCCGTGAAGTCTTCATCCGGTCATCCGCGCGATGCAAACCGCTGTATCCCGGCGGCTAGACACGAACATTCAATCCGCGATCCTTGAGGAACCGCTTGAGCTCGGGAATCGCGATTAGATTGAAGTGGAATACGCTCGCGCCGAGAAGAATCGTCGCGCCCGCCTCGGCAGCCTCCGCGAAATGCTCCATCGTGCCGGCGCCGCCGGAGGCCACCACATCGGCCCCCGTTGCCGCGCAAATCTGGCGAATGAGCGGAAGATCGAACCCTGTGCGAGCGCCGTCGGTAGACTTCGAAGTCGGCAGTATGCACTTTACGCCATAGCCGTCCACCTGCTTGGTCCATTCAAGGGCGTCCTTGCCCGTCGCCGTGCGGCCGCCGTCGATGAAAACTTCATAGCCGCTCGGCATGGCCGCGTTCTGGGCGACGTCGATCGCAACGGTCACCTTGTCAGCACCGAATGCCTTTATCATCTCGCCGATCATCTCGGGACGGCGGAAGACGGCGGAAGAGGTTGATATCTTGTCGGCACCGGCATTGAGCACGGCCTCTGCCGCCTGGACGGACGATATGCCGCCGCCCATGGTGAACGGCACTGTCTTCACGGCGGCCACCTTGCGCACGACCTCAAGCATGGTGGCTCGGCTCTCGACAGTGGCCGTGATGTCCAGCATCGCGATTTCATCCGCGCCCGTTGCGCAGTACGCCTTGCAGCACTCCACGGGATCGCCGGCATCGCGGATGTTGACAAAATTAACGCCCTTGACCACACGGCCGTTCATCATGTCGAGGCAGGGCATGATCACCAATTGCTTACTCATTCTGCTTTTCTCCTTTAAGGTTTAGGGGGAATTATACCCGAAAGCGCGTTGCACGGCAAGCCCAAACCCGCGCCGACGGCCGACCGCCAATCATTTGCCTACGCAGAAGCGGGAGAAGAGCGCGTCAAGAAGATCGGACGAATAGACCTTGCCTATAAGACGGCCTATCGCCTCGGCGGCGGAGCGAAGTTCGCCGGCGGCAAGAACCCACTCCGAAGATGAAAGGAATCCCCTTGCCCGCGAAAGTGCGGCAAGAGCGATTTCAAGCAATTCCCTTTGGCGTGTGGTGACATCGGCGCCAGTTGAACCGTCTGCCTTTGCGGAAAGTTCGGAAAGCCGCGTGGCGATTGCGTCTTTGAGTTCAACAAGACCTTCGCCCGTCTTGGCGGAAACGGCAAGTCCGTCGCCCGGTCCAAGATCGCATTTCGCATGAATGCGCATCGCGCCGGGAATGTCGCAGTCAAGCGCCAGAACGATGTCTGCCCGCGCGGCGAGATCGTGCGTCCTGGCAACACCTTCGGCCTCAATGGGATCCGACGATTTGCGCAAGCCGGCGGTGTCTGCCAGATGGACAGGCCAGCCGCCGACTTCCAGCCATTCCTCGATCGAATCTCGCGTTGTGCCGGCGAGCGGCGAGACAATTGCACGGCTTTCGCCAAGAAGAGCGTTGAGTAGCGAGCTCTTGCCGGCGTTTGGCGGTCCTGCCAAAACGACAAGCGCGCCTTCGCGCAGAAGTTTGCCTTCACGCGCCGTGCGAAGATGGTCTTGGAGATCGCCGGCAAGATCGTCAAGACTTGACATGATGCCGGAAGCGAATTCCGGAGGCAGTTCGTCTTCGGATATGTCTAGCGCATGCTCGACGCGCGCGGAAATGTCTATCGCCGAAGCGTAGAACGCCTCGAATGCGCGGGAGAGCCCACCGGAGAGGCGGCGGAACGCATCGGCAGCGGAACGTTCCGTCTTGGCGTCGACGAGGTCTATCACGGCCTCTGCCGATGAAAGATCGAGGCGTCCGTTGAGGAATGCGCGCAGCGTGAACTCTCCACGACGGGCGAGACGTGCGCCGGCGGCGATGGCGGATTCAAGGACCATTCGCGGAGCGACTGTGCCGCCATGGCCTTGAAACTCCACCACATCCTCTCCTGAATAAGATCGCGGAGCCGCAAAGACAAGGACGAGGCCATCGTCTATGGCCTCGCCCTTTGCCGAACGGAAACGCGCGTGGAAGAAACGCCCGGCGTCTGCGCCGGAAACATGACGGCCGGAGATTCGCTCTGCTATGGCGAAAGCCTCCGGCCCGCTCACTCGCACCACGGCAACGCCGCCGCGACCGGGCGGCGTTGCGATGGCGGCTATTGTATCCGATTCATCCACGCGCTCGGAACGGTCACTTGACGACCGGCGTCAGGACCATGTTGCGGAAGTCCGCGTCGGAATGGTCACCCTGTATATAGAGCGGACCATTGACGAACTCGTCTGCCGTCATGGCGCCGCCGGTGATGCCCTCGACGGGAGCGTTGTCGATGATCTTCTTGCCGTTGAGAACCACCGTCACATGGCGGTCGACAAGCGTGACATCGACCGTCTGCCATTCGCCCGCAGGCTTCTCGGCGGCGACGGACGGCGTGATGCGCCCGTAGAAAGCGGCCATGTTATGGCAGTCAACATCCTTGCCGAACGAATCAAGCACCTGTATCTCGTAGATGCCGCGAAGATAGACGCCCGAGTTGCAGCCGGGAAGAACGCGCACTTCGTACTTCAGGTTGAAGTCGAAGAAGTCCGCGCGCTTTGTGCGGAGGTTGCCGTTCTTGTGCACGGACTTCCCGTCCTTGTCGCGCGTGATGCGGTTGGAGAGGATGCCGTCCTTGAGCGTCCAGCCGTTGATCCTGTCCTTGCCGCCCATAAGCTCAAAGTCGGCCATAGAGCCGGCAAGGAGATTTACGGGCTTGCCGTACTTCACCTTCGAAAGGTCGGGAGCAGGGCCAACGGGCGGATTGCGCTTGGCGGTGAACTGGAGAGGTTTGTCAACGGCCTTGCCGTTGCCGTCAACCGTCACGCATTCGCAATCGGCGACGGAACCTTTCACGACGCCGGTTACGCGCAACGCGCGCCATGCGGCCTTGTCGTTCTCCTTGCCCTTCGGCTTCGCAAAGCCGCGCTGGACGGAGAACTTCGTGCCCTCGACAGTCACGTTGGCCGCATCCGTCGGGCTGGCCCAGCGCCAAAGCAGCTTGGCGGTAGGCTTGCCGTTCGTACCCTTCGCAAGGATCAAGTGGCCTGCGTTCATGGAATCGTATGGGAGGAAGAGTCCCCAACTGCCCCATGGACACGAGCAATCCGCGCAACCGCACGTCTTGCATGTGCATGAAGCGGGAGATGCTGCGCAGCCGCACGAGGCGGGCTTCGCCGTGCAGGCGTTGTCGCAGCACGAGGAACAGCAGCCATTCGAGAGAATCGCCGCCCCGGCGGAGACAAGCCCCGCCGCCAGGATCGTCATTGCCTTAGTTTTCATGGCTCTCCATCAGGCTCCGAGCTGGAGACGTACGAAACGCTTCACGGCGATAGGCGCGCCGATGTTCTTGGCAACGCCATCGATGTACTTCTCGACGGAAAGCTCGCCGTCGGCGACGTAGTCCTGCTTCATGAGGCAGATCTGCGTGCAGAACTTGGCGGCCATGCCCTTCTTGATGCCGACGAGCGCCTGCTCAGGGGGCAGCTTGCCCTTCTGCTCCTTGAGCGCGTTGAGCTTGATCTCAAGCTCGGCGTCGATCTCGGCCTGCGGCACGTTCTCGGGAACGATGTACTTCGGCGAGTTGGCGGCGATCTGGAGGCACAGCATGTGGGCCGCCTCGGCGAGGGCCGGGTCGTCTGCCTTGTCGCAGCCGAGCTCTACCATCACGCCGATCTTGCCGCCCATGTGGATATAGCCGGAGAGAACGCCGGAGCCTTCGAGGGCATAGCGCTCGGAGCGGCGGATCTTGACGTTCTCGCCAGTCTTGGTGAGAAGCATCTTGTAGTCATCCGCAAGCACCTCTTCGATATTGCCGCCGTCGAGGGCGACCTTGGCCGCCTTGGCGCAGAAGTCCTTGTACGCATCGGTGTTGGCCACGAAGTCCGTCTCGCAGTTGACTTCGGCGAGTGCCATGGACTTGCCGTCGTCGGCCTTTGCGAGAGCCACGATGCCCTGCTTCGACTCCTTGTCGACGCGCTTGGCGGCGACTGCGAGCCCCTTCTCGCGAAGGTACTTGATCGCCTCCTGCATGTCGCCGTTCGTTGCGGTGAGCGCATCCTTGCACGCGCCCATTCCGGCGGACGTCGCTTCGCGGAGTTCCTTGATCTGAGCTATTGAAATTGCCATTTCCTTAATCCTTTCCTAAGTGTGTTCCTAAGCGTTAGGCCTGAGGTGCTACAGGCGCTTCTTCGGTTGCGGCCGATGCCTCTGCGGCTGCGGCGGCCTCGGTTGCGACGGCTGCTGCCGCGGCGGCGACATCGGCATTGCGCTTGGCGGCGAGTTCGGCCTGGGCGGAAGCCATCGCGGCCTCCTTGGCGGCGCGGGCGGCCTGCTTCACCGCGCTGTCTACAGAGCCGGCTGCGGACTTCTTGGAGCGCACGGCCTTGAGCCCATCCTTTGCGGCCGCTTCGTTTGCGGCGGCGCGTGCTGCGGCGGCCTTGGCCTTGCGCTCGTCGCGGGCGGCCTTCTCCGCGGCCTCGCGGTCGCGACGCTCCTGCTCGCGCTGCTGGGCCTCCTTCGCGGCGCGATCGGAATATTCCGCATTGGCATCCTTGACGACCTTGACGAGACCGTTGATCACGAGCTCGATGCCGCGAACGGAGTCGTCATTGCCGGGGATCACGTAATCGATCGGCTCGGGGTCGGCATTCGTGTCGGTAAGAGCCACGATCGGCACATGGAGACGAGCGGCCTCTTTGACGGCGTTTGCCTCGCGGCAGACGTCGATGATGACAATCGCGCCCGGGCGCTCGTCCATCTCGGCGATGCCCGTGAGGTTGCGTTCGAGCTTGGCGAGTTCACGACGGAGAACGGAAGCCTCCTGCTTGTGCTTGGAGAGTTCGCCGTTGTTCGCGCGGCCGACAGCCTGGATCTGGCGCATGCGCTTCACGCTGCCGCGAATCGTCTTCGCGTTCGTGAGCGTACCGCCGAGCCAACGCTCCGTCATGTAGAACTGGCCGCATGATTCGGCTGCATCCTTGACGATCTCCTGCGCCTGCTTCTTCGTCGCGACGAAAAGGATCTTCTTGCCGTCGAGGACGACCTTCTTGAGAAATTCCGCAGCCTCGTCGAGCAGCGTGACCGTCTGCGTGAGGTCGATGATGTGGATTCCGTTGCGCTTGTCGAAGATGTACGGTTTCATCTTCGGGTTCCAGCGCTTCGTCTGATGGCCGAAGTGAAGTCCGGCGTCGAACAGTTCCTTGAGCGTAATACCGGTCAAGGCCGATGTAGGCATGTCCATTTTTATTCAACCTTTCTGTTGTTGCGGTTGCGGCCGACATGGCCGTTTCCCGCTGGTTAATCCGCTTTGGCCGGGGGCTGGATGGACCGCCCGGACCTTCGCTTCCGCCCGGGGGAGATCACCCGATCATCCCGGACTGGTGGAAAACAGGTGAGTATTTTATCATTTCCCTTCCCACCCTTCAAGTGGGTAAATTCTTGGAGGTTCCCCAATTTTTCTCTGGCTCACCATCCATCGATTCGCCGTCCGCCCGTGCGTAGTGCGTAGTACGTAGTACGTTGTGTAGTGCGTAGTGTAGGTGCGTCCGATTTCCGGCGCTCAAGGGCTCGTGCGAAAGCGCGCGTTGCGGCTTGCGTCACGGGGTCTCGGCAATCGCCAGATTGCCGTGGCCCCCTGCCGCGGCGCCGTCCGCGCGTTTTCGCGCGGCCCTTTCGCTTTATTTCCGGAAATCGTCCGCGCTTCACGGCGGGCCCTCGGTTGTCGAAGCGGTCGTCTCGCGCCGGCACCGGGAGATACGAGCGCACCGAAGGGCGCAGCGGATATGCGAACGGCTACAAGCCGAAGACGCTGGACACCGCCGCCGGCCGGCTCCGGCTTCAGATCCCTCAGGTGCGAGACTCCGACCGCCCGTTCTATCCGAAGAGCCTGGAGCGCGGCTGCTGCAGCGCGACTTCATACGCTGCAAATCGCCATTCCCGCGCTTCCACATCTTCGTCCGAGGAACCGGGTTGTGGAACGGCGGCAGGGTTCTTTGCCGCTTCTTCTGCGCGAATCGCCTTGGCTCGGTGTTTCAGCTCTTCGCGGGCCTTGTTTTTCAGTATGCCGAGAAGGTAGTTCCTGAAATGGCCCTTGGTGTCCGGCGCATAATGGTAGTTTGGAAGTTTTCGGGCGATGACTATCAAAGTCTCCTGCATCACGTCATCGGCATCGACGCTGGGGAATTGCTGCGTGAGGAACGATTCCATCACCGGCTGGTAGCGTGCGACAAATTCAGTCCATCGCGGCGAATCGGCATCCGCTCCGATGGCTTTCAGCAAAGTTGTCGAAGTCGTTATCATGTGCCTCCATTTTATCCATAAATGCAGGATGCAGATTCAACCACTTTTTTATCACGTTGAAATGTGAACATGCGCCGCCCATTTCAGATGCACAGAAGAACCACTCCTGTGAGGATTGCAGCGAGGGCAATGCCCTTTCTGCGGAGATTGTGTTCCCTGAAGTAGAGCGCGCCTAGAACAAACGTGATCACCACCGAAAAACGCCTCAGTAGCGAACCGGCGGAGATCGAGACTCCCGGAATGGCAAGGCCATGGAAATACAACCAATCCGCACCGACAAGAATGATGCCCGTCAACGGTATCGACCATCGCCATTCGAACCTGTCGCGCGTGAACCGCGCCATTCTGTGAATTGCAAAAAGCGACGCGTACATCACAACAAGCCCGATCTGAAAATGGAATTGCACGGTTTCGACGGGAATCGCGCACTTCTGAAGGATGAACTTGTCCCAAAGGCTAGACACCGCGCTCATGCACATTCCGCCCAGCGCGAAATAAATGGCCTTCGAACGAAGGAAGTCTATTCCCTCATGCTTCCCGGCCCAGCCAAACACCATGTACCCGGCGAACACAAGAAACATGCCCAGCCCTTGCGCAGCCGTAGGACGCTCCCCGTAAACGAAGAACGCCACGATGAACACAAGCGCCGGCGCAGACGCACGTATCGGAGTCGCGATCGTTATCGGCAACGTCCGCAGCGCACAGTAAGTGAGCACCCACGACGTTCCCACAATCACGCTCTTGGCGACGATTAGGACATAGTCGCGCAGCGATACGGACATCGCCGCGCCCATGCCGCCCGCCGCGCCCAGCACCGTCAAATACACGACAGTGCCCGCGACGGAGGAAATCAGCAGCACAGGCAGAACGGCGTTGTCACGCACGCTCGCCTTCTTCGCGAGGTCGTAGAACGCGAGCAGAACCGCACTAGAAAGTATCCAAGCCGTCCACACTCTGCGGAATTACTTCTCGCCGGTGGCCTTGATGCGGTCCCACGCCTTGTTGTAGAGCTCCTGCGCGGCGTCGTCGAGCGCGCCGAGAACCTGTCCGTGCTTGAGCGTCTCGGGGGACAGGACAATGGTCTTGCGGAAATCCTCGTCAAGCGCGTCGATTCCAGGCGTGACCGGCATCGGTCCCTGGATGTACTCCATGTTCACCTTCGCATGCTCGCCCTCGTACATGAAATTGATGAACGCATAGGCGAGTTCGGGATTGGGCGCGGCCGAGGAAAGGACCATTTCGTCGAACGCGATGGTGAAACCTTCCTTCGGAAGGGCGAAGCCGATGTCCTTGCGCGGCGCATTCCCCTCATCCTCGTCTCCCACGATGACCTGGGTGACGTCGGTCGAATAGCCCTGCCCTATCCATGTGGCGCCGGACGGCACCTCGGTCTTGTAGCTCTCCGCGTCGAACTTGCGGATGTTGGCCTTCCACTTGAGCACTTCCTTCACGGCCGCCTCGATCTCGGCGGGCTTCGTCGAGTTGAGGGAATATCCAAGCGACATGAGGCCCGCGCCGATGACCTCGCGGAGATCGTCGAGAAGCGTGACCTTGCCCTTGAAGGCAGGATTCTCCAGCACCTTCCAGGTATTGACGTCGACGCCCTTGGGCATCTTGTCCTTTGCGTACATGAAGCCCGTGTAGGTGACGGCGTACGGCACGTTGTACGTGAAGTTGGTGTCGAGCACCTGGTTCTTGAACGCCGGATCGAAGTTCTTTGCCACATTGGGCAGCTTAGACTGGTCGAGCTTCGCGATGAGGTTTTCCTTCGCCATGGTCGGCACGAAATACGAGCTGGGCGTGATGATGTCGTAGCCCGATCCGCCGGCCTTGAGCTTCGCGTACATCGTCTCGTTCGAGTCGAAGGTGTCGATCACGACCTTGCAGTCGTACGCCTTCTCGAACTCCGCCATCACCTCGGGGGCGAGATAGTCGCTCCAGGTGTAGACATGGAGCGTGTTCTTGTTCTTTCCGCACCCGGCGATGAGCGCTGCTGACGCCGCGAGGCAAATCAGTTTTCCTGCATTCATTACTTTGTTCCTTTCGCTTTCTGTGGTTGTCCGCGCGCGATGAGCTTCGAAAGTCCCACCAGCGCGCAGGTAAAGAGCAGCATGAGCGTCGAGAGCGCAAACACAGCCGGGAGGTTGCGCGAGTGCTTCGTCATGGAGCTGACGTACGTCGGGAACGTGTTCGTCCCGGCACCGTTGACGAAGGAGGTTATCACGACGTCGTCGATCGAGAGGGTGAACGCCAGCAGTCCGCCTGCCACGATGCCCGGCAGGAGGATCGGCAGCTGGACGTGGAAGAATGTGTACCAAGGCCCCGCGCCGAGGTCGTAGGCCGCCTCGATGAGGCGGTCGTCGAAGTCCTGGAGGCGCGCAAGGATCGTCATCACGACATACGACACGCAGAACGTGACATGGGCGATGAGGATCGTGCCGAACCCGCAGTCCACGCTGCAGGCGACAAAGAGCATCAGGAGCGAGATGCCGATGAGGATGTCGGGCATGACGAGGGGCGTGTAAACCAGCGCGTGGTGCAGGGTCTGGAGGCGCCCCTTCCACCTATGCAGCGCGAGGGCGGCGGTGGTGCCGATCACGCAGGAGACGAGCGTTGCGAGGCCCGCGATCGTGAGCGAGAGCCAGAAGCTCTGCATGAGCGCGTCGAGCCGCATGTTGCCGGTGAAGATCATCGCATACCACTTGCCGGTGAAGCCGGAGAAACGCCCTGCGGAGTCGAAGAAGCTCATCGATATGCCGTTGGGGATGAACCCGTACACGACGACAAGCAGAATCGGCACGTAGAGGAAGGCCAGCACCAGTGCCAGCATCACCACGGAGAAGAAGGATCGCTTCACGACACGCCTCCCGCCGTCATGAGCTGGGCCGTGCGCACCTCCAGCCGCCTGCGGTCGCGCGCCGCCTGTCGTTTCCGCCACCACATGGCTATCCCCATCGGCACGAACACGGACACGGCCATGAGCGTGGCGAGCGCGGATGCGTGGGGGATGTTCCTGTTCTGCATCGCGCGCATGAAGATCTTGTTGCCGATGAGGATGCAGTCCGTTCCGCCGAGCATCTGCGGGATGACGTACGAACCGATGGCCGGGATGAAGACCATCAGCACGGCAGAGACGATTCCCTGCCAGATGCCGGGTATGAATATCTTGCGGAAGGCGTAGAAGTTCTTCGCGCCAAGGTCGCGCGCCGCCTCCAGAAGCGAGAAGTCGAACTTCTCCGCCGCCGTGTAGATAGGCATGATGGCAAACGGCAGAAAGGAGTACACGGAAACGAGCACGACGGCGATCTCCGAGTCAAGGATCGTTGTCTTGGCGGCATCGATCGCGCACCCCGCCATGCCGATGAGGCAGTCGTTGCCCGCGCCCGGCGCCGCCGCAGGAACGCTCACGCCCGGCAGGCAGGCTATGAGCCAATACTTGAAATGCAGATAGGCGTGGTAGCATGTCTGGAGCCAGCCGGCAGGGTGGAGCATCGTCTTCCAGGCGAAAACACGCACGACGAAACTCGTCCAGAACGGCAGCATGATCGCACCGGCCACGAGCGCACGCCAGCGCTTGGGAAGGCGCGCTATAGCGTAGGCGCATGGGAGCGCGAGGAGTATGCACCAGGCCGTCACCTCGAACGAAACGCGGATCGTTTTCCACACGATCGTTGGATAATCGGGATCCACCAGCTCGCGCCACGTCGAAAGGCTCCACTCGCCCACGCCGCCATTGGCAGTGTGCCCGTGGAAGGTGAACGCCAGCACGATGAGCGCCGGAATGGCGAAGAACACCAGCAGCCACACGAACGACGGCAGCGTGACCAGCCACTCGGTCTTCCTGGACGGCCCTGCCCCGCTCATTTCACTTCCACCATGTATCCGTCGTCGGGATGCCACCAGACGAACGCACTGTCGTTCCACGTGATCGTCTCCTGGTCGAGCAGGAAGCGCGAATGCGGCTTTATGGCGGACACGCGCATCGAATCGGCCTTGATCCAGTACTTCGTGTACACGCCCTGATAGACGATGTCCTGCACCGTCGACGGAAAGACGTTGATGTCCGCGCCCTTCTCGGGCGGCGGCGGGTTCAGCGTCACCCTGATCTTCTCCGGGCGGACGGAGAGGTCCACCCTCTGCCCCACGGCAAGGTTCTTGTCGTTGTACGCCCTGATGGCCGGGAAGCCTTCGCACTGGATCGTGCAGTAGTCGCCGCTTATGGACTCGATGGTTCCGGAGAAAAAGTTCGTGTCGCCGATGAACGAGGCGACGAAGCGCGACGCCGGCGCCTCGTAAATCTTCGCCGGACCGTCAAGCTGCTCCACCTTGCCGTGGTTGAGCACGGCAATGCGGTCCGACAAGCTCATGGCCTCGCCCTGGTCGTGCGTGACGTATATGAACGTAATGCCCACCTGGTCGTGGATAGTGTCGAGCTCGATGAGCATGTGCTGGCGCAGCTTCAAGTCCAGCGCGGCGAGCGGTTCGTCCAGCAGCAGCACCTGCGGCCTGTCGACGAGAGCGCGCGCGATGGCGACGCGCTGCTTCTGCCCGCCCGAGAGCTGGTTGGGGTACTTCCACGCATGCTCGCTCATCTGGATCATGTCGAGGATCGCGTCCACCCTTTCCTCGATTTCGCCCTTCGGCAGCTTCGCGATCTTCAGGGAGAACGCGATGTTGTCCCAGATCGTCATCGTGGGGAAGAGGGCGTAGTTCTGGAACACGGTATGCACGCGCCTCTGGTTCGGCGGCAGATCCGTGATGTCCTTGCCCTCAAGGTATATGCGTCCCGAATCGGGACGCTCGAAGCCGCCGAGCATCCTCAGCAGCGTCGTCTTCCCGCAGCCGCTTGGCCCGAGCAACGAGAAGAACTCGCCTTTCTTTATGGAAAGGGACACGTCGTCAACCGCCGTCAACGCGCCGAATCTCTTCGTCACGTGATCGAAGACGAGAAAGTCATCTTTCAACTGCTGGCACCTCCATGTACATACGGGACGAAATAATACTGGATTTTCCCCCGCAATGCAAGGGGGAAAGGTTAAATTTCGCATGCGGTCAGCAGTTGACGCGCACGTCGAGGAAGGAACCGTCGGCATTGGCGGCCGTCACGCACTGCACGTGCCCGCGGTCGAACGCGAACATGTGCCTGTGTTCGTGGCCCACGAATACGCCCAGCAGGTTCGGCGTGGAGAACACGGCCTCGCGAAACGCGAAGGTGGTCTGCGTGTGCCCCGCCTCCGGCCACTGCGGACGTCGCTCGATCTTCCAGCAAGGATCGACTTTAGCGCCCCATTCGGGATGCGCGCAGCCGGCCTCGAGCGGACCATACCCCGGCATGTAGAGCGGGATGTGCATCATGAGCGCAACGGGTTCGCCCTTCGCCGCCTCCTGTTTCCAGAAAGCCAACTGCTCGGGCAAGATCTCATAGAGCGAATTGTCGATGAAGACGAATCGAATCCCCTTCACGACGTGCGACGCCATCATCGGGTCAGCCCTCTGGTAGAGCGGCGCGAGGCGCTTCTTCGTCCATTCCGCGCGCAACGCCATCTCAGTGCCGGACATTCCTTCGTAGTGCCAGTCGTGGTTTCCGGAAATATACATCCAGTTGAGACCCGATGCGTCTAGCCGTTTCCTCACGTACTCCACGCCCGCCTCGGTGGGGAAGCTCACGATGTCGCCCACGAGAGCCAGGAAGTCCACCTTCATCTTCTGGGCCTCGGCGAGGGCATACTCGAAACCGTCCGGCGAGGCGATCGGGCGCCCCGTGCGGAAGTGGAGCGCGGAACGGTAACCTTTCGCCATGCGGCCCGAATACTCCTTGAACGGCTCGCCGCGCGCATCATCAATCGTGAGGTGCGAGTCGCCCACCACCATGAAGCGGCATGAATCCTTGTACGACGGCATGGTGAAGCGCATCGACTCCTTGACAGACGCGAAGAAAACGCCGGACTCTGGCTGCTTCGCGTCCGCCTGCGCGCGCGACAAGGCCAGCGTGGCCGCCGACGCGGCCCCAAACTTGAACATGTTCCTTCTTGTCATCTGCATGCCTCGTCTCCTTTCATCTCACCACGATCCGGCAACTGTGCCGGCAGACTAGATGCCCTTTCCGCAGCACTTCTTGTACTTCTTGCCGCTGCCGCACGGGCATGGATCATTGCGCCCGACAGCCGGCGCGCCTGCCGCGGGACGCCCCGGCGGCGGCGGCGGAACGGCACGAACCTCGCGCCCCGACACCTGGCTCATCATCGAAGCAAAGACATCCGCCACGCTGGCCGCGCCCTGCGCCGACTGCTGCGGACGCTGCGCCTGCGGACGCGCAGGCGCCTGCGGATCGCGCGCCAGCTGACCAGCCTCATCGGAAGAATCGAACGCATCGGCGTTCGTGCGCATTCGAGATGCCTGCGCCATCGCCATCATCCTGCGCATGTTCTGCGCCGTCGTGGCGCGGAACTCGGTGCCGGAGACCTCCGACTTGATCGTGTTGATCAAGTTCTCGAACATGTCGAACGCTTCGCGCTTGTACTCGATCAGCGGATCGCGCTGGCCATACGAACGCAGCGACACGCCCTGGCGCAGATCGTCCATCGCGCGCAGATAGTCCTGCCATTGACGGTCGATGCAGTTCAAGAACACCGCACGCTCCATGTGCGGCAGAACGGCCTGGTCCTCGGTCGCGCACTTCTGCTCGTATGCCTCCTTCACGCGGGCAAACGCGAACTCGCCCGCCTTGCCGGGTTCGCCGGCGAACGGACGCAGCTCGTCTTCAGTGAACATCACGGGGAAGTGAGTCATGATCCAGTCGATGAACTCGCCTATGGGCGCGTTCTTCTCGTTGATGAAGACCTGCTCGGCCTTGGTGGCGACGATGTCGTACATCACATCGAGAATCGTTCCGTGCACGACCTCTGGCGTGCCGTTCAAGACCGTGCCGCGCAGCTCGTAGACGATAGAACGCTGCTTGTTCATCACGTCGTCGTATTCAAGCGTGCGCTTGCGGATCGCGTAGTGCTGCTGCTCGACGCGGCGCTGGGCCGTCTCCACGGAGCGATTCAGCCAGCGGTGCTCCATCACCTCGCCTTCCTTCATGCCGAGGCGCTGCATGATGCCGGAAATCTTCTGCGAACCGAAGAGGCGCATCAGCGGGTCTTCAAGGGAAATGTAGAACTGCGAGGAACCGGGATCGCCCTGGCGCGAACAGCGGCCGCGAAGCTGACGGTCGATTCTGCGCGACTCGTGGCGCTCGGATCCGATGACGTGCAGACCCTGCGGATGCGCCTCGAGGATCTCGCGTATGGTGCCCTTCTCCCCGGGCATCTTGTCCTTGAGCGAAAGCTGGCCCTTGACGATCTCCTGCGGAAGCGTGACGACGCCGGGGCCAAGCTTGATGTCCGTGCCGCGGCCAGCCATGTTCGTGGCGATCGTGACGGCGCCGGGCTGCCCTGCGAGCGTCACGATCTCAGCCTCGCGAGCGTGGTTCTTCGCGTTCAGGACCTCATGGGGGATTTTCGCGATCGTGAGCAGGCGCGACAGCTTCTCCGAAGTGTCGACGGTCACGGTGCCCAGCAGAACCGGCTGGCCGGCCTCGTGGCGGGCGCGCACCTCCTCGATTATCGCCTTGTACTTCTCGCGCTGCGTGCGGTAGATCTGGTCGTTGCCGTCAATGCGGCGGATCGGGCGATTCGTGGGGATCACCGTCACGTCAAGCTTGTAGATGTCCTTGAATTCGCGGGCCTCCGTCTCGGCCGTGCCGGTCATTCCGGCCAGCTTCTTGTACAGGCGGAAGTAGTTCTGGATAGTGATGGTGGCGAGCGTCTGGCTCTCCTTTTCGATCTCCACGCCCTCCTTGGCTTCGACGGCCTGATGGAGACCGTCGGACCACCTGCGGCCCGGCAGCACGCGGCCGGTGAACTCGTCGACGATGTAAACGTGGTTGTCCTTCACCACGTAGTCCACATCGCGCTCGTAGAGGCAGTACGCCCTGAGCAGCTGGTCCACCACGTGCAGCCTCTGGCTCTTGTCCATGAACTCTGCCTGCACGACGCGCTTCTTCGCGGCGCGTTCTTCTTCCGACAGGCTCTTGTCGCCGTCGAGCGCGCTCATCTGCGCCGCGAGGTCGGGCACAACGAAAGCCTCGGGGTCTTTGGGGTTCATCTTGTCGCAGCCGTTGTCAGTGAGGGCCACTTCGCGGTTGCGCTCGTCGATGGTGAAGTAGAGTTCGCCGCGAAGCTGGCGTGCCTCCTCCTTGCGCATCTCGGAGAGCATCTGCATCTCGCCGTCCTCATGGAGCTTGCGCACGTGCGCATCCTCGAAGAGGTGAAGCATCTGCTTGTGCTTCGGCATGGAGTGGAACACCTGGTATATCTTGCGCTTGGCGTTCTCGTCGTCGCCCTCCGCCAGGAACTTCTTCGCCTGCGCGATGAAGTCGTTGCACTGGATAGTCTGCACGCGCACAAGAGCGTCGACAAGCGGCTTCATGGCGATGTACTCGTGCGCCGTCGAGACGGTTGCGGGACCGGAAATGATGAGCGGTGTGCGGGCCTCGTCTATCAGGATGGAGTCAACTTCGTCGACGATGGCGAAGTGATGCCCGTTCTGCACGACCTGCTCAGGAGCCTGCGCCATGCCGTTGTCGCGGAGATAATCGAAGCCGAACTCGCTGTTCGTTCCGTACGTGATGTCGCAGAGATACTGTTCGCGGCGCTCGGCGGAGTCCATGGAGTTCTGGATGCAGCCGACGGTCAGCCCCAGGTACTTGTAGAGGTGGCCCATCCATGTGGCGTCGCGCAGGGCGAGGTAGTCGTTGACCGTGACGAGCTGCACGTTCTTGCCCGCGAGGGCGTTGAGGTAGAGAGGGAGCGTTGCGACGAGCGTCTTTCCTTCGCCCGTCTGCATCTCGGCGATCTTGCCCTGGTGAAGGACTATTCCGCCGACGAGCTGGCAGTCGAAAGGCACCATGTCCCACGTAAGAGTGTGGCCGCAGACCTCGGCCGATGTGCCGAGAAGATGGCGGCATGCGTTCTTCACGAGCGCAAACGCCTCGGGGAGGATATGGTCGAGCGATTCGCCGCCGGCGACGCGAGCCTTGAACTCCGCCGTCATGCGAGGGAAATCCTCGTCCGTGAAATTCTTGGCCTGATATTCAGCCTCAATGCGGTTGATCTCCGCCACAATGGGGCGCAGGCGCTTCAAGTCTCGGGCGTTCTTCGTGCCCAGAATCATCTTCAAAATGTTCATAGGGATGGTATTATATCATATTTTGCGGTTCATGGTTCGCCAATCATTCAAGAGCGGTTCGCCAGGATTTCCCTGACTGCCGCCAAAGCTCTTCCCCGATGCGAAATGGCGTTTTTCTCCTCGGGCGGCAATTCCGCGAAAGTCCGGTCATGCCCGTCCGGAACGAAAAGCGGATCGTAGCCGAAGCCCCCAGCTCCGGCAGGAGCGTCGATGATGCGCCCCGCGCAGTGGCCTTCCACCACATGTTCGCGCCCTTGGGGATCGAGAAGCACCATTGCGCAAGTGAACCGCGCGCTGCGGTCGCCTGCGCCGGCCAGATTCTTCAAGAGCAGAGCGTTGTTCGCCGGGGTGTCGCCGTCCCTCCCCGCGTAGCGGGCGCTGCGGACGCCAGGCGCGCCGCCGAGGGCATCGACCTCAAGCCCAGAATCGTCCGCAAGCACCCATGCGCCAGGATGGCGTTTGGCGAGCGCAAGGGCCTTGAGGCGCGCGTTCCCCACGAACGTCTCGGCCGTTTCCTCCGCGCCGGAGTCTTCGGCCACGACCTCCCATCCGGGAAGCATCTGGGAAATCTCGCGCACTTTGTTGGGATTGTGCGTCGCCAGGACAATCTTCATCTTCCCGCCCCCACGAAATCAAAGCGAATACAGGAACTCCCAGCCCTTGCGCGGCGGCGGCCCGTCAAGGCACGCGTTGGCCTCGTCGGCGCCTGCGCCGGTGAAGCGGCATGTCTTTCTGTCGAAGTTGAGGACGGGCACGGCCAGCCGTTGGGCCAGAGCGCCCAACGCCAGCACCTGCGTAAGCGGCCCCGCCACAGAAAATGGAGAGTTCGCCTTTTCCTCGCCACGCACCGCCTTGAGAAAGTTCAGATAGTGGCCCGACTTCCCGCGCGGATAGTCGCGCATCATGTGCTTGACGTCCGGATCATCCGCGTCAAGGCCGACAATCGGGGAAAGCGGCACACCGTGGCTTCCTCGCGCGAACACCCGACCGTCGGAACAATGCAGCATGGCGCCGGCTTCGCCCAGCTCCAATTTGGGATTGGTCCGATTCTTCGGGAGCGGCGGCAGATTGCCGATGCCGTCCCGCCACGTGAGGCGGCACTCCGGCAGCCCCGGCCCGCGCTCGGGGAACACGAACGTGGTCGTGGAAAGCATCGGATAGACGACTTTCGTTCGCCCCTCGTTCTTCACGGTCTCGATGCGCGACGGCAGTCCAAGCCTCAGGAACTCGTGGGCTGCGTCAAAGATGTGCGCGCCCCAGTCGCCGAGCGAACCTGTGCCGTATTCGTAGAAAGAACGCCACTCGCCGTCCACGTAGTTGACGCTGTAGGAACGCTCGGGACGCTGGCTGAGCCACAAATTCCAGTCTAGCCCCGCTGGCGGCGTCTCCCCGCCCGGCATCTCCGTCATCTCCGTGCCATGCCACTTGTACCAGCGGCGCTCGCGGCACATCCACGCGTCGATCGAGGTCACGTCCTTGATGCTACCGTTCGCCGCCAACTCCCGCATCTGCCAGTAGTTGGCGTCAGAATGGCCCTGGTTCCCCATCTGCGTAACCACGCCGTACTTGGCCGCAGCGGCCATCATCAGGGCAGTCTCGCGGAAAGTGTTGCACATGGGCTTCTCCACGAACACCGCCTTGCGCATCGACAGCGAAAGCATCACGGCGGGGAAGTGGGAGAAATCGGGCGTGCACACCACGACGGCATCTATGCTCTTGCCCTTCTCGTCAAGCATCTTCCGAAAGTCAGCATAGCGCGGCACGTCAGGACACGCCTCAAGCACCTGCCGGGTCTGGGGACCGTCCATGTGGACGTCGCAGAACGCCACCACGTTGAACATGTCGCGATAGAACCAGAACTGGAAGAAAACATCGCGTCCCCTATGGCCAATGCCGATGAACGCTATGTTTATCTTGTCGTTCGGGGCGGCGCCGCGCGCACGAAGCCAAGGGTACGCGGCTCCGGCCGCGATCGCTCCGATGAAATCTCTTCTTGTTGTCTTTGACATGGGATTATTATATCAAATTCCTGGCGTTCAAATCATCTATCGACTGCATAGGCTCCGTCGAGCCAGCTGCGGACTTCGGACCACTTGAACGGCGGCTCGCCGTGCAGGAAGTGATTGCGATAGGGACGGCCGTCGAGAACCGCGTCTATCACGACAACGCCCTGCCCCTTGAACGGAACCTTGCCGAGCTCCAGCTTGCCGTTCGCGGGGATCTCGAACTCGCGGGTGAAATAGACGGCTCCAGTGGCCTTGTCCGAAAACGATGCGCGCCCCTTCACCGGACGCATTTCGTCGTTCACCGCCCATGCGGTGTGGTCGTCGACGACGCACACGATCTGGTTCCGCTGCGCGTTCTTGAGCGCGTAGTAGGCCAGCTTCTTGCCGCCATAGTAGTCCACGACCGCATCGGAGAGCTGCGGCCACCCATCGCGGACGTTCCACCAGATCAAGCCGTTGAATCGCGTGAATTTGCGGCTGCGGAACATTTCGCAGAACGTCTTCATCGCCTCGGCCTGCACCGTCTGGCTCTGCGCAATGAACGTGTCGAGATCCGTGTCCACACCGCCGAACATGATGCGGATCTGGTTCGTCATCAAGTCATTGCGCCACCAAAGCCCACCGCCCTTCGTGAGGAACGGATTCGACGCCTTGAGCCGCCATTCGTCGTTCCAGTCGAGCGTCTTGTGGTCTTTGACGAACGCATCGGGCTTGCCCTTCCAAGGATAGACGCATCCCTTCGTCATCATTTTCTCGATCGACGCCCTGTTCGGCGCGCCGTGATAGCCCATCTCAGACGCGAACCAGCACGGCGAGTTGGTGTAGAAAGGAACCTTGTAGTATGCGCGTGCGCCCCAAAGGTGGTTTTCGGAAGGCTTTGCCAGGCCTTTATGGACATCCTCCGAATAGTACGGGCTTGACGGAAGATACGGGCGCGTCACATCAAACTCGTATAGCACATTGGGGATGGTGCGGCGCGAATTGCGGTCGAGGTTGGGGTCTCTGCCCAATTTCCCGAGCTGCCACCTGAAAGCTCCGTCGTTCTCGTTGTTGCCGCTCCACAGCGCCAACGAAGCGCGGTTGCGGTACCTTAGCACGATCGCGCGGATTTCCTCCTCAGTCGCCTTGGCATACTCGTCGCTCTGGGGGAACACGCTGCATCCCGTCATGAAGTCCTGCCATACCATTATGCCGTGCGCGTCGCAGTAGTCGAAGAACTCGTCGGGCTCGTACACTCCGCCGCCCCAAACGCGCACCATGTTGCAGTTGAGATCGGTCCACATCTCAAGCGTGGGAACGAGGAACTGCCCGTCGCGGCCGTGGAACGAATCGAGCGGCACCCAGTTGGAGCCGCGCACATAGCACGGTTCGCCGTTCACCCTGAAGAGGAACTGACCGGGGCGGTCGGGGCCATATACATCGTCGCGTTCAAGAACGATCGTGCGGATGCCTATCTTCTCGGAATGCGAAGCAAGGATCTTGCCTGCGGAATCGGCGATATCGATCTTGGCGTCGTAGAGAGCAGGCTCGCCCATGCCCGCAGGCCACCAGAGATCGGCGTTGCCCACATTGAGCGCGAGCTTCGGGAAATAGCCGTTCAGCCGGCAAGACGCCTCAACTGGAGACTTCCCCTTCCGCGAAAGGCTTGCGCGGACCGTCATGTTGCCCAGATAGCGGAAAGGAGCCTGCACGCGGAAGCGCAAACGCATGGACGCAAAGCGTTTCTTGGCGTCAAGAGTGTGCACGAACCAGTCGGTCTGGTCGATTCTCACCGCGCCCTCCACATCAAGGGCGGCGGAGCGCCAGAGTCCGCTCACGAAGGCGCGCGGGAAGATGTCCCATCCGCCCATGTGGCCGGCCTTGCGGAACGGCTCGCCATCGGCGCCGCCACTCATGGAATAGCCTAGCTCGCCGATCGTCTGGAACTGCGCTTCGCACATCACGCTGCGGATAAGCACCTGCACCGTGTTCTCGCCGTCCTTGAGCTTCTTCGTCACGTCGAACTTGTGCGCAATGAGCATGTTGGCCGTTTCGCCGATCTTCTCGCCGTTGAGAAAGATGTCGGCAAGCGTGTCGATTCCCTCGAAGCGAAGCATCGCGCGACCGCCTGCGGGGATGGACGGCTTCGCGAACGTGCGCGTGTAAAGCCACTGATAGCCCTCATATGGACGCAGCTTGAGGACGTTGAGACCGATCTCGGCGGGCGGCAGAATGCCGGCGTTGATGAGATCAAGCTCGCAGTTGCCCGGAACTGTGGCCGGAACGCTCCTTACGTCCAACCCGGCTGGGATGGGCAACGTGCGGACGGCGCCGTCGTCCGGCTGCGGGAAATAGTCAAGCCTCCACTCGCCGTCAAGCGAAACGGCTTTCGCGGCGGCGGAAAGAAGGACTGTCGCAAGTATTATGCCATGTTTCATTATTTGTATTCCTGTTTGAGATAGAGTTCCGGACGACTTTCATCGACGTAGAGGCTATGCGCATCGCCTTGGCCTGGCCCCACCGAGAGCCAGAACGTGCGCGCGCGCGCATCCAGGTCGATGTCCGCCCAGGCAAAGCCATTCTCCTCGAACGTCTTGACCAGCCAAGTGCCGTTGCGGTCTATGATGCCGTTGGGCAGATGTTTCTGCCGCATGGCGACGAGAATCGGGAGGCCTGTGTCGATGGCGCGGGCGGGAAATGTCAAGTCCACATGGTCCCATGCGCATCCGGCAAGCGGAAAGAGAAGCACCTCGGCGCCTTTGCGACGGAGGAACTTCGCCGTCTCGGAGAACCAGTTGTCCCAGCATGTCAGGCAGCCGACACGTCCGAAGTCGAGGTCGAACACGCCGAAGTCGTCGCCAGGAAGATATCCCGACATGTATTCCCCGCTCGTGAGGGTTGTCTTGCGGTACACGCCCACGAGTTCGCCGGAGCGATCCACGATGAACGTGGAGTTGTGGAACGTCCCTGCGTCCGTGCGCTCGTGTATGCAGATCGCTATGTATGTCCTGTACTGGCGCGCATAGCGGCTTGCGAGTTCGAACGACGGTCCTCCGGGGATGCGCTCCGCCGTCTTCTCGGGGCATGGCGAGCCTGTGTCGGCAAACGTCTCCGAGAAAAGGATGAGATCGGGTTTTTCGACGTGCGCGAAGATGTTCGTGAGCGTTGCCTCGATCTGTGCGAGGCGCGATGCCACGGCGCACGCGGGATCTGACCAGTCGGCACGTTTCTCATATGGGTTGCCGACCACGCAACGCGCCATTCTCCGCCTTGGAAGCGGCACCGTCTCCACGGAGAAGTCCGAAATCGCGACTGTCATCTTGTGCCATTTTGCTATAAAGTCCACGCGCACCGCCACGCAGTCTCCGGGCACTTTGAACGTCTTGTCGAAAGTGCGGCGGATCTTCCCGTCAGGCGTCTTGGCGTCGGAATACGTCACGAAGTCGCGTTGGATAAACGACACGCCGGGGCGATTGCCCTTCTTTGGATCGTACCATGTCACGAACATCATGCAGTCGTTCCAAAGTCCCTTTTCGGCTGAGTCCAGGGATATGTCCGCGACGGCATGCATACGCGCGCCTTTGCCGGGCGCGACGGCGGCATCCACCGCCCACCATCCGCATGAGCGCGCCGATGGGATTGTCATTTCGTGGGAACCGGATTCAAGCAGACGGCCTGATGCCGGATCGGGGGAGAGCTTCGCGGTGGCGAAGCGCCAATCGTCCGCCACCACACTACCTGCCGCAAGCAACACGGCCTCGATTACCACATTGGGCGTATATTCGCCCTGTGGCTTCTCGAAGACCTCCATGGGGATTGTGACGGAACCGTCCTCCCCGACCTTGCAGAGCGCCGTTACGTCACGCGCCTTGCCGTAAGGGAGTTGCCTCGCCTGCATGTGCGCGGCGCCGGCGATCCCGCCCTTCAGCGTGAGCGTCCGGAATCGACCAAAGACTCCAAGCGGCTTGCCCAACTCAAGTTTTGCGTCAAGCGTCACATCGGCCAGACACTCCACGTAGCCCTTGCCGCCCACGACACGAGGCAGCAAGGCGAGGGCAATCGCCCCGTTCGGATAGCGCGCACCGCAGACGAACGGCTTCGGCCCTTCGGCTTTCACCTCCGGGAGCGGAAGTCCGCGCGTCACGACCGCAGGCGCGCCTTGCTTCACCGTCTTGCCGACTGCGGCCGTGAACCATGAACAGTCCTTGTCTGAATATGTCCACACGTCTTCAAGCACCTCGTCACTGTAGCGAGTCCTCAGCTCGGTGTCGTGTCCGAAAGGCGGCGCGATCTTCTGCCACGCAAGCGCTACGCAGGCGTCGTTCGGAACAGCCTTGCCGTTGCGCATTCCCGTCGGCGCAATGTCCAGGACATGGCCAAGTCCCGGACCGATGATGTACGGCCGTTCCTGTATGGTGAGCATGACCGGCAGCTTGCCCTCTTCGGCAAGCGTGGAATAGTAGGCGCAGCGCTCAAGCGTCGTGACGTACTGGAACGGGTAAAGGACGTCGTAAGTGCGGAAGACGTCTGACGCCGCCATCACGGCAAGATGGTCTTTGCGGTTTCGGCACCACGCCTCGTTCCCGATAAGCCTGCCGTTGCACGTCTGGGCACAGCCATGTTTTCTGTCGACGTCGTTGAGGGGCGTTCCAGGCACCCAGCAATGTTCAATTATCAATCCTGGATAGACCTTGTCCCGAACTTCCGACACCAGACGGCGAAATGCCACTTTGTTGCTGCTCAAGCCCCAGTCGATCTTCCAGTATTCGACACCGGCCTCCTTGCAAAGGCGCATCTTCTCCGCCAGTACCTCTCGTGCCTCGTCGTCCGTCAGCATCCTGCCTTCGGCCATGTCGCCATGCACATGCGCAGGTATCCACACGCCGACTCCCCTCCAGCCAAGCGACTTGACCTTGTCGTTCAAAGCCTTAAGCCTTTCCGCAGGCGTTCCCTTAAACGAGGGGAATCTGTCGGGATGCGGTATACATGATCCTCTTATCGACAGGTTTTTTGCCCCGCCCGTCGAGGTGCCGTATGGAAGATCCCACCCGCCGTCAAGAAGCAGGAAGAGCGCACTGCGTTCGTTCGGATAGAACTGCGTGGCCCATCCATCCTCGCCGAAAAGGACAGCCTCGTTCAGGTTGTCTCGCTGCTGGGACGCGCCCTGATCTCCGGCGAAGACGATCTTTCCCGCCTTCTGAGCCTTACGAAGCGTCGTTCCCTGAGTGATCCATGTGCACCAATAGTTTGGCGGCGCGGACGTCGCGTTCAGGGCACGCGCCTCAAGCTGGCCGGATGCCAATGCGCATAGTGCGATGCCTAGGATCGTTTGAAACCGTACGTGCGGATTTTTCATATGCTGATTTCCTTTGAATGATTTTCCTGTTGTAATGATTTTTTGTAATGATTTTCGCCTTTCTCCTGCCACGGAGAGCATATTACGCGATCCTCTCGCCCCAAAGCGGCATGACGGCCTTGCCGCCCGCCTCTTGGGCTTTGTGGCGACGCCGCCGACAAACGACCTGCGGGTCATTTCTACTCTGGGCATCACGTCTACGTCAGATTTCATTCGCTGCAACCTCCTGATCATTTTTCCAGCACCGCATATTATAGCATATATCGGCCTAACCAGGTAGTTGACAAAATCTGATGGGATTCTGTCATGGCGCATGAGGAGAATAAATGGTATACTGTTCGCCATGAAAAGAAAGAGCCTTGTTTCTGCTTTGGCCGCCGTTGCCGCATTCGCGGCGTGGGCGGCAGTTCCCGTTGAGTTCAAGGTCGAGACCGACCATGCCGACTGCCTCTACCGCTGCGGCGAGAAGGCGTCGTTCACCGTCACCGTCATTGGCAAGGACGGCAGTAAACTCCCCGAAGGGCGCTTCACAGCGAAGCTCGACAACTTCGGCGAGAAGATCCTGGCCAAAGAGGAAGTGGACTTGTCGCAGGGTAATCCGTTCACGATCACCGCCGTGAAGGACACGCCCGGCTTCATGCGCCTTTCCATTGGCGCGGACGCGAATGCGTTCACGCTGCCGAAGACGGCCGGGCAGGGAACATTCCACTGGGGCGTCGCCTACGAGCCCGAGAAAATCCGCCCGGGCGCGGAAAATCCTGCGGACTTCGACTCGTTCTGGGCCGACGCCGTGCGGAAGCTGGACGAGACGGTTCCCGAGGACGCGCGGCTGGAGAAGATCGACGCCAAGAGCACGGCAAGCCACGCATACTACCGCATCAGCTTCGCTTCGTACGGCGGGCGGCGCGTGTGGGGCTGGCTCAACATGCCCGCCGGGAGAGGACCGTTCCCCGTGCGCGTGAGCGTGCCGGGCGCCGGCATCGGCGCGCAGGGAACGGGCATCTCGGACACCGAGATCACGCTCACGATGAACGTCCACTCCTACCCCCAGCCCGACACCGACGCCGCGCGACAGGCCGCGTACAAGGCGCAGGACGAGAAGTACGCCGCGCCGCGTAGCGTGGCGCGCTACTGCCAGGCCGGCATCCACCTCTCGCGCGAGGAATACTTCTACTACGCCTCGCTCCTCGGCATCAATCGGGCCGTCAGCTGGCTCTGGCGCCAGCCGCAGACGGATCGCCGGAACTTCACCTACTCGGGCACCTCGCAGGGAGGCGGCTTCGGCTTCATGCTCACGGGCCTCAACGGACGCTTCACGAAGAGCTGCATCTTCGTGCCCGCCATCACCGACCTGCTCGGTTCGCGCCACGAGAACCGCCAGAGCGGCTGGCCGCGCATCATCGAAGCGCAGAAGCCCGAGAACCGCGCCGCCGCCGAGAAGAACGCGCCATACTTCGACGGCGTCAACTTCGCCGCGCGGATCACCTGCCCCGTGCGCGTGGTGGTGGGCTTCGCGGACTGCGTCTGCGCGCCGGCGGGCGTCTACGCGGCCTACAACCTCATCCCATCGAAGGACAAGCAGATCATTCACGGCATCGGCATGGGACACAGCGTCTACCAGCAGTTCTACAACGAGCTCGGCAAGTGGCAACGAGAGCCGGCCGGGGGCGTGCGCTACTTCTCGAACGCCGGCGATGACGCAGCGGACGGTCTCACGCCCGCCACGGCCTGGCGGACGCTTGAGAAGCTCGCCAAGGACCTCCCCGCCGGCGGCGAGGCGCGCCTGAGGCGCGGCGACGTGTTCTACGGGAAAGTCAACCTCAAGCACGGACCCGACGCGGCGCATTCGACCGTGCTCTCCGCGTACGGCGAGGGTGCGGCCCCCGAAATCTGCGCCTACAAGATCGCAAAGCCCGATCCCTCCGCCTGGACCTTCACCGGCACCAACAACCTCTGGCGCATCGACCTCGCGGACGACTCGAAGTTCGACGGCAACCACATGACGAAGGACGGAAACGTCGGCTTCCTGAAGGTCGACGGACGCATCTTCGGACGCAAGATCTTCGCGAAGAGCGGGCGTCCGCTAACGCAACAGTGGGATTTCATGGACGACCACCGTTCCCTCACCGTGTGGAGCGCGGACAATCCCGCCCGCATCGCCAAGGACATCCGCATCGCGCCCAACATGGGCACGATCCCGTTCAAGAAGCACATCGAGGTACGCGACGTGGTAGTGCGCGGCACGGGCGCGCACGGCGCGAACGGCGTCGGCTTCGACGTGCGCTTCTTCGACTGCGGCTTCTTCGAGATCGGCGGCTCGCATCTGGGTGGCCACGGGAACGGCATGACGCGCTACGGCAACGGCGTGGAGTGCTGGGCCGGATCGAGCGATGTGCAGGTGTGCCGCTGTGCGTTCGCGGAGATCTACGACGTGGGCTTCACCATGCAGGGTCGCAACCCGTCCCGCTCGTGGGAGAACACGCACGTCACCGACTGCACATTCACGAACTGCACGCAGTGCTACGAGCTGTGGGCGACGAAGTGCCGTCCCGGGATCGGCATGAGGGGTTGTACCTTCCTGCGCAACCGCTGCGTCGACACCGCGCGCGGCTGGGCATACGAAGTGCGTCCCGACAAGGCCAACGCCACTCCGCTCCTGATGTACAACATGCAGACGGAGTTCTGCGACATCCTCGTGAAGGACAACGTGTTCATCAACTCGCGCGGCACGCTCATCTTCAAGTCGGGCGGACTCGCGGCACTGCCGGAATCCTATCGCGTCATCGACAATACAATCATCGGTCCGCTAGACCGTCCCCTTGCCTACTGCGTGGGCAAGGGCAAGGCCGCTGCGGAGGCCGCGCGCGAGAAGACCATTCGCGCCGCCAACACCTTCCTCTCCCACGCGCGCTAGGCCCTTGGCAGAAAACCTCAGGGGTCAGACCCTTGGGGGAATTCCCTAATACAAGAATCCAAATAGCCAAAGAGGTATTTTATTGCCGTGTCCAACCGAGATTTCGTCATTGACCACGTAACTCTTGGGCAAGCCAGCAATTTGCGTAAAGCCCTTTCCCTTGCCGCCAACCTCAAATGTCCATTTCCGGTCTATCACGAAATCGCCTACGCCTGTATATGCAACGGCATGATCTTTCCTTGTCTGGCAGAAAAAATACGTTTCTCGCTCAACCCCCACGTCTATGCGCGAAACAAGCGCTCGCATGAGATTGGGATTGTCCACGTATATCTTTTCCGGCTTTGAAAGATTGTCTAGTTTCAGTCCTCTAGCGTCCAGCAATGCCAACAGCCCAGCCCTTTGGAGAGCCTTCAGCATCTTCAGGCCTTGGTCGCGGCCGGTGTCAAGTTCCTTATAGAGCTTGCTCATGTTCGGTGTCTGCGGACAGCACTCAGAGAGAATCATCAGCATCTTACGGGTCTTGCGAATGGTGTCCTGAGAAACCTCATCAATTGCGGGATAGTCCACCTCAAGCACTTTTTTGACCGTTTCGGCGAGCCTTTCATGAAACTTGCTGCGACTTTCACGATAGAACGGATAGAAACCGCTCCGCCGATACGCCTCGAAATGCGGCAGGACTTTCAGCTTATCGTCAATTGCCGTTGCGATGCGAACATGATCCGAAACAATCTCCTCAAGCGCAAGCGGCCTGTGCTCAAGAACCCCCTCCAGTTCAAGGTACTCGCGGAAACTCATTCCGTTCAGAACGTATGTAGACTGACGACGAGAAAGGTCACCGCTTGCCTTTTCAAGTTGAAGCAACGAAGACCCGCTATAGACTATATTGATTTTTCGGAACTGATCTGCAATGTTCTTGACGACAAGCGACCAGTCCTTCCCCAGATGATGCACTTCATCGAGGAAAAGGTGCGTATAGCCGTGTTCATATAGATATTCGACAAGATCCTTTACACGATGCCGGGCAAACCACAGATCGTCCAAGCTTGCGTAAAGGGCCTGCTGGGTATCTACCCCGAAATGCTCCTTTAGGCGTTGACGCATCAGCGTCGTTTTTCCAGTCCCTCTCGACCCCTTGATGCAGATTAGCCGATCCTGCCAGTCGATCTCGTCCATCAGATAGCGATGAAAGGTTGCTGTTTCTTCGCGAATCTGACGATTTGAAGTCTCAAGGAGCTCTTCAACATCTTCGGTTGTCAATTTTTCAGTCATTTTAACAACTCCACTTGTTTTTTCTTGCTGCTTTTTAGAAAGTGGACTTGTTAAGTGTATCAGATTCCGTTTCCGAAATCAAGCGTGAAATATTCATGCCGCGCCGCTGAGTCGGCGTGACTTTACCGGATGCTTATCGTGAATCCCGTGAGAACGTAGATTTCCGCCTCGTGCGTCGTGCCGTCCGCCATAGTCAGCAGCACATTCCACCTCCCCGACTGATTGAACCTAAACGAGAGCGAACCCGTGCCCGTG
>Ga0310786_10001029_pt1 | contig 44771 bp, 64 predicted proteins | sample AusTroGonzalo_MG_FD_203881 | JGI IMG/M metagenome (GOLD analysis project Ga0310786, IMG submission 203881) | Bovine rumen microbial communities from tropical cattle in Woodstock, Queensland, Australia - Gonzalo_03 (v2) (version 2) | ecosystem: Host-associated > Mammals > Digestive system >...
ATTATTCGGCGCGAGTGCCCTTCGTCTTGTGTGAGTCAACTTTTTTACAGTGGTTAACTTGTTTTTGACTTTGTTTATAGTTTTTAACAACCAACAAAGTTAACCTTGTCTTATCATGGAAGTTAGTAAAGCCGATTTTGCGCGCATGGCCGGTGTAAGCAAAGCTGCTATCAGTAAAAAATCAAAAAACAAGAGGCTCATTGTAAACAGTGCCGGGCTGCTAGACACTGACAACCCGATAAATCGCATGTACCTGGAAAAGCATCAAAAAGAGCTTAACAAAATGCCTGGCGTCATTCCCGGCATTTCAGCTGGTGCACCTGTTGCACCAGCTGAACCAACAGCGCCTGCCGCTGTGCTGCCTGTGCCGTCAGCGCCCGGCGCCGCCATTCCGGGGCAACCAGCAGAAACAACAACAGCAGCACCAGCACGCAGAACATACAAAGACAGCACAGGCCCAAAACTAGAATATGCAGCCGACGCAAACAAAATGCTAAACATGACATTGCGCGAGCTTTTACAAAATTATAACGGCCTGGACGGCATAGAGAAATACGCAAAAATTTTGAAAGACCTCATGGCAGCAGACGAACGTGCACAGCGCATTCAAGAGCGCCGCCAGCTGCAAATACCAAAAGATTTTGTAATAAGCCGCTTGTTTGGCTACATCAACCAGCAAAACAACCGCCTGTTAGATTTGCCCGAAAGCATGGCAGACCAGGTGATAGCGCTTGCACAAGCCGCCGCCCCACAAGCCCCACAAGCCGCCGCGGCCCAAGCTGCAACAGCCCAAACCAGCGCCCCCGCTCCACAATCAAATGCACAAGCCAGCCCTGCTCCACAAGCAGACACAACGCTTCAAACTGTCACAACAAACCCGCAAGAAATAGCACAGCTTGCAGATGCGGCACTTAGCGTCGAATCAGTGCTAACCGAAAACAACATAACCCCGGATGTTAAAACACCTGTAACATTAAATGATACACGACAAAAAATAGTGAATTACCTACGCGATAACATAACGCGCTGCATCGGCGGTGCTAAACAGGCTGTAATAAGCGAGCTGAAAACGCTGCAAACAAAATACACAGACAACGATGACACACAAAACCAATTACAAGATATATACGAGGCGTTAAATGAAAATTAAGAAACTTCACTTTAAGGTTTTTAGGCGTATTGCGGAGGAACCGCAATACAAAACCGCCGGTTCTGTTGGTGCAGATGTTTGCGCCGCGGAAAATGTTATATTGCCGCCTGGAGCAACCAGAACAATAAAACTTGGAATTGGTGTACAAGTTCCAGAAGGCTATGAAGTGCAGATAAGACCGCGCTCAGGCTTAACAACAGAAGGCATAATAGTTCATCTTGGCACAATAGACGAGGATTACCGCGGTGAAATATGCGCCATTGTTACAAATGCAACCGCTGAACCTTATGAAGTCTTGTGGGGCCAACGTATTGCGCAAATGGTTGTTGCACCGGTTCAGAAAGTCAGTTTTATCAAAAAGATTAATTTAACACCAACAAAGCGCGGCGCTGGCGGCTTTGGTTCAACAGGAAAGTGAACACCAACTAAAAACCGGGCTTCTTTGCATCGGTTTAGACTTTATCTGTACAAGGCAGAGGAAAAGAAATGACAACAAACGAATTATTCTGCAAAAGCTGGGATGCACCTTATAAGCACGGCGAAAAATACAAAGGTTCCTATGGTTTCTGGTGTGATAGCGATACTTTAGTTTTAAGTTTTCAGCAGACAGTACAGAAAGAAGACTGGGGAGAAAATTTCAAATGTACAACAGTAGAAACAGAAGCATTTGGAAACGTTCACAAAGGCTTTTATGAGCAGTTCAGCGAAATTTACCCGCTGATTGAAACAGAGCTTCAAAGTTATTCAGGTTTGTATAAACGCCTGATAGTTGAAGGCTGGAGTCAGGGCGCAGTGCTTGCGTTTATGTTTTATGAAGCTTCTCTTGTAGATGCAACATGTGTTTTGTACGGAATGCCTAATTTTTTGAAAAGCAAAAAAGACGCGAAAAAGTGGAAAAGAAAAGACGCGATTGAAATCCGCAACAATTGTGACATTTTTACGCGCCTTGCGCCCTGGCAGACAAAACCAGAAACACAAGTGCAGAGCTTCGACACCTTCAATTTAATTGATGCAATCACAAAAATCGAAGAAAAGCACACAAGCTACATTTACTACAACGGAGGGGAAATTTAACGTTCCTTACGTAAGAAAAAAAAATGGCTGATATAGTTAAGGGAGATATAGATTTTTTAATTTCTCAATTTTCGCAAGTGCTCGAAAAGCGCGAATTCAAGCTGCCAAGCATTTACGCGGAAGAGGTGCGCTATCTCGATAAAGAGCTGACGCCGTTTCCTGGCAAATTCAGCTTTGATCGCGCGCCGTTTTTCCGTGAAATTGTTGATTTATTTGCACCAGACAACCCATGCCGAAAAGTTGTATTGCTCAAAGGCAATCAGATGGCAGCAACAACTTCAGTTCTTGAGCCGGTTATACTCTACTACATCGGCTGCAACCCGGCGCCGCAATTGCTTGTTGAACCTGACGATGATATGGCAAAGCAAGCCATGAACACCAAAGTTGACAGAATGATTGACGGCGCTGGTTTGCGTAACTTAATTTTTGCACAGGCGCGTAAAGCTGCTGGATCACGTTCGACAGGTGATACAACTTTACGCAAAGAATACCCAAGCGGCTATTTACACGCTGTTAGTGCAAAAACGCCTAAGTCTTTCAGAAACTTTAGTTATAAGGTTATTCTTGTTGACGAGCTAGACGCAATGCCAGACAGGCTGAAGAACGAAGGAACAATTGAAGGACTGGCAGAAGCGCGTGCTGATGCTTACCCTAACAGCTCTAAGATTCTTTTTCAGTCAACACCGACAACAGAACAAGGCAGCAAGATTTACAAGCAATATCTGCTTGGCACGCAAGAAAAGTATTATGTGCCGTGCAAATATTGCGGTCAGTACATAACGCTTGAATGGGCCGTCTGGAACGAAGCAAAAGAAAAAATTGGCGGCATTGTCTGGCAGAATGATGAAAACTTTGAGCCGATTCTTGAAACCGTCGGCTACCAGTGCCCGTGCTGCAAGGGCATTATGAAGAATTTTCACAAAGCTGAAATCATTCCAAAAGGCAAATGGATAGCCACAAACCCAAAACCAAAAGAGCAGAACACACGTTCGTTTCATATTTCGCCGTTGTACAACATGCCGGGCTTGTTCAGTTGGGAAGATTATGTAAGGCAATGGGCAACATGCTGGGATATCAAAAACAACCGTGTAAAAGACAAGGAAAAATACCGAGTTTTCAGGAACCTTAAACAAGGCTTGCCGTTCCGCGAAATGAATGAGCAGATACGCTACGAAAAAGCAGTTTTGCACCGGCGTTTTGGCTTTGCGCGTGGCAAAGTGCCTAACTTAATGGCAAAGCACGACAGTTCAAGCCATATCTTAATCGTTCTTTGTTCTGTGGACGTTCAGAAGAACAATCTTTTTGTTGATGTAAAGGGCTATAGTGACGGCGGTGTCACCTGGACACTCGACTTTTTCAGTATTGACGGTCCTACAGAAGATTTTGGCGGCGTTTGGGATAAACTTGCAGACTTTATTGAAAACAAGGTATACGAAGGCGATGACGGCAGAAAATACCGAATCGCTTTAACCTTAGTAGACAGCGGCCACTTTACAGACTGGGTTTATAGCTTTTGTCAACGTTTCAGTGCTGGTGTCTTTGCCTGCAAAGGTATCGACTGGATCAGAAACGGCGAAACATACCAGCGGTTTTCACAGTCAACGCTTGAAAAAATCGGTTTGCCGCTTGCCTATCATGTCAATACAGGTAAACTCAAAGACCGCATAAGCCGCTCATTAAACATTTTGGAATGGAACGAAGACGAAAACCAGCCAGCCTGGTACCCGAATTTTGCAGAAGATTTTCGAGATGATTATTTCAAAATGTTTGAAGCAGAAGAAAAGGTTGATGTTTATGACAAAGCAACAAATCAATGGGTTAAGACAATCTGGCGCGCAAAGTTTGGCGCTCCAAACCATGCTTTTGACACCTACGTTTATAACTTGGCCGCGCTCGAAATCTTTGCAGAAGACATTTGTAGACATGAATTGCAATGCAGCTGTATCAACTGGCAGGCATTTTGGCAATATGCCAAGATGAATGTGTTTTGCTACGATTGATTTGACACCAAAACAGCAAACACATTATAATGATAATGTGTTAAAATCAAACGGAGTAACTTCCTTTTGTTGGCCGGATAATGCGTTGCATTGTCCGGCTTTTTTATTTTCCGTTTTCTGATTGTTTATAGTTTTGTTTTATTCAGGCGCTATAAAATTGACGCATGGTTATTGTTGACAATTACACAGACGAAGATAGCGCTCAGTTTTGGCAGGACGAACTTAAAAATTGCAAAATTTTGCTTGAAGAGTTAGACAAAGCAATTTATGCACTCATTAAAACCGGCGTTGTATCTTATACAATCGACACAGGACAGGACAGACAGACTGTTACACGCGCGGATATAACAAATCTACAAAACCGCCGCACTGCACTTTTAATCGAAATCAGCACATTAGAAAATCGCCTCGGCTTACACAGTTCTGTTAAGCAGGTTGTACCACTTTTTTAAGGCGGTAAAAAAATGGAATTTATCGAAAAATCAATTGGTAATTATTCAGTTTTCTTAACAACAGAAATCAACGAACTTTGGAACGGGGAAAAATTCCCTGGTAGTTTTGGCGTTACAAAACTTTTTGAATGTGTTGATTACTGGACGCTTCGCAAAAGAAGTGAACAGCTTTTCAAAGAAAACATTTATGCAAAAGGTATTGTCCGCCGACTGTTAAGAAACGAAATTTACACGGGCCTTGTGGCAGATGCCAGTATAAACGGCACTATCTGCTTCCCAAAACTTGACCCGATTGACGCAGAAGACCTTGCGATTAAATACAGCGAAACTTTAACCGAGCATTTTAAACTTTACGGCGAAAGCGCAGATGTTTTTGACTACCGCAAACAATTGACTTTTGGGGAATGGCAGAAACAGGTACGTTTTGAAAGCCTGATTTGTGGCGATGGCATTATAGTTAGCAGAATCAACAAAGCTACAAATCTGCCATGTTGGGATTTTATCAACGGCAACCACATCAAAGACCCTACCGACTATACACCACGCAACGGAAACACAATAACACACGGCGTTGAACGCAATGCGCAGGGCCAGCATGTTGCGTATCATGTCGAGGTAATACGCGACGGCAAACTTCACATGGAGCGCATCCCGGTACGTGGAGAAAAAAGCGGCAGGCTTATCGCCAAAATGGTTTATGGTACCGAATACATGCTTGATGAAGTCAGAGGTGAACCGCTTCTTAGCTGCATCTTGTACATGCTCAAAGAGCTTGACCGTTACCGCGATGCAGAAGCACGTGCTGCTGTTGTCAATGCAATGCTTGCGCTGTTCGTTAAGAAAAACACAAACAGCCCGCTTGGCAGCCGTCCTACAGACAGCCTTGCACGCCTGCAAAACAAAGAGCCAGTTCAGCCACAAAATGCGCCAAAGATGCCGCCCCGCGACATTAGAGGTATGCAGCCGGGTACAATCTTTGACGACCTTGCACCAGGCGAAGAAATCCAGTCATTTCAAACAAACCGCCCTAACGTCAACTATAAGGCGTTTGAAGAAGCCATTCTTGCCGGTATCTGCTGGGCGCTCGAAATACCTCCAGAAATTGTGCAGCTTCGTTTTCAGTCAAATTATAGTGCTTCACGCCAAGCAAACAATGAATTTGAAGTTTATCTTAAAGCTCAATCACAGAAAAACGCGCTGCAATTCTGCCAGCCTGTTTACGAAGAGTTTGTCATTCAGTCAGCACTTAACCAGCAAATTGACGTGCCGGGCTTGATAAGCGCGTGCTTTGATACAGCTCGCTGGAAAGAACGTTCAGCATGGCTATCTTGCAGCTGGACTGGTTTGAACCGCCCTGCCGTAGACCCACTAAAAGAAGTTGACGCAAGCTATCTTGCACTTGATGCAGGCTTATCCACATACGATATTGAATGCCGCCGAATCAGCGGCTTGAGCTTTAGGCAAGTAATGCAGCGCCGCAAACGCGAAGAAGATTTCATGCAGAAAATCGGCTTTACGCCGAAAGCTAACGAAAATAACAACGGCGAACCGGCTGATTCACGAGTAAGAAAACTTATCGAGGAATCAGAAAAAGAAGAGGAACAATAGTTCCTTACGTAAGGAAAAGCTATGAACGACACGGAATTAATTAACAAATTATTAGACACATTACAAGACGTTTCTGAAAAAGTCAGCAAGTTTGAAATGACTGAAAAGCAGATAGCAGAGCTGACAATACAGGTCAAAGAGCTTAAAGGCGCTTTCTACGCAACGGCAAAAAAACTGGAAGACAGAATTGAAATTCTTGAAAATGCTGACAAAACAAAACTTTGGGTTGTCTGGGAAAAAACAAAAAATATTTTGATAACTATTCTTGCAACCGGTGTTATCACTTTTCTTTTAACACGTTTTGGATTTTTTAAATCTTAAAAAAAATAAAGGGGTTTTCTATGGATTTATCAAAAGCAAAAGACGCAAGCTTGATTGCAAAATGGACTGGCTTGTTTGTTCTTTTAGTTGCTTCAGTTCTTAAATGGGTTGGTGTTTTCACGAATTGTGAAATTTCAGAAATTCGCACAGTAGTGCTCACAATCGAAGCTATTTTCTGCACTGTTGATATTAACATTTTTGCAGATAAGTTCACAAAGAAGAGCGAATCAAATGACTAAGTACATCTTTTTGACATTGCTTGTTTTTGTAGCAATTTTGGGTATTACCTGTGCTTTTTTAATTGAACGCCTGAAGCGCGAAAAACTGAAACGTGAACAGGTTGAAAAAGAAAACGAACAGGCAAAGAAAACTGTTGAATGGCAGAAAACAAAAGAGAATATCCTGGGAGAAGTTTTTGATGATGCAAAAAAACAAAATGAAAGTTTGCGCAGTGGCAGCACTGCTGACCGTTTTAACGCTGCTGACTCAATCTTGCGCAACAAATAAGCCTGTTTATATATATGACACGCCTTATGTTTCGTTTCCGGCTTTTCCGGTGCCAACTGAAACAAGTTTTGACGGCGCAACAAACACTGTCAAAGTTCCGGTTGATTGGTACATTCAATTAGCAGAATACAAGACAGAAATTCAAGCTATCGAAAAATTTTATAAATTATTATCAGAATATGAAGAGGCGCAAAAATGAATATAAAGCACATTCAAAGTTTTTTTCTGTCTGCTGGTAACGAATCTTGCTGTGCATTGTGTTTGTACGATGCAGCGAAAGAATTTTGTGAAGAAAACGGCACAAAACTTAATGCCAGCAACGAGCAGGATGCACTTGAAAAAGGCATTGATTGCGGCGCGATTTATTTCAATTTCAAAGATTATTCTGATAAAAAGAATTTCCTTGTTGAAAGCCCTGCCGATTTTATGAAAGTTTTGACCGGCAAAGAATGGTGCTATGCTCATGTTCCGGCAAACTATAAACCGGCAAAAAATGAAAAGATTATTGAGTTTTGGGCTTTGTCAAAAGAAAACGGCTTAAAAGGTATAGGTCATTTTGTCAGACCAGGCAAAAACACCTTGCAAAGAAGCAAAACCGTTTCGCAAGGCTTTGTTTTTTCTAAGCGTGTTTTGCGTTTAGTTTAGGCTCATTTTTGTGGATTGTGCCCTGCAATGTCTTTTTTCCCCGACTTTCTTCCCTTGTCGGTTTTTTAGGCTTGCAGGGCTTTTTTATTCCTTACGTAAGGAACAAAAAAAATTAAATTAAAAAAAATTTGTTTATAGTTTTGGTCAAAATTTTAAGACAGACTGAAACCATGAAAGTTATAGAAATTACAGGCGTTGTCGGCTGGGATTGCGATTCTGAAACACTCAAAGCGAGCTTGAAAGAAATTGCACCAAATGACGATGTGCAGATTAGCATAGACAGCCCTGGCGGTGACTTTTTCAGCATGGTCAGTATGTTCAATATTCTTAGAGATTTTGCCAGAAATCACAAAGGCACAATTGAAACATACATTCAGGGGCTTGCAGCCTCTTGTGCATCCATGCTTGCCTTAGCTGCCAAAGCTGGCAAATCAGAATCTAAAATCATTGTAGAAGACTTGTCAATCTTTATGATTCACAACTCTTGGTGCATTGAAATCGGTGACAGACGTATGCACGCAAGAGCCGCCGAAGATTTGCAGAGAATCGACGCTTTGCAGCGCATGATTTACACAAATGCAACAGGCAAAACTGAAGCTGAACTTATTGAGCTTATGAATAATGACACGTTCTATTATGGCGAAGAAATTATCAACGCCGGTTTTGCTGATGAAATGCGCAAAACAGAAAACGGCGAGCCAAACATAGACGCAGAGCTTGCAAAAACAAATGCAAAAGCAACATTTGCGCAGATGCAACAGAAAATGCGTGCTGATTATGAAAAGCGAAACGCTTTGACACAAAGCCGCGTTGCAGCACTGGCAAGCTTAGACGCTTTACAGCCAAAACCAATGGCAAAAAATCAAACAGTACAAACGGCGGCAACGCCTAATAATAATAACAAGGAGTCGAAAATGACTGCTGCTGAAATTAAAGAGCAATACCCAGAAGCTTATGCAGAAATTGCAAAAACTGGCGCTGCTCAGGAAAAAGAGCGCATTCAGGCGCATTTGAAAATGGCGCAGGATTCAGGCGACATGTCCGCCGCGCTTGAATTTATCGAATCTGGCGTGAACTGCAATGAAAACAAAGTGGTTGCAAAATACCATGAAATTTTCACAAAAGTTGCGCTTGCCAAAGCTCGTGTAGCCGACAATCCTCCGGATGTTGTCACACCATCACCAGAATCAAAAGAAGCATTGATTGACAACGCTTTTTTTGCAGAAATCAGAGGCTAAAAAATGGATCCAATTACTATTTCTAACAGCACTTTTGACCAGCTGTTGCTTGGCAACAACGAATTCAAAAACGTGACACTGACTGTTCCAGCCGGTGCAACAATTGCCGCTGGCGAAATGTTGCAGCGCTCAAGCACAAAATACGTGCGTTCAGCTGGTGCATCAACAGAAATAAATCTTGCAGTTTTTGTTGGTGACAGTGTAACAAATGCCACCGAATCAGCAGTTGATGTAAACGCAAGAATTTGCGTTGCTGGCCGTGTTAATCAGGGCATGTTGACAGTTGCAGGAACTGCCGCAACAGACGCACAGGCTGATTTGCTCAGAGGTTGGGGAATTCTTCCAAGAATTGTTCACAATTTCAGCCAGCTTGACAGACAGTAGGAGAAACGGAAATGAACGAAAAACTTACAAAGGTTCTTGAAGTCTTCAAAGATGACAACGACCTTAAACAGCGCGGTTTCTTGTCTTCTCTCTTCGTGACAAGACCAAACTACTACACTAAAAGCGAAAGCGTAAAGGTTGACATTGTGCGCCGCGGCCACAAAGTTGCACCTTTCATTAAAGACCTTGCAACAGGCAAAGTGCTTGTTTCAGCAAAGGATTTTACCACAAAGGAATTTTGTCCGCCGGTTATTTCGCTTGCTACACCAGCAAACCTTTATGATTTGATGGATCGCAGACCAGGCGAAACTGAATACGCTGAAATCGGCTCTTGGCAGGGCAGACTTTTCAATGAATTGAAAGATGCTTTGCTTGAACAGCATAAGATGATGTCAGAAGCTCTTGAATTGCAGGCTTCACAGATTCTTCAGACTGGTACACTCACACTTACCGATGAAGACAACAACACATCATATGTACTGAATTTTTCAGCCGCTGCAACACACTTTCCAACAGTCGGCACAGACTGGGGCGCAGTTGGTGCAACACCACTTGCAGACATTGAAAGCCTTTGCAATGTCATCAATTCAGACGGCAAGCGCCGCCCATCTTTGATGCTTATCGGCGCAACTGCATGGCAGAATCTTGTTGCAGATTCAGGCTTTGCTGCTGCTGTAAGAAAAGACGGCTTGGCTCTTGGTTCACTTGCACCACAGCTCGAAAACAAGGGCGCTGTTTATCAGGGCTATCTTAACGTCGGCAGCTATCGCCTCGATATGTACACCTACGATGCTACATATGAGAAGCTTGGCTCAACAACACAGTACGCTTATCTTGGCGCTACAAAGGTTGTTATCACTGCCGCGCCGCAGGATCTTGACTTCCGCGCTGTTTACGGCGGTGTTCCGACTTTGGGCATGAAAGACCCGTTCCGCTCAATCATTCCGTCAGAAGTGACATATGAAAACGGTTTGCGCGTAACAAACCGCGTTTATGAAGACGAAGCAGCTGACACTTTCCAGGCTGAATCTAAGTGCCGCCCGCTTCTCATTCCTGTTTCAATCGACCGCTTTGGCTGTCTTGAAACAGATAAGCCATAAAAAAAACGGCTGTATTTAATACAGCCGTAAAAATTACAGGGGTGAATATATGAAATATGTTATAGCCGAAGGCCGTTCTATCATTTCTAAGCGCATTGTTTATGGGCCTGGAATGGAAATTAAAGAAGAAGCTTTTGCAAGCAAAGAAGATTTTAATCGCTTTGTTTCTAAAGGCTTCATTGTTAAAGCTGAAGAAGCAAAAGCTGAAAAAGCAGAAAAAACAGAAGAAAAGGAAAACAAGGGTAAATAAATGAATTTGCGCGCACTTGCTGAATCAGATTTAGAGCATACGCTTGAAGATGTTGAAAACGGCGGTGCGTGCACATTTACTTTTGTTCCCCCGGAAACTTCGACAGAATCGGAAACTGAAGAAACAAGCTACGAAGTTTCGGGGTTTGTCGGAGACATTGGTTATCTAATGACAACCGAGGGTGTTCCGGTTGCTGGCCGCACGATTTGCGCGGTATGGCGTTTGTCATCAATGAAAGATGCAAACGAAAACATTGTACTGCCTAAACGCGGCTGGCAAGTTTTATATACAGATTTATCGGGCACACAATGGGCGTTGTACGTAACGCGCGTTGAACCGGACAGAACTGTTGGCATAGGGCGTGTTTATTTAAGTTTAAGCTTAGGGGTTGAAGCATGAGCGCGGTTATTTCAGAAAGGCTTGATAGCCCAGACACGATTGAACTTGTACGAGAGCAAGTTGCCGCGATTTTGTATCAAGAAATGGCTAATCAATATACGATGGCCGTTGAAGACGAAGACCCCGTAGCTGATGACTATTTAACAACGGTTTTCGTTGAAAATGATGAACCGCTTAATTTTGTCGAATCTGATAACCCGCTTTTTCCACTGATAAACGTGTCAGTTGACAGAGAAGAGCGGGCATCAAAAGATTCGAGTGCTTCTGTAAATTACAGAAAGTACAAGGGCACGCTTTTAATTGATTGTTACCAAACCGGCAATCTTGACGGCAATTTTGCCGGACGGAAAGCTACGATCAAGGCGTGGAAGCTTGCAAGATGCGTTCGTGCAATTCTTGAAAGCGATGAATATACATACTTGAAACTTCGCGGCTTAGTTACAGGTCACGAAGTTATAAGGCGACAGGCTTTTGTGCCGGATATGCAGAATTCAGCTTTAAAAGTTGTTGTTGTCAGATTGGAATTGGAAGTTACTTATGACCAAGCTTCGCCGATTACAACCGGCCCAGACTTGGAGATTATCACAATAAAGATTGAAGACGAAACTGGACAGATTCAGGGTTAGTAATTTAATTTAAGGAGGATGGAATGAGTGTTCCAGCCAGTGCAATTTCACGTATTACAGGCGTTGACGTTGCATATAAAAACTTTAACATCGGCCAAGCACAGATGCTTCCACAGCGTCTTGCTGTTATTGGGCAGGGTTCAGATTCTGCAACTTACACAACGGAAAAATTCGAGGTAGAAAGCGCTATTGACGTGGCCGAGCGTTTCGGTTATGGTTCGCCGCTTCACCTTGCAATTCGGCAGCTTTTTCCGCTTATCGGAAAAGGCGCTTCTTTCCCTGTCACAATTTACCCATTGCAGAAAGCAACCAGTGCTGTTGCCGCAACTAGTTCAATTGGTGCAACAGGCACAGCAACAGCAAGCGGTTCGGGCAAAATCCACATCGGCGGCGTTGACTGCCAGTTTGCAGTAGCTAAAGGCGATACAGGCGCAACAGTGCTTGCTGCAATCAAAGCAGCTATCGACGGCGAGCTTGACATGCCGTGTACAACAGGCACAATCGCCGACGATGCAATTCCATTAACATCAAAAGCAAGCGGCACAGTTGGCAATCTTATCAAGATTTGGGCTGAAATCAATGCGCCTGGCATTACATTTGCAATTACAAACTTTGCAAGCGGTGCGCTCGACCCGGATGTTGCAACAGCTTTGACCGCCATCGGTGAAGTTTGGGAAACAGCTATTTTGTCTTGTTTTCCGTATAACGATCAAGACCGCCTTGATGATTACTACGCCTGGGGCACAGAGCGTTGGGGCTATCTTAACAAGAAACCTTGCATTGTTTTCCACGGTTGCACAGATAACTATGCAACTCGTTCAGCTGTTACAGACCAGCGCCCGAATGACCGCATCAATGCGCTTGTTCAGGCAACAGGCTCTCCAGAATTGCCGTATGTTATTGGTGCAAAGGCGATGGTTTTTGACATTCTGACAACAGCCGACAGCAACCCGGCACAGGGTTATAAAGGCTTGCTCGAAGGTTTGAAAGCCGGTGCAGACAGTGCACAGGAAACATATTTGACACGTAACATGAGCGTTACAAAAGGCGCTTCAACATCAATCAAAAACGGCAACGAAACCGAATTGAACGACGTTATTACGATGTTCCATCCGGCAAATCAGGGCAAATATCCTGGTTGGCGCTACGTTGTAGACGCCATGAAGCTTATGAACGTAGTTTATAACGTTCGTTTGATTATGGAAGCAGACGAACTGAAAGGTGCGCCGCTTCTGCCTGATTCTGCTGTAACAAGCAACAAATCAGCTGTACAGCCCAAGATGATTAAATCGTATTTTATCACTTTGGCACAGTCACTTGAGAAGAAAGCAATTCTTGCAGATGCAAACTTTTCAAAAGAAAACATGACTGTCAAAATTGACAGCGAAAATCCGAAGCGCTTAAATGTCGAGTTCCCTTGTAAGTTGAGTGGAAACATTGAAGTTTCTTCAACAGACATTTACTTTGGCTTCTATCTTGGGGAGGACTAATAAATGGCTAGTGGTGCATGGGAAAGTATCGTAATTAATGGCCGCCGTTTTACTTGTAAAGCGGACGATGACATAACTTTCAATCTTGGCGGCTTCAAAAATGAAGCAATCGTTCAGGGCGATGGAAGTTTCACAGAAAAAAAAGAAAGAATTCTTGGCAAGATTGACAGCATTAATGTCAATCTTGACCATGACCGTGGCGATGCACAGTTTTTGCAGGAAGCACGAAAAGAAGGTGCTATTCCTATTACTGGCACAATGGTAGACGGCAGAGTTTTGTCTGGTAACATGCTGATTACCAGCGAGGGTGATATTTCAAGCGCTGAAAACACAGCTGAACTGACCCTTGAGGGAACTCTTGAATTCATGTAATTAGCCCCGGCAACGGTGTTATATTTCTTCTTGGCAAGGGGTAAAACCCTTGCCGTCTTTTCAAGAAATATAACAAAAACAAATTAGGAGAAATATATGACCGAAGAAAAAATTAACAAAGAGCTTGCAGAAAGCGAATTTTTGAAATGGTGTGAGCTTAATGACATTGAAACAGACATTGCCGAAATGGACAAAAAAGAAGAAGGCATTTTTGACAGTGCAAAAAAAAGCGCGATCAAAATGCTTCAGAAAGGCCGCCTGATTGTTGACGGTGACAAACTTGAATACACGATAAGTAACTTTTCGCCTGCCGGTTTTGCAGGGGAAAAACTGACAATCGGCAGACCGAGCGGAAATATTTATCTTGCACTTGACGGTAAGAATTCTGGAGAAATGCACCAGATAAACGCCGCAATGAGTGCCTTAGTTGGCAAAGACACAGGCTGGTTAGCAAAACTTGATGCTAAAGCAGACTGGACTTTCTTGAATAGAATTACACAACTTTTTTTAGTTTAGTTGCCGGAGAAGCGGCGGTTGAGGGCAAGCGAAAAAAAATAAAAGGTTTTATTTACGTGCAGACCATGATTTTGCAAGTTTATACTGATTATCACTTGCCCATAGACCCGCGTGAAATTGATTTGCATCTTTTAAAGGTGTTTTACGAACCGCTTATTGACGGCACGGCACAAATACAAAGAAGCATAAAGGAAAAGAAATAAATGGCAGGAAACGCAGCCTATTCAATCGGCGCAATCTTTGAGCTTATTGACCGTTTTAGCGGCCCACTAAAGCAGATTAATACACAAAGCTCGATTGTTGAAAATACTCTTTCGCGTTCAACTGCTGCTTTTAATAACGGCATGGCAAAGGCAGGCGCCGCCATTAAGGGTTTTGGCAAGGTTGCCGCCGGTACTGCCATTGCCGGTGTAACTGCTGGTATTGGTGTCGCAACAAAACAATTCATAGACTTTGACGAAAACCTTCACAGATCTGCTGCTGCTTTCAGCGACATAGACAGCCAAAGCGCAGACTTTTTAGACCGCATGGCTGAAATTGGACAGGCAGCGCGAGATGTTGCAGCCGCAACAGAATTCAACGCACTTGAAGCAAGTAACGCCTTAACGGTACTTGCACAGGCTGGCGTTGAATCTAGCAACGCAATCGGGCTTTTGCCGCAAATTGCAACACTTGCAACAGCTGCAAATGTTGACCTTGCAGAAGCTACTTCTATGGCCGTGCAAAGCCTTAATGTCATGGGCATGGCGTCTGAAAATCCTGAAATAATGGCTGCAAATATGCAGAGAATGGCAGACGTTATGGCATACACAGCCGACAGCGCAAAAATGAGTATGAGCGACGTTGGCGCGGCAATTGCGGCTGGTGGTGCATTATTTAAAGACGGCAACCAAGATTTAAACCAGTTTTCAGCTGCTTTGACAGCGTTAGCTAAAAACGGCGTAGCTGGTGCAGAAGCTGGTACAGCTTTAAGAAACATTATGGCGCGTATATCTGCACCAACAAAAGAAGCTTCAGCAAGTCTTGAAACCTTGGGCATTCAGACAACAGACAGCGAAGGCAATTTGCTTGCTTTTACAGACATAATCGGACAGTTTGAAAAATCTATGGCAGGGCTTGGCGATGCTGAAAGAAACTTTCACATCAAAAAGATTTTCGGCGTTCAGGAAATTGCGCCGTTTAACGCCCTGCTTGCAGAAGGTGCTGACCGCCTGAATGAATACACTGCTGCTGCCGCAAACAGCGCCGGTGCTGTTACAGAAAAAGCAGAAGTAATTAGAAGCTCTATAGGCAATCAAATTAAGGTTTTAATGTCTGCTTTAACAGAATTAGGTTTTAAGTTTGTTGAAGCGTTTCAGACACAGGGCGGCAATGCTATTCAGTCTTTAACCAATTTTATTAACAGCCTTGATGTTTCGGCAATTGTTGCCGGTGTTGCATCTCTTGCAGATTTTCTTGCAAAAGTTTTTAGTTTTTTGTGGAACATCAAAGGCGTTATTGTCGCGATAATCGCAACCTTTGCAGTTATTAAGACGGCAATGTTTGCAGTCGGTGCTTTTCATACGGCAATGGAAGTTTGGCAGGGCATTCAATTAGCCTATGCAATTGTTGTTAAAAGCAGCACTGCTGCAACAAGCGCTTTGGCTTTTGCAAGTGGCACAGCAACAACAGCTTGCAGTGCTTTTAGTGTTGCCTTAACCGTTTTGACAAGCCCTATCACATGGATAATTGTTGCAGTCGGCTTACTTGTTGCCGGTTTTATTGCGTTATGGAAGCACATCGACGGCGCGCGGGAAGGCTTTGACAAATTCTTAAATCTGCCTGTTGTGCAGTTTTTGCAGGAATGGCTTGTACCGTTTAACGCAATTATGCTGATGATAAAAGGACTGCTTGACGGCATTGCTAACATAAAAGCTGCCTTTGCAAATGGTGGCGTTGCTGCTGGCTTAAAGGCAATCGGCGGCATGTTGCTCAATATGGTGCTTGCACCGGTGCAGGCATTGCTTGAAATGCTTTCTAAGATTCCAGGCTTAGGCAAGCTTGCTGATTTTGGCGCAAACAAGCTTGAAGAGCTTAGAGCAAACCTTGTAAGCACAGCGCCGACACAAGCTATTCAGCCTGCTGCACAGGTAAAAGAAACTTATGGCTCGCCAGCTAATGCAAGGCAAATTTCTGATTATGCGGCAATGATGCAGGCTAATTCGGCAAGAGCTGCACAGGCCGCCACACCAGTGCAGGCGCCAGTTACACAAGGCGAAAGAGCAGCATATACCCGAACAGAAACAAACAATAACAGCTATTTGCAAATTGGCGTTGAAAAAGGTGTGAACATTACGAAACAGAGTTTTGCGCCTGGCGTCAATATTCAGACAGCAACAAGCGGCGCATTCTAAAGGATTTTAGCCGGAAACGGCAGGAGGAATATATGAAAAGAAAGACTTACAATCTTATTGTTGCAGTTTTGGGTGGTGTAACAGCCATTGCATCAGGTGTGGTTGCTTATCTTGAGCCAACATACACGCCTGCAATTGTTGCGGCTATTCCGGTAGCACAGACTGCAATTCTTGAGATTTGCGGCCTGTTCGTAAAGGAATAAAAAAAAGCGCGCTTTGATTCTGATTCAAAGCGCGTTTTTTTTACTTTGAATAATATTTCATTTTTTCGTTGAAAATCGTTTGACCTTGCATGGCTTGCAAGTCGGCGGCGGGCTTTAAGAATGGCTTGGCGCTTGTGTTTGTACTTCTATAGCCGACATTGTAAAGCGGTTTCAACTTGAATTTTGGCGATACTGCCTTGCTGAAGCTTGTTGCAACAAACCACGTATTGCCGATTTTAAAGCGCATGTTCAAGCTTTTAGATGCAGCGGCGCTTGCCACAAGATTGCTTTTGTGCGTGCCTTTTCGTCTGTACGGCCCTTGCAACGGTTTGATTGTGCCTAAATGATAACGCGCCTGAACCTGCTTTTCGTTACTGCTGCCTGACCTTGCCTGTCTGTTTGGAATTGCCAGACGTGGCTTGCCGATATGCGCGCCGCCTTGTTCCAGGCGCTGTGTATATGGCGCGTTAGTTGTAACACCGGCAACACTTTGAATCTGTTTTACACTTGTAACACCGGGCTGACACTTGGTATAGCGGAAACTTCTTTTTGTAAAATTGTTGCGTTCTATAAAGTTTCTTGAGAAGTTTTCTTTTGACTTTACAAAAGTGTTATAAGCCTGCTGATTAACAGTAGCAACGCCTGCCTTAATCATTGTTTTTTGTGCATCTGCCACGCATTTTGAAATAGCGTTCTTTCCTGTGAATGTTTTCATGCTTTTATTATAAATCTTGCTGCAAGAAAAACTATAAATTATAGCCCTTATTTTGTTTATAGTTTTATCAATGTTCTTGCTGCAAAATGAAAAGCATGGCATGGGCAGAGGAAATTACAGACGCCAAATACACAAGCCCCAGCGGCAAAACTTTTACATTTTACTATGGCGCTCTTAAAAAAGACACAGACTTAAAAACCGCAACCTTCACATTTCCAGACGTTGACGGCGCTCTAGTTATGTCTTTAGGACGTGGCGGACGCCGCTTTCCTTTGAGCTGCCGTTTTTATGGCGATGACTGTTTAACACAAGCCGACAACTTTGAAAAAGCTCTTGAAGAAACCGGAATCGGCACATTGCAGCATCCTATTTATGGCCAGCGCAAGGTTGTTCCAACCGGCTCAATTAACAGAAGCGACAATTTAACAACAGACTTAAACACTTCAACGGTAGAAATTACTTTTGCCGAAACTATCACAGACCAGATTTTTCCTGCATCCGAAATTCAGCAAGATGAAGAAATTGCCGCCGCTGTTGACGCGTGTATTGAAAAGACTGCTGAAGACTATGCAAAACAAATGAACTTTGACAAAAAAAGCGATGCTGTTGCAGCGCAAAAGCAGATAACTTCAATGTCAAAAGTGGTGACAGAACAGACAGACACGCTGGCACAAAAATCAAGCAGCGTTTATTCTCTTTATTCACAGCAGAAAGCGGAACTAAATAACAATTTATCAAACTTTGTTTCTAATGCTAAAAATGTTGCTTTAAGCATTTTTAGCATTGCAAAGACACCGGCACAAATCGCAATTGATGCCAGCGCAAAAATCAGCGCATACACAGGTATTACAGTAAATTTAACAAAGAATTTCAGCAAAAATCTTTTCAGCAAGACGCGTACTAAAGCGCAGTACATAAATTCACGGCTTTGCTGGCAGTCTAGCGTTTTGGCTTGCGCGAGCGGCGTTGCATACGCTTTAAGCGCGAAAGGCAAAAACGAAACTGAAGGCACCGGCGCTGTTGTTACTGGTTTAAGCTTGAGCAGCGGAAACGGCAAATTTAGAAGCCGAGAAGATGCTGTTAATGCTGCAACGGAAATTCTTGAACTTTTTGACCAGTATACAGCTTTCGAGAATAAAAACCTTGCAGAAAATTACAACGTTGATATTGGCGCTGGTTATGAAGACTTATTGAAAATTGTTGTATTAAGCACTGCAAAAATTTTGAATTATGCTTTCAGCCTGAAAAGCAAGCACACAATCATTCTTGACCGGCCTAGACAGGTTATTGAACTTGTTGCAGAGCTTTATGGGGATTTTTCAAAGATTGATGATTTTATTTGTGACAACAAATTAAACATCAATGAGCTTGAAATATTGCCGCTTGGCAAAAAGGTAAGTTATTATGCCTGATTCTTGCACAGTTCAAAGCGGCGATACACTAGGACAGATTGCCCTTAAAAAATACGGCGTTTCAGGCCGCTATACAGACATTATTGCAGCAAATCCACAACTTGCAGGGCGCAAAACAGCTTCAGACGGTTCACCGCTGATTTTTCCTGGTGACGTTTTAATTTTGCCTGAACAAACCGACATTCCGGCAGATATAGAGAACGAAACGCCTGTTGTGCTTGCTCCAGAAGAAGGCCGTGAAATGAGTTTGTATTTGGATGGCAAACTTTTTACGGGTTTTATAGGCTATACTTTGCAGCTCAACATTGACACAATGGACGCTTTCAGTTTTGCAGCGCCGTGGTTAGAAGACAATGAAGAGCTGAAAAAAGCTTTTGAGCCTTTTGCTTATAAAAAATGCGCGGTGTATTATCGCAAACAACTGATGTTTACCGGCACATTATTAACACCGGCGCCGAGCGTTACACCAGATAACCGCACTATCAACCCGCAGGGCTACCCGCTTTGTGGCGTTTTAAGCGATTGCACAATTCCAGATACAAAATATCCGCTTTGTTATCGCAATCTGACACTTGAGCAGATTGCAAAAGACATTTTGCAGCCGTTTGGCTTGCAGGCTGTTTTTGACGCTCCAAGCGGTGCGCCTTTTGAAAAAGCAGAAAGCGAACCAGGTGAAAAAGTCTTGGATTTTCTCAAAAAATTAGCTGGTCAGCGCGGTTTGCTTTTTACAAATACAGCTGAAGGAATGCTTAGGTTCTGGCAGAAGCCGGGCACAGGCTTAAACGCAACTTTTAAGCAGGGCGAATGGCCCTTTATTGAAGCAAAATGCACTCCTAAACCACAAGACATGTACAGTCATGTCACAGGCTTTAGCAAAACAGACAACGAAAGCAATGCGGAAAAATACACATACGTAAATACATTTTTGACAAAAAAAGGCGTTTTTAGACCTTACAGCTTTGTTGCTGAAGAAAGCGACGCAAAGGCAAGCGACATTGAAGAAGCTACAAAAGCAAAGGCTGCTGCCATGTTTGCAAATGCCGTTTCTTATGAATTGAGCGTTTACGGACACACAGACAAAGACGGCAACATCTTTAACAAAGATATGACTGTCAGTGTCTATGCACCGGCTGCAATGATTTATAGAGAAACCAAATTCTTAGTTGATTCAATCGAGTTTAAGAAAAGCGATTCACAGGGAGAAATTACAACCTTTAAGCTTACTTTGCCTGGCTCAAGAGATAACAGTCTGCCGGAGGTTTTACCGTGGGAAGAGTAGGACGACTTTTAGTTAATGAAATTGAAAAAATTGTAACGAATGTTGTTGAAACGCGCTATGGCTTAAATCAGGTATGCGACCAGTTTAGCCCTAGCGGTGACGATTCGCCGCCACTGCCACAAGATAGAATCTTGCTGGTGCGGGTTGACGGTTCGGGATCTTTCAAAGCTTGTGGCGTTTTAACAGCCAACAAAGGCGCAAAGCCTGGAGAAAAGATTTTATACAGCCGGGACCAGCAGGGCAAAGTGCAGGCCATTGCGCGCATGTTGAATGACGGCACGATTGAAGGCGTTGCGCCCGGTCATATCGATATACAGACAGACGGTACAACCGACTGGAAAAGTAAAGACACAATAACTGTGCAGACAGACAAACAGCTCAATATGGAAAGCAAAGAAGAAACGCTGTTTGAGAGCAAAAAACAAACAACAATAAAAAGCCCTGACACGATTTTGACAGGCGGAAACGTAACACTTGCGGGCAATGGTGCGGCAGACGGCACGGGCTGTTTGTGTGGCATTCATTTTTGCATTGTTACCGGCGCGCCGGTTTCTTGCTCTACAAGTTCAGGAAACTAAAGGAAAGAAAAATGGACGGAAAAATTTTAGGACAAAAGATTGCAGAAATATTGGTTGCGCCAAACGCATCGCCAGAAGCACGCCAGATTGTTGAAGAAATGTGGACGAAGGTAGGTTGCGCAATTATGGATTGCGTTGAAGCCTATGTTGAAGAAAAGCTGAAAGAAAAAGCTGAAGGCGGGCATTGATGATTTATGGCGGCGATTTGTTATTAAAAGACACTGTTGACGGCGGTGAAATAAACTTGCAGAACGGTGAATTTGTAATGGAAAGCGGGTACAAAAACGCTTTGACGTTAAGCCTTTTAGGCGGCAATGAGCTGGACGATGGCACGGAAAATAATCCAAATACTTGGTGGGGAAATCTTTTGGCGAACACATCAAAAGCGCAAAAATATATAAGTGAGTTTCAGAATCTAATCAGAAGCTTGCCGTTAACAACAAAAAATCTTGTTTTGGCAGAAAAAGCAGCTGAAAGAGATTTGGCTTGGTTTATCGACGAAAAAATTGCTGATGATGTGAATGTGAGCATTAAGGCAATCGATTTGAAGAAAATCGACGTGCAAATAAAGGTCACAAAAAACGGCGATGTTATCGCAGACGAAAACTTTGACATGGAATGGGAAGCGGCGAATGTTTGAAAATAAAAGCGTTAGCGAAATTTACAATATCATTATAACAGGCTTGCAGAATGAGCTTAACACAAACTTAAAGCAGTTGCAGAAAAGCTTTGCAAATATCCTGGCGAAAGTTTTTGCAAACGTTTATATAACGCTTTACAAGTTGCAGGCGTGGACTTTTTTGCAGCTTTTTGTTGACACGGCGAGCTTTGACGAAGTTGAAATCTTAGGCCGTCGCTTGCGCCCGCTTGTCATGTGGGGCGAATTGGTTGGTATTGGAGACCCAAAACCGGCGTCAATCTGGCAAGGTAAAGCAAAAGTAACGGTCACACAGCTGAATACATACTTGCCCGCTGCAACACAGTTTAAGAGCAATGTGACCGGCAAGGTTTATTACACACTAACCGCCGTTTTGCTTGACGATGAAGAAAAAGAAGTGCTTGTCAGATGTGCTGAAGCTGGCACAAGCGGCAATCTCGATATTGATGATGAAATTCAGCTTGCAAACAGCCTTGCAATGATTGAAAACAAGGCGTATATCACAGAAATTGACATTGAAGCAAAAGACGCTGAAAGCGAAAGCGCTTATAGGCAGCGTGTCAAAGAGCGCTGGCGCATTCAACCGCAAGGTGGCGCGCTTGCAGACTATCGCAAATGGGCGCAAGACGTAGAAGGTGTATATAACACTTATGTTTATGAAGATGAAAACACACAAACAGGCGTTTTGCTCTATGTTTGTGCTGACCCGTCGTATATTCCTGACAGAATACCAACACACGATATGTTGATTGCCGTTGGTGACGCTTGTACCTGGGATCCAGTTACAGGCGTTGCACGCAAGCCTATAGGCGCTGTTATTGACCCTGATTACGACAGATCATATGCAAACATTTTTGCTGTTGAGCCACAAACTTTTGATGTGTATGTAACCGGCTATGATTTAACAAATCTTGAAAGCTTTAGGGATTTAGCAAAAGACAGCCTGAAAATGTATTTTGAAGCAAAAGAGCCTTATATAAGAGGCTTGTCTATAGACTATGAGAAAAACGATTTTATAAACGCTTATGATTGTGTTGCAACTTTAAGCGACATCGCAAACAGCGTTGGCGGTTTCTTTACTGGCGTTGAAGTGCACAAAGACGGCGCAGAAATTACAACATACACGCTTGGACGCGGTGAAATTGCAAGCTTTGGCAAATTGTTCGTAAACGGGGTAGAGATGTGAAATTTTACGAGAGTATAAAACAGCTTTTCCCGCGCTCTAAGCTTTTCAGTTTTGATAAAGAACGGAACTTTACAAAGTTTGTCCGTGGTTTGTCAAAACTGCCTGACGATGTGAACGAAAATTCCGGGCTTGTTTATTTTGATTTGTTTCCAGAAACTACGCGCGAGCTGCCAAAATGGGAAAAACAATTCGGCATTTATAGCGAAAGCTATGACACAGACAGACGCAGAAAAATATTGGACGGTCTTTGGAAAAGCGTCGGCGGTGGTCAGACTGCTGAATATTTGCAGACAGTTTTGCAGCAGATTTCGAGCGATATTCGCGTAGTGGAAAATGTGCCGACTAAAAACCCGCTTCAAGCCGGTATCATTTACACAAGCATGAACAAAGCACCAGAAATGGTCAATGGCCGCAAGGCATGTATGAACGGCACAAATAAAGGCATAAGAGATTTTACGCCTGAAGTTATCCGCAATCAATACAGTGAATTGTACGACATACCAGCTGACGCGAGTTGGTGGGAATCGTGCTTTTTTGTGTGTGGTGGTGTTGTAAGGCGTGCAAACGGCACAATTTTTTATATCAAGACAATCGAAATTGCAGAGAAATACAAAAAAGATTTGGAATATCTGATTTTGAAGTGCAAACCAGTTCAAACAACAGCTTTAATGTTTGTTAAATATTACTAACGGAGGTAGAAACAATGATTCGTATAGATGAAACTTACGCCGAGTTTTTTGATGATACAGATGAGCATTACCCAGCCGGTAAAGCTATCGACGTATCATCAGAAGACGCATTTGACGGCACGCCGTACCTGGCGCGCTGGATGAACGATATTATTGGTTTCGGTCAAGCGCTTTTCAAAGAAGCTTTCGGCGATTTAAGCGGAATCAACAACCAGCCGGATAATGCAGACGTTTCTGACAGATTGGACGCAATCAAGGTGATTGCACAAAAAGAATTCAGAAAGCACTTGCACACAGTTGAATGTTACGACGCTGAAAGCGTTTTTGCTTGGGCTGATTTGGGCATGACGTTTGACGCAAGCAAACAATATTTTGCGGTTGGCTATTTGCCGACGGAGCTTGCAGATTTTTTAAGGATCGATTGCAAATGCAAACTAGATGGTTTGCACGTGAAAATTATGCTTTTGAGCGGCGGAAGTCAAATCGCCTTTTTGGATTATGCAACCTGGAATAGTTTTATTTGGGGTGAAGGTGATCACAAATGGGGCGAAAAGGCGCGCACAAAAGTAAATATCTTAGTTAGTGAGGTAGGTTAAAATGGTTGGATTACCTAGTTATTTAGCAACAAAGCAGGATTTTGAAAATGCTTTTGCTAATTGCCAGACAGTTGGCGAAATGCAGATTTTAAAGCAAAAGTTTGAAGGAATCAAAGCACAAAACAAAATTAAAGTGCTTAAAGAGTCTGCAATTACAAAAGCAAAAAAGAGCGAAAACGAAGAGATTCCAGAGTTTTCGCCTGATGATTTTGAAGAAATTGACGCGCCTATCAGCGTTGAAGAAAAGTATGGAATCAAAGTTGTAGAAATTGATGCTTTGATTGAAAAGCTTGATAAGAAAATTGCGGAGGTCTCAAAATGAGTTTGAAGATTTGGCAAGACGGCGTTGATTATGCCAGTGTTGCAACATTGCCTGAAAATGGCAACTTTAAGTGCGTTGGTAATTCTTTTTTGACAAAAAAAGACCCTTTTGCATACACCGAAAACAAGCTTATTCTTGCCGACGGTTGCGCTTTTGATGTTTACGACGGCACAACTTGGCGGCAAATCACAAACCGCGGCGATTATGAATTTGACCCTGTGGATTTGCTTGATACTGGTTCTGCTCTTGATTATGGTAAAGACTATTATGTTTATATCGTTGTTACAGACGCAGAAACGGTATCAATCAAAGTTTCGCTTAACACAACATATCCAGTTGGCGAAAGTGCTGCAAATACTCGTAAAATCGGCGGCTTTCATGTCGGAGAAATCAGAAAAGTTTCAGACGATGGGCTTTGGATTCCAATTGACTCGCTTGGTATAAAATTTGGTTCAAACGGTATAGGTTGGAAAGACAATGTAACAACAGGCATTGTGCCAAACTCTGTTTGGGATTTAAAAAACAGACCAAAGAATTTTATGCCAGGTATGGTAAAGTGCAACAATTTTTGGATAAGTATTTATCAGATGAGTGTTGCAGAAGGCATAAGTTTTATGGGAAGCACAAACGGCCTGCATGTTGCCAGCGGACGCTTAAAAAGTGCTTATGGTGCTTTGCCTGCAACTGGCACAGAAGGGCTTAACGGCTTTAACTTTAATGAGCTTGCAAGCAAACAGGGTATGCGCCTGCCATCATATTTAGAATGTTGTCAAATGGCTTTTGGTGCGCCGCAAGGTTTAGACAATGCCGACACTTATGGCTGGACAAAAACCACGAACACAGCGCGAACATATACAGGCTGTTCTGTAAACACAGGAAGCGGTGCACATGCCCCCGGCACTGGTGCAAAGCCGTATGCAATTAGTGCATACAATGTTGTAGACACAAGCGGCAACGTTTGGGAATGGTGCTCAGACATTGCGCCTTATTATGAAGGCGCAACTTGGAATTGGCGTAACGTCTTAGGTGCGAACATGGGCCAGGCGCATTTAACTGGTGACACAGGTTTGAGACAGTTTCTGTTTGGCGGCGGCTGGAACAACGGCGTGTTTTGCGGCCCGCGCACGGTGAGCGGCGACGACTGGCCGTGGCGCGTCGGCGTGGGCATCGGCGCCCGCTTCGCCTGTGACAGCGCGTGCTAACGCGCTGCCTGCTTTCTGAATCTCTGTTCCACTGGTTTATTTCATGGAAAATAAAGAAGATTTCAAACGCGGCAATGTCCAGGGCTTGATTTTATTTCAAAAGCTCGAAGACTTTATGCTATATTTTGAGCCGATTGTTGAGAGATTCCCAACACGTGAAAAATCGGCGCTTTGTGCTGCTATAAAGCGCCGGATGTATCACGCATTAGAAACTATCATAATAACAAACCGCTCAAAGCAAAAACTGCCCGGCTGGTATTCAGTTGACACAGATTTAGAAATTTTGCGCTTTTATGTAAGATTTTCATATAAGCGCAAATATTTATGCAGCAGAAGCTATGCAAATACTAGCAAACTGTTGCTTGAGTTAGGTCGCATTGTCGGCGGCTTAATCAACAAAAAAGATAAATAATACAAATTCGCTTCTGTTTGGCGGCAACTGGAACAACGGCGTGAATTGCGGCCCGCGCACGGTGAACGGCAACAACTGGCCGTGGCACGTCGACGTGGGCATCGGCGCCCGCTTCGCCTGTGAATACTTTACTGTGTTGCGACTACGGTTGCGCACTGGTGATTTAGTAGTCAGATTATTTGTCTTTGCTTTATTTATAAGGCTAAACTATTTTAGCGGCAGAGTTACGACAATGCCGCTTCTTTTTTTACCGAAAATGTACGAAAAACCAAAGTTTGAAAACATAATAAGCTATGAAAACTTATACAAAGCGTTTGTTCAAACCGCTAAAAGCAGCGGAAAGAGCAAGCGTTATAGACCAGAAACATTGCGGTTTTATGCTGACTTAGAAGAAAATCTAATAATCTTGCAAAATGAACTAATTTGGAAAAGCTACAAACCGGGTAAGATGCGCAAATTTATTGTTTATGAACCTAAAAAACGCGAAATAAGCGCCTTGCCTATACGTGATAGAATTGTGCAGACGGCGCTTTGTATGGAGATTGAACCATATATAAATGAACGTTTTATATACGATAGTTACGCTTGTATAAAAGACAAAGGAACATACAAAGCTGCACAAAGAGTGGCGTATTTTCAGAATAAGATGCAAAACCAGTGGTATTTGCAGTGCGACGTTAAAAAATATTTTTATTCTGTTGACGTAGATGTTTTGCTTGAAATAATTGAAAGGCGCTTTATTGATGATGCAAATATACTATGGCTTATACGAGTAATATTAAATATTACTGAAAGCAAGAAAGGCATTTGTATTGGCAGCCGGTTCAGCCAGTTAGCTGCTAACATCTACTTAAATGAACTCGATTTTTATATAAAACAAAACTTGCATATAAAATATTACGTTCGTTACATGGATGATTTTATTATTTTTGAAAACTCAAAAAGCAAATGCGCTGCTGATTTAATCAGCATTGAAAAATATCTAGCTGATAGTTTGAAGCTGGAATTGAACAAAAGAACAAAGATTATACAGACAAAGAACGGAATTATATTTGTGGGGTATCGCATTTTTAAATATAATATTCTGATCAGGCAAAGAGTCTTAAAAAACGCGCATAAGGTTATAACGTATTATAGAAAACGCAAAATAAATCTTAAAAAACTGTGCAAGATAGCTGGCAGTTATTACGGGCGCTGCAAAGGCACTGCCAGCTATAAGTTTTGTGCAAAATTTCTGCTTGATTTATTAAACGAAATAGCTAACCAGCAGGAAAAGCTCTAACTATCTTCATATACGTAAGTACATACGTAAGTACATGCTTATGGGGCGTTTGCCGCCCCATGTTGTTTTTTTTAGTCATATCTGTCATCTTCCAATTCTGGTGTTATTTTCGCAAGCAATTCAGAAAATTCTTCATCTCCTTGTTCTGTATTTGGAAATTCCAACCTTTCCCATACACCATTTACTTTCTTTTCAATGTATGAATCTGCTGCAAGGCACAATTCTGGAGAATTGCCAAACTCTGCTGTTGCATAAAATTCAGCTCTATAAACAGTTCCATCTATAACAGTTTCAATCATATCACCATGACAAGGAACTCCATTCCCTCTAGCCCATTCTTGTATTTGTGTTGCTTTTATTTTTTTCATCTCAAACCCCGTTCTCTCTCCATGATTTTATAGTACTGCATTATCTTGAAATTGTCAAGCAAAATCAAGATTTTTTTTGTACTTTTTTTTATAAATCTGATACGCCGCACTTTTGCAGGATATATTCAGCTGTTGTAAGGCCGGTATTTTTTGCAGCGGTCTGAATTGCTTCTTTTTGGGCTATGCTGCAACTAATTGCAAGTTGCTGGCGGCCGCCATCATACTTTTTTTTGCGTCCAGCGTTAGGGCGCTTGCCGCCCCATGTTTCTTCTTTTGGCAATAAATATTTATTTTTCTTAAACATTGTTTGAATTTTATTATAATATTCCAGGTCTTCTTTCTTATAACTATTCAATAATTCATCAACATCTTTTTCATAGTTTATTGGTTTTGAATCTTTCGTTCTTTCCCCATACGCTTTCCAGTTTTTAGACAATATTACTCCACCTGCATAGTTATCATGTTCCTCAAAAGTAAGGCTGTTATCGTCTTCTAAAATGCAGTTTTTCCAAGTATACACATAATTCACGCTAACTTTATCTTTCATATTATAACCTTCCTATCTATCTATTTCTTTGAATTATGCCATTAGTCAGTTTTTCCAAATCTGGCTTTTTTTTAAGCCCTCAAAAGAGGGCTTTTATTTATGCTGCAAAACCTAAAATTGTTAAGGCTCTGTTCATTGAATGGTAGTTTTCGTTTTCCAAAATCTCATAAACTTTCTTTGAGATTTTTTTAATTCCATTCTTTTCAAGTTCGTTTTTAACTGCTTTGCAGTAAGAATCAAAAAGTGAATTATATGTCAAATCTTTATTCAAAAAGTCAGACCCGCATTCAATGCCGAGCAAATCCTACAGGTTGCAATCAAGATTCATCGAAAAATCAACTGTCTTTGTAATAGTCATATTCAAGTTCCTTTCTCTCTCCATGTTTTTATATTACTGCATTATCTTGAAATTGTCAAGCAAAATCAAGATTTATTTTTTAGATACTTATGAAAAGTTAAATTCAATCTGTCTGTATTCAAGAATATCGAAGGGGAGTAGGCGCTTTTTGGCGTCGCGGTTGCCAGAAACCCACGTTTTGATTTGTTGAGAAGCAGCTTCACGGGCTTTGTATTCGGTAGGGTATGGCGTGGTGTCATTATGTGGGTAATAGGAACGGATAAACGCGCCGAGCTTGCAGTTTATTGAGTAGAAAAAACCTCTGTCGGTTTTGAAAATTACTATTAGAATTTCGTCATTGCCGTGAATTTCTTTGTATTCGTTGTCAGGCGGCACAGTTAAGCGGCCAAATTCAGTAAAATAGTTCATTAAATAGAGAATATCATAATAACTTGAAACTGTCGAACAAAACCAAATAGCAGGGCCGTAGCCCTGTATTTAATTAGGCAGCTTCTTTTGTGCCGTAAAGGATGTAATCAACGGCTTTTTCTGCTTTGCTTGCTGCACTAACAATCATGCGCGGATCGTTTTTAAGAACTTTAAGCCAGCTTTGCAGATAAGCGACTGAATTATTGAAAGTTTTTTCAGTATTCAATCCGGCAACACTTGAAAGCATTGCGCTGCCAATTTCTGCAACAAGCTCTTCTTTGCTATACTCTTCGTTGCCAAAGAAAGCAGCTTTTGAAAGGCGGTCAAGCCTGATTTCAGCACCTGTTGAGTGTGTCATTTCGTGAAACAAGGTTGAATAAAATTCATCGCTGTTTTCAAACTGATTCAATTCCGGTACGTGAATTTCATCAAAAGCAGGGCTGTAGTATGCGCGGTCTGATTTCTCCACAAAAAGGCGGCAGTTTTCGCGCTCAAAATAAGCTTTTTTTACGTCTTCTGCACTTTCAACTTCCATATTAGCAAAGTCGATGTTTTCAAGAGGTTCAACGCCTTCAACCTGTGAAATATGAAAAACAGTATAATAACGAAGGATTGGAAAAGATTTTATTTTTTCAGTTCCATCATCCTGTTTTTCGGTCTTGTTGATAAAGTTCCAGTAAGTAACAATGTTGCCCTTTTCTCCAGCCTTAACCTTACCGCCAAGCTCATTCCACTGTTTAAGTGTTGCATATTCACCATCAAAAGGCAAAAGAAGCTGGTTAAGAACAGAATAGCCTTTTTTGCTGATGCGGTTGAATTTTGTCATTCCACCATGCCACGGCTTGTGCCAGGGAATAATTCCCTGTTCCATCTGCTTAATGATTTTGTCTGTTACAATTTCATAAACTGTCATATTCATATTCCTTTTATTTGGTTGTTTTCGTTTCACTTAACAATAATAATATATCATTTATTAGTGATATTGTCAATAAATAATATTACTTTTTAATGATTTTTTTTCATTTTTTATTGTATTTTTTTAATTTATAAGTTATATTTTTGATATGGATATAGTAGAATATTTGAAACTTTGTTTAATAAAACGGAATCTTAATTTTTCAAAGCTTGCTGAACTGACAAGCCAAAGCCAGTCAAACCTGGCAAACAAAATTAAGCGGGGAAAATTTCAGACAGATGAACTTGAAAAGATTGCTGCTGCTTTAGGGGCGCGTCTTGAAATAAAGTTTATCGACAACACAACAGACCAGCCGATTATTTAATTTTTGAATTTTGATAAAATTCTTTACTCAAAAAATGCTTTTACATAGTTTTCAAAGCGTGTTGCGTAGTCTTTCATGGCTGCTTGATAATCTTCGCACTTAACGGTCAATCTTTCAACCTCTTTTTTAAGCGCAAGATTTTGCTCAATGGTTTTGTCCATGTCTGATTGCAGAGCAAGGCCGTTTACTCTAAGGCAATTATTTATATTTTGCCTTACTTGAGTGCGTCCAACTTCATATCCTTTTTCGTATACAAATGGGAGATTTTTTCTAAGAACCTCTAAAACATGCTCTTGGTCAAAAACGCCGCCGTTATCCAGTTCCATGATTTCCGACATAATATCAATTGCGTCTTGTTTCAGCTTCTTGTTATATTCTTCGTCTGTCATTTCAGTGTTTTCAACACCTATATCTGGATAATATGTTTTTTTACCTGTTAAAACTAATTTTTCAAATCCTTCTTTGTTCATAACTGCCTCTTTATATTAAGAAATATTTCTATTCTGATTTTTATTTCTACTGTCATATTTTTTTATTTTCATTCTCCTGTTTATGGATTCATGTACAAATAACCAAACATTTTTTTATCCCAACCAATCAGCTTTACGGTTTCATTCATTACTTCATTGTAATAACCACGAATCCTCTCGCTGTTTGTAGCCGGATTCTCCATACTGCTTAACAATATTGCCTCACCTAATCTACAAGGAATGTTGTTTGAACGACAATATTCCTTGTACTTTTCTTCAGCATCAGGCTTGTTATATCCGTATACTATTGCTTTTATCATTTGTTACCTTCCTCATTTCTTAAAATAATGATATTTTTCTAAAGGAATAATAACAATGTGGGCCGCTGTTTATATAATCTATAATATATTTTTCACCTTTTGTTATATCGCCAAAATAAATTTCTGAATCGTAGGGAATAAAGAATTCTATTTCTCTTTTTACACGTAATTCTTTAATATGTAGTAGTAATTTGCATTCTGCACAATCAGGGTAAGATTCTATTTTATAACCAATTAATTTACCTTTCCATTTTGTTACTTGATTTACGCCCAGTGAATTAGCATAATCTTCAATTATTTCAACTTTTCTATATCTTTTTAACGTTCTGATGGCATTTCTTAAATGCTGTTTGTTCAAGCCGTAAAAGTGTTTTTTTAACCTTTTTTCACCGCTTCTCCAATTGAAAAAATATTTCATATTAGCCATTGCGTTGAATGTGTTATTAAGAGCTTTTACATCTGCTTCTAAATCAATCAGTCTATTCATGTTTTGCCTCTTTTTTAGACTTACTTAATTTGTTCTTTTATAAAATCATCAGCTCGTTTAATTGCTTTGTAAAGTTCATCAGGCGGGCAGTTTTTAGTATTAAAGCAATTTACAATTTCAAACAGAATTTCATTTGCTCCTGCTTTTACAAATGGCTTTTTTTTATTGTTTTGTTGTTCAAGAACATCTACCGCAAGATTTAAAGCTTCTATAATTTTTAAATGACTATCAGTTTTTCTTGTGTATGATATTATATGAGCTTTTATTCTTAAAATTGCTTCGTCAATCGTCATTTTTTTTGTCCCATCCTTTTTTTTCGATAAGTTCAGCTTTCTTTTCCGCTAAGTATGTTAATAGCTGTTTGTATCTCAAGCAATTGTGATTCAATTTTTGATTTTTCTTTTGCTTGTTCTGAATTCATCTCGGAACACAGATTAAACAAACCTAAACTTGTATCATATAATTTCAAAAATGCTTGAAGTTCTCGTTGTTTGACTTCTAAAATCTTAATAATAAATACAGCTTTTTCTTGTGTTAAAAAAATTAAATTTTCCTCGTGATTTTCCATATTTTAACCTCTTAAAAATGTGCAACAAGCGTAATTTCATTTTGAATATTATCACCTGTTACTTTGTCATCGGAATAAACATCATAAGCATAAACACCATATTCATCTGATTTGCAATAAACATGAATTTCTGCATCATCACTAAGCCCTTCAAGAGCTTCAATCAGCTGCTTTTTAGTCATTTTTTTTATCTCCTTATCTATATAGTCTTTTTACAATTTCATCCTCATAATCCCATCTGAATTCAAATCTATAACAATTTTCACATTTCTCTTTACTTACAGATTCGTTATTTCTTAGGTAAGGATTGAAACAATCGTTGGCTTCTTTACTGTAATTCAAACAGTTTGCAGTACAAAAATCTTCGCTTTTGCACTTTTTATATACTGTTTTCTGTTTATCTAATTCATGACCTAATGACTGCTCTAATTGACCGATAGAGACTTCTGAACGTAATTCAACTTCTCGTTTTCCGTTGTAGCCACCCTTGAAAAATAATTTTAATAATTTAATTTTTGGAGGTCTCTGATAAACAGGAACTAAGATTGTGAACTTTTCTTCTTGTTCGCCATCACGCATATATTTCAATTCATCCCAATCGTGTTCCAAATCTTCAATTTTTTGTTTCTGTCTTACTGCCCAATATTGTTGAGTTTTATTCATTTATTCATTCTCCTTTTGACGTTTTCGGAATTCATCGTCTACACCAACATCATGAAACTGCTTTTCTTCCCGCACATAACTTTCTTGGTTAAGCTTAACACTTTCCAGTATTCTATCTTCAAATTTCTTCGGTGGTACAATTTCCTTTACATCTGCAAGATGTATCGCATACACAGGCATGTCTATATGCAGGTCTGTGTTATTTCCATCAACTATCACAATCTTTGTAATGTTGGCGGTCATGTATCTGTTCGTGTAGCCGAGACGGAGTTTACATTTTAATTTTGCATCTTCTTCACACTTCACAACAGAGAAAGTAAAATCTTCATAACTGCAAAACTTTGTATTAAAACGTCTTTCAAACTCTTTAGACAGTTCTGAATAAATTCTTTTGCTCCAATATTCTTTAACTTCCCGATATTCAATCGTCTTTTCACCGCTTTTGATTTTCTCGTACCATTCTTTTTTAAGTGGAAAAACAAGCATATATACCACACCTTTCTACCGCACGACTTTCGATAATCATGCGGTAGATTTTTCTGTTTAATTTGTTGGAACAAAACTTCCCATATAATTTCCAAGACCAAGTGCTTCGTACTGGTCTGCCGTAACAATCAATGTGTCTGGAAGCTTGAAGTTTGCGCCGGACGCTCTGATTGCATCAGCCTGAGCCTGTGCAATAATACGTCTGTTTTCACGTTCCTGCTCTCTGTCCTTTGCTGTCTGTACTACGTTTGACGACTGAGCTTCTGCGACAAGTGCGGCGGTTTTTGCTTCAAGAACTTTGTTAGCCTGTTCTGCCTGAATACGTTCTTTCTGCTTTGCAAGCAATTTGATGTTTTCATCTTCAACCTGCCGTTCTGTCTGAATAGAAGCTATTTTGTTCAAGTTGTTTTGCAGGGAAGCATCATCAGGAACAATGCCGTCATACATTCTGATATAATTTACTGTGATTCCATAACGCTCACAGTATTCTTTAGTGGAAGCAACAGCCGCCCCTATAATGACATCTCTTTCAGCATTTACTTCTGTGTATTCACGTTTGTGAGTTTCTTCATTAAGAACACCACTGAAATGTCGGTTAATATCAGTCTTGATAACCTGCTCAAGCGACTTATCCTTATACTTCGACAAATACTTGGCGGCGTTTATTCCTTCAATCTGGAATGAATAAGTTATCGGAAACTGCATCCCCTGCGAAGAACTTGTTTCAACCTTTACAGCTTCTTCTGAATTTGGCAACCATTTTCCAGAAATAGGCGACAAGGAAACTTTGACAACCTTCACAGCGTCCATGTATCGTCCACTTCTTGCAAAGCGTCCAGTCTTCACCCATTTATGCGGAATCTGAATCAACTTTGTATTTACTTCATGGTTTTTGTAGTAGTCTTCCGAACCGTTCACCTGAACTTGGTCTTCCATTGAAACGTTTTCGTTTTCAAAAAGCGGAATAACAAAAGCGGTTTCAAATGTATCAACCTCTACATAACTTGGTTTGTCATAGGGTCTGATACAACTTGTGAAGAGAATACTCACAACCAGTACAGCCAACATCAAAAATATTTTTCTCATTTTCTACCTCCGTTGAGAAATTTTATTTTTATAAATCTGGTAATACTTCCCAGAAAATACACAAGGCAGGTAACACAGATAACTCTCGAAGCTATCAGCATCCAATTACTTACAGTTCCAAATGTTTCAATAGCAACAGACTGAGGGCTGCCTTTCAGATGCTCAAGAAGCAACTCTTCTTTCACAATCCCTGTCTTTGCTTCCAGATATACTGCAATCAATCCAAAAGCAAGCATAAGTACCAAAGAAACAACAGCTCTGAGCAACCATTTCTTTTCCTGTTTTTTCACTCTTTCCTCCTTCAGATATTCGCATTTTGCGTTTTCCATATTTATTAAAGCTCCTGTGTTCTGTGTTTATATAGGCCGCAAAGAAACCCGGCTTTAAATGCTATAGCCTCAGCGTTGCCTTCATATTCAGGATTGCTGGTTGCAAAGTTGTCAACTTCCTGCTGATTCAGCAAATTGCCGCTTTTCCATGTTTCATAGTAGTTTTTATAGAATTTTGGCGCGTTTACCAGTATTTCGCACCAATTTTCTACACGCGCGTTGAATTCTTCTTTTGTTAGAATTACACCGTCGCCGCCTTTATCGTCTTCGTCAAAGACAACGCCACGAAAATAGCAGTTATCTTTTTCGCGTACAATGCCAACAAGCCTTTCGTTTTCTATCAGCAAAGGCTTGCCGTCAATTTCGATTTCGTAGGGTTTGCAGATGCAGCCTATAAGCATTTTTACACCTCCGTTTCTTCTTTTTGATTGAAAAGTATTTCGTTAATATCAATTAAAAGACTGAAATTAATACTGAAGCCGGTGCCGTCTTTGCCTGTCTGTGCAATTTGCTGGCCCTGTGGAATTGCTGCACCTGTTTTAAGGTTGCAATCTACAAGGTTGTCATAACGGCTGTATAAGCTGCACTGGTGTTTAATAATCACTGTTTTTGTTTTGTCTGTCTGGATCACGCCGAAAACAGTGCCAGCAGCGCTGTTGTAGACTGGTCTACAATGCGCTGTTTGTATTTTTATTGCAGAAATTTCGTAATTAGGCGATTCTGAAGCCTTGTTTTTTACCGTAAAAGGCATAGCAACAGGCAAAACAAATAAGGTTTTTATTGCGTTTGGTATGCAACGGAAAAACAAAGTATCATCATAGCCGGTTTTATTGGTTTTGCTGAACATTCTTTCCTCCTGATTTTGTCACGCACTGTATAAGCTGCAAGATTTTTTCGCACTTATCTTTTAGATAAATCTCTTGCTCTTTATCAGTGAGCGGCCTTGTTTGGTCTATTGTGCCGTTTTGGTCTATATGGCATTTTCTAAACGCCCAGCACTTCAAAAAACTGTTGTTTAACAGCAAAAAACAACTGTTGAAACGGCAAGAACAAACCTGTATGGCGGTTAAATGAGTTTCTTGTTCAATGATGATTTTGATTTGTTCGTTCGTCATACTTTCCTCCTTTTTGTGGTTTTTAAGGCCAGAAATATTCATCAAAACAGCGCGTGTCTTTTACTAGGGGATGGACTTTTTTTAGCGCTTCTATTCTTTCCAGCCGTTTTAGCTCCAATTCTTTTTCTTTCTGAAGCTGTCTGTCAGACCTAGTGTGCACCTCTGCAACCGTTTCACTTTCTGCAATAATTTTGCAAAGCTTTTCAGCTTCGTATTCATCATAAAAAAAAGTGTTTGGGTAATGACTGTCTGCAAACTTTACAACCTTGATATTGTGGCTGTGTGTGTAATTAACGACTGTCTGACGGGCTACGCCGCATCTTTCTGCAATTTGTGTTGTGCTAAAATATTCCATGTTTCCATCCTTTTTTTGTTAAAATCAATAAATATAAACTTCTGGCGGATCTGGCGGCCCGTCCGGCGGCTTGTCTTGTTCGTCATCCGCAAACGGGTCATCTGTTGGCATTGGCGGGTCTTTAAATTGCAGCTGTGTCTGGCTGCTGTGATAAACATAAGGCATTTGCTTTTGTGTGCTTTGTGCCTGTGTTTGCTGTGTCTGTGATTGTGTGTACTGTGTTTGCTGTGCCTGTGTTGTTGGTGCTGTCGGTGTCTGCTGCTCAAACACTTCTTTTTCAGACTGAACCGGCGTAATTTCTTTTAAGCGTATATTGTATGCAATTTGAACCGGTGCAATTTCACCTGGAACACGCTTCTGTTTTACCTTAAACTGCGGATAATCAGCGCGCATAAAGCGGGTAAACTTGTTTTGTGTCCAGTCTTCGCGGTCTTGTGGGTTGCCGCTTGCGTCAAGCGCAATGTTATAAAATGCGCAATATCTGTGGTACAACTCTTTGAGTGGTACCCATTCTTTTTCATTGCGGACAAACTCAATATTTTCGCTGACAAAGCGGTCAAGGCTTGTTTCCTGACCTTCAATATAGTCTTTTTTATGCTCTTCACATTCCCATGAAAGCGGAATCTTATTTTTGTGTTCGGTCTTTAGCCGAATATAATATTCTGCAAACATCTTGACGATTGCGCCGTATTCAGGCCGCAACATTGCAAAAATATCTGCTTCACTGATTGTGTTTGCATCGCCTGGATTGTGTGCAACTTTAAAAGGAATAACAACCATACGATTGATTGTTGCCTGGTCTTTTGCGTCAAACTTTGGTGCAAAGTTGGTGCTTATAATAAGCTGTGCCGTCGGTGCAAACTGGCGTGGCGGGCTGTAAAGTGGCCGGGCCGTCATAATGCCGCCGCCGGTCAATTCTTTGAACAAAGAGCCGTTTAGGCTGTCGTTTCGCTGTGTTTCATCACTTATTGCAACGCCAGCGCTTTCGAGTTTTGCTCTTTCAGCGCCTTCGTTGATGCTGCTGCCGTAACGGTTTGCAACCATAATAAATTTGCTGTCCATTTTTTGACACATGCCGGCATAAATCTCTTCGATAATTCTAATTGTTGTTGTTTTTCCGGTGTTGCCCTGACCAATGAAAAAGCCGCCAACTTTAAATGTTGCCTTGCGGCTTCCAATAAGCGAAAGAAAATAAAAGAGCGTTTCCATTGTTTCGAGCTTGCCATGAAGCTCTTCTTCTGTTGGCTTTTCGAAATTTCCGCGCATAAACTGCAAAAACTTTTCTGGTGTAGGTGCATTTTCAACGTCGGCGCGAAAGTAGGGCAGCTGATGCTTGCGGTACTCTTGCGGGCGTGCTTTGCGGAAAACAATTTTTTTACCACTAAAATCTAAAACAGAATCTTGCAAAGTTAGTGTTTCAGCTATGTTGGCGCCGTCAAAAGTGACCATTTTTCTAAAAATGGTTGGTTTTTCTGAAAGTGCTTTCATAACGGTTTTGCAAAAACTGTATTTGCCGAGCGTTGATTTTACCTTGAGAAGTTTTGAAAAGTATTTGCTATTGTCTTCGTCTTTTGCTTTTTTAAGAAGCTCTTTAAGAATTGCGCTTAAATAGTTGTAAGCAATCCAGTTTGCGTCTGACTGATGCGTCCAAACAAGGCCATTAAACGAATAAAAGCAGTCTGTTGATTCATCAAAAATTAAGCGGTCTTCGAGCAGCTGTTCAAGCAGATTTGCTGCTGCAAATTCTTCTTTTATGTCGATAAAGCGTGTTAAATCATCCTGGTCAAGCTTGCTGATATCAATTTTGATTTTATCGTTATCGCTTAGCCCGATAATTTGCTGAACGTCTGCTTTTGACAGACAGGCGTTTTTAATAGTGTCTAAGTAATGGCGTGAAAGGTTGTATTTATAGCCTATATCGCACAAATAAATTGGTGCAACATTGTGCTTCTGCTCAAGCTGAAAGGCTGTGGCTCCCCAGTCAGAAAGCAGTTTGTTTATTGTTGCAGTGTCATAATTGCTGGCGTTAAAAAATGCGTCAATAAAAGGCTGTACGTCTTCAGAATCGAGCGTATCTAAAGGGATTTTGTCCAGCAATTTTTTAAGAATTTTTAACGATAGACTGCCTTTAACGATTTTCTTATTTTCTTTTTCTGGTATTTCCTGCCATTCTTTAGCATTTTTAATAGCGTTTCTGATTCTTTCAACTTCGTTGTGCAAAACAATTTCGTCAGAATCTTTGTATTCGCCAAATTGAGAAAGATCAGCTATTTTGATTTTGCCTGTGTAACCGGCTGCAATAAGTATTCGCGGCAAATTGTTTGGTTTTGCGGTTCTTGGTGTATAAACATAGCCGCCTTTTTTATGACCTTCTTTGTCATTGTCAAACATGATGACAATGCTTTTTATATTTGCCGGAATAATAAAATCTTTTATTCGTTCTTCAGTAAGCAGATTTACGCCGCCAGCTGCAAAAACGTTTTCTATTCCGGCAGCGTTTGCGGCTATAGCGTCAATTTCGCCCTCTACTATGACAATCTGATCAAGATTTGCAAGGCTCTTTTTAGGTGTTGGAAAAGTAACAAAATCTGCTGAACCTTTTTTTTCGCACTTATTGCCAACATAAGCCATAATCTTAAAACCGCGCTGAAGTTTTGCAACAACACCTGGTTGTTTCCAGATTTTATTGTATTGGTTTGAACAGAAAATTCCGGCTTTAGCAAGTGTTGAACTGCCTAGTGCTTTGGCTGCTGTTGCATAGCCTGGCCAATAATACAAACCATTGACCATTTTGTTTTTTATTTCTTCAGGGTAATCTTGTATTTCATTATTTGAACTTATTTGAGCACGGTATTTAAGCCACGCTTTAACCTTTTCTTGATCTGCGTTATTCTGCAAATACAATTCAACTTTATGAATGCTATCAAGATGCGCTACAAATTTAGGCTTTTTTTTGTATGTTTTATTTATTTCAGGCAGATTTGAAACAGTGCCGTCAAAGAATTTTTCAACAAATTCAACTTGTTTTTTGAAGTCTGTAATGCCTTCCAAAAGTTCAACAGCTTTATAAATATCGCCGGAACAATCGCAACCAAAGCAATGAAAGACATTGTCCGATATGCCCATGCTGGCGTTAGCGTCATTGTGTTTTGGGTTGATACAGCGGATATTGCCAAATTCAGGAACTTGGATTCCACGAGCTTGCAGATACTGGCGCAAATACGGCTTGTATTTGTTTATTTTGTCATTGTTCATTTATTCTGCTCCATAATTGTGCCGCCAAACATTCTTTTTATCATGTGCACTTCTTTTGCAATGCCGCCAATAACACGCAAGGCCTGAACTTCGCGCGGACTGTACTTTGTGCCATCTTGAGTAAATACCCAGCCATTTCTGTTAATGGCTACTTTTTGCTGTAATTCGTCACTATAGATGTATTTCCAGTCCGCGCTCATTTTTCTGCTAAACCTCGTTTCCTGTTGCGTTTTGATAAATCGCAAGAATTTCCAACGCTGCTTGTGCTTTGGTTGGATTTTCGCGCTGGTTGCGCTCAATATAGTCTTTTATCTGTAGGAGAAATTCCTGCATGGTAAAGGTGTATTTAACAGCAGTTTTTGCGCCTTTTTTTTCTTTCAAGATTGCTGTTGCTCCGCGGTACGTGCCGCCAGCTTCTTTAAGTTCGTTTACAGCGCTTATAAGTTCATTCTGGTTATTTTTAAGCGTTCTAAACTGGCTCAAGCTCTTGGCAGCAATGCCGTCTGTGTTGATTCCGGCTTTTTCTGCAATTTCGCGCACAGATGCGCCTGCAAGCGTATCATCAACCCATTGAACGCTTTTGCCTAAAGTTTTTGATATTTGTGTTTTTGTTGCGCCGTTTTCGAGCATTTCCTTTAAGGCTGCTTCACATTCTTTTGGGTTCAAATTTTCGCGCTGAATGTTTTCAATAAGCTGCATTTGCAATTTGTCGCCGGTAACAACGCAAGCTGTAATGCTTGTGAACGGCTCGCCTGAATCAACAAGATACTTAAAGGCCCTGATTCGGCGATGTCCGGCAATAAGCTCATACTGCTTGTTGCCGTTTTCGTCTGGTTCAAGTTCTTTTACTGTTACAGGGTTAATAAGGCTGTGTTCTTTGATGCTTTCTGCAAGCTCTTTTATACTTTCTGGCTCATAATCAAAGCGCACATTTCCGGTTTCTTTTATACTTTCAAGCGGAATCTTAACCGCTAATTTTGTTGCAAGATTTGCTAAACTAGGCATGTGCGCCTCCGATGTTTGCGCCGGTTATATAAGCAACATAGCCTTTAAGCTTGCCAGCAATGCTTGGATGCATCGGATAATCAGGCTCTTGAATGATGCGTTTTAAGGTCTTGATATCGCTGATTTGTTCGCTATACAAGAATTCTCCAAACTCTTCTGCATATTTCGTTTCAACGCCTGGCGCGTTAAGCTGCTTATTGCTCTTATTGCAGACAATAAGCACGTCGCTTTCGACGCAACAGTTTGCAAGTTCCTGAAAAAACTTTGCAGTTGCCGCAAAGTCAAGTTTTGACATTGTTGACGGCACGATGATTTTGTCTGCCGCATAGATTGCGTTGCGGCTTTGAGCACACCAACTTCCCGGCGGGTCAATTATGATAAACTCATAATTTTCAGTGTATTTGTGCTTTTTAAGTTGATTGCGCAAGCACAAGTCAGCAACGTTGCTGTTGTATGCCATTTCAATGCAACAAGGGATTATGTCAAGATTCTTTCTTACGTTGTACGGTTCGACATAGTTACCTAAAAGCAAATCTTTTGCAGTGCGGTCTGCAAATTCTTTGTTGTAGACTTCTGACGCGCTCAAGTTTGCGTCTAAGTCAATCAGTAAAGTCTTATAACCGCTTTCGCTTAAAACTTTAGCGGTCAAGATGTTGAGCGTTGTCTTTCCGACGCCGCCTTTAGTATTAACATGTGTTAAAACCATCGTTTATTACTCCTTATGTTTGGTTTGCAAATTAAAATGGGATTTTTTCAGGCGGCTGTTCTGCATCAAAATCAGGTGCTTCAGCCGGTTCGTCTGGTTCACTTGTTTCGCTTTTCTTGCCTGACGGCAAAAACTCGATAGAGTTGCAAACAAGCGAAATTTTGCTTTTAGTTTCGCCGTTCTTTTCCCAACGCTCTTGTTTCAGCCTTGCCTGAACAATTACGGGCTTGCCTTTTGTTAAATGCGGGGCCATTGCTTCTGCATAAGCGCCGAAAACAACACAGTCAAAAAAATCCGGAATCGTTGTCCAAGTGCCAGTGTTTACGTCTTTTTTGCTGTAATTACACGCAATTGAAAAATTGCAAATAGTCAGATTGTTGACATATTTCAATTCTGCATTGCGTGTCAGACGGCCTCTGACAAATGCACTGTTCAAATCACTCATGTTTACACCTCTATTTCAAGTTTTTTCCATGCAGAAAATTGCGGCTTATGTCTAAACCTAAACTTGCTGCATACTCTTCTAAATTGCTGTCAGTTACTTTTAACCAGCGCAAGATTTGCTCTTTTGACCAGACCTTGCGTCCGTTTATGCGCTCAAAGCGCGTGCCGCAACATGGCTGCTGCCACGGCCTTGTATAAAGGTTTTTGTACTCGCTGCCGCCTTTAAGCTTGCATGCAACTTCAAGCGTGCAGAATTCTGGTATTGATTGAGTGACAATTTTCTCAAGCGAACACTGAATTTTTTCCATCGTTTTGGAAAGAATCATCATTTCTTGTTCAAGTGTTTCAATGTCGCTCATTTACAGCCCTCCATAAGCTGAAGTAAAAAATCCGGATTTTGAAAAATCCATTCTTCTGCAACAACAATCTGCTGATTATTCCGGCGCTTAACAGGCGCGCCGCCGGAACTTGCAAGAAGCTTGTAAAGCCCAACAGCCGAAACGTCTGTATCGATTGCAGCCGAAAAGACTGAACGATAACGCACGCCGTTGATGTAGATTTGCCGCCCGTTTGCGGGCGTGTCTGTTTTGTTTACATACATATCTACCACCGAAAAAAAAAGCCTTTGATTTTCAGCGCTCCAGGGAGCCACCCTGATGCCGCCCCGTACTTTAAGCGGACTCGAACGCTGAAAATCAAAAGCTCTTAATTCAAAATTGATAAGTACGATTAGAACAAAATGGCTTAGTTTCTGCTCTTAATAACTTATCGGGATATATATATATATTAATAACCTAAAGGTTAATATTGTCAAGTTTTTTTTTAATTTATGCTATTATTTTTTAGTTATGAAAGAACAAATAAGTGATTTAGCAACAAAAGTGAACGCATTAATGTTAAAAAAAGGTTTAACACGCAAAGAACTGGCGGCCGAAGTCGGTGTATCTGCTCAATTTTTTATTCATCTTGCGGATGGGCAAATGCCAGCGGCAGATAAATTTTGCAAGCTTGCAAACGCGCTTGGCGTTAGCGCTGAATGGCTGTTATATGGCCATGATATACACGTGCCAAGCTGGACGTTTGACCTTACAACCATATTTAGCAGACTTGACGAAACCGACAAAGACGCAATTATTGCTTTTGCTGAATTTTACCAAGAGCAAAAAGATAAGTTCAAAACGTTAAACAAATCAAATGATTTAGATTTAGTTATTGCATTCAGCGAGTTTTTGAAAAACCGCAAAACAGGCCGTTTCGGCGTTGTTATTCAGCGCTATCAAGACCGCCTGCAAAAGCTTAAAGAAGAGCACGAAAAACCAAAATAGTTTTTTTAATCGCAACAAAAATCGCAACATTTCGCGCGCATTATGTAAGCAATAGTAAGGTTATTTCTTTATTTTATGCACGAAACCGCACCATGTAAGTAATAGTAAGGTGGTGTTGGTGCTCTCTTAATCTGTGGGTCGACGGTTCGAAGCCGCCATGGCTCAATTCAAAGGGGTGTGTAACTCGCTACTGTGTAGCGAGTTACTAGCCAACACTCCCTATCTATTTTGATACGTACTTATTTTAATCGCAACAAAATAGCAATGGGAGTACTATGTCTTTATTAATTTATCACGTCTTTCGCCGCCATGTTAAAAGCGGCAACAAACTTGTTTGGCGATGGCATTATTGGTTTACAGACCTTAATACTGGCAAAAGAATAATTCGAGTTTGCAAAAATTGTTCAACACGCTACGAAGCCGAGCAGTATGTTTCAGCCTTAAACGAAAAAAGAAATTCCAAAAAGATTAAAGATATTGCACAAGATATGTATTTGCCGGGCAACGATCACGTTAAGCGCCGTCAGCAACTTGGAAAAACAATTAAAAAGGAAACGCTTAAAGAAAGTCGGCGTTTTATAGAGCACATTATAAATCAATTTGGCCAGTACGACATTTTAGATTTAACGCCGAAAGATGTTGTAAATTATTTATTTCGCGTCCAGCGCAGCGCGAGTTGGAAAAATCAATTTACAGGCGCTCTGCATGAAATCTATAAAGAAGCAAATTTTTGCGGAATTAAAGTTCAAAAATTAGAAATTCCTCGATTCAGTGGCAAAACAAAAAAAAGCGATGTATTTACAGATTCAGAATTGAAAAAGCTTTTGCAAAGCAAAAATTTTGATAATTATCCTGCTTTTGTTCTTTTTCTGCTTACAGCTGGCGCCGGGTTGCGCATAAGCGAAGCGCGAGCTTTCAGGGGTTGTCAGTATTTACGCAATCAACAGATGATTATTGTTGATGGTTTTATGAATCGAGAAAACACAATTCGTAACAATTACAACAAAACCGGAAGCGATGACAACCCGCGCTGGCGCGTGTCAATTTTGCAGAATTGGGCTGTCGGCATTCTTGAAGACTTTTTGAACTCTCAAAATTGTGAATTAAGTGCCAATTCTGGTAAAGATGGCGCTTCAGCTGTTGTTTTCAAATATAACAGCGCCCCGTTTCGTGTTGAATACTTACGCCGCTTGTTTTCTCGTGCAATCAAACGCGCTGGAATAGAAGCAAACGGCAGAAAATTAACTATGCACAGTTTGCGCTACACGTATGTAACACAAATGCGCACTGTTTTAAGTGGCGAAATCGTCCAAAAGATGGTTGGCCATACCAGTATCGAGATGACAAACTACTATAACAGGCCTGATTTATTGATGGCAATTGAGACGCTAAAGCCAGCTGTAAAAAAGTTGAGCGAAAATTAAAGCACTTTTTTGAACCTTGAAGCATTAAGCCTTTATGCTTCATGGTTTAAAAACTCATGCTAAAATTAAATATATATATTATAAAAAAATACAAGCATTAAAAAACCTTGCAAAAAATCAGTTAAAAGCACTCATTTATTAATTTTTTGCAAAATTGCATTTTGCCCTTTTATCTACACAATATTTTTTACACAGCTTTTTTACATCTTTCTAAATCATTATATTATATATATTTATTATTATTCTATTTTTTTAATGTAAATGTAAAAAAGTTTTATAAAAAGTATAATAAGAATAAAAAAAAATATGGAAAAAAGTTTTTTTTAAATCTATAAAGAGTTTTTTGAAACTCAAAATATTTTTTACAAAAAGCTTTCTAAAATTGTGTAATTCTTTACTAGAAAATGATTTATAGAGCTGTAAAAAAGTGTAAAAGATTTACAGAAAAATACTGAAAAACTTTTAAATGCTAAAAATGCCTGTTTTTCAGCCGGAAAAAGCACAGTAACAAGTTACCAATGGCAATTATCAAGCAATTTTTTACAGCTGGCACAAAAAAAAAGATGCCAAAAAAGTGATTTAGGTAAAAGCAAACTGTTTTTAATTTTTTCATTTTCAAGAGTTAAAAAATATTTATGTTAAAAACATAATTTTTTATCACAAAACAAAGGTACTGTTAGCCGTATATACCATGTGCAATTATTCGGCGCGGG